>WNFD01015332.1_pt1 | contig 12048 bp, 12 predicted proteins | sample 5400491 | NCBI WGS metagenome assembly WNFD01 (sample SAMN13153343, study PRJNA577476) | soil metagenome | isolation source: 120 cm saprolite under Douglas fir tree site 2 hole 2 replicate 2 | place: USA:California | collected 2015-04-18 | reverse complement strand
TCGGACCATATGATGGTGCGCGGATGGGACATCGAGCACATCATGCCCGACGGCAAATTAACGGCGCATCGGCTGCCCGACTTCGCTTCGGTGGTCGACGGCCGGATTGTCTACGACGGCGGCCAGCGGCCGCTGCTCAAGTAGCGCAAATCGCTCGCACGCCCCTTGGCTCAGCTGGCGGCGGCGGGAGTCGCGGACGCGGTGGCGGCAGTGCGGGCGCGTTCCCATGCGGCCTTCACTGTCGAATAAACGTCGAACGGATCGCAGCCCCAGGGCAGCACGTAGGTCGCGCTTTTGTCGCTAAACATGACTTTCACGTCGAGATGGCGCTCGGCTTTGCCGCCCACTACGAAGAGACCCACTGCGTCGATGTCCGCATAGTTGAGCACGCGAGGCTTGGTCCCTTTTTCCACGGTAAGGTCCTGCTTGCCGACCGTCAGGCGGCGTACCGAACGGAGCCGCCACGCCACAAAGGCCGCGACGACGAGCGCCATCGCAAGCGCGCAGAACAGTTGGACTAACGGGCGCCCGCGCATCCGATAGATAGCTCCGCCCAACGCCGCGATCGCTACCGCGCCAGCCGTTAACATCAATGTCGGCAGGTCCTGGCCAAACTCATGCGGCAGCGGTACTTTCGGCCATCGATCGGCCAGCATGTCCGCCACGAACTGAACCACCTCGTGCGCGTCTTCGAGGTCGTAGGGAAGACTGACTCGCACCCGCCCCTGCGTATCGCGTAGATCGACGCGCTGGCGCGAGCGCAATGGTTCGAGGCCGGCGATCTCGGCCCAGGTAATCTGGCCAGGGCTGGCGTAGTGGACGCCTTGCTCGTCGATGACCACGGGCCAGTTTTTGCGGCCGGACAGCGCTTGCATCTCGCGCACCAGCGTCCAGACAAAAAACAGAGACGCGGCGCCCGCGATCACGCAGCCAAAGGATGTCCTGAACTGCGGCCGCGTCAATAGCACCGCAGTGATCACGGCGAGAAAGAACAGGCTCGATCCGATCGCGATTAGTTGGTCGCGCCGGGATTCCTCCTGGACGCGAAACTCCTGAGCTGCCATCTCCCAGGTCCCCCCTCCTTGGAGCCTCGATGTGCGCGCGTTATTGCTGGCCGGCGTTGCTGCTCAGGTACTCCAGGATGGTTTCGCGCTCGTCCGGCGTGAGCGGCGCTAATCCGGTTTGCTTCATCCGCTCCTGCATCAAATCCACCTTGACGGCCCACATCGGAGCGGTCATCAGGCTCGGATCATAGGCCTGATGACACTGCCCGCATCTGTTGAGATATAGCTGCGCCGCGTAACTACCTTGATCAGGCATTTTGCCTTTTTGGCAGGATGCAAGCAAAGCTGTGGTGCCCAACAATACGACGGCTATCCAACGGCGATATATTGAAGTAATTGTTGAAGTCTGCCGCAGGGCCTGCCACCTTCTCTCCGCATCCATCCGGCTGAACGAGCGCAAACTGAAAGCTTTATCGCTCGGCCGCCACGCGCGCCACGGGAATTTGGCGGCGCAACTCGTCTGCGAGCGTCCGGATCAGCGCCCGCCGGTCGGAATCTTCAAGTGACACTTTGCGTTCGGCCTCAGGCCGCGTCCATACCGGCGCTGTGCGCATCGCGTCCGCCTCGAAGCGCGGGAAGACATGCCAGTGGACATGCGGTTCGAGATTGCCGAGACACTCGTAGTTAAGCTTGAGCGGCCACGTCGCAAGGGCGATCGCGCGTCCCACCGCGATTGTCTCGTCGAAAAGCGCGCGCGCCTCCTCGGTCGGCATCAGGTGAATCTCGTCGGCGTGGCGTTTAGCGAGCACCACACAATAGCCGCGATAGAATTGAGCGTCGCCCAGGATTACGAATGAGTGCGGCAGCTCGGCGACGAAATCCGCGAAGTTGCCCGTGCGGCAGCGCTCGATGAGCGCGCAGATTCCGCACGGCCGCCTGGTGGTGGCGCCGCCGCCCGCGCCCTCGCCGCTCTCATGCCGGAGCATCTGCGCCCTCCGGCGCCACCTGCACGAGCTTTACCGCCGCATGCTTGAGCACTTCGCTCACCGTATGGAGCTTGTACTCGCGCCCGTAGTAAACGGTGCGGATGCCGGTGTTGATGAGCACCTTGAGGCAGTGGATGCACGGTGTGTGGGTCACGTAGATGTCGGCGTCGCGGATCGCGGCGCCGTTCTTGGCCGCCTGCGTTATCGCGTTAATCTCGGCGTGGATGGTGCGCCAGCAGTTCTGCTCGATTTCACCTTCGGGCGTGTGCGACTCATAGATGAGGCATCCGACCTCGGTGCAATGCGGCATCCCGGCCGGCGATCCGTTGTAGCCGGTCGCGAGGATGCTGCGGTCGCGGACGATCACCGCGCCCACCTTGGCCCGCAGGCAGGTCGAACGTTCGGCGACCTGCTGTGTGACCGTCATGAAGTACTGATCCCAGGTCGGCCGCTTTCCCCCGCCGCTCATCAGAGTCCCTTAAGCCGCACCGAGGCGGGCAGCGGCGGCGGCGCGGGCCGGTAGACGACGCTGTAGGTATTGTCCTTGGGCGGCTGCTCCTGCGGGTTTTGCGTCCCCTCGGCGTACCAGGCCGGCACTGGGCTGAAGGTCACGAGGAACAGCACGATCGTCGCCCATGCAAAGGCCCTGCGCCGGGGATCGAGCGGCGTATCCGCATCGACAGTGGCCGGATGCCCCAGGCCGAGGAAGAAAAGGAACACCACCCAGAAGAGCCATCCGCCCCAATATGCCGAGCCCATGAAGAGCGGCACCACCACCATCATCACGCACGCCACGATGAACAGGCGCGCGATCGTTCGATGCCAGCGGCCGAACAGCGCGTAGACCACGTGGCCGCCGTCGAGCTGGCCGACCGGCAAAAGGTTGAGCGTCGTCACCAGCAGCCCGATCCATCCGGCGAACGCGATCGGATGAAGGTTGACGTTGACCGAGTTGGGATCCACGCCCAGCACCGCGTACGACAGGGCCCAGAACAGGATCGAGTTGCCAAGCTGTAATCCGCCGCTGGAGGTGTCGAGCGGCGATACGTCGGAGAGCTTAAGTCCGATCGCCACCGCGAGCACCGCCAGCACCGCTCCGGCCCACGGCCCCGCCGCGCCGATATCGAACATCACGCGCCGCGTGCGCGCCGGCGACCGCATCCGGATAAACGCGCCGAAGGTGCCGATGAAAAAGACCGACGGCAACGGCGCCGGGATGAAATACGGCGGGCTCACATCAACGTTATTGCGCCGCGCCACCAGGTAATGGCCCATCTCATGCGCAAACAGGATCATCATCAACGGGATCGAAAACGACAGTCCCGCGGCGAGGTTGCCGAAGGTCGCAAACGGATGCGCCAGCGACACGAACGCGCCAGCCATGTCCGCCCCGGCCATCGTGGTGGTCAGCAGCGTCAGCAGGAACAGTACGACGTGCATCCGCGTGACGCCGGAGGGCCGCGGACGCGGCGGCGTCATCACTTCGGGCTCGTAAACCGGCGCGGGCGTGACGCGCGGGATGTCGGTCAGGACCTGCGATTCGTCGTGTGCGGTGGAATCATCCATTATTAATTTCGTGCCAGAGTTGATTGCCGATTTCGTGCCACGTTTTGCCGAAGTTGGTTACCGAAGCTACGACCCACGACGGGCAGTACGCCGTGCCGGCCGTACGGTTACGATAGCGCCCGGCCCCGCGGCGAAACGTTGCGCGGCACTGCCGTCGCGCACCGCAATTTCGAGTAGCTCGAAACTTCCAAATGTAGCGAGAGGAACACCTTTGCGCGCGTCGCCATAAGCCTGAAGTATCTCGATCGGCGCGCTCGTTCCGATCCTAACGGAAAGCCGCATAGCGGGAAAGCGCGCCTCGAATCGCCCCAGCGCGTCGCGTGCGATGTTGCTCACGAGATTGCCAAATCCGTCGACATACAGCACCTCGCCACGCAGCTCCTCGACCCCCTCGCGCGGCTCCGCCAGCTCCAGATGGGTCAGGCCCTCGCGCACCGGCGGCCCCAATGATTCGAGCTTGACGCCGCGCCACAGATGCGCCGCGGCAGGGGCGAAGATGTCGCGGCCGTGAAAGGTCGCGCTCACGCGCGCGAGCCGGTAACGCGGCGCGCGCAACTCGACCGCGCGCGACGGGCCCGCCTCCTCCAGCGCCAGCGAGAGCACGCCGTTGTCGGGCCCAACGAAGCGCGCTCCCGCGCGCGTCTGGACCGCCACCGGGAGCCGCGCCGTGCCGACGCCGGGGTCGACCACCACCAGGAAAACCGTCCGCGGCGGGAAGAGCCGCCACGTCTGAGCGAGCGCGATCGCCCCCGCCGCGATCGATTGAGGTGGCACGCCGTGCGTGATGTCGATTAGCGGGGCGCCGGGCGCGATCGAGCCGATTACGCCCTTCATCGCACCCACGTAATGGTCGCGGTAGCCAAAGTCGGTGAGAATCGCGATCGGAGCGGCGCCGCCCCCGCGGCCCGTCGCGCCAGCAGGCATCATCAACCTCGCCGCCGGGCCGGCCGCGCGAGTTCTTCGCGCACCGCGGCGGCGAGCAGCGGGAACATGATCTCGTGATGGCCGGTGAGCGCGATTCCGCGCGCTCCTTTGCCGCCGGCGGTCGGCCGCTCGACCACGTTGATCCGCGGCCGGTACTGGCGGATAAAATCCAAACCGCAGACCCCAGGTTGAGGACGACGCCGCGCCTAAGCGTCGCGACCACCGCGACCAGTCGATGGAAGTCCGTCATCGTGGCCTTGCCGATCGCGCCGCCCTCGGCCGCCGGGTGCATATGGATGATGTCGGCGCCGAGCGCGACGTGCACGGTCGCCGGCGCCCCCGCACGGTACGCCGCCGCAAAGATGCTCGCGTCGCGATAACGCAGGCGTGCGCGGACGATTTCGCGGCCCACGACCTCGCCCAGCCCCCTATTCTCCTCGGCGGCCAGGCGCGCCGCGCGATTGAGGAACGCGCCGGTCTCCTCGGCCATCCCGAAACTGCCGTCATTAAGCCCCGCGCCAACGTCCTCCGACGTGCGTCCCGCGAAGGCGAGCTCGAAGTCGTGGATAATCGCCGCGCCGTTGGTCGCGATCGCGCTCAGCACGCCGTCGCGCAGCATCCCGCAGATGAGCGGGCTCAGGCCGACCTTCAGAGGATGCGCCCCGGTGAGCATCAGGAAGCTCCGCCCAGCGCGACGCGCAGCCGCAATGCGCCGCGCTAGCTCGCGCAAATCAGCCGCCGCCAGAGTTTCGGGCAATGCAGCGATAAACTCGCGCATCGTGGCCCGGGCGTGAAGCTCGCTCGCGAACTGGCCGCGTTCGACCTTGCGCGACAGCGAGGCCAGCGGCCGGGTGCGCGCGCGGGCCGGATTTACTGGCTTTATTAGCGTTTTTGTCCGAATTGGGGGTGGTTTCATCAGTACTGGAAGCGGATTCGGACGCCATAGCGCCGCGTCCTTGGAGAGTGTAAAGTTACCCGATGCTCACGTAGACTCCAACTGCGCGCCGCGCAGGGAGTCGGGGGCGGAGCGAGCTGTCCGAATCAGGACAAGTGGCACCGGGAAGACAGGAAGTGGGAGAACGCAAGCCATCAACCTTTACTAGTGGCTTTACTGGTGGCGTGACGAGCAGCATCGTCCCCTCGATCGAGCGTCCCGATTCCTCGATCGGGTCGGCCGCGCCGCAGCCCGCAATCGACCGCCGCCGTTTCCTCAGGATGGCGGGAATCGCCGCCGCAACCGCGACCGTCGCGCCGGCAAGCGCGCTCGCGATGCTGACCGCGCCGGCGACGCCGCGTCGACTGAAGTTCTATAACCTGCACACGAGCGAACAACTCGACATCGTCTACTACGAGAAAGGACGCTACATCCCGCAGGCGCTCGCCGAGATCGATTACATCCTGCGCGACTACCGCCAGAATGTGGTCAAGCCGATGAATCCGGCGCTGCTCGATCTGGTGGTCGCGATCCGGCGCAAGCTCCATACCGACGCCGAGGTGGCGATTATCTCCGGCTATCGTACGCCCGAGACCAACGCGATGCTGGCGGCGCGCAGCGACGGCGTTGCGCATCATAGCCTGCACATGGACGGACTGGCACTCGACTGGCGCGTGCCCGGACGCACGCTCGATCAGTTGCATCGGGTTGCGCTCGCGATGCGCGGCGGCGGCGTCGGTTACTATCCGGCCTCCGACTTCGTGCACACCGACGTCGGCCGCGTCCGCTACTGGTAAGCCTTTCGTTTCCGATAAGTCTTTCTCTTCTTCCACTTGTGCTGCGGGGATACGCGAGTTTGTGTTTCCCACGCCACTGAGCTTGGTTTCCCACAGCATGAGTTTCTGTTTCCCCCCATGAGTGAACTTCTGTTCGCCACACGGAGTGAGTGAGTCTGTTTTCCCAACTCCTATTTCCTCCCCCGTGTCTTGGGGGAGATAAAGGTGGGGGTCGAGCGAGGACGCGCCGGATGTCTGTTTTTTCGGCGCTTCCTCGTGCTGCTCTTTTGGTTGTCGCCGCACTGCGCGTCTCAATGAGCCTTGCGTATTTGACACTCCGACGCGGCGACCCTAGACTTCACCGGAGGCGGGCGTAATTCAGTGGTAGAATGCCAGCTTCCCAAGCTGGACGTCGCCGGTTCGACCCCGGTCGCCCGCTCCACAATTTCTAAGGCCACGACGCTCCTCCCGTCGACGACACGTCCGACGCGCCGTTTCATAGAGGTGGCGCTGACAGGGCGATCCAGAGCCACACTATCGCGAGAATCCATCCGCCGATGACGTCCGTCGGCCAATGCGCGCCAAGATAGACTCGCGAAATCCCGATCAGGAAACACGCCCCGATCGTCGTCACCCACACAACGGCGCGCGCGCGCCGGCCCGGCGCTCGAATGTGCGTCGCGAGATAAGCGACGCTGCCGTAAACCGCGGCTGAATGCGTGGCATGGCCTGAGGGAAATGACCATCCATTTTCACGAAACACCCTCCATGCCGCCGGCGGCCGAGGCCGAGCGACTATGAGCTTGATAATTCTCTCGAGTTCTATCGCGCCGACGGCGATGGCCAGGAGAATCAACAATGGACGCCAACTGCTCGTTTGAAGGCGCAAGATAACGCCGGCAGCGAACACCACCATCAGAAGAACGAGGTCGCTGCCAAGGTCGGTGATGATCCGCATCGAGGCGGTTAACCAGCCCATCCGATGTTCAGCAACGTAACGAACGATCGCCACGTCGAAGGGCGCCGTCGTCCTTGTAGCCGGTATTTTTTCGAGGAGCCCGGAGGCTAGATAAGCGACAAGCAAAAACGCTCCGAAGCCCACGGCAAGTGAAAGACACCAGGCAAGTTCGGGACCGAGGCGGCGTGGCAGCGAGTGAATGCGCGTAGTCAAACTGTCATCTGCAGAGTTCTGCATAGACTTTCAAGCGCCGAAATATGCGAGCGCCGCCCGGATCGCGATGAACCATACTGCGAGTGTCGAGAACAGATATAGATAGAATCGCAGCATCACGAGATTGAACGTGCAATGGACGGCACTGTGCATTGCGCGAAAAGCCACGAATACCCAGGCGGCATCCACATACGCCGCATCCACCCGTTTCGTCACGAACAGATAAAGCGCGAGCGCATAGAAAAGCACCGGAATCTCGAACAGGTTCTTCAGGTTGTCCGATGGATTGGATACCGCTGGTGGCGAGAGCCGCGCAAGTTCACCAGGAACAGCGAGGTCCTTCGGACTCAGCTTTTTGGCGGTGATGAAACTGATGCGGCGGATGTACATGTATACCCACACGACGAACGTCAGAAACATCATCGCGAAAAAAGGGCCGAAGATCATTGCCTGTTCCATTGTGTCCTCACGGTTAAATAACTGTCCGCGTGGCTGAATTATCTGTCCTCACAGTATGGCTTCACCCTCATCGGAGTCGTAGTATTGCATGTAGGAAGAGGGTGCACCTGATTGGGGGAGGAGCACGACACTTTCTGGCAGCTCGAACGAGCCAACCGGCGCAAGACCGTCGAGTTGGTGGCGATGTTCGTGCTGATTTATGCAGCCGTCGGGTTCATACTCGATTTCATTTTTCACGCCCTTCGCGTAGTAAACCATCACTGGACTGTCGTTCCCTGGACTGGCATTCCCTGGCTGACTATCGCGGCGGTTGCGATCGCTTTGACTGAGGCGCTTTGGGCTTATTATCGCGGCTCCTCGGTCATCATCGGCGCGGTGCGCGGCGATGATCTCACTCCCGAGTCAGTGAAAGAGCAAACGGTGCTGGACGTGGTCAAGGAGATGGCGCTCGCGGCCCATATGCCCGTGCCGCGCGTGTGCCTGATGGAGGACCCGGCTCCCAACGCCTTCGCGACCGGCCGCGATCCTGAACATTCCGTAATCTGCGTCACGCGCGGCCTGATCGATCAGCTTGATCGCGAAGAACTTCAGGGTGCGATCGCCCACGAGCTGGCGCATATCCGCGGACACGACACTCGCGTAACCCAGATGGCCGCAGTTATGGTCGGCGGCTTCGCGTTGCTTTCCGATTTCGTCCTTTACGAAACCGCGATGGACTCGGGGACGCCTATTCCGGGATTACGCTTAATCGCAATTCCGGTAGTCATCCTGGGCGGGATCGGATGGCTTTTCTCGAAAGTGGTTGCAATCGCGTTATCCCGCCAGCGCGAATACCTGGCCGACGCTGCCTCGGTCGAGTTCACGCGCAATCCCCAGGCGCTCATCCGTGCGCTCGAGCATATCGCGCGAATCGAATCGCCGCTTAGGCGGGCGCTGCGCGGCGTGGCTCCGCTCTTCATCGTCGATCCGTTCGAATGTGCGGGCTCCAGCTCGGCAGAGTATCTCGACGAGGTGGTCCGGATCGAAGCGCAGGCCGACAAAACCAAAGAGCAGCGTGACGCCGAAGTTGTCGATTTCATGGTGAAGAGAATGCCCCCAAACCCTTTCCAGGGGACCTTCTCCAGCCATCCGCCGATTCGTGACCGCATCGCACGCCTTTACGCTTTGCTCCATCAAGCCGGCCCTATCGAGTCGCCCGAGGAAATTCGCGCCAAAAGAAGCGCGGCGGCCAAAATCGTGGCCCAGGCAATGCGGACCAATCCGGACGCAATGGCCGCCGCAATGGCCAAGGTTCTTGAAAAATTCCAAGGAAACTTGAACGTGGCCGAGATAGCGAGAACAAATCCGGAGTTAATGGCCACGCTCCAAGCGAGCTCGCAATTGATGCGCGGGTTAGGAGCGATCCCGCTGGCTAGCGGACCGGATCCCGCCCAACCGTCAGCGCACCCTGCCCCACCCTCAGCGGAGAACCAGACCTACGACAATCCCTCCGACCAGGCGGCCTACCAGAAGCTCTACGATTACAACATGAGATTCACCGGCGATAAGTCAGAATCATCTACCGGCAATAAGTCAGAATCGCCGCTGCACTCGCTGCTCCGCGGTCAACCAACAACGATCGATCCCGCTCAGATACAGGCCGCCCTGGCGCTCGGAATGGCGAGCATGAACAGGAAGGCTGCGGCCGCGGCCAAGAGTGTTCCCGGCGAGCAGCCAGCCCCGAAAAAATTCCACTACTTATTTTGGCTGGTGATAGCACTTTCCGCCGGAGCGATCGTCGCGTCATTCGCAATCAAATAGAACGCAACCGCAAGACCGGCTCATATATCGCCTCGCCGGCGCACCAGCCGCTGGACCACGCCACCGGAAAGCGAATTATTGCGCTCGCGACTTTGAAATTCAGAACTGATGCGTGGTATTTTGTTCGAGTCTCACAATCATTAAGAAGAGAATTTCTTCACGTGGCCGCGTTAGAGGCGCAGCGTGTAAGTCGTAGCGTAATTTGCGCCATGGACGCTCTCATTACAGTTGCGTCGTCAGGTTCGGCTCCATTAAGGAGGTGCACCGATGTCCGACATTGAAAAGTACGAGAATCTGGTTATCGGTAGTGGCGGAGCCGGCAAGTTTGTCGCGTGGACCTTGGCCGAGGCCGGCCGTCGCACCGCCATGGTTGAACGCAGAGCACTTGGCGGCGCGTGCCCCAACGTTGCCTGTCTTCCCAGCAAGAACATCATCTACTCTGCCAAGGTCATCTCACTCGCCAGGCGAGGCGCGGAATTCGGTCTCAAAACCGAGTCGCTGAGCGTCGACATGCAGACTGTTCAGCGACGCAAGCGGCTGATGGTCGAAGGGCTCCATGAGATGCACGTCGAGGCTACCACGAAGAGCGGCGCGGAACTGATCATGGGCAACGCCCGATTCGTCGCTCCACGCACGGCTGAGATCGAGCTCCGTGATGGTGGCAAAAGAACTATCTTCGGCGACCGCGTGTTCCTCGACCTCGGCTCCCGCGCGACCATACCAGAACTGCCGGAACTCAGCGCCGCGAAACCGATGACGCATGTTGAGGCGCTCGACCTCGACCGATTGCCTGAACACCTCATCGTGCTGGGCGGCGGCTATGTGGGTCTTGAACTCTCGCAAGCGATACGGCGATTTGGCTCGCAGGTGACAGTGATCGAAGCCGGCCCGCAACTCGCCGGCCGTGAGGATCCTGACATCGGCGCCGCACTGAAGGATTTGTTTGTTGAGGAAGGAATCGAGGTTTTACTCGAGACCGAGGTTGGTCAGATCGAGGGACGCTCCGGGGATCGCATCCGAGTCCACGCCAATGACCGGCACGGTAAACGCACTATCGAAGGTACCGACCTTCTGGTTGCGACGGGCCGAACAGCGAACACCGATGGAATCGGTCTCGAGCTGACCGGAGTCCAACTCGACGAGCATGGCTATATCAAGGTCAACGAACGGCTGCAGACTACGAGCGATAATATCTGGGCGATGGGCGATTGCGCGGGCAGCCCACAGTTTACGCACGTCGCCTTTGACGACTTCCGCGTCGTTCACGACAACCTGAACGGTGGCAATCGAACCACGAAGAATCGCCTGATCCCATTCTGCATGTTCACCGATCCGGAGCTGGCGCGGGTCGGACGAAATGAATCCGAGGCGCAGCGTGCGGGGATCGAATATCGGCTGGCGAAGATGCCGATGGCCGAAGTGCTCCGGACCCGAACAGTCTCCGAGCCGCGAGGCCTCATGAAGATGCTGATCGCAAAGGACAGCGACGAGATTCTCGGCTTTACCGCGATGGGATTTGAAGCAAGCGAACAGATGGTCGCCGTGCAGACGGCAATGCTCGGCCATCTGCCTTATACGGTATTGCGCGACGCGATTTTAACTCATCCTACGATGTCAGAAGGGTTGAACGAACTACTTGCGAGCGTTCCGGCAAAGCGCACGTGAACCTCAGCCTGAGGCATGGGTCGGCGATATCGCCTCGCCGGCGCACCAGCCGCTCGACCACGCCCACTGGAAATTGTATCCGCCGAGCCATCCCGTGACGTCCACCGCCTCGCCGATCACATAAAGCCCGCGTACTTCGCGCGCCTCCATCGTCCGCGAGGACAGCGCCGCGGTATCGACGCCGCCCACCGTGACCTCGGCCTTCGACCATCCCTCCGACGCCACCGGCGCGACCTGCCATCGCGAAAGCTGCGCCGCAATCGCGGCGAGACTGCGATCCGGCAGATTCGCGATCGTCCCATCAACTGCGGCCGCCCCCGCCATCGCGTGCGCTAGGCGCGCCGGCAAAACCTCGGCCAGCACGGTCTTAAGCTCGGCCCTCGGACGGCTCCGTCTGCGCTCGCGCAGGAAGTTTTCGACTTCGAGCCCGGGCGCGAGGTCGATCGAGAGCGTGTCGCCTTCGTGCCAGTACGACGAAATCTGAAGAATCGCGGGGCCCGAAAGCCCGCGATGGGTGAACAGGATATTTTCGCGAAAACTCCGGCGGCCACATGTAACGACCGCCTCCACTGAGACGCCGCTTAGCGACTGGCAAAGCGCGAGCATGTCGCCCGCGAATTTGAGTCCCACCAGCCCGGGCCGCGGCTCGATTACCCCGAGCCCGAAGCGGCGCGCGACGTCGTAGGCGAAACCGCTCGCGCCCATTTTCGGAATCGAGAGCCCGCCGGTCGCGATCACCAGCGCCGGCGCGGCGAAACTGCCG
>WNFD01014037.1_pt1 | contig 12051 bp, 9 predicted proteins | sample 5400491 | NCBI WGS metagenome assembly WNFD01 (sample SAMN13153343, study PRJNA577476) | soil metagenome | isolation source: 120 cm saprolite under Douglas fir tree site 2 hole 2 replicate 2 | place: USA:California | collected 2015-04-18 | reverse complement strand
TGGTGGCAACGCGCTCCAGTGGGGACTGCGTGGAGCAACCAGGTCGCACCCCAACCAGGACAAGCACCAGGCCCCCTCATCCACTCCACCCCGCCCCTTGTCCCTACAGGACCCTGGGCCGCAAGCACCTCAATGGATAGGATTCCCCGATTCGGTCGTCAACATTCAGTAGGTACAAGTGATACAAACGATGCAAGTGATACAAGTGATACAAACAGCTCGCTCACTTTTGCGTGATTGCCGCGCTACCCTATCTCCCGGCTGCAGCAATTCGGCACGTCCATGCACCAGCACATAACCCAGGCGGGACCAGTCATCATCATACCGGTCAATCAACAGCGACGCCTCGTGGCGTGCCTCGATATTGCGCACGCGCCGCAACTTGCTCTCGTTCACCCGCTTGGGCTTCTCATCCAATGGCGTATAGAAGCGCGTCCCATCAAAAGCATAACAGACCGGCACAATATACGGACGTCCCTTTTCATCCGCAGTAGCCAGCCGTGCGACCCTCTGCGCATTCACAAAAGCAGCCTCGGCCTCACTCAACGTTGTACGATTTGCCATGATCCCCTCCAGAACTACAGATAGGCCTGGCAAGGCGATTCGTTCGTCATAGCCCTGCGTGCCTCGCCAATGGAGTGCGGTCTACATTTCTCCTGCAAACAAGCCAAGAGCACGGGCCCGTGCGAGCGCTTGCGTCCGGCTATTCACTCCCAGCTTGGAGAGGATGTTGCTCATGTGGCGCTTGACCGTAACGAGAGCCAGCACCAGCCGCTCGGCAATCTCCTGGTTGGAAGCCCCTTCCTCCACCAGGTGCAGCACCTCCAGTTCGCGCCCACTCAGGGGGTCGAGCAAGGCAGGCGGCGTGCGCAAATGCTGAGAGACAGCAGCTTCTTCTCGCTTCGTGCCATTCTGAGTGAATGCTGCCAGCAGCATGTCCAGGTAGGGGGTAGATCCCCGTTTGCGTTGCTGCTCGCGCAAGGAGGAGAGCAGCGCGGCCATTTGCTGGCCCTCGTCCACGAAGCGGCGGATGTAGCCCTCCGGTTCCGCCAGGCGCACCGCCTCTGAGACGGTAACGAGGGATTTCGTCACGTCATGGCGCATCTGGTAGGCCTGCGCCTGCAGGATCAACATCTCGATGACGTGGCCCCAGCGTTGTCCCGCCTGCGCACGAGCTAGCAGCGGCTCCAGTCGCTCCAGTGCCTGCTCAGGCTTCTCTTGCGCTAACAAAATGCGGACCAGGGCGATATCCTCCTTCTCGCACGCAGTGAGGGAAGGCTGTCGTGGATGCTGAAGCAGTTCCTGGGCCCAGTAACTAGCTTGCTCAAGCTCACCACGCGCTAACCAGAGCCGTACCCGATCAACAGTTATGAAGAAGGCAGAGGGATATGGGTAGGGTACTTTCGCAAGGGTCTGTTCTGCCCGTTGGAGGAGGGAGCGCGCGGCATCAAGCTCGCCTCGCGCCAGGTGGATGCGCATCAACGCCATGTAGGCACGAGCTGAAAAGACCGTCGTTCCAGTCTCTTCGCCGATACGGATGGCTCGCAATGCGATGTCCTGAGCCGCGTCAAGCTGGTTCCACTCCCGCAACATGTCGGCTTGAGCAGCCATGGGCCAGCTCTCCAGGGGAAATGGCAGCCCTTTCGATCTCTGCGCCAGGCGGGTGGCCTGTTCTACAATGTGCCTTATCTCGTGCAGTTGACCCGAGATCAGCAAGCCGGTAGCTACTGAATTCAGAATTGTGATCGCAGTGAAAGGGTTTCCTGTGGCTTGCGCCAACGCACTCGCTTGCAGTCCAAAGTGGGTGGCTTTTCTTATATCGCCCATGGCTATAGAGGCGCTACACTGAGCCAGGGCAACATCTGAACGAGCAGCGAGATGTTGTTCGGGGAGCAAGGCCAGGGCTTGCTGGCAGAATGCCAGGGCAGCCTGCCCATCGCCTTGATAGACACTGATATGAACTGCACGGAGAGCAGCAACCTCACCGAGCAAACGCCGCGCCTCATCTGCTGTGGCGAGTGCAGCAGGACTACCACTCTCAGCCGCTGGAGCCGAGAGCAAAGCGGCGCTCGCTGCTTCAGCAACCTGTAACCAGGCTTCCGTCTCTGTGGGAGGGGCAACCATGTGTAGGGTGCGGGCGTAGGTAAAGCAGAGACGAGGCCGGGCATGCAATACCTCTGGCGGCAGCTTCTCCAGCCAGTGTCGCTGCTTCTCCAGCAAGTTGAAGTCCCAGGTGGGCGCAGGAGGCGCCTGCTCGATCAGGTCCGCGGCCCACGACCACTCCCGGGCATTGATGGCATGCTGCACGGCCTCGTCGAGATGTCCGTGCTGGGCATACCACTGGCTGGCCCGGTGATGCAAGATATGGCTCTCTTCGCCATGTGTGTGCTCCAGACGATAGTGTAACGCCTCCGCGAAAAGGTGATGATAGCGATACCACTGGCGCTGGGTATCCAGGGGCACAACGAATAAGTTGGCATGCTCCAGGTACTCCAGCGCCTGCTGGCTCCCGCTCTCTCCCGTGACGTAATCACATAACGAAGCGCAGAGGCGCTCTAGAATAGCGGTGCGCAGCAGGAAGGTCTGGATGGACTCTGGCTGCTTCCGCAGCACTTCATCGGTTAAATAGTCCACGATGTAGCGCGGGGTACCGCTCAGTTCATGAATAATCGCAGCCGGATGGAGGTGACCCTGCATGGAGAGGGCGGCCAGCTGCAGACCAGCAATCCAGCCTTCGGTGGGAGCTTCCACCTCGCGGATCTCACCGGGAGAGAGCGAAAGGCCCATGGTCTGGGTGAGGAAGGCGGTAGCTTCCTGGGAAGTACAGCGCAACTGCGCCGCGCGCACTTCCAGCACCTGGTCGCGCCCGCGCAGCCGGGCGAGCGGCAAAGGCGGATCTGTGCGGGAGAGCACGATCAAACGCAACTGAGGCGGCAGATGCTCCAGCAGATACGTGAGGGTGGTGTGAATTTCCTGCTGCGTGATTACCTCGTAGTCGTCCAGGATCAGGAGAAATTGCTCGGCTCTGTCCACCAGGATATTGATGAGTGCCTGCAAGAAGTATTGCAGTGGCAGTGTTTGCTCGGATTGCAGGTAGGTCAAGAGCGGAGTAAAGAGTCCTGGTTCACGCAGGTCCAGTGCCGTAAGCACATACTCCCAAAACCGCACCAGGGAGTTGTCGCCCTCGTCGAGGGAAATCCAGGCCACGTGCGGGTTACCCAAAGGCCCTGACTGCACCCAGGACGCAAGCAGCGTGGTCTTGCCGAAGCCTGCAGGGGCCGAGACCAGCGTAAGCGTGCGGCTCAACCCTGCATTGAGCAGAGCGGCCAGGCGAGGACGTGGGATCACCGCGTGGGGAGGCGCTGGCACGAAGAATTTGGTGGAAAGTAGTTGATCACGAACCCGCTGAGACGTGCGGGACGCTCCGTTCTCTTGCGGCGACTTGGGCTGAGGTGTCTGCGCGATGGCCTCGTTCCTGTTCGCCTCACGTGTCCTGTCCGGTAGCGTCGCGGCCTCTTCTTGCCCGCTCAAGGTGACTGCAGCGGCTTTGAGTCGCTCCAGCGTCAAGTGCTCGGATTTGCCCAGATAGACGATGGCACGCCTACCCTCCCGCTTGCGGTAGGCTTTCCAGTAGCGACCGCCGCGTTTGCTGCCGCTCTGTTCCTTGCTGGCTGTGAAACTACCCTGCTCCCCCTGAAAAGCAAAGCTGCCGACCGTCTCCAACCAGCGATACCAGTCGGGCATGCCAACCTGCACCTGTATGGTGGCTCCCTGTTCGTGATAGACCAGCGTATCCCCGTACACGCGAGCCGGGGTCTCTTTCATCGTGTCACCTGTATGGGGAGGGTAACATCAACTTCTTCCCGTGCAAGCATACCCAATTTTGGGGCAAAAAACAATGGTTACAGATCGATGGAGATACTCGCGCGGTTCTTGCTTACCCCGCACTCGGCCTCTGTGGCTCCTCGCTCGCCAGTCTGTCTGCCGGATAGGAATCTCCCTTCCCGAACACCTGCCATACAAAGGGTGTACGTGAAAAGGTCACGTACACCCTTTGTAACCTGTAACGTTTTCGCATGCAGGTGGTACTATAGTGTAAAAAGCTGGGATTTTCCCTTGCCTGTAAGGAGAGTAGTATGTCTCATACCAACATCAAAGTCTACGGTACAAACTGGTGCAGTGATTGTAAGCGCAGCAAGAAATTTCTTGGAGAGCAGCGCGTCCACTACGATTTTATCGACATTGAAGAAGACAGCGAAGGCCAGGCCTTCGTGCAGAAGGTACAAAATGGCGGCCTCACCATCCCCACCATTGTCTTCGATGACGGATCGGTGCTCATCGAACCAACCAATGCAGAAGTGGCTGCAAAGCTGGGCCTACAGACAAAGGCCCAGTGCGAGTTTTACGATCTGATCATCGTAGGTGGCGGACCTACCGGGCTGACTACTGCTATTTACGCGGCGCGTGATGGTTACGATGTCCTGGTGATTGAGCGCAGCGGGCTGGGTGGCCAGGCAGGTATTACCGAACGCCTGGATAACTACCCGGGCTTTCCGGAGGGCGTCACCGGTGCCGAATTTGCCGAGCGCATCATCGAGCAGGCGAAGCGCTATGGCGTCGAGCTGCTCTCGGCGCAGAACGTGGTGAAAGTCGGCAACGATGAGGATGCGCACTTCGTCGAGACCAAAGCGGGGAACCGGTACCGCGGCAATGCCGTCTTAATCGCCACAGGCTCTACCTATAAGCGCCTCGGTGTACCAGGTGAAGACGATTACATTGGCGCAGGCATCCATTTCTGCGCCACCTGCGATGGACCATTTTACAAGGGGCGCGAGGTAGCCGTGATTGGCGGCGGCAATAGCGCTGTTGAAGAAGCTGCCTTCCTCACCCGTTTCAGCCCCAAGGTCACCCTCCTGGCGCGCGGTTCCCAACTGAACGCTAACAAGATAGCCGCTGACAAAGCGCTCAACTCTTCGGATATGGAGGTGCGCTTCAATACCGAAGTGGTCGGGTTTAAAGGCAAGGATCATCACCTGGATACAGTCGTCTACAAGAACAACGAAACGGGAGAGATAAGCGAACTGCATGTCCCCGGTGTCTTCGTCTTTATCGGTCTTTCGCCGAACAGTGAACGCTTCAAGGATATTGTCAGGCTGGATGCCCAGGGCTTCATCATGACGGGCATCGACTTCCAGACCAGCACCGAGGGCATCTTTGCCGCCGGTGACGTGCGCTCAGGCAGCACCAAGCAACTGGTTAGTGCTGCTGGTGAAGGTGCTGCAGCGGCGCTGGCTATCCGCGAGCACCTGCGCGGCCACGACGCCCGCTCGATGGAAGCAGCCCTGATTGGCAGTTCGGCCTGAGGGATGGGTCCTCATGAGAGAACATAAATCAAGCAGCACCAACGTGGCCTGGTGTTCCCAAAGCGCATGAATTCCAAATCATGCGCTTTGGGAAGGTTTCTCCAGGATAATCCTTTCCTGGCTAAAAACTGTTAGTCAGAGCCAGAAACAGGCATACGCAAGAAGAAGTGCGCTAATTCCAACTTACTGGCATGTAGCGAAACCTCTTGCAGTGCAAGGTTCATTTACAACGTTACAATAAATGGACGCTCATTAGCCAGGCGGTTGCGACCTCCGTGACTGCCTGAGCAATAGGCTCGCCGGCGGTGTGTTTTGCTGAGACCTGCATTTGTAAACTAACGTTCACATCAGTGGTCATTAACGGCGCCATTTGATTGAGCGCGGCCGTGATGCCAGGATCGGCCTGTAACACCTGGTCACGCACTATAGGCGCGGGGTGGAATTCTGTAAACCCATGCTTATCGTCGGTGAGGATGACGAAACCCTGCGTCGCGATCGATCCATCCGTCGTGTAGCACTCGGTTACCTGAGCCGACCCGCCCTTCACAGCAGCGAAACCGATGGCATAGGCAACCTTCGTCACCGATTTGAAGTTGCTGGTATCGAAATTGTAGGTTGACTTTAAAGCATCGAAGAAAGGAATACCATCACTCTGAGTGGCCAGAGTCAATGTCGATACCTTCGAGGCCAGTTGCGAGAGGGTGGTAACACCGAGTTTCTGAGACTCGGCCTGTGACGTACAAAGAGCGTAGCCATCGTTCAAAGGCGCTTGATCGAGCCAGGTAATGTGGAATTGTTGCTCATAGTCGGTCTTGACAGTCTGGTAATCCGTGGCTGGATTGTAAGACGACTTGACGCCCAGTATACTCAGCCCTGTTCCGGTAAACTCAGGGTAAAGATCAATAGCGCCGCTCTTGATCGCAGCAAGCAGGGTAGCGTTGTCCCCCAGAGCTAATTTGGAGTGAACTGTGTAGCCTGCCTTCGTAAGTAGTAAGACATACATCTCACCAAGTAGATGGCCATCGAGATCGAGCTTGCTGCCAACTGTTATCGGTACCTTTGTTGGCGCAGGCGTAGTGCCAGTTGAACTTCCAGTGGAAGAACTACCACATGCTGACAGGATGAGCATGGGAATGAGAACGAGCAGTACTAAGGACTTTGCTCCTAATGAACGCTTGAGAAGAGCCATTTCTTCCTCCTTAAACTTACAAAAACTATTACATGTGTGCAGTACCGTATACTGCACGAAATCGTGTCATGCTTTGGCTGTTGCTGCCTGCTCCTGCACTTGAAGGCCTTCAGGAGTCACGGCACGCTGCAGCCAGCTCATGAACACTTCTACAAGAATTGCCAGAATAGCTACCGAGACTGCTCCAACGATGAGTTCCGTGTAATTTAAGACGTTGATTCCATCTACAATGTAGTCCCCATAGCCTCCACCGCCGACGAATCCGGCCAGGGTAGCGGTTGCCACAATCTGCACCGCCGAAGTACGAATGCCCGCAGCGACAAGCGGAGTAACAAGCGGAGCTTGTATCCGCGTGGCGATCTGCCAGGACGTCATCCCCATTCCTTTCGCGGAATCGATCGCAGCAGGATCGATTCCGCGAATTCCTGTATAGGTATTGAGCAAGATCGGCGGGATACCCAGTATTATTAAGGCGATTATGGTGGGTAAGAAACCGAGGCCCAGCGTAGGCACGAACAAAAGTAAGATTGCAATACTAGGAACGGCACGCATCAGGCCGCTCGCGTTTACTGCAATAAAAGCCAGGATCGCATTGCGTGAGACCAGCGCGCCCAGCACAACCCCTACGACTATCGCGGCGGCGATTGCAACACTACAGAGCTTGAGATACGCGACGGTCTCCTGCAGGTAGTCATTTTTGGGATCGAGGATAAAGTTGATGTATTGCATCTCGTGCTGACCCTCCTTTCTATGCAAGAGACACTGCGCCGCGACCCCGGTTCAGTCCTGCCTGCAAGGCCAATAACAGAAGATCAGCAACAATTGCGAAGACGGCTATCAAAATAGCGCCGGCAGCAATTGCATCGGGATCGTAGACCGCGAGATTCTGGAAAATCAGATCTCCCAGCGTACTCTGTCCAAAAAACGAGGCCAGGGATGAAATACCTATTGTGGTCACTGTTGCGATGCGAACGCCCGCGACGATGACAGGCAACGCCAGTGGGAGGGTAACACGGAAAAGTAGCTGCCGCGGTTTCATGCCCATAGCGCGCCCCACTTCAAAGAGCATGGGATCAATACCATTAACGGCTGCGGCGGTGTTACGGATCAATACGAGCTGGTTATAAATCACCAGCGGGATGATAGCGGTTGCGGGTGTCAATCCAGTAATAGGGATAAGGAGAGCAAACGCCGCAAGGCTGGGGATGGTGTACAACACGCCTGAAACGGTGATTACCGGAAAGTAGAGCCGGCGGTAGTTAACATCACAACCCCGACGAGCGCCAGGTGCTGCAAGAATAGATTAGGAATGCTCGCCGGGTCCGACAGGTTGTAGTTGTAGGGCTGCAGTATATAGTGCATGAAACTCCCTCAAAATACGCACTCATTGCGCGGTGATTTATATCCTTGTCTCTTCCGCCGTTGTTTTGTTACTTTGCGTCCGTGTGATTTCGTGAGTGATGCTGGCGAGGGTAATATATCCGAGGGGGTCTTGCGGATCTTTGTCTTCTACCGCGAGGGCTGGGGCATTGGTTTCAAGCAGATGCAACATTGCATCAAGCAGTGTTGCATTGGCAGGAATTGTTGGCACGTCTCCCCAGTGCGCCGAAGACACTGCCTCGGGTTCATTATCCAGGGCATCAATAACGGGCAGGTACTCAAGCTGCCGGGTTCGCCAGCAGATCGACCGGAGTGCCGGTCTGCATCAGCTTGCCGTCATTGAGCACGGCAATTTCGTTGCCGAGCTTAAAAGCCTCCTCGATATCATGCGAGACAAAGAGAATGGTTTTGCGTACATCGCGTTGGATGCGCAGCAACTCATCCTGCATGCGCGCGCGGGTGATGGCATCGAGGGCGCCAAAGGGTTCATCCATCAGCAGGATGGCCGGGTCGGTTGCCAGTGCGCGGGCCAGTCCCACGCGCTGCTGCTGGCCGCCGGAGAGCTGGCGCGGGAAGCGTTTGCGAAACTCCGCCGGTGGCAAGCCAACCAGGTCTAGGAGCTCGTCAACCCGCTCATTGAGCCGCTGCTTTGTCCAGCCACCGGCAATCTCGGCGGTCACGCGAATATTCTCGGCGATATTCATATGTGGGAAGAGGCCGACCTGCTGTATGACGTAGCCAATACGGCGGCGCAGTTGGATCGGGTTTTCCTCGAGGACGTTCTTGCCATCAATGATGATCTCACCAGAAGTGGGTTCGATCAGGCGGTTGACCATGCGTAACAGGGTCGTTTTGCCGGAGCCGGAGGTCCCTACCAGCATGGTAGTGCTGCCTTCTGGTACCCCAAAGCTAACAGCATCGACTGCGGGTTTGCTCGAGCCGGGAAACTGCTTGGTGATGGCCTCGAACGCAATTTTTGTCATACCGCTGGTACTCCTTTATCCGTTCTCTCGCAAGTCACTTTGTTGATGAGACACTAAAGAATTATAAGAGATAGCTAGAGTAATTGCCAATCCTCTGAATTGCAGGATCTATATCCTTGTAAGGGGAAAGAGCAACGGGCGACCACTGGCACTCCTCACTTCCCTCGCCCACGTGCTGGATAAATCCGCACTCTATGGAGACCTTTCCCCGCAAGGATGTTTTTCTCTATACATACTACGTCACAATCTGGTCGAATTTGGCAAAGAATAACAAATTCGTGGTTACGAACAAACTCTCTTCCTGTAGTATTCCATTTAGTATTATTCTCCTGTGCAAACTGGTAATCCCCCAAGCCCTGCTGTTTCCCCGTTTATCTTTGTATGTCAAACCGTCGTTTCGTATATTTTTTGAAGTGGAGAGCTACATGCGGTACACCCTGGTACGCAAGCTCGCGATCGCTGTTGTAACCATAGCCTTACTCGGCTTCAGTGTTCTCAGTGTTGCGATAATTGCCCGAGCCAAGCAAGATTCCCCCTATGTACTCAGCAGCCAGACCGTTCCCCTGGTCAGCCGTGCACAGGGTCTGGGAGCTGCAAATGCGCAACAGCAGCTCAATCTCTCGGTAGGACTGCAACTGCGGAACCGGCAGGAACTACAGAGCCTGCTCAGCGACATGTATAACCCGCAATCCTCGCTGTATCATCACTTTCTCACGCCGCAGCAATTTGCTGCCGAGTTTGGCCCGACTGCCGGGCAGCAGCAGCAGGTCATCGATTATTTACGACAGCAAGGGCTGGGCATCGTCCATGTCTCGAGCAATGGCTTATTGATAGATGCCAGCGCTACAGTTGCCCAGGCCGAGGCAGCCTTTCAAGTCTCGATCAAAAACTACCAGTTGGGATCGAACCTATTTTATGCAAACGCTAATCCTCCCATAATTCCAGGTTCGCTTTCGTCGATCATCGCTTCTATCGGCGGGCTCGATAACAGCGTCCACATGCATCCTCTTTCTCACCTTGCCGGTTCAGCACATGGCAACACGAAGCCTGGAAGAGGGAATACCAGTCGCCAGGCGCACGCTCAGCCGCACGCCGGACCTGCTGGTGGCTATACGCCGGCAGACCTCAACGGCGCCTATGATGCCAATCCGCTGCTGCAAGCGGGTGTCCAGGGCAACAACCAGACCGTCGCCGTCTTCGAACTGGATGGCTACCCGAGCAGCGACATCACCCAGTATCTGCAGAATTACAATCTTGGGACCCCCAGCATCACGAATGTCCTGGTGGATGGGTTCAATGGCTCCGCCGGGCAAGGTGCCATTGAGGTCGACCTTGATATCGAAGTGGTAGCGGCTATGGCTCCCCATGCCTCCCAGATCGTCTATGAAGGCCCGAACACGACGCAGGGCGTCAATGATACCTACAACCAGATCGTCACTGACAAGAAGGCCCAGGTCGCCACGACCAGTTGGGGGGAGTGCGAGGCGCAGAGCGGGAACGCCGAACTGCAGACGCTCGATAACATCCTCAGCCAGGGTTCAGCCGAGGGGATCGCCATATATGCCGCTTCGGGCGATTCTGGCGCGTATGACTGCAACGACACCAACCTGGCGGTAGATTCGCCCGCCGGTGATCCCAATATCACGGGCGTGGGTGGCACCAACCTGCAGTTGACGAACGGGGCCTATGGCAGCGAATCGGTGTGGAGTAACCCTAGCGACACCCAGCGCAGTCCCCAAGGCGCAGGTGGTGGCGGTGGTCTCAGCAGCTTCTTCAAGGAGGCAAGCTGGCAGACTGGCCCTGGTGTGCAAAATCAGTACAGCAACGGCAACCGCGAGGTGCCTGACGTCTCGGCGGATGCCGACCCCGCCACCGGCTATTCGATGTACTGCACTGCTGCGGCGGCGGGATGCCCGTCGAGCGGCTGGATAGTAGTAGGCGGTACCAGCGCGGCAGCGCCTCTGTGGGCAGGGAGTACCGCGCTGATCAACGAGTATCTGCAAAAGCAGCAAAAGTCGCGTATAGGGTTTGCCAACCCGGTGCTGTACGGCCTGGAGAACGCTCAAGAGTCATTTCCACCGTTCCACGACATCACCAGTGGCACCAATCTCTTTTATCCTGCTACTACCGGGTATGACGAAGCCAGCGGCTGGGGCTCGCCAGATATCTATAATATCGCACGCGATGTCGCGGGTGGCGTCACACCTCCACCTACTCCAACGCCGCAGCCCAGTCCCAGCCCGACGACTACACCTAACCCCAGCCCGACGACTACAGCCACGCCGAGTCCGTCGCCAAGTCCGACAAGCACCGCCACGCCCGTGCCGAGTCCGACAAACACCGCTACGCCCGTGCCGACACCTACGCAGCCCGGTCCGGCTAATTTGATTCAGAACGGCGGTTTCGAACAGGGAAGTGCCCACTGGCAGGAAAGCTCTTCTGGCGGCTATGAACTCGTTGATGGCACGAATCCACATTCTGGCAACTACAGTGCCTATCTCTGTGGCTATGGCAACTGCAACGACAGCATTCGTCAGAAGTTCACCGTTCCCACGCACGCATCCGCCATCACCATCTCTTACTGGTGGTTTGGTGAGAGCAGTAATTTCTTCGGTGGCTGCCAGGATACATTCACTGTCCGGCTTTTAGATAGCAGGGGTAAGACCATAGGGCAAATCCAGAGCGATGGCAACAGGTGACCTTCAATGCCACCAAAATGCTAGCCAATTTTGCAGGCAAGACCGTCACCCTTGTCTTCAGCGCCCATACGTCATTTGACCTGTTCTCTTCCACCTCCTTCTTCGTAGATGATGTAGACGTCAGCACATTGTAGTCTTCAACTTGTCGTGCAACGCGTTGAGGCATTGGGTGGCCATAAGAGCCACCCAATGCCTTAACGTTAGGAAAACTGGCTCGTAGAGTGGCTCTTGTTGAGTTTGGCTTTGCACAAAAAGGCAGGGATCTGTACAAAATGTCGATTAGGGATGTAGTCACAAGGAGGCCATAAAAAGGGCTTCCTTAAACACCTCAGTTATTATACTGCGAATGAATCAACCTAGCTATCATGGTGTAAACAGCATTGATGGAATTATCCTCTGATTCCTCATAATTACGTCTATCTCCAGAACCCGAAATG
>WNFD01008093.1_pt1 | contig 12051 bp, 6 predicted proteins | sample 5400491 | NCBI WGS metagenome assembly WNFD01 (sample SAMN13153343, study PRJNA577476) | soil metagenome | isolation source: 120 cm saprolite under Douglas fir tree site 2 hole 2 replicate 2 | place: USA:California | collected 2015-04-18 | reverse complement strand
TCGATGCCGCACACCAATCCTTTGCATCGCCGTTCGAACGCAAAATCCGGCATTACCCTGTCCCCATCTGGCTTCTGCCATGAGCGGGAACGATGGGCAAGGGCAGACCGCAGTGTGGCCCCGGCGGTAAACATCGCTATCTTGATCCCATGTCGATGTTCGTTTTCCTGTTCATGTGGCAGCGCCTGCTTGTGAGCGGGGGCGGGGCTGCCGCTGCGCTGCCGGCCGCGGTCGTGGTCTTTTGTCTGCTTGCCGCACCTTCGTCCCATGCTTTCGATCTGTTCACCCGGCACGAGGTCACCGCCCAGTTCGCGACCCCGGACGGCAAACCGATGGCCGGCGCAGAGGTGCGCATATTCGCCCCAGGCGATCCGGGCCGAATTGCGCTGACCGGCCGTAGCGACGCCGAGGGCAAATTCGTCTTCGATGCCGACCAGGACGGCCTCTGGAGCGCCGAAGCCCGCAATGTCGATTACGTCGCCCGGATCATGATCCGGGTCGGCGGCGAGCCGCAGCCACACGGCTGGCTATCGCCGTTTTTTGTGGTCGGTTTCCTTGTCGTCCTGCTGGCTATCGCTGTGTGGTACCGTCTGGTGCGCGCCCGCACGAACCGGCCGCGCCCGTAATCCTTACCTTGTTTCAAGCCGCTAGTCCCCACACTGCCACGGCGCGTCAGCGACCCGCCCTCCACCGCCGCTGGCGGTTTGCCGGATGGGCGATCGTCTACGCTCTTGTCATCGGCTATTCGAGCCTCATCGTGGGCCCGGCGGGATTCCACTTTGTTGCACTCGATCCCGAAGCCGCCTGGCGCATGTTCAAGGCGACACGCTATTTGGTGAATGGCTCCGATCAGCGTCCCGATTGGATCGCCAACCTCCTGATGCTCATCCCGCTCGGGTTTCTGGCAGCGGGGACGTTTTGGCCGCGCCACGAGCGCAAGTTACGCTGGCTGGCTGCCGGCGCTGCACTGTGCTGCTGTCTCTCCCTCGTGCTCACTGTCAAATATCTGCAGTTATTCTTCCCACCGCGCACTGTCTCGCTCAATTATATCGAGGCACAGGGCCTCGGATCTCTTCTCGGAGTTGCACTGTTTTGGGTGTCGTCTAACCGCTTACTTCCCGTGCTACGAGGAATTTCCGGACACGGTCGGCATCCCCTGATGATTGCGTGCGGGATCTATTCCGTAATTCTGGTCCTTTTCTTTTTGTTTCCCTTCGATTTCGTCCTGAGCGCCGAGGATCTTCGCGAGCGTGCCGCCGTTTTGCCGCAACTTTTGTTTTCGTGGCCGGGCGAGGGACGATCGACGGCGCTTCGCATCGTTGTCGTGCTGGCTGACACAGCCGCGGTCGTCCCTCTAGGTGTGCTGTTGGCCCTCGGGAGCCGATGGATTTCCCTGTTTAGGATCGCCTCTGCCGGCTTTCTGATTATGGCGGCAGTAACGCTGCTAACGATGCTCGTGCTCAGCGCAGCGCCTTCATTGATCGCCGTTCTCTATCGCACCGCGGGCATTGTCATCGGTGCTGCTCTACTGATCAGGTTCGAGGGAACGGATCCGGCGTGGTGGCGCAATTTACTGGCGCGGTTCGTGCCGCTGATGATCCCACCTTATGTGTTTGCCGTCGTTTTGGTCAACGGCTTGCTGACCCCGTATTGGCGCACCGTGCCGGAAGCTGTCGCAGCCCTCGATTACATCGTTCCAAAGGCGCACGCGTTGGCAAGCGTTGTTGTGCATCTGATAATGTTCACTCCGATCGGTGTGATGGTTGCACTGCGGCGCGGCAGCGGGCGCGCCGAGACCTGGACCGCCGCTGTTCTGGCCGGTTTCTTTTCGCTCGCAGTCGAATTCGGCCGCTGGCTCAAGCCAGGTCTGCAGCCCGATTTCAGCAACGCCATCATTGCAGCAGCCGCTGCCGCCCTCGCCGTCAAGCTCACCGGAGCTTTCTGGCATCTGTTGGAAGGCGAGCCGATCGCAGAAACGACATCGATAGTGCCGGATCGCTCCGACCGCCGCGAACGCGAAATAGTCTCGCGGCACAGCCTCGCGGCTGGCTTCCGAGGCCGCGATCAGAGGCGTCCGGCGACGACACTCGGCGGGCTCGTCGTCGCGGCGGTCTGCCTCGCATCGGCGGTCGCCATCGCTGCAAACTATCCGTTGGCGCCAGAGATCTTGGGCATCGCCCTTGTGGTCTATGCAGTGGCACTGTGGCGCTGGCCTTCCCTCTGGCTCGCCGTCATCCCTGCAGCGCTGCCGGCTCTAGACTTTGCGCCATGGACCGGGTGGATGTATCTCGGCGAGCCAGACCTCATCGTCCTCGCCACGATTGGGATCTCGGCGTTGCGAACGCCGCCGCGGCGCACCGATTTTCTTGTCAAAGGCCTCCCCGCCGCAGTGCTCGCGCTGGCCCTCATCAGCTATCTGCTGAGCGTCGCTCTCGGGCTGGCATTGCCTGGACCGGAGAGCGGATCGGATAATCCTTATCTTCGGCCTGACAATGCGCTGCGCGCGGCGAAAGGCTTCTTCATTGGGCTCGTGTTGCTGCCTTTCTTACGCGAGAGAATGCGTGCGCGCGTTGACGCGATGACTTGGTTGGGCGCCGGCATGGCCGGCGGGCTGGCTCTGGTGGCGGCGGCGACCTTGGCCGAGCGCGCCGTTTTCACCGGCCTCTTAGACTTCACCACCGATTACCGTGTCGTCGGCACTTTCTCCAGCATGCATATGGGTGGCGGTCACCTTGGCGCCTACATCGCGATGGCGATGCCGTTTCTGCTCGTCTGCCTGCTCCGGCCGCGTCCGCCGGCAATTGTCGCTATGTTCGGGTTAGCCATCTGCGCCGGTTACGCCCTGGTTGTCAGCTTTGCGCGCGCCGCCTATGGCGCCGCGATGGTTTCGACGATCACCGGCTGCCTGGGCTGGGCGTGGGCCGCGCGCCGGCGCGGTACCGATACTCTTTCCTCTCTGGTTCTTTTGGCGCTGCCGCTTTTGGTGGTCGGCGTCATCGTGGTCGCCGCTTTCGACACCCCCTTCATGACCGCGCGGTTCCAAACGGTGGCTCCCGACCTGACCCATCGAGAGAGCAATTGGACCGGCGGGTTGGCGATGCGCGACGACAATCTCGCCACGACGCTCTTCGGCATGGGGCTCGGGACCTACCCACGCATCGTTCTTGCCCGCAAACTCGACGGGCGCTTCCCAACCAACTTTATCGTCGAACACGACGGGGCCTATCCTTTTTTGTCGGTGCACGCTGGTTTGCCGACCTATTTCGGGCAGAAGGTTCTAATCGAGCCGGATCAGCAATATCGGCTGTTCCTCACCTTGCGATCACCTGACGCCAAGGGCGTGTTGTCGCTCATCTTGTGCGAGAAAATGCTGCTCTATTCAGCAAACTGCCGCGACACGACATTCCAGCCCCGCAATCCGGGGATTTGGGAGGATTTCGGCGCCGCGATCTCAACTGCAGGCCTCGACGAGAAGGTGGTCCTGGGGTGGCTCCGACCACCGGTCGAATTGGACCTGTTCGATCCGGTCCCCGGCACCACCATCGAGATCGGTCATATTCGAATGCTCGATTCGCAAGGCCACGACATCCTCGCCAACGGCGATTTTTCCAGCAGTACCCAACGCTGGTACTTCACCGATGACCAACATCTTATATGGCGGATCAAAAACCAGTATCTGATGAGCTTGTTTGAGAGCGGGCTATTGGGGCTGGCCTCCTTTGTCCTGCTCGCCGCAGCTTCTGTCGCCGGCGCGGTGCGCGCGATGGCGCGGGGCGACCGCATGGCGGCTGCCGTCGCGGCCTCGCTGGTGGCCTTCCTGTGCTCTGGCGTTTTCGATTATCTCCTCGAAGCGCCGCGCCTCGCGACGCTTTTCTACATCCTTGCGTTCGCCGGGCTGACGATGATGCCCGCAACCGCCGCCCAGTCCCGCCGCCTTGGCGATCGCGGCCTCGATCAGCTTGGATCGAGCAGCGTCCCGATCAGATCCGCCGGCCAGACCAAGCTGAACGGAGCGCTTGTCAGCGCTTCGAAGGATGGGTTGCTGCCGTCCGGCAGGTCGACCATGTGATGGCTGAAATGGGCGAGCACACCCGCGAAATAGAGGCCGGTGATCCATTTCCAAGTGTGCTGATGCTGGCGCGAGCGAGCTGGTTTCGGCGCAGCAAAAGAAAAGACCCGGCGTCCCAACTTCGGCAATCCTGGAGGGCCGATCATGATCCCACCCACGCGCTTACAGTGTTACCGCTAAAGATACGCGAATCTCGACCGCGTCATCCCTCCAATTCGGCGCACGCTGGGCTGCAAGGCGGCGCGGCAATCTAATACTACCCGGGCTTGCCGTTGCCGTCACTATGTCTGCGTCGCCGTGTCCCGCTCGAGCCGGTTGGACATTATTGACCGGCGGCAGGTCCAGCCGACGCGGCAAGGGTGTACAGCCCGGCCGCGGCCAGAAGAAGGATGGCGAGCCTGGAAAAGGCGTCAACGCTGAGGCGATCGCCGAGCGGCCGGCCGGCAACGGCGCCGAGAGTGGCGAAGGGGATCAGGATGCCCGCTTCGATCCAGGTGCTGGCAGGGATGCCGACGGCGACCACATGGGAGAGCAGTGCTCCCATATAAGCGAGCGCGAAGAACGACAGGAGTGTCGCGCGCACGATCCGCGGCGGCGCCCCGGCGAGCAGCAAATAGATCAGCACCGGCGGTCCCGCCATCCCGACGAGCGCGGTTGCGACACCCGACACCGCCCCAACTGCAAGGTCGCAACCGGGTCTGATGCCGAGCAACACCGTGTTCCTGTCGGGTCCGCGGCCTCGAAGCCACCCGAGAAGCACGGTGAATGCCAGGATCGTGGCTCCGACTAACCGGCGGACCAAGACTGGATCGGCGTGGCGGAGGGCAATGAGCCCCAGCGGCAACCCGGCCACGCTGCCAAGCGCCAGCCGCAGGAGCAGCGCTGGCGCGATTGTGCGCCACAATCCCGGCAGCGCGGCGAGGGACAGCGCCGTTGAAATAATGATGACGAGCTGGATCGCCTCAGTCGGATCGACAAACAGCAGAAAGGCCGGAGCCGAGAGAACGGCGAAGCCAAAGCCGGTCAACGTGTAGAGCAGCGCGGCGCCGGTCGCCGTCGCCGCCAGCCCGGCCCAGGCAAGGAGACTGAATTGCGAGAGCAAAACGGCTCGTCAAGGGGTCTCGCAGGCGCCCAGGCGTCTGCGCCGCGGCGCTGCCCCAATCGTCTCGAACCAATACCCGCAGCAGAAACGGGCGATGAAAGCGTAGGCAGAGGCAGCAGCCTCAAGATACAAAGGTTCTGCGCCGTTGACGACGCCGGCGAACCCGGCGGGTGCCATCGCCAAGCCCCCAGAGCCGCAGATCTCGTCAAGCCAAGAGTGCATGACCTCGATCTGGCGGCCAAATCCTTTGGGCGGCACCGCTGAAGGGAAGCTGCATCGTTGGCCGATGCTCACCGCGGCAGCAGGCTTGCACCCATCAAGAATTCGTCGATGGCGCGGGCGCATTGGCGGCCTTCGCGGATGGCCCAGACGACGAGCGATTGACCACGCCGCATATCGCCGGCGGAAAAGACCTTGGGGACCGAGGCGCGGTAGTCGATCGTGTTGGCGCGAACGTTGCCGCGGGGGTCGAGCTCGACACCGGATTGCTCGACCATCCCGGGCCGGTGAGGACCCAAAAACCCCATCGCCAGGAGAACGAGATCAGCCTTCAGATCAAAGGCGCTGCCCGGGATTTCGGTCATCACCAAGCGGCCGTCCGGGTTCTTGGCCCATTCGACGCGGACGCATTCGAGCGCGGTGACGGGGCCAGCTTCGCCAACGGCCCGTTTGGTCAGCACCGCCCAGTCGCGCTCGCAACCCTCCTCCTGCGAGGAGGAGGTGCGCAATTTCAACGGCCAGTCGGGCCAAGTCAGCGCTTTGTTCTCGCGCTCCGGCGGCTCGGACAAGATTTCCAGCTGGGTGATCGACGCCGCACCCTGGCGCACCGAGGTGCCGATGCAGTCCGATCCTGTGTCGCCGCCGCCGATCACGACGACGTGCTTGCCCCGAGCGGTGATGGTTCCCTGGGGCGCTGCCCGCTCCTCGCTGTCGCCGGCGTTGCGCTTGTTCTGCTGCGGCAGGAAATCCATCGCAAAATGGATACCGTCGAGTTCCCGCCCCGGAACATCGAGGTCGCGCGGCGCCTCGGCGCCGCCGGTCATCGCCACGGCGTCGAACTCCTCGAGCAGTGCGGCCATTGGCACATCGACCCCGACCTCGACCTCAGTGCGGAACTCCACCCCTTCGGCCTCCATCTGCGCGACGCGCCGGTCAATCAGCGATTTGTCCATTTTGAAATCGGGAATGCCATAGCGCAGCAGACCGCCGATGCGATCGCACTTCTCGAACAAACACACCGAGTGACCCGCGCGCGCCAGCTGCTGCGCGCAGGCGAGACCCGCCGGCCCCGAACCAATGACCGCGACCCGCTTGCCGGTCCGCTGCGGCGGCACCAGCGGCTCGATCCAACCCTCCTGCCAGCCACGGTCGACAATCGCGCATTCGATCGTCTTGATCGTAACCGGATTGTCGTCGATGTTGAGCGTGCAGGACGCTTCGCACGGCGCGGGGCAGACGCGGCCGGTAAATTCGGGAAAATTGTTGGTCGAGTGCAGCGCCCTCAGCGCCGCCTGCCATTGGTCGCGATAGACGAGATTGTTCCAATCAGGGATCAGATTGTTGACCGGGCAGCCGTCGTGACAGAACGGGATCCCGCAATCCATGCAGCGCGCCGCCTGCTTGCGGTTCTCAGGGCCGGGCAGCGGCCTGACGAACTCCTCCCAGCTGCGGCGCCGGATCTCCGGCTTGTCGTAACCCCGGTCCTCGCGCTCGATCTCGAGAAAGCCGGTCGGCCTACCCACGGGTGGGGATCCGTCGCTGGCCGCCCCTCACCCTCCCGCCGATGCGGGCCCCTCCCTCTCCCCGCTCGCGCGGGGCGAGGGGCTTGGACATGCTCCCTCGCCCCGCCTGCGGGGAGAGGGCTGGGGTGAGGGGAACTCTGTGCAAGAGCGCCGTCATTCGGCGGCTTCGGTGCGTGCGGTGATCCGCTCGGCCTGGAATTCGAGCAGGGCGCGGCGGTAGTCCTTCGGCATGATCTTCACAAAACCGCCGAGCGCATTCTCCCAGTCTTCGAGGAGGAAGCGCGCTCGCGTGCTGCCGGTGAAGAGGTGATGGCGCTCGAGCAAGATGCGCAGCCTCGCGGCATCGAAACGCAGCAGATCGCCCATGCCCGGATCCTCGACACTCGGCGAGCGCTGGCGCGGCGGGTCGGGGTCATCCTCCTCGGCCAGATCGGCGGGGGCGACTGGCTCGAGACCGACCGTCGCCAGGTTGCAGAGACTGGCAAACCGGCCCTTCGGGTCCCACACATAGGCGATCCCGCCCGACATCCCGGCAGCAAAATTGCGCCCGGTGTCGCCGATCACGACGACCACCCCGCCGGTCATGTATTCGCAGCCATGGTCGCCGGTGCCCTCGACAACGGCCAGAGCGCCCGAATTGCGCACCGCGAAGCGCTCGCCGGCGACACCCTGGAAGTAGGCTTCGCCGGCGATGGCGCCGTAGAGCACCGTATTGCCGATGATGATGTTCTCGGTCGGCTCGCGCTGCGCCTCCGGCGGCTGGCGGACGATCAGCCGCCCGCCCGACAACCCTTTGCCGACATAGTCGTTGGCGTCGCCATGGAGCTCCAATGTGATGCCCCGCGCGAGAAACGCCCCGAAGCTGCCCCCGGCGGTGCCGCGGAAGCTCGCCCAGATCGTGTCCTGCGGCAGGCCGGCATGGCCGTACCGCCGCGCAACCTCACCCGACAGCATTGCGCCGACGGTCCGATGGACGTTCCTGATCGGGCGCTCGATGCGGACCGGTTCCCGCTTGTCGAGCGCCGGCCGGGCCGCCACGATCAACTCGTTGTCGAGAGCCCGGTCGAGGTGATGGTTCTGCCGCTCTCGATTGTAGATCGCCACCTCGGGCTTGGCGGGCGCACGGTAGAGCAGCCGGCCCAGATCGACACCCTTCGCCTTCCAGTGCTCGATTGCCCGGACCATGTCGAGTTTGTCGACTTGGCCGATCATTTCGTGGAAGCGCCGGAAGCCGAGCTTCGACATCAGCTCGCGCACTTCTTCGGCAACAAAGAAAAAATAGTTGATGACATGTTCGGGCTGGCCAGTGAAGCGCGCGCGCAATACCGGATCCTGGGTCGCAATACCGACTGGGCAGGTGTTCAGGTGGCACTTGCGCATCATCACGCAGCCGGCTGCAATCAATGGCGCGGTCGAAAATCCGAACTCGTCGGCCCCGATCAAAGCCGCAACTACCACGTCCCGGCCGGTGCGCAACCCGCCATCGACCTGCACCGCGATCCGGCCACGCAAACCGTTCAGCACCAGTGTTTGCTGGGTCTCGGCGAGCCCGATCTCCCAGGGCGACCCCGCATGGGTCAGGGACGTCAATGGGCTCGCTCCAGTGCCGCCCTCGAACCCCGCAATCGTGACGTGATCAGCGCGCGCCTTGCTGACCCCTGCCGCGACCGTGCCGACGCCGACCTCGGAAACCAGCTTGACCGAAATGCGCGCCTTGGGGTTGGCATTCTTCAGATCGTGGATCAGCTGCGCCAGATCCTCGATCGAGTAGATGTCGTGATGCGGCGGCGGCGAGATCAGCCCAACACCGGGGGTCGAATGTCGTACCCGGGCGATCGCCTTGTCGACCTTGTGGCCCGGCAGTTGGCCGCCCTCGCCGGGTTTGGCGCCCTGCGCCATCTTGATCTGCAGATCGTCGGCATTGACCAGGTATTCGGTGGTGACGCCAAAGCGGCCCGAGGCCACCTGCTTGATCGCCGAGCGCATCGAGTCGCCATTGGGCAGAGACCTAAAGCGCTGTGTTTCCTCACCGCCCTCGCCGGTATTGGACTTGCCGCCGATGCGGTTCATCGCGATGGCGAGAGTGGTGTGCGCCTCGCGGCTGATCGAGCCGAAGCTCATTGCGCCCGTGGCGAAGCGTTTGACAATGTCTCTCGCCGGCTCGACTTCGTCGAGCGGCACTGGCTCCTCGGCGAAGTTTAGCGCCATCAGGCCGCGGAGCGTTAAGAGGCGCTCGCTCTGGTCGTTGATCGTTGCTGCAAAGGCCCGGTAATCCGCTTGCGAATTGCCGCGCACCGCGTGCTGCAGATTGGCCACTGATTGCGGCGTCCAGGCATGGTCCTCGCCGCGCAGACGAAAGGCGTAGTCGCCGCCGACGTCGAGCATGTCGTGGTAGATTGGGTTGGCGCCATAGGCGTGCCGGTGACGCTCCACCGCTTCCTGGGCGATCTCGCGTAGCCCCACGCCTTCGATTTGTGTTGCCGTTCCTGTGAAGTATTTCTCGACAAAATCACTGGCTAGCCCGACTGCGTCGAAGATTTGCGCGCCACAATAGGATTGATAGGTCGAGATCCCCATCTTGGAAATGACTTTCAAGATCCCCTTGCCTAGTGCCTTGATGTAATTTTTCTGCACCTCGTAGGCACCGAGGGGCAGATCGTTCTCGACGCGGATCTGTTCGAGCGTGGCAAAGGCGAGATAGGGATTGATCGCTTCGGCGCCATAGCCTGCAAGTGCGCAGAAATGGTGCACCTCGCGCGCCTCGCCGGTTTCGACGACGATGCCGGTACTAGTCCGCAGCCCCTGGCGGATCAGGTGATGATGCACCGCCGAGGTTGCCAGCAAGGCGGGGATCGGCACGCGCTCGGCCGAGACGCCGCGGTCGGACAGGATCAGGATGTTGTGACCCGCCAGCACCGCCTCGGTCGCCTCGCGGCACAGCCGATCGAGCGCCGGCGCCATTCCATCGACACCCTCCAGGGCCGGCCAAGTGGCGTCGAGGGTATCGGTCCGGAAAGCTCCGATCAACGTCTCGATCGCGTGGATCTTTCTCAAATCACCGTCGGTCAGGATGGGCTGTGAAACTTCGAGCCGATAATGCGTGCCGGCCTCGTGCCCAAGCAGGTTTGGTCGCGGCCCAATCATCGAAACCAGCGACATCACCAGTTCTTCGCGGATCGGATCGATGGGCGGGTTGGTGACTTGCGCGAAATTCTGCTTGAAGTAGTTGTAGAGCAGCTTGGGTTTGTTCGAGAGAGCAGCGATTGGCGTATCCGTGCCCATCGAGCCCACAGGGTCATCGGCATCGCGCGCCATCGGCTCGAGGAAGAACTGAATATCCTCCTGGGTGTAGCCGAAGGCCTGTTGCTGGTTGAGATGCGTCGTCGGATCGTTGGGTCGGCTCGGTACCACTGTCCGAGAGTATTCCTCGTGGTGGTCCTCTGACACGTCGGGCAACTCGGCGAGCTTGAACTGGGTGGTCAGCAGCCACGCATCGTACGGATGCTCGGCGGCGAGTTTGCGCTTGATCTCCTCGTCGTCGATGATGCGTCCCTCTTCGAGATCGATCAGCAGCATCTTGCCCGGCTGCAGCCGCCACTTGCGGATGATCCTCTCCTCGGGCACCGGCAGCACGCCGGCCTCGGATGCCATGATCACGTGATCGTCGTCGGTGACGATGTAGCGGGCCGGCCGCAGCCCGTTGCGGTCGAGTGTCGCGCCGATTTGGCGCCCGTCGGTGAAGGCGATTGCCGCCGGGCCGTCCCACGGCTCCATCAACGCCGCGTGGTATTCATAGAATGCCCGCCGCTGCGGATCCATCAGCGGGTTGCCGGCCCACGCCTCGGGGATCAGCATCATCATCGCATGGGCGAGCGAATAGCCGCCGCCGATGACGAGGAGCTCGAGCGCATTGTCGATGCAGGCGGTGTCGGATTGGCCGGGACCGATCAACGGCACCATCTTGGCGAGATCGGCGCCGAGCAGCTCCGACGTCATCGCCTGCCGGCGCGCGGCCATCCAATTGACGTTGCCGCGAACCGTATTGATCTCGCCATTGTGGCACAGAAACCGGTACGGGTGGGCGAGCCGCCACGACGGGAAAGTATTTGTCGAAAAGCGCTGATGAACCAATGCCAGTGCCGACACCGTCAGCGGGTTGCGCAAATCCTCGTAAAAGCCTCCGACCTGGGGTGCCAGCAGCAGTCCCTTGTAGACGACCGTACGGCTCGAGAACGACGGGATGTACAGATCGCGCAACGCCGGCGACCCATGCTGCTCGGCGAGCCCCGTGACCCGGTTGAGGATCTGCTTGCGGATCGTCAGAATCTTGCGCTCGAAGGCATCCTGATCGGCGATGTCAGGGCTGCACGCGACGACCGCCTGGCTGATCCACGGCATCGCCTCGACGACGCGTGTGCCTAGCCCGGTCGTGTTGGTCGGAACGTCGCGCCAACCAATCAGTGACTGTCCTTCGGCGCCGATGAAATGCTCGACGTGTTCGATCGCGATGGTGCGTGCCCGCTCGTCTTGAGGTAAAAAGCACATCGCGACGGCGTAGCGACCGGGCGGCGGGAGGGTCAGACCTCGCCCTTCCGCCCAATCGCGCAGCAGGGCATCCGGCATCTGGATCAGGCAGCCGGCCCCGTCGCCCATCAGCGGGTCGGCCCCGACCGCACCGCGATGGTCGAGATTGACCAGGATCTGCAGCCCGCGAGCGATGATATCGTGCGATTTTCGTCCCTTGATGTTGGCGACGAAGCCGATGCCGCATGAATCGTGCTCGTTGCGCGGGTCGTAGAGGCCCTGTCTTTCCGGCAATGCCATCGCGAATGCTCTTCACCTGACGCTGCGCTGTTGACGAGTCTGACCGTGCGCCTTCCTCGCGGCGGCGCCAAAGCAATAATACGCATAAGATGGCCGGGGAGGCGAATCGCTTTAACCAGCGGCAAAAGGGGTGTCAAGCGCCAGTCCGCCCCCTTCAAATGTCGCCAGCCGCTTGCCTAATTCGTGTGCACGCTAACCGCCGGATCCACCCGGCCCGCCCCTACCACGCGGCGGATGTCAAGTGCCGCGGCAGTCACGATCATGAAACATGTCTGACCTTTATTGGTAACAGTTGCCGCATAGGTTCCCCGGCG
>WNFD01011299.1_pt1 | contig 12052 bp, 16 predicted proteins | sample 5400491 | NCBI WGS metagenome assembly WNFD01 (sample SAMN13153343, study PRJNA577476) | soil metagenome | isolation source: 120 cm saprolite under Douglas fir tree site 2 hole 2 replicate 2 | place: USA:California | collected 2015-04-18 | reverse complement strand
ATGGGTCTGGATATGGGCAGGATCGGCCTTCATCAGTCGGCCCCCCGGCGATGAATTTCGCCGGTCGGCACGGGGATCCGATACATGCCCCCCGCATCGGGAAAGGCCGAAGGGAAGCAGGCGGTCTCGGCGAGAAACTGGTCGAATGCCTCGGCAAGCCCCTCGATGCTGCGCCCATCGCCATCGCGCGTCCGCGCGACAAAGGCGTCGAACAGATCCTTGAATGCCGCCAATTGGTGAATTCGCGGGACTGACAATCCGGGAGAGGCATTGTAAAAGGCGTGTGTCGTCAGCTGGTACTTCTTGGCATAGGCCCAAAAGGCATCGAAATCCCGCCTCGCGCCCCTGGCCGGGTAGCCTTCGCAATTGCCCCAGACGTGATCGAGATCCTCGCCGAGAAACACCGCGAAGTCGCGCAGATACGCCATCATGTCGCCGTCGAAATTGGACGTGAAGAACAGCCAGGAGGTCAGTTTTTCCATCTCCAGCTTGATTGCCGTGTCGTCCGCCAGGTTGGTTGCGCCGTAGGTGAGCCTTCCTCGGGGATCCACGTCGCCGCAGAGATATTGTTGCGGCCGCAAGATCAGCCATCGCGCGAAATGGATGGTCGGGATGGTGCTGATTGCCGTCGGATAGCCGTTCGCGATGCGCTCCTGAGTCAACGTGAGCGCCTGGTGCAAACGCTGCTCGTAGGTTCGCCCCTCACCGGGAATGAAGCCTTTCTTGATCGGGGTCAGCAGGGTCACTTCGCTGACGCCGCCGACGTTCTTCGATTCCACCCATTTGGCCACGAGATCCTCCCAGTTGCGTTTGAGCGCATGTCGGCCTGCATGCCGCCTTGCCGCATTATGGCTCATTTCCGCCAATCAGTCCGCCCTTATTCGCATCTTCAGACAGATGCCGGGCGCCCGCCGTGCCACTGCGCGGCGCTCCATCCGGGCTACATGCATTCTAGATGCTCAAACGTGGTCGTAATCCACCGCCACCTCGGGCGTGAGCGGATGCGACTGGCAAGTCAGCACGTAGCCGGCCGCCATCTCCCAGGGCTCCAGCGAATAATTGCGGTCCATCTTCACTTCGCCGGCAACGAGCTTGGCCCGGCAGGTGCAGCACATGCCGCCCCGGCAGGAATACGGCATCTCCAGCCCGTGGCGCAGCCCCGCCTCGACGATGGTTTCGCCGGGAAACAGCGGCACGACGTGATCGAGCCCGTTGAGCCGGATCTCGATCGTCGCCTCCGCCGCCACCCCGGCCACGGTTCTGCGCTCGGCGCGGTTCGGAGCAGATGCGGGCGTCCCGTCGACGGTGAAATGCTCGACGTGAATGCGCTCAGGTAGAACGCCGAGCCGCAACAATGCCGACCGGCTCGCCTCGATCAGATCGCCGGGTCCGCACAGAAACGCATGGTCGACGCGATCTGCCGGAAGTGCGGCCTTGAGCACCGCCTCGATCTTTCCGGCGTCGATCCTGCCGTTGAAGAGCTCGAGTTCCTGCCGTTCGCGCGAGAGCACGTGATGCACGCTCAGGCGCGCGAGAAACCGGTCCTTCAACGCTTCGAGCTCCCGCTTGAAGATGATGCTTTGCGCCGTGCGATTGCCGTACAGCAGCGCGATCCGGCTCGCGGGCTCGCGCGCAAGCACGCTCCGCAAGATCGACATGACCGGCGTGATGCCCGAGCCCGCCGCGATCGCCAGATAATTGCGGGAAGCGCCCGGATCCGGCCGGATCCCGAACCGGCCTTGCGGCGTCATCACGTCGATCGTATCGCCGGCCTTGGCTGTTTCGTTGATCCAATTGGAGAACAGGCCGCCGTCCTGTTGCTTGACCACGACGCGCAGATCGTCATCGTCCGGACCGGTGCAGATCGAGTAGGAGCGCCGCGTCTCGACGCCGCCCAGCACGGTGCGCAGCGTGAGATGCTGGCCTGGATCGAAGCGGTACGCCTCCGCAAGCCCGGTGGGCACCGCGAACGCGATCGAGACCGCCTCGGCAGTCTCGCGGTGCAGGTCGCGGATCTTCAGCCGATGGAAAGCGACCGACATCGCCTAGATGCACTTGAAATAGTCGAACGGCTCGGCGCAGGCGGTGCAGCGATAGAGCGCCTTGCACGGCGTCGACCCGAACTCGGAAATCCGCGAGGTCTCTTGCGAGCCGCACTGGGGGCAGGTCACGCGCTCTTGCCCGAACAAGGCGCGCCGCCCGGCCTTGCCGTTCGGCGGCGCGATGCCGAAGCGCTCGAGCTTGGCCTTGCCTTCCTCGGTGATCCAGTCGGTGGTCCAGGCCGGGGACAGCACGCGCGTCACTTTCGGCGCGCGAAAGCCGGCTTGTTCCAGCGCCAGCCCGACCTCGATCGCGATCATGTCCATCGCCGGGCAGCCGGAATAGGTCGGCGTGATGAACACTTCGACCGCGCCGTCTTCGACCCGCACGTCGCGCAGCACGCCGAGATCCACGATGGTCAGCACCGGGATTTCCGGATCGACCACCGCGGCACCCGCAGCCCATGCGCGCGAGCGCAGGTCGGAAGCGCTGAAGGCGCGCGTCATCGTCGGCACGGCATCACCATCTCGCGCCCGGATAGGCGCGTTGCAGGAACTGCAGCTCGGCCAGGATGTGGCCAAGGTGCTCGCTGTGGCGTCCGGCGCGGCCGCCGGACTGCATCCAATCACCGGCGGGAAGCTGCAGGTTCGCCTCGGCGAGAATCGGGACGAGCGTGCGCTGCCATCGCGGGCGGACGCCGGCGCGATCGACGGCGACGCCGGCTTCGATCAGCGCCCGCTCGAGGTCGTCGATCTCGAACAGCTCGCCCGTGTACGGCCACAGATCATCGAGCGCCTGCTGGGCGCGGCGATGGCTCTCCTCGGTGCCGTCGCCCAGCCGGATGGTCCACTCGCCGGCGTGGCGAACGTGATAGGCGAGCTCCTTTGCGCTCTTGGCGGCGATGGCTCCGAGCGTTGCGTCCTTCGAGCTCGTCAGCGCCTCGAAATAGGGATGCGCGCAGGCCGCATAGAGCAGCTGGCGCAGGATCGTAACGGCGAAATCGCCGTTGGGCTGCTCGACCAGGAGGACGTTGCGGTATTCGCCCGCATCGCGCCGATAGGCGAGCGTATCCTCGTCCCGCCCCCTGGCCTCCAGCTGACCGGCGTAGGCGTAGAGCGATCGCGCCTGGCCGATCAGATCGAGCGCCATATTGCCGAGCGCCAGATCCTCCTCGAGCACGGGCGCGTGGCCGCACCATTCCGATAGCCGGTGCCCGAGCACGAGCGCATCGTCGGCAAGCCGCAGCGTGTGGAGGAAGAGCGGAGTATCGTTCGTCATTGGCATTGCGGCTGACTGTCTTCCGCTGTCACTCGCCTCATATCCTGCGCCGTCATCGCCCGGCTTGACCGGGCGACCCAGTAACCGCCGGGGTTACTGGGTGGCCCGCCTTCGCGCGGAAGCCATCGGCGTTCCTACTTTTCCCTCCCCGGAGGGGAGGGTGGCGAGGACCGAAGGTCCGAGCCGGGTGGGGAAGTTCGTCCCCACCCCGCCTCGCTTCGCTCGGCGACCCTCCCCCAAAGGCGGGGAGGGAGAAAACTCACATGTGCCCGACGTCCTCCGGCACCTCGTAGAAGCTCGGATGACGGTAGATCTTCGACGCGGTCGGCTCGAACATCATGCCCTGCTCCGCCGGGTCCGACGCGGTGATCGCCGCCGAGGGCACCACCCAGATCGACAGGCCTTCGCCGCGGCGAGTGTAGACGTCGCGGGCGTTCTGCAGCGCCATCGCCGCATCGACCGCGTGCACGCTGCCGGCGTGGCGATGCGCCATGCCGTTGCGGGTCCGGATGAATACTTCCCACAGCGGCCAGTTCTGCTCGGTCATGGCGGCCTCCGATTTCCCGATCACTCCGCGGCGACTTGCATCGCCGCTTGGCGCTGACGGCGTTTTTGCGCATAGGCGAGCGCCGCTTCGCGCACCCAGGCGCCTTCGTCATGCGCCTTGCGCCGCGCCCGCATGCGCTCGCGATTGCACGGGCCATTGCCGGCGATCACGCGCTTGAACTCGTCCCAATCGATCTCGCCGAAGCGCCAATGTCCGCTCGCCGCGTCGAACGCGAGCCGCGGATCCGGGATCGAGAGCCCGAGGTAGTGCGCCTGCGGGACGGTGGCATCGATGAATTTTTGCCGCAGCTCGTCGTTGGTGAAGCGCTTGATCTTCCAGCGCATGGAAACGTCGGTGTGCTGGCTGTCGTTGTCCGACGGGCCGAACATCATCAGCACCGGCCACCACCAGCGGTCCAATGCGTCCTGCGCCATCGCCTTCTGCTCCGGCGTGCCGCGGGCGAGCGTGAGCATGATCTCGTAGCCCTGGCGCTGGTGGAAGCTTTCTTCCTTGCAGATGCGGATCATGGCCCGCGCGTAGGGGCCGTAGCTGCAGCGGCACAGCGGAATCTGGTTCATGATCGCGGCGCCGTCGACCAGCCAACCGATCGCGCCGATGTCCGCCCAGGTCAGCGTCGGATAATTGAAGATCGAGGCGTATTTCGCCTTGCCGGCGAGTAGCTGCTCGACGAGTTCCTCGCGGGAGATGCCGAGCGTCTCGGCGGCGGCATAGAGATAGAGGCCGTGTCCGCCTTCGTCCTGAACTTTTGCCAGCAGCGCCACCTTGCGTTTGAGCGAGGGCGCGCGGGTGATCCAATTGCCTTCCGGCAGCATGCCGACGATCTCCGAATGGGCATGCTGCGAAATCTGGCGGATCAGGGTGCGCCGGTAGGCGTCCGGCATCCAGTCGTTGGGCTCGATCCTGCTTTCGGCGTCGACGCGCGCCTGGAACCGGGCCTCACGCTCGGGATCGACAGCCGCTCCTGCGGCTTCGCGCGTGTTGAGTGCCTGGGTGTACATCGCTCGCCGGCTCGTCCGCTGACTGGGCCCATTGAGCGTTATCTTGTTACAAAAATTTCAGCGGTCAAGCGTTTCTGTAACATTTTTGCATGCTGCACTGCAGCGGCGGCAGCCGCGGGGGCAGCGATCATCTCGGCGAATGGCTGGCGATGATGGCTTCGCCGATGCGCACGATGCGGGCGCCCAGGTCCTCGGGCCCGACGCTTTGCAGGCTGACCCGCGCGCCTTCCAGCACCAGGTGGAGCTCACTGGCGAGCAGTTCCGGCTCCGTGAGGCCGGCGCCGCGGCAAAGTTGGCTCAATCGCTCGCGCTGCGCCCTTTTGAACGCTTCGATCACCGGACGCGCCGGATGCTCCTTCTCGGTAAGCTCTACCGCGGCATTCGTGTGAGCGCAGCCTCGGTTCCCGCGGCAAATCACGTCTTCGGCCATGTTCTTGACCCAAGCATGTAGCTGGGCACGCGGGTCGCCGGGGTGTTCAGCCTCGAGACGTTCCCACAAGGCTTCGGCCCGCTTGGCCTTTCCTCGCAGATATTCGGCTACGAGGGCGTCTTTCGAAGAAAAATGCCGGTAAAGCGTCATTTTGTTGGTTCCGGCCGCCTCCGCAATCGCGTCCACCCCGACCGCCCGAATGCCCAGCCGGTAGAACAGCTCGTCCGCCGCCTTGAGGATGCGCTCGCGCGGCGGCACAGGTGCGGTCTCGGTGTCCATGGGTCCTCCAAAATTCATGTTCTTGCCCCTTGACAGATCGGGGTGTGACCGGTAAGTAACGCGTAGATAGTGTTACCGGTCAGTACCACAAGGGGCGGCCAAAGTCACGCCTTTTGTGGCGATAAGGAGCAAGAACATGATGTCCCAACTCTTCGCCCTTCCTTTGCGGGCCTTGGTCGCCGCCGCGGCGCTTCCGACCCCTCCGGCCCTGGGCGCCACCCTTGCAGGCCCGAGCGCCCTGCCCGGCGCCGGGATGATCGGCTCGGCAGCCGACCGCAGCGGCTTCACCCTCGAAGCGCACATCGCAACCCATTCGATCCACCGGTCCGCGGAAAATCCGGCCGGCCGATGAGCCGCCCACGGCCCGCGTCTACAGGAGCAGCCCATGACCAATATTCTTCTCCTCACCAGCAGCCCGCGCGGCGGCGCCTCCCACTCCACTAGGGTGGCCGCGCGCGTTCTCGAAGAGCTGCGCCGCGTGCATCCGCGGGCCAGCGTGATCGTGCGCGACCTCGCCAAGGATCCGGTCGCGCATATCGACGAGGATTTCGTCACCGGCATCTTCGTTCCCAGCGATCGGCTCAACGAGGAGCAGCGCGAGAGGCTCGCGCAATCCGACGCCCTGATCGACGAACTGTTGGCGGCCGACATCGTCGTGATCGCCGTCGCCATGATCAATTTCGGCATTCCCTCGACGCTGAAAGCCTGGATCGACCACGTCACCCGGGCCGGCCGCACGTTCCAATATGGCGAGAGCGGCCCGCGCGGACTCGTGACCGGCAAGCAGGTGATTCTCGTCGAGGCGAAGGGCGGCGTTTATTCCGAGAGTCCGCGCCGGGAGCTCGATCACGTCACGCCCTACCTGCTGCAGCTCCTGGCGTTCCTCGGCATGACCGACGTCAAGGTGATCGGGATCGAAGGCACGGCACTCGGACCCGAGGCGGCCGAGCGGGCGGTCGCGACCGGCCTCGAGCGGGCGATCGAGCTCATCGGCGAGCTGACGCCCGACGCCGCCGCCACATTGGCCCCCGAAGGGCAGGACGAAGAGGAATTGCATGCCTTGGTGTCATTCTGAGCCTACCATTGCCGAGCTGCTGTCGGATCCCATCGTCCGGGCCTTGATGGCGGCCGATCGGGTCGCGCCCGAGGAGCTGCGGGCAAATTTGGCGAAAATCGCCGGCACGCTCGAGCCGCAGTATCGTGAGGTGCGCCAGCGCGGTTGTTCGCAAGCCACTTCGCCCGCGTGATTCCTCAGCGCGGCGAATTGCATCTACAGGCCGTCGAAGCGCCGAAAGAAATTTGCGCCCGGAGGCGGCAGCGGACCATCCTCGTTGCGCGCGTTGCGATCGAGATAAATCTCCGCCGCCGGCACGAGGCGGCGATAGATGCGCCCCGCAAGCGCCCGGGACGTCGCGCCCGGCCAATCTGCCGGAAGGAGCCGGCGCGGCAGCGCCGGATCTCTCAGGACGATGCGGCGAAATTCGTGGATCAGCAGCACGCGCGCGACCAGCGCGTCCCCCGGATCGAGCACTCCCCCCGCGGCAAGACTTCGGTCGAGCGGCGCGAACCGCACGACGAAATCGCGGTATGAGGCCGCAAGCGACGCAAGCTCGAAGGCCGCGGCCGCGACCGCGGGACCGTTTTTTCCCGGATCCGCCGTGACGAGGAACACCCCGCCGATCCCGGCGATTTGCGGCGATGCATCGGTCACGCCGACGTAGACCGTGGGCGAGAGCGCGGCAAATCCCTCTCGCTCCAGCAATGGACGCACGGCGGAGCGGTCGTCGACTTCGGGGCCCAGCAGGGCGAGCCGCAAACGGCCGTCGAAAGGCTGCTCCGCGCCGAAATAGATGCGCTTGGTCGCGGCAAGAAAGCTCGCCTCCTCGCGCTTGGAGAGCCGGTAATAGCTGTTGCGGCCGATACGCTCGCGCTCGAGCCAGCCGTCCGTGACCAGTCGCGACATGGCGGTGCGGACGTGGCCGGCATCGATGCCGAACCGAGCCATGATCTGCGTGAGCGAGCCGAGCCAGAGGCTGCCGCCGCGCGGAACGACCGCATCGCCGTAGAGCGTGACGATCAGCGACCAGGCTCGCACCGGCCGGGAGGCATGGAACCGGGCCAGCAATGCGGATACGGGTGCGGCAAGCGGCATCGACCAGGGCGCCGAGGAAAGCCGCGACCATAGCGTCCCGCGCGGTAAGCGAGCAAACGCCGAGGCGATCGATCGGCCGGACGCAACGCGCATGCGTTCGTCGGCCGAGGCCGCGCTTCGCGTCCGCATTAACGATGGCGACGACCAAGCTATTCAATCGCTCGAAGAGAAGGTCTATAAGGGCCGGGACGGCGGAGCGGAACGAAAGAGGAGGCAAGGCGACGCGCAAAGGAGTTGCGTCATGTTCAGGCGTTTGAGCACGGCCCTGCTGTTCGCCACCGCGATCCCCCTCCTACCTCTCGACGCGCATGCCGGTAGATCCGGCGTTTCCTTCCCCCCGGCCATCCACCCGATGGCCCTGCATCCCGGGACCCGTGGCAGGACCCTGCACGGTTTCCACAAATTCTCGCATCACCACCACAGGCGCTTTTTCGGGGATTTCGGCTGGGGCTTTCCCTCCGACAGCGGCGGGGCCGGATATTACGGACCCGATTACGAACCAGCCGCCGAGGTGGGCGACGTCGATCCGCTTCCGGCTCCGGCCTCGTGGCGCCGGGGCGCTTTCTACCGGACGGGCTGCCGGTCGGAAGAGGTTTCGGTCCCAGGCTCGCACGGACCCACGCGCGTGACGGTGACGCGCTGCTCCGTCCCCATTCCGGAACTGCAACCGCTGAAATAGGGGGTTCTTTCCGGCGATTCCTCGACATGGCTGGCGCCATTCGCGAGCTTCGCGAAGCGCATCGTCGGCCCGACCAATCCGGCACAGCGAATTGATGGAATTGAAGAACTTCGACCCGTGGGAGTCGCGCTTTGACTTTGACACCAAATGACCCCGGACGCGCCACAAATCTCTCCTAGCCTTCCTCCGTCGGGAGGGGGTCAGTAAGTCGCCCGGCCGGGACGGTCTCGGTCCCACAGGTTGCCCCCTGCTGTCGACCGGGACCGTCCTGAACTTGTGCCGACTCCCGGCTGCCGAGGAGCCCGCTTGGGTGCGCGCTTACGACATGTGGCCGCGCCGGTCGTAAGCTGGTCGGCAGCCGCCGGCCCCCCTTCGCAGCCGGATCGAGCGAGCTATCGATCATGGGAAATGTGCGGCCTGTGCCGCTGCGCAGTCCGGGACCCCGGATTTCGCTCCGCTCTCTCCGGGCTATGTGCTCGATGGAGGCGCGGCAGCGGCACCGTCCCCGCTAACCACAAAGACAGAGCTTGAGTCGAAGCGCGAATCTCAATACGGGTGCTAGAAAAGGGGGCAAAGGCCGCCGACGCCCAAACGTCGGTCCTTAGCGGGACAGCCAAGTGCCGGGAAAAGCCCATATCGCCCTGCGGTCGCGAACGGCGGGCATATTGGAAAAATCGCCGCTCGGGAAACCGGGCGGCTTTTTGTTGGCGCCGCAAGGCAACCGCGCGCGGGGCGACAGTCATTCGACGGACCTGTAGTTGGATCGCGCTTACTCCTCATGCGGGCGCGCGATGACTTGGTCCGAGACTTGATTGCATCAGCGGAAAAGCCGCTCAATCCGGGAGAAATCAACGCCCGAAGATGAGCTGCCAGGGCGTCCAGGCGAAGCGGTAATCCACGCCCACGCGCACCATGTCGCCGGCGAACTTGGTCTGCGCCCTGATGAGCGCACCCGAAATGGTATCGATCGTGTAGAACGTCAGGGTGCCGATGTCGTAATGCAAGTATTCGATCTTGGCCGACCACGGCCCCATCCCGTATTCGAGGCCGCCGCCGGCGGTCCAGCCCCACAACGTCTTGCTCCGGGATCCTACGGCTCCGACGCCGGGCCCAATGGCCGAAAAGCTCCCCTTCGCGGTGCCGTTGGCGAGGCCCCCTGTCGCATAGATCAAGAGATTGTCTTGCAGCGTATAGCCGGCGCGAACGCGCGTGGTGCCGAACCAGGGCAGCTTCTGCTCGCCGGTATTGGTGACCGTCGGGCTGCTGGTGATGATCGTCTGCGAGCGACGAATATCGGTGAACGAGAAATCGGACTCGGTGCCCAGCACGATCCGGTCGAATTGCCAGTTCGTTCCGTATTGCACGCCGGCAACGACACCGCGCGGGTCGGCGGCGATGGCGGGCACAATGGAACTGTCGGGCGTCAGTCTCATCGACTCGGCGCCCCAGCCGTAGCCGAGGTGGCCGCCGACGAAGAAGCCGCTCCAATTGTAAACCGGAGGCAGAGCCGGAACTGCAGCCGGCGCGGGAGGCGGCGTCAGCGGCGGCATCGCCAGGTCGGCCGCGAAGGCGGGACTCGCGGCTGCGCAAGCGAATAGGCTAGCGCCAATGACCAGCGTCCAGGCGCATTTCATGATCGGTCCCCCCGCATCAATCGATGCTACAGCAACGGCGCGCGTTTTACTGTTGCAATAAAGCAACAAACGGCCGGAATCGTATTGAAATACCATGGACGCTGCCCTGCTGCCGCTCGGCCCTGGCTGGCGCAGCCTGATTCAAGCTTCTCTGTTCGGGGCCCCTGTAGCGATGCCCCGATCGCGCCGGTTCAGTGCAGCGACTTGAGCGCCTCCGGACCGGTCGCTGGATTGCCGGGCTCGGGGCTGAGATCGCAGCGCTTGCGCACCGCCGCCTCCTCCGCATGCTTCTGGGTCGACCGCGCCTTGGCATATTCGGTGTTGTAGGCGACGGCGTTGACGATCGCGCCCGTAGAATTCTCCCCCGATTTCTCCATGAGCAGGATCAATTCACGCACCCGTTCCGTCGCGGATCGCAGCTTCGCGATCAGCTCCGGGCAGCTCAACGTGTCGTAATAGCCGGGCACGACCATCAGCTGCTCGAGGATCGGGGAATCGGCAGCGCAGCCCGCAAGCAAGCTCGCGCCCGCGACCAGCGCGAAGCCGGCCACCCTTCCCCACTCCATCGCGTCGTCCTTCCCGCGCCGGCGCCTGTCCGGGCCGATCCGCCAAATAGAATGCGGATTTCCCGAGGATCGCAAGCACGGCGCCATTCAATTCGTTCGGACGACCGTCACCGTGCAGGGCGCCTCCGCGACCACGCGCGAGGACACGCTGCCCAGATGGCGCGGCAGGCCGGAGCCCGCCCGCGCGCCGACGACGATGTGATCGACCTGATTGGTGACGGCATATTCGAAGACCGCGGCAGCGGGATCCGGCGATTCCAGCTCGAAGCCGCCGATCACCTGTCCCGGTTCGAGACGGCGGACGGGCATTGCGATCAATATCCCTGTTCCAGGCGGGCGGCGAGGATCGGCGGAAGTCCCGCCGCGCGGATCTTTGCCGCCGCACGTGCGACGTCATAGGGCACGCGCACGTAGGTGAGCGTGCTCTCCTGCTCGTCGAGCACGGCATAGCAGGCGGCGGGCACGCCGTCGCGCGGCTGGCCGACCGCGCCCATCACGGCGAGCCAGCGCCGCCGGCGCAACAGCGGAATATCCACCCCGGCGACCGGTGTGAACGCGCCGATCTTGGTTGCGGCGCTCAGATGATAGAGCTCGGGCACATGCACGTGGCCGCAGAACGTCACGCGGCGCGCGGTCGCCTCGAGGCTCTGCCGCGCCTCATAGGCGTCCATCACGTAGTGCCACGCGGCCGGCGCCCACGCGCTGGCGTGCACGTACAGCCGGTCGGCTTCTTCCATTGTGAGGGGCAGGCCGGCGAGAAATTCGCGCTGCCCGGCGTCGAGCCTCTCTCGCGTCCATTCGATCGCGGCCAAGGCGATCTCGTTCATTTGCACCCGCGCGGCGGATATCGCTTCGTCATGATTGCCGAGAATCGCAATGGCCCCGCGCTCGACATGGTCCATGACCGTGTCGACTGCCCAGCCCGGATCGGCGCCGTAGCCGACGTAATCGCCCAAAAACACGTAGCGATCGACCGGGTAGCGCGCCGCATGCGCCAAGCAGGCCGAGAAGGCCTCGCGGTTGGCGTGGATGTCGCTCATCAAGGCGATCAGCATTGGGTGGTCCGGCCGGCTTGCCCTGAATCGCGGATCGGGCGCATCGTCGCAAAGCCGCCGGAGTTTCCTTCAATACGAATACGCGACGTTCAATCATTCCAGTCCGATGGGGTCTCCTCAAGAAATTAATGGACCGCGAATGCGCGTCGCCCGCGAATCGCGCGTCCCCGCCACAGCCTCGAAATGGTTGGGGCGCGGGTTTCCGCCCGCGCCCCGGACCGGCAATGGCGTGGCTCAGCGCGCGACGGGCTGATTCTTCTGCCACTCCAGGAACTGCCGGAACAGCGCCTCGCGGTCCTCGGGTTTCGCCGGAGCAACCGCGCGCACCTGGTTGTCGCCCAGGAATTGATCGAACTTGCGGCGCGCGTCGGCG
>WNFD01012159.1_pt1 | contig 12057 bp, 10 predicted proteins | sample 5400491 | NCBI WGS metagenome assembly WNFD01 (sample SAMN13153343, study PRJNA577476) | soil metagenome | isolation source: 120 cm saprolite under Douglas fir tree site 2 hole 2 replicate 2 | place: USA:California | collected 2015-04-18 | reverse complement strand
CTACACACTTTCGGTTTTTGATCGTTCGCCCTGGCGCTACTCGAAAGGGCTCGCCAGATGGGTTCCCATCGATCAACGTCCGGCGATGCGCACTAGCCTCGTCATCACAGTCTCTCAGGTCCTCACATGGTGCTGCGTCTTTCTTCTCGCAGTCCTGTCGTTATGGCCGGGGGAAGGGCTCGGTTTCCTATTTGTGCTGCCCGAGTTGAAGATGATGCGAACCGGTCTTCCCGGCCAACTGGAGCACCTCGTTGCCTATGCCGGGTCGGCGGCGATCGGCATGGCGGGCTACGGCCCGAGCCGAGGCGGGGTGCGGGTTATCGGCGGCTTTTGGGTGTATGCCGCGATGCTGGAGTACCTCCAGCATTTCTCGCCCGACCGGCATCCGTCGTTCCTGGACTTCGCGGCCTCGGCGCTCGGAGCGCTGTGCGGCGGGCTCGCCGTCGCCCTCCTCTGGCGCCGCCCCTTCCGCGAGGCAGTTGACTAGTTCTTGTGGCGCGCCGGCCCGGCAAATTGCATTTGACAAGATGCACAATTAATGCTATTTTCTCAACATTCGCACTTTGAGGCCGGGCAGACATGGTTCGTCGCACGCAAACGCGCGCCCGCTTCCATCGCTTTTTATCAATCTACAGCCGAGCGCAGCACCGGAGCCCGCTGTTTTGTCATCCGCCTGGCCGCTGGAACGCCAGGATTCCTGCGGCAAAGGCGATGCCCGTAGCTGATAATTTCCTGCAGAAACAGCAAAAGCAGCGGGCCGACGCAGGTCACATCAGCTCGCGAGCGGGTGCGGCCGCGGGTTCGAGGCGTCGGTGAAGCGCGAGAGGCGGAACGGCGCCGGGTCGACCAGCGTCGGATCGCCGGCGACCATATCGGCCACCAGCTTGCCGGCCCCGGGTCCGATACCGAAGCCGTGGCCGGAGAACCCGGTCGCGATGAAGAAACCGGGTAGGCTCTCGACCGGCGAGATTACCGGGATCGCGTCGGGCATGACATCGATCATACCGCCCCAGCTTTCCGCCACGACCGCATTGCGAAACACCGGGAAGGCTTGGGCGGTGGCGGCATGCGCGCGGTCGACGACGAAGCGGTCGGGCTCGGGATCGAGCACGCGTACCGCCTCGAACGGGGAAGTCTCGTCCAGACCCCAACGCCGCGGCATACGCCATTCCTCGACCCAGCGCCCGCCCACTCGAAACCGCAACTTCCGCCAATGCAGCCGCGCCGCCGGAAGATAGTCGAAGAACAGCCGGAAATGATCGGGTACGAGGTCGATCGTCCGAACCCCGAGGGTAGCGACCGTGTAGCCGCCGTCCATCCGCTTGCGGAAGCCGAAGAGACCTCCGGAGGCCGAGATCTCCGGGCCGCCTTCGAGCGGCTCGGTCCGCATTACCGTGGCCAGGACCTTGAGCTGTGGGAGCTCGATGCCGAGATTGCCGCAAAAGAGCCGCGACCAGGCGCCGCCCGCGAGCACGACCGAGCCACAAGCGATCGGCCCGCGTTCGGTGACGACGGCCGAGATACGTCCGCCCGCGGTCTCGATACCGCGCACGGCGCACTGGGTCAGGATCGCCGCACCCTGCCTTCGCGCCGCCTCGACGATCGCCGGAGCCGCCCGCTGCGGCTCGGCTTTGCCGTCGCTGGCGGTATAGAGCGCGCCGGTCCAGGTGCCGGTCAATCCGGGCATCAGCTCCGCCGCTTCGGTCCGGCTGAGGATGCGGGTGTCGAGCTGGTATTGGCGGGCATGATCGAGCCAGGCCTCGAGCTGTCCGAGCTCGGCCTGTGTCTCGGCGAGATACATGATGCCGGCCTGGCGGAAGCCGGTCTCGGCCTCGACCAGATCGTTCATGCCTTGCCACAACCGCAGGCTCTCGATGATCAGCGGGACCTCGCGGGGGTCGCGCCCCATTTTGCGGCACCAGCCCCAGTTGCGGCTCGACTGCTCGCCGGCGATGTGCCCCTTCTCGCAGAGTGCGACCGATACCCCCTTCTGCGCCAGAAACAGGGCCGTGCTGGTGCCGATGATCCCGCCGCCGATGATCACGACATCGGCGCGCGCCGGCAACGCGTCATCGGAACGGACGGGATCGACGCGCGGAGCCATGGGCGGTTGTGGGTGGTCAGTCGATCGCCGCGTGCACCAGGTTGGCGACCCGGTCGAGCCGTGCGGTATGCCACGGATCGGGCGCCACGAAATTCGTAATGTAGGTAAACGAGACCCCGCTCACGGGGTCTGCCCAGGAATAGGAGGTTCCGGCCCCGCCATGGCCGAAGGTCTCGGGCGCGCCGATCGTGCCGAGGCCGCGGATGCGCTCGCTCTCGCCGCGCACATGCGGGCCGAGACCGCGATGCATCGGGATGCCGCCCATCGCGTCGTCGCCGCGCTCTCCGGTGTGGCTGCGCGTGACGTAGCCGACCAGCCGCGGCGACAATAGCCGGACATCGCCGAGCCGGCCGCGGCCCAACAGCATCTGGTAGAATGCCGCCATCCCGCGCGCGGTGGCGTAGCCGCCGCCGCTCGGCATTCCGGCGGCCTTGAATTCCGCCGAGTTGTCGCGCGGCTCGGCTGCGTAAGTATCGGCGCAGCGCTCCTGCTCCGTTGCCGGAACGCCGACAAAGATGTCGCCCGTAAGCCCGAGCGGCGCCAGCACCTTATCGCGGATGACGTCGCGATAATCCCGGCCGGTCACCGCCTCGATCACCATCGCCTGGGTCAGGTGTGCGGCGCGCGGGTGGTATTGCAGCCGAGTACCCGGGGTCCAATCGAGCGAGAAGTCGCAGACCTCGGCGCGCATCCGCGCGTGGTCGGTCCAGGTCGCCTTGGTAACGTCGCCGCTCGGGAACCCGCCTTGATGCGTCATCACCTGGTGCAAGGTGATCTCGCCCTTGCCGCGCTGAGCGAATTCCGGCAGGTGGTCCGCGATCCGATCCATGAAGGAGAGCTTGCCCTCCTCGATCAGCGCCCACACTGCGGCGCTGGTCAGCACCTTGGTCTGGCTGAACAGCAGGAACAAGGTCTCGCCGCCAGCCGGAACCCTTTGAGGATCGGTCTTTGCGTCGGCGTAGCTCCGGAACAGCGCCAGCTTCCCGTGCCGCGCCAAGGCGATCTGCGCGCCGGGATAGCGGCCTTCCTCGATATGCTGCCGGATCAGCCGATCGAGATGCTGGAGCGGCGTCGCGGCAAACCCGAGGCTCGCGGGCTCGGCGGAAAGCAATGGGTAGGTGTCGGGCATAACGGTCCCCTTCGCGTGATTCGAAGGACGATGCTACATGACCCCAGGCAATTCGACTATGCTATAGGAAAGAGCGCCCGACTGCTGTCCAGGGAGAACACAGATGCGCGAAGCCGTTATCGTATCGACCGCCCGCACCCCGATCGGCAGGGCCTATCGCGGCGCCTACAACGACACCCAGGGTCAGGAGCTGGCGGGCCACGTCGTCGCAGAGGCGGTGCGGCGCGCCGGCGTCGACCCGGCCGAGGTCGAGGACGTGGTGCTCGGCGCCGCCCTCCAACAAGGGTCCACCGGCTTCAATGTCGCCCGCCAGGCCGCGATCCGCGCCGGATTGCCGGTCTCGGTCGCGGCGATGACGATTGATCGGCAATGCTCCTCGGGGCTGATGGCGATCGCGACCGCGGCGAAGGAGATCGTGCATGATGGCATGGCGATTGCCGTGGGCGGCGGCCTCGAGTCGGTTTCGCTGGTCAGAACGACAAGCGCAACCAGTATCGGGCACAGGACCCCTGGCTCGTCGAACATCGCCCCGACCTCTACATGACGATGATCGAGACCGCGGAGATCGTCGCCGAGCGATACCAGGTTACCCGGGAGGCGCAGGACGAATACGCGCTCCGGTCGCAACAGCGGACCGCGGCGGCCCAGACAGAAGGCCGTCTCGATCGGGAGATCGCTCCGATGCCGTCGGTGATGCGGGTCGACAACCGCGAAACCGGCGAGACCTCCTATGTCCCCGTTACCCTCGATCGGGACGAGGGGAACCGGCCCTCGACGACCCTCGCGGGGCTGGCGGCTCTGAAGCCGGTATTCCTCGATGGTCAGACCGTCAAGGAGGGCCGTTTCATCACCGCGGGTAATGCCTCGCAACTCTCCGACGGCGCCGCCGCCTCGGTGCTGATGGAAGCCAAAGAGGCGGAGCGCCGTGGATTGCAGCCGCTCGGCGCCTATCGCGGGATCGCCGTTGCCGGTTGCGCTCCGGACGAAATGGGGATCGGCCCGGTCGTTGCCGTGCCGAAGCTGCTGCAGCAGCACGCGCTCAAAGTCGACGACATCGGCTTGTGGGAGCTCAACGAGGCCTTCGCCGTACAGGCTCTCTATTGCCGAGACCGGCTCGGCATCGATCCCGAGCGGTACAATGTCGACGGCGGCGCGATCTCGATCGGTCACCCCTATGGGATGTCGGGCGCGCGCATGGTCGGCCATGCGCTCATCGAAGGCAAAAGGCGCGGTGTGCGGTGGGTCGTCGTTACCATGTGCGTCGGCGGCGGCATGGGCGCGGCCGGGCTCTTTGAAGTGTTGTAGATCCGCCTGCGGCCGCCGGGGCGACGGGAGCGCCGAGGGAGGAAGACGGCGCGCGTCGCGAATGACGCACCCAAGGGAAACTCTCTCAGGCCAACACCGGACTCAAAGATCGAGGGGCGTCAACCCGGCAGTGCCGTCAACTCCGACGGACAAATATCTATATAAGGCGATAATCTACACCGATTCACCACAAAGTATTGATCGAGACGTATTAACTATTTCTTGGGTGCCACCTCGGAGGTTCTGGCTTTGCCAGCATCTTCCGTGGCGCTATTCTTGCGCTGAAGTCAGGCAAAGAAGCTTTATGAAAATTTGCATAAGACCGGCTTTGATCGCCTTCTTCCTCATCCAAACTGCCGCGATTGGCCAAGCTGAGGATCGAACCCCGCTAAGGGACCCTCTTGTCGGAGTGAGCGGGGCAAAGAATTCGAGTGAGCGAGCAATCCAACGAATCCGGTCGAGCACCAGGACCGTGCTTGATCGGGTGGCCTATGCGGTCGACGGCGCCGAGTCCAGCCACGGCGAGGACCGTGGGATGTGGGGTGCCGACCCATCTGGGCCGCAAGGACCAATGCAGGTCACCGAGGCAGCGGCAGCAGATGTCGGCGGGGGAGATCGCTTTGACGCGGTGCAAAATCGCGCCATCGGACGCGCCTACCTAGCGCAGCTGTACTGGCGATACAAAAATTGGCCGGACGCGATTGCTGCATACAATTGGGGCATGGGCAATGTGGATGCCTGGGTCAAAGCAGGGAGGCCGGCAGACAAATTCCTGATCGGTGTAGCGGCTTATCTGCGGCGTGTGCTTCACGACAGCGGGATGTGCGAAGGCGGGGTGTCGGTCCGACAGCCGCGAGAGGCCACGGCGGAAGAAGGAGGCCTCGAGGGTGCCGTTTTCGCACGTACCGTATGTTCAGATCTTGATGCCTGGGGAGGATGGCCCGAGGGGATGGATCGTCATTTCCTTGCCACCTCCAGCCACTTCCACAGCAAACTCGAAAAGGCCTTGCTGTTGGCCGCACAGCACTTGCCTGCGCCGCAACGCGCGACCCTGGGCCACAACGACCGCACAGCTGCCGTCTGGACCTCGGGAGTGCGGCCATAACATCAGGTGGCTTCTGCTCGCCGGTACGCATCTGCAACGCTGCGGATCAGCTGGTTCGCTGACCAAGCTGACGCCTACCTGCTGCCGGCAATTCCAGGCTTGTGAACCTACCCGGAACATGCACCGATTTCCCGCGTCAACAAATCTGCAACGAATGCGACATAAAATTCATCGATGTCACGATCGAATATTCCTTCAAGAGACCCGCCACCTCTTCGAGATGGCGGTATCCCGGCTTCCCGCGTAGAGGTGGACCTGCAACCTGAAAACCGCCTGGCGAGGAGATCCTGTTGATGTTGGAGATCTTAACAATACAGGTGATCGCCGCCATCTTGGGAACAGCCAGTATAGGTGTGGCAGACTGGCTGTACAATCGGGGGCGGATTCGACAACTTTTTCACTCTTTGTGGGTCTCTTCCTCAAGCACAGCGATTTGCCTGCCGATCCTTACCTGGACCGCCATCGTATTCCTGGGCGTCGGGGTAGTCAGTTGGGTGTTGGTTGGTGCGCTCGGCGTAATGATGTTCTTGTGGCTGTACCGCAACCTGCTGAAGGTCCCTCCTGTGCAAAGGCTCCGCCCAGGACCAATTCCGCTGCGCTCATCCGGAAGACCGTTCCCACCCTCGTCTAACATCAACCACTGATAGGTGTTTCTCAAGCCGATCCCGTGCGGAGGTGCGGCGCCTCCGGGTGATCTTTCTACCCATTACTTTTTTGCAGCGGCATGCTCCGCTTTCGAGAGTGTCAGCTTTTCGGGATGAACAATGGTTTTATTTGCTGCCGCCCGTGCGGTGCCGAGACTGGGAAACTCTGTATCGACCCCGTCGCGCTTGAGGACATAGGTGGCCGATATCGGTTTGCCGCTTTGCTGATCGGCTACTGTTCGCTTTGTGATCGTCCAGTGGACGCGCCGAATTGCACTGTCGGCCTCATCGGGTACATCATCGAAACCTCGGTCGACCACCGATTCGAGCGCGTAAAGCCGCGGCTCCGGTCTCTTCTGTGGCACATCCCGGCCCCTTCGGTCCTTCGGGCCCGGTGCTCCCTTGCGGCGCTCCTGCCGGCCTCGCGAGCCCTGCTCTCGGCCGTCCGGCCTCGATCTCGTTATTTCGCGTGGCCTGCGCCCTGGCTCTCGCTCCCCTTGACCTGCGTCTCGGGGCTTTCCCTCCTCCGTCCCCTCGTTGCGGCCGCGGCCGTCGCGCGATCCCCCGCTTCGCAATTCTCGGTATGGGCCCGTACGGCGGCCTGGCTCCGTTGCAAGCGTGCTCTCACCGGAAGGTCGGCCCGAGGCCTGGTGTTCACCGGCTGGCGTCGTCGCCGCGGAGCGTGGAAAGCGACGGCGTCGTCGCCTGCCGCTGAGCTTGCCCAATTGCGACCCGCCACCGCCCTCTGGAGCACCTTGTTGCGCCGCATTTTGCGCGAGCGCGACGGCTGTCGGCGCGCTCCCTTCGGGAGGAGTCTCGGCGCCGCTCGCCGTCTCGCCTATAGAGACCGCCGCGGGCGGAGGTTTGCGGCGCCGTCGCCGCCGACCGGGCTGCGCGCGCGGCGCGCTATCGTTCGGAGTGGTGGCACTCTGCGCGCCGTCCCCGGCTCCTGGCTCGGCTCCGCGCCGCGCCGAGCTCGGCCCGAAGGGTGGTGCACCCTCCGCACTCTGGACTTCCTGCCCTGCCGTCACCCCTCCCGTTCCCACCTCGCTTCTTGTACTGCGATTCCGGCGCCGCCGGCGCCGGGGGATATCGCCACCGCCCGACGGCTCGGCCTGAAATTCGCCAGGCTGCGGCGCATCACCTACCGCTGCGCGCTTTTCGTGTTCGTTTTGACCTGATGCTACTGCGTCAGCGACGCCCAGCCCGCGCGGCCGACGGCGGCGACGGCGCCTGCGCGGGCGGGGCAGCGTGGGGGTTTCGCTGTTGTCCCTCGTCACGCCCGACGTATTAGTTCCCTCTTTAACCTCCTCGTCCATGATCCGCGGCCGAGCCGAGCCCGCCGGCTCACTCTCTCCGCTCGCAGCGGGCGGGGCACTCGTCGGCCCGGCACTAACCCGATCGGTCGGCGGATCGTCGGAAGCAGGTGACATTGGGGACGTTTCCTCGGGGGAGTTATGCGGCGGGCGAAGGATCCGGGCAAGGGGCTCAGCTCTATGTCGCCGGCAATGTCAGTTCAAGGAACGAGACCGAGGCGATCGAGCGCCAGCGGCAGTTCGGCGAAATGATCGAGGAGCGCGTCCGCGGCTAGCGATTCGGGCGCGACCCGGGCATAGCCGTAGCGCATCAGCACGAGCGGAACGCCCGCAGCATGAGCGACGGCAGCGTCGTGTTCGTTGTCGCCGATCATGACGGTCGCTTCGATACCAGCGCCGAGTTCTTCGATCAGGCCGAGCAGGTGGCCGGGGTCGGGCTTCTTGACCGGAAAGCGGTCACCGCCGGCGATCCCGTCGAACAGCGGAAGGAAGCCAAGCCCCTCGATCACCGCCATCGTCGCACGTTGCGGCTTGTTGGTGCAGACTGCAGTGCCATAGCCGCGCCGGCGTAGCGCGACCAGGGTTTCTCGCACGCCGGGGTAGGGGCGGGTCAGTCGAACGGCGTTCGCCTCGTAGATCTCGAGGAAGCGGGCAAGCGCGCCGCTCGCGCCGGTCGGATCGCCGCTGCTTGCGGCAAGCGTTCGCGCGACCATCGCCGGCGCACCGTCGCCCACCATGCGTTTGACTTCGGTCGGCGACAGCGGCGGGCGTCCGCGCTCGCGCAGCATCTCGTTCAGCGCGGCACGCAAATCCGGTACGCTGTCGACGAGCGTGCCATCGAGATCGAAGACGAGGAGAAAGCGGTTCATTACTGCAAACCCTGCGTTGTTGTGCTATACTTTTGCAATAATCTTTTGGTGTAAATACGGTGGTGCCGCGCGACGGCGCCGCTGCTCCTCTTTCGGTCCGGTCCGAGCCAGCGATGAACCAATCCCGTTTCGCCGCCATCATCCTCGCCGCCGGCAGCGGCACGCGAATGAAATCGGCCATGCCGAAGGTGATGCATCCGATCGCCGGGCAGCCGATGATCGCGCATTTGCTGGACGCGCTGCAGCCTCTGACACCAGCCGCAACGGTCGTGGTGGTCGGACCCCAAATGGACGACGTCGCCCGCGTCGTCGCGCCGGCGCAAACTATCGTGCAGGACCCGCCGCTCGGCACCGGCGATGCCGCGCGGGCCGCACTCCGAGCAGTACGAGACCGGCTTGCACCGCAAGGCGACATCGACGAGGTGCTGGTGCTCTATGGCGACACGCCGCTGTTGCGCAGCGCGACCTTGGCGCGGCTCTTGGCGGAGCAAGAGCAGGGGCCGGCTGCGATCCTTCTCGCCGGCATGCGGCCTGCCGATTCCGGCCCCTATGGCCGGCTCGTTTCGGCGCCTGGCGGAGGGATCCTGCGCATCGTCGAGGCCGCCGACGCCACTCCCGAAGAGTACGCGATCGGCCTCTGTTGGGGTGGCCTGATGCTGATCCGGGCGCGCCACATCTTCGAGCTTGTCGAGGCGCTCGACCGCAACAACGCGAAAGGCGAATTCTACCTGACCGCCATCGTGGGGCTGGCGACCAACAAAGGCCTTCGATGTCGCGCGGTCGAGCTCCCGGCCACGGAGCTGATCGGCATCAACACCCGCGCCGAGCTCGCCGAGGCGGAAGCGCTGATGCAATCGCGGCTGCGCCGTGCGGCGATGGATGCAGGCGTTACCCTGGTCGCACCGGAGACAGTCTTCCTCAGCGCCGACACGCGGCTCAGCCGAGATGTCGTCGTCGAACCGAACGTCACCTTCGGCTGCGGCGTCGCGGTCGGGGAGGGAGCGCGGATCCGATCGTTCTCGCACCTCGAAGGTGCCGCAGTCGGGGCGGGCGCAATAGTCGGACCGTTTGCCCGGCTGCGCCCGGGAGCGGTCCTCGAAGAGGAGGTGCATGTCGGCAATTTCGTCGAGGTGAAGGCCGCGCGGCTCGGCGCCGGCGTGAAGGCCAATCACCTCAGCTATATCGGCGACAGCGAGGTTGGCAGCCGCACCAACATCGGCGCGGGCACGATCACCTGCAATTATGACGGCTTTAATAAGTTCCGCACGATAATCGGGGAGGACGCGTTCATCGGCTCCAACACCGCGCTGGTCGCGCCGGTCTCCGTCGGGGCCGGCGCGATCGTCGCCGCCGGGAGTGTCATCACCCACGATGTCCCGGCGGGTGCGCTGTCGATCGCCCGCGGGCAGCAGGTCGACAAGCCGGGGCGCGCACCGGAGATCCGGGCTCGCCAGCGGAGAACAGACTGATGTGCGGCATCATCGGCATCATTGCCAAGGACGCGGTAGCCAACGGGCTCCTCGAAGGGCTCCGGCGCCTCGAATACCGCGGTTATGATTCTGCCGGGATCGCCACGCTGGTCAACGGTTGCATCGAGTGTCGGCGCGCCGAGGGCAAGCTCGTCAACCTCGCCAGGAGGCTCGATCGCGAGCCGGTGCAGGGAGTGATCGGCATCGGTCACACCCGCTGGGCGACCCACGGCCTGCCGACCGAGACCAATGCGCACCCGATCGCGACCGACCGGGTCGCCGTCGTCCATAACGGCATCATCGAGAATTTCCAGGCGTTGCGCCGCGAACTGACGGCACTCGGCTACACCTTCCGGACCGAGACCGACACCGAGGCGGTGGCGATCCTGGCGACGCATTTCCTGGCAAAGGGGCTCTCGCCGCGGAATGCGGTCGCAAAGACCTTGGCGCGGCTCGAAGGTGCCTTCGCCCTCGCCTTTCTGTTTGCCGGCGAGCACGATCTGCTGATCGGCGCCCGCCGCGGCAGCCCGCTCGCCATCGGCTATGGCGACGGCGAGATGTTTCTGGGCTCGGACGCCTTGGCGCTGGCGCCGTTGACCCGCCGCATCACCTATCTCGAGGAGGGCGACTGGGCGGTCGTGACCTCGCGCGCGGTGACGATTTTCGACGCCGCCAACGACGAGGTCGAGCGTCCGATCCGCGAATCCGCCGCCTCGGGCGCGCTGATCGGCAAGGGCAACTACCGCCACTTCATGCTGAAGGAGATTTTCGAGCAGCCGGCGGTGATCGGCGATACGGTGGGCGCACTGATCAACCCGGCGACCCGCACCGTGCATCTGCCCGAGCTGCCCTTTGCGCTCGGCGAGCTCGAGCGGGTGACGATGATCGCCTGCGGCACCGCCTACCATGCCTGTGTCGTCGCCAAATACTGGTTGGAGCGGATCGCCCGCATTTCGGTCGAGGTCGATATCGCCTCCGAGTTCCGCTATCGGGCGCCGGCGATGCCGCACGGCGGTGCCGCGATCTTCGTCTCGCAATCGGGCGAGACCGCCGACACCCTGGCGGCATTGCGCTATGCCAAGGCGCAAGGCCAGAAGATCATCGCCGTCGTCAACCAGCCCGAAAGCTCGATCGCCCGCGAGGCCGATATCGTGCTGCCGACCTTGGCCGGTCCCGAGATCGGCGTCGCCTCGACCAAGGCGTTTACGACCCAGCTCGCCGTCCTCGCCTGTTTGACCGTGGCCTTGGCGCGGGCCCGCGCGGCGATCCCCCCTGCCCGCGAGGCGGAGCTCGTGGGTTTCCTGACCGAGATCCCGTCGCGGGCGAGCGAGGTGTTGAACCACGACGAGCGCATCCGCCAGATCGCGGTCGTGGTCGCCGAGGCCCGCGACGTCCTTTATCTCGGCCGCGGCAGCGCTTTTCCCTTGGCCCTCGAGGGTGCGCTGAAGCTGAAAGAGATCTCCTACATCCACGCCGAGGGCTATGCCGCGGGCGAGATGAAGCACGGGCCGATCGCGCTGATCGACGAGGCGGTGCCGGTCATCGTGCTCGCCCCGCGCGATGATCTCTTCGAGAAGACGCTCGGCAATGTCGAGGAGGTCATGGCCCGCGGCGGCCGCGTCGTCATGATCTCGGACGCCGAAGGGGTGGCACGGCTCGGCGGCCGGCTTGCCTCAGGCATCGCCGTGCCGAGCTGCGACCCTTTCGTGGCCCCTCTGCTCTATGCGATCCCGATCCAGCTCCTGGCCTACCACGTCGCCGTCCTCAAAGGCACCGACGTCGACCAGCCGCGCAACCTGGCGAAGAGTGTGACGGTCGAGTAAGGCGTGCGCCAAGTTCCCTGTTGTCAGGGAGAAAAATAACATCCGGCGCTTGATCGTCAGCAATAGACGTTCTTGATCAGATAGTTACGGTGTTATTTCGCGCCGCCCTCAGGGAAGTGGCAGGGGAAATGCCCCCATGCCGTCGGCCGGCCGGAGGTCTCGATCCTGAGCCTAAGGGTACGCTTCGATCTTGACGCAAAGATGGCGGGGTCGATCTGCCCGCTATGCGACGCTATCGGGCGCGCAAGCCGCCGAGGAAGCTGTCGAGCGCCGCCAGCACCACCGGTTCCACC
>WNFD01021988.1_pt1 | contig 12058 bp, 12 predicted proteins | sample 5400491 | NCBI WGS metagenome assembly WNFD01 (sample SAMN13153343, study PRJNA577476) | soil metagenome | isolation source: 120 cm saprolite under Douglas fir tree site 2 hole 2 replicate 2 | place: USA:California | collected 2015-04-18 | reverse complement strand
GGGGTCAGGCGGGCGGACGTGCCGCTAATCCGGCTGCTGGGCGGGCTGCTGGCGGTCGCGCTGGCGTAACCTCACAAAGGGGCGGCGTTTCGCTGGCGGGAGAAGTGACCATCGGCTGTTGCCCGCTCCCAGGCACCGGCGGACATTGGGGTCGTGGGGAGGGCGGCGAACGTGACGGTCCACATCACCATCGAGGACCACGATGACCGTCCCGAGCGGATGGCGCGCGATCCGGATCGCTACTTCGCCGATGCCCGCCAGCGGGCCGAGCAGGAACTCATGCACCAGGCACGCTGGCTGTTCCCACCGCAGCGTCAACCAAAGCAGCGTTAAGGTCGGCCCTCGTCGCGGCTGGCAGCGCGAATGCACCGAGGTTATGCCGGGCCAGAATCCGTCGCCGGGTCTTCTTCGGGCAGGGAATCGGCCAGGGCGCGGACGGCACCTTCCAGGTCGGGCAGGTCTTCGTCGACCGTGGCTTGCAGGATCGCGTGAGCGGTGTCGAAGTACCGGTGCGCGAGGTGGTCCCGCATGCGGGCGATCTGCCGCCACGGGATGGACGGCTGGGTGGCGAGCAGGTCATCAGGGAGTGCCTTGACGGCCTCGCCGATTTCCAGCAGCCGGATCCGGACGGCGTCGAATATCAGGCCGTCGGACAGGTCGCCGCGTTGCAGGTGGGAGCGGATCGCATCGATCGCGGCCTGGATATCGGACAGCCGCTGGCGGTCCCGGTAACTCACAGCGCGACCAGGTCACGCTCGACGCGTGCCCGGACGCCGGGCTTGAGATCCTCTGCCGGGATCAAGTCCACGCGGCTGCCGAGGATGGCTTCCAGCTCGGCTTCCGCCCGGCCCAGCCCGAAAAGGCTCAGGCCGGGCGGCAGATCTGCGAGCAGGTCGACGTCACTGTCGGGGCGGTCCTCGCCGCGGGCCACGCTGCCGAACACCCGCAGGTTCTTTACTCCGTGGGCCTCCGCGGCCGCGATCAGGTCATTCCGGTGGCGGCGCACCCGGCGGCCCACCGGTCCCGACAGCCGCCGCAGGCGCTGGGGCTGCGGCCGCAAGCCCATCACCAGTTCGTAGCCAGCGGCATCGACCAGCGCGGCGAGGGCGGGGATGGCGGGCTGGCGATGCCCGGACTCATAGGCGCTGATCACGCTTTGCGTGAGACCCGCGCGGGCCGCCAGTTCTGCCTGGGACAGCCCAGCTCGCTTCCGCGCTCGGCGGAGCAGGACTCCAGCCGTGACCGCCTCCGAATCCACACCCTTAGTATAGCGGATCGTCGATATTCTCACGCCTGGCGGGCCGCTCATACGCCCGTGCCGGGCGGTGCCGCGCCTGGGCCTGACAGCCCTCTCGCTGCAACGCTGCAATCAGAACAAGATCAAAATGAGTGGCAGATTGAGTGGCAAACGGTGCTCGCGAGAGCCTAATCGGGGCTTGCGGGCGCTGGTCCGTGCTCGTGTTCTGGCTGGTCATGCGCCCTACCTGCAGTAACAGAACCTGCCGGAGATCCATGGTAAGGAGAAGGTCTACGGTTCGATTCCGTAAGGGGGCTCCGCAAAGTAGCAGGTCAGACGGTTCTTCTGATCAGTCTGAGATGGCCTTCAAGATCACCTGACCGTCAGTTGACCGTCGTTCTGGGCGTAGAGAGTTGGCACTCAGCCTCACGGACTGACTCTCGATGGCATGCCGGTCCGGCGTGGCGGAGACTCTTGTTGAACACCCAAGGGCCCTGCCCATGGCTGGCACCCGGGTTCGCTCGGCCGTCCAGATGACTCCCGGTCATCCAGGAACGCCCGGCGGGAGGTCCGCGCCGCTACATCGTCTAGGCCTCAGCGAGCGGTAGCCCTGGCCGCGGTCTGTGACACAGTGTTACGGCGTCCGACGCATCCCGAGGCAACCGGCGGCGCATATCGCCGAGTATGCGCTGGTCATCTGATGAGTGCACGACAATGGGGAGGCGTCCAGAACTTTCAATTCTGCGTGCCCTCAGTCGTGGTGATCGCTGACCGGTCGCACGCCAATCGGCGGCCCTACCGGATGCAAGAAAGGCCTGGCGGCACGCGCCCGGCGACGCGAGGCAGTCCTTGCAGCAGCGCCACCAGGCGGTGAGCTTGGCCTCGCCGCCAATCGTGACAAGGTGGCGCCGAACGCATGGGGCAGGTCGGTCTGATACGAAATCGGTGCCGTTGGCCCCAGGCGAATTCGGTCTTGTGCAGCGCAAGCGGCTGCCTTCGCTAGGCCCCAGGACGTAAGTCGCGGACGGTCTCCAGCATCGCGTAGCGCGGCACGGCCGCAGATGAGCTTCCCAGCCGCAGCAGGCTCGAGCACGACAATTTTCCGGCGGCGCTGGACTGGTACCGCAAGACGGATCCGGCCATGGGGCTGCGCCTGGCCAACCGGCTCACCGGGTTCTGGTCGGTGCGCGGGCACTTCTCCGAAGGCAGGCGGCGGCTGGGCGATCTGCTCGATCGGGTCCCATCCGAAGATCCGGAGCGGGTGGACGCGCTGAATGGCGCGGCGTGGCTCGCGACCGACCAGGGAGACCGTGGTTCGGCCCTCGGATTGCTCGACGAGAGCATCAGGTCCGCCCGCGTCGCGCATGACCCTGTCCGTGAGGCCGCCGCCCTGAACTGCCGGGGCCGCGCCAAACAGGTCATCGGCGACCCGGCCGGGGGCCGGGCGGACGTTGAGCGGGCGCTGGAGCTGCAGACCCAGGCCGGCGAAGACGCCGGCCTCGCGGTGGCCCTGTTGCTGGCCGGGGCGGCCGCGTACTTCGAGGACGACCTCGGGATCGCCGTCGAACGGTTCGAACGCTGCGCGCAGCTGTCCGCGGCGCTTGGCCTGCCCGCCGTCGAAGCCCGAGCCCTCCAGCTGCTCGGCGTGTCCCGCCTGGAGCGCGGTGACCTGCAAGGCGCCAAGGCGGCGCTCACCAAGGGTGTGCCGGCCATCGCTGACATCGGCGATCGGTTCGCCATCCCGGTCGGGGTGAGTGCCCTGGCCGGGCTCGCAGCCAAGGGCGGCCGGCCACGGGCCGCGCTCATGCTGGCGGGCGCAGCAGCGGCGTACGAAGAGGTCAACCAGACCCATCGGCCGCAGAAGGTACGCACCCAGCTCGACGCATGGCTGGCACCGATCCACAAGAAGATGGGCGCCGCCGCGCAGAAGCTGTCGGACCGGGGCCGAAAGCTGACGCTCGGCGAGGCGGTCGAGCTTGGCCTCGATGAACAGCCCGAGGATGCCTGGCGGGTCGGCGCGTCGCCCGCCCTCACCGGCCGCGAGCAGGAGGTCGCGACGCTGGTGGCCCGCGGGCTCAGCAACCGCGAGATCGCCGGGCGGCTGTTCCTGTCGGTCAGGACGGTGGAGGTACACGTCGACCGGATCCTGACCAAGCTGGGCTTCGCCAACCGCACGCAGCTGGCGGCCTGGGCGCACGACGAGGGCCTGCTGCCGCGAGATACGTAGCCGACTACGTAGTTCTTCAGACGATCCGCGACGCCGGCCGCTCCAACGTTGCTGCCATGACTACAACGCACACCGGGACACCCGAAGGCCAGGTGCTCGTCGTCGGCGCGGGGCCGACCGGCCTGACCCTGGCAGCGCAGCTACTCGCCCGCGGGATCCACGCCCGCGTCATCGACAAGGGCGTAGGGCCCGCCTCGCAGAGCCGGGCACTCAGCATCCAGGCCCGAACGCTCGAGCTCCTCGACGCGATGGGGCTCGCGGACGCGTTCGTCGATCATGGGCACCGTGTACGGCGCCTGCGCTGGTACGCCGGCCAGCGAAACCTCTGCGATCTGGACCTGGCACGCAACGGCTCGCGGTACGGCTTTGTGCTGGACCTCCCGCAGAGCCGGACCGAAACCCTGCTGCGCGCCCGCGTGCAGGAACTCGGCGGCACCATCGAGCAGCGCGTCGAGCTGGTGCGCCTGGCCGAGCGCGGCGGCGCCGTCGACGCCACGCTCCGCGACGCCGCAGGCCGGGAGATCGAGGTGAGCGCCGGCTACGTGGTCGGCTGCGACGGCGCGCACAGCCGCGTGCGCCACGAGATCGGGCTTCCGTTCGAGGGGCAGCCGTACCCGCAGGACTGGCTGCTGGCCGACGTCGCGCTGGACGGCGCCGGCAGCGACGGCGCGGTTCACGCCTTCTTCCGCCCGAACGGACTGCCCCTGGTCTGCATACCGATGGGCGGCCAGCGCTGGCGCCTGGTCATGGCCAACGCGGGCGACCGCGGCGGCCAGCCGCCGACGTTCGCGGAGATTCAGGAGTTGGTCGCGGAACGTGCGCCTCGGCCCATTGAGGTCAGCGATCCGCAATGGCTGGCGTCCTTCCGGTGTCACCTCAGGTCGACCAGCAGCTACCGGCGCGGGCGCCTGCTGCTCGCCGGCGACGCCGCGCACATCCACTCGCCGGCCGGCGGCCAGGGCATGAACACCGGGATGATGGACGCGCACAACCTCGCCTGGAAGCTGGCCCTGGTCGCGGACGGACGCGCCCCGGACGCGCTCCTCGACACCTATGGCCAGGAGCGCATCCCCGTCGCGTCCGGCGTGCTCGAGTTCACCAACAAGCTCGTCGGACTGTTGACCATGCGGAACCGGGCCAAGCAGGTCGTGCGGGACACCGTCATTCCCGTCGTGAGCCGCACGCCGATGGTCCAGCGCAATGCGGCCCGCAAGATGTCCCAGCTCTCGGTCGCCTACCCGCGGAGCCCGCTGGTCCAGCCCGACGGTCACCGCGGCGGGTCGAAGCCCGGAGATCGGTTCCCCGACGTCGACGTCTGTGGCGAGCACGGACCGGCCCGGCTGCATCACCTGCTCGGCAGCGGACGCCACGTGCTGATCGTGTCCCGCGCCGGCGCCCGCAGCGCGCTCGAGACGGCCCGCATCGGACGCTACGCCGGGCTCGTCGACATGGTCGATGGCGATCCCGGCAGCGGCTTCGCACTCGTCCGGCCCGATGGAATCCTCGCCGCGCGCGGATCAGCGGGAGACACTCACCGTGTCGTCGACTACCTGCGCCGGCTCTGCGGACTCGGAGAACCCGGGCCGGCCGGCCGCGGTCCTGAGCGAGGTGGTCGCGCCATGACACCACGGACACGCGCAGCGCCGTCTCCGCCGTCGTGATCCTGACTATGTTGACCTTGCTCCTGTGCGCACCCGATTGATTCATCTGTGCGGCTCAAGTTGGCTGGTCGGCGCAGCGAGAGGCGCGCAGAACGGCGGCGATGCGCGCGGGGGCGGTAAGGGAGCGTCGGTTACGCAACGTGATTACTGAGGGTCTCGGCGTCGTCCTGGATCGCAGGCGCAGTGTGACCGCGGGCACCCGTGGAGCCCTGCCCTGGTGATCGTGTCGTGGGTGAACTGCCATTTCGGCCCGGCGCCGGCAACGGCCGGGGAGCGCGGGCCGGCGGCCCATCAGATGATGAGCTGCCGGGCTCAGGGCTGCCGGTCGTGCTGGTACCGGCCCTGGCACGTGGAAACGCCCCGCCAGCTGTGGCCAGCGGGGCGCTCCCGGCCGGGCTCACTGGCCGCGCGGGACGCGGGCTCAGCTGCCGGTGGCCCCCTGGTGGGTGCTGGAAGGCCGTTACAGGTGTACCGGCCCTGAGGCGCGGACGATCAGCTCGAAAGTGACCGGTGGCTTTTTCTGGGTGCATTTGCCATGTGACCGGGCGCCAACGGCCAGGATGTCTAGCCGGTACCTCCCGTAGCCGCTGATCCCGGCATACTTGCCGGTCCCGCTCAGCAGCGTGCAGGTGCCGTGCTGATGAACGGTGAACAAGCAGGTATGCCGGTTGAAGGACTGTGGCCCGGTCCCCGGTGAATGCCTGAGCCTGATCGTGCCGTTGGGGAACTTCAGCGTGTCGGTTGTGTTGCTGGTGGTGATGTCAACGCCCCCGGCGGTGAATACGCCATGGGCGATCACCGTGTCCCTGGTCGCTGTGGCCGAGGTGGACATGAACTGGAAATGCTCGATGCCCGAGGCGCTGCTGCTGCTCGGCGCGGCGGTTGCGGCGAGGGTGCCTGACAGGGCAATCGCCCCGGCGGCCAGCATGGAGCCTGCCGCCATCAGCGCGGGTTCCGCGGCGATCTCGTACAAGTCTGAGCTCTGACGGTCATGGGACGTTGCGTCCCCTGACCGGGGGACGCCTACCTGCACGATGCGTGTTCCGCTGGCTGCGACGTGACCGGGGACGTGCTGCGGAGGGACCTGGCCGGGCCATCCCCCTTATGCCAGGCTGATGACATGCGCAAATACGTGATCATGGGGATTCAGGGCAGCGGCAAGGGCACGCAGGCCAAGATGCTGGCGGCGGACCTGGACCTGGTGCACATCAGCGTGGGTGACATCTTCCGGTGGAACGTGCAGAACCACACCAAGATGGGCGCGCAGGTGCGCCGGGTCATGGCGGCAGGAGAACTGGTCGGGGACGATCTGGTGGAGTCGGTGGTCAGGGACAGGCTCACCCAGCACGACTGGAACTTCGGCTTCATCATCGACGGGTTCCCGCGGGACCCGCGGCAGGCCGAGTTCTTCCTGGAGAGCTATGACATCGACGGCGTCATCGAGCTCGACCTGCCGGACAGCGAGGTCCGCCGCCGGGTCCTCAACCGCAGGCTGTGCGCCGACTGCGGGATGGACTACAACCTGATCGCCAACAGCCCGAAGGTCCCCGGCCGGTGCGACATGTGCGGCGGAGAACTGATCACCCGGGAAGATGACACCGGGGAGGCGCTCGCGGTCCGGCTGCGGGACTATCACAACCAGACCAACCCCGTCCTGGCAATTTTCCGGCGCAAGGAGTACGTCTACACCGTGGACGCGCGGCCTGCGCCGGAGGTCATCCAGCTGCAGATCAGGGAGTGCCTCGGCCTGCCGCCGTACAAGGGGTAGCGACCAGATACGTGTAATAGCGCCATCGGGCCTGATTAGCGTCATATGGCAGGAGATTGAGGGCTCGTTCGCGGTCGGCGGCGCTGGGGTGGGTGTAGAGGCGAACGGTGTCGAGGCGGGCATGGCCGAGCATGTCGGCGACGGCGACCAGGTCGGTGCCGCCGCGGATGAGGGTGGTGGCGAAGGTGTGGCGGCCGACGTGGGCGGTGATGTGCTCTTCGTCGAGGTTGGCGTCGGCGGCGATGGCTCGGATGATGTCGCTGGCGCCGCGGACCGACAGCCGCTGCCCGCAGCGGTTCAGCAGTAGCGCGGGGCTGCTGACGGGCGCAGACTGGTCTTCGGATGCCAGCACCTGCTGGCCATGGCTGTTCGGTTCATTCGAACGTTAGCCAACAGCGGCAGATACGAAACGACAATGAGCGACGTCCAGCCAGAGTCTGCGCAGGTGAGCAGCACATAGAGCTACGCCTGGCCTCGCTGGGCGATAGGCTGAGTCTGCTGGCAGCGTGTCGTATCCAACTGTGCTGTATTCGACGAGGTGCGCTGCCTGCAGGTGAATTTCAACCGCCCGGCGCATCCGGCTGTCCGTTCACTCGCGCTGGTCGGAGCGGCGGCGCCGCCACCATGCCTGCCCTGTCCGCTGCCGTCGAAGACGCGGACGAGATCACTAACGTCGGCAGCCTGCTACTTCGCGGCTAGCCCGACTGCGTGTCCGCAGCCCACGCTGGACCTTCTGGGGCGGGAACCTGAGGCTGTGAGCAGGCGGAAGGGTGTGGGCTGGTACGGCGGCAAGGCTCGCACTACGGCGCGCGCGGTCGCGCTGGGGGTGGGTTGACCCGGCATGACCTCGCCTACCCGGGAAGAAACGCCACCAGCCGACCCGATTCCCGGGTTGCGGTGTGACAGGCATAATGAGCGTATGCGCGGTCAGCCGCTCCTGCTGGTGCCAGCCCTGGCCACGTTGACCTGCGCGATCCTTGCCGACTGCACCGCAGGTGGGACATCTGGCGCCGCCCGTCACACACCTTCGTCATCGGCGCGGCCCGCGGCCAGCAGCCCGCAGGCCACTGGGCGGATTGGCAGCCCAGGTAACCCGCTGCTGCTGTCCTGCGCCCAGGAGGCCTTCCCCGGATACCCCGACCCCCGGTGTCGTCCCATCCACGGCCTGAAGACCTGGCCATCGGATCGCTATACATCACGAACGGCAGGATAGTTGCCACCGAGACCCCGGCCCAATATGGATACGCACCTTACGGGCGCAATGGCAGGTCTTACAAACTCGCGCTAGTCGTGACGATGGGTTCTACGGCCACCGTGACGATCGCCCCGCCGGCCCGCGGCCACGTGGTGATCGACAATCCGTCGGCCCAGAATCGCGGTCTCGGCGGAGTGACCTCCATTACCTATCATTCCTGCCCCCACGCGCAAGGCTTCTTCGCCCAGGGATTCGCCTTCACTCATCGCCCGGCCCGCGGCTGCGTGCCCCTCGATGTGACGATCAGCAACCGGCCCCCCATCCACCACGTCACCCTGTCGCTGTTCGCAGGATCGTGCCCACCCTGACCCTCGTTGCCCAGGCCGCGTCCCCAGCGTCTTGCTCCCGTATGGGCAACGGGGGGGGGTCCTCTCCGGCCAGCCGAGCCTACGCCGGGCCTTGCGGGCGTCAACGTCGTTCGTCCTCGCGCTGGCGCGCTGCGGGCGCTGCACGTTGACCCCCGCCGCGGCACCGGCGTTGACTGGCACCTATCCGGGGAGGCCAGCACGCCAACCCGGCCGAGATACCGCAGCCAGACCCTAGAAACCGTCAAGCATCAGCTGAAGCCAAACCGTCAACGATCACTTGGACCTAGGCACAGGCGACAAGGCGGTGTCCGGCTCCGCTTGAAGTGCGTCAGGATGGCTTCATTTGATGTGTTACGGCGGTCGGTGCCGCAGGGCGCGCTCCGTGCCGAAGTTGGGTTTGGGTTGAGAGTACGGCTGCTTGCGTTCGTGCCGGTGACAGCGTGCTGTTGCCAGGAGAAGGCGACGGCAGCGGCGATGAGCTTTACGACCTGGTCAAGCTGGCGTTTATCACCACGTTCAGCAGCCTCCCGTGTTAGGTTGGATTCTCTCCATGGGGGCGACGATGGTGGACGACTCGATGCGGGCCACCGAGCAGCTCGGGTCGCTCGGCACGTCGGCGCCCGATCCGTTGCGGGCGGCGGAGGACCCAGGAACCCCGTCGTTTCCTCCGGTCGTGCTGTTCCTACCCGGTATGTCCACATTGCCGGACAACACATCGGCCCGGCTCGCTGATGTCATGTGCGCTGATCTGACCCGTGGGTCGGGCACGTATGCGGTGCGGAGTCTTGACAGTCCGGGTCCGGCTCTGACCGACGGTCGGCGCATCGTCGCGGGGGGCGGGCAACCGCTGATGGATCTCTACACGGTGCCGTATCGGGACCGTCTTCCGGAGGCCGCGGCCGCAGGTGAGAAGCCCGGCGTCTGGGCCTTGGTCAAGCTCATGGTCACTCAGGTCGTGTACTTCCTGCAAGCCTTGGCCTTGCTGCTGAACGCCCGTAAGCGTGCGAAGACGCCCATGGCCAAGTGGCAGCTGGTTGTCGGGTTCGGCGCCGTCGCGGCTCTCCTGGGCGCCGTGGTCATCACGATCGTGGCCATCCTGGTAGCACTCGGCCTGCTGACCCTGCCCAACGTTAGCGGGACGTTCGCGGATGCTTTCGCCATCGGCGCCACTGGTGTGACGGCTTGGGCGCTGGCGAAGGCGAACCCGGTGATTCGGGACGCGGCCTCACGAATTCAGCAGATGATGGATTACGCGGAGAGTCAGCAAGAGGCCGTGAAGGTGGCCAACTGCCTCGGCGAGGCCATCGACACTGTTCTCGAGCCCGCGGAAACGACTCGCCCGGTGTTAATTCTGGGCTACAGCATGGGGGCACTCGTCGCCATCGATTACCTGTGCCCGCGAACAAGCCAGCTCGAGCTGCCTGACGACCGCCATGTGGCCGCGATCCGCGGGCTGATCACCATCGGCTGCCCGTTGGACTTCATCCGGCTGTACCTGCCGCAGTACATGGCCAACCGGCAACCTCGCGTCCAGGATCTGCCCTGGACCAACGTTTTCATCCCTGCCGACGTTTGGGGCTCCAACATGGCCGACGGAGACGACGACGCCGCCCCGGCCCCGGAACAGGCTGTCGGGGTCGCCGCGATGAAACCGACCCGCATTGTCCAGTTCACCGACGAGAAGCTCACTTGGTCCGGCATCCGGGCCGGCCGCGGATTCCTCAGCCACGGTGACTACTGGGGCGTGCCTGGCGCTGGCAACTGCCTCAGCGTGGTCCTGTCCACCGCCCGCGCCGCATGACGTAGGCGGACACAGTCTCTTGATTCTTCCCGGTCAAAGGCCGCCGATCTGCCGGAGCGGGCAGATCAGGGGAACCCCGCTCAGTAGCCGCTGATCGAGCGACGGTGCTGGTGGGAAGACATCGCCGTCACCGTAAGTGACTGCCACAGACCATCAGCTCCGTTGGGTGTCTCACGTCGCCAAGGCTGATTCGCATCGGGGCCTCCCGCTCAGGGCTGAAGAATATGACAACCAAGTTGGCTATGCGCTAGGGGCGGGGCGGAGAAGCTGGTAGAGCCAGCTAGGCGTGCTCATGGCTCAGGTCGACGATGCAGAACCGGTTGCCTTCCGGGTCTTCGAGCACGATGAAGTCCGGATCCTCCGGGTAGCATTCCCAGTCAGCCCGCCTGGCGCCCAGCGACACGAGCCTGGCCGCTTCGGCCTCCTGTTCGTCGGGATCGGCGACATGCAGGTCAACGTGCAGGCGCGGATGATCCGGCGGCGTCTGGCTGAGCTGGAGCGCGATCGCCGTTCCGGCCCCGTTCGGTGGCACCAGCACCCTCGCCCACCCGCCGAATCCATCCTCGCGCAACTTGTAGCCCAGCGCCGCTGACCAGAATCCCGCCGCCCGCTGCACGTCGGTGACCCCGAGCGCCACCACGCCGAACGTCAGCATGGGCCTCAGTTTAGCGAGTACCGCAGCCGGTAGCCGTCCGGCGGCTATGCGCCGGTGCTCGGCCCCCGTGGAGTTGCTACTCGCCCCGGATTCCTCGCAGGCACCCAAATCCTGGTGAGTGGTCGCCAGGCCGTTAGGGTCATAGCCGATCGCGTGCGACGACCCGTAGGGCCGCCTTGGACGAAGTGGCCGCGAGCTGGGGATGTCAACTGTTGCGGCGAGGAAGACGGCCCCGTGCATCAGCGGATTGCCGCGGGAGCCTGGTAGATCTGCAGGTGCTCCCGGCTGCGGCGGCGCGCCCGCGCCCGGCGGGCGTCCCCAACGCAGCGCCGGGTGGCAGGCGCGCCCGCGGCTCCGCCTGCGACGCCGCGCTTATGGCGGCCAGGGCTCTTCCCGCCGCCCCAGCTCGGCCGGGCAGCCGGACTGGTTGTTCAGCGACATGGTGAGGCTGGGGAGGAAGGCGTCGGGGCTGGCCCGGGCCAGGCGGGCCGGGAGATAGTTGAGTCGTACCAGCCAAGCTCAGACGCAGCGCAAATGAGGGGGCCGCAGCTGAGGCGGTCGGAGACCCGGGCTTCACGCCACTCGATGCGATGTTGCGCAGACGAACGTTCACGGACACCTCAGCGAACGGAACGTTCCCGCAGGAGCCGGGTGTAACTCATGCCGCGTCCGCGCCTTCGTAATGCTGTCGGGGGTTACCGGTACAGTGCGGGCCATGAAGATCGGCTACGGGCGGGTGTCTACTCGCGACCAACACCCAGACGCGCAGCACGACGCCCTGGCCGCCGCCGGTGCGACCAGGTGTTCGTCGATAAGGCGTCCGGCAAGCTGGCCCGCCGACCCGAGCTGGATAGGGCGCTGCTTGTCGCCTGGGGTGGTGACCAGCTCGTGGTCACCAAGCTTGACCGGCTCGGCCGGTCGCTGGAACACCTCATCGGCCTGTCCAAGGACCTGCAAGCCCGCGGCGTGGACCTGGTGGTGCTAGACCAGGGCATCGACACCTCCACCGGTAGCTATTCAGCCTGAGTGGACTGGGGTGCGCGATCAGCGGGCCGGGATGGGCTGATAGGTGACGAGCTGGTGCGGCGTGGGTATATTAGCCGGGCCTGATGGCGCCGGGTAGCCAGGGTCCGTCGGTGAAGAGCT
>WNFD01006115.1_pt1 | contig 12058 bp, 12 predicted proteins | sample 5400491 | NCBI WGS metagenome assembly WNFD01 (sample SAMN13153343, study PRJNA577476) | soil metagenome | isolation source: 120 cm saprolite under Douglas fir tree site 2 hole 2 replicate 2 | place: USA:California | collected 2015-04-18 | reverse complement strand
TAATGAAGCTGCTGATGCTCGCCATTACCCGCTGGCCCGCCCGTTCGCTGGCCACGTAGATGTTGCAATCATCCGCATAGCGCGCGAACTGGTGCCCGCGCCGCTCTAACTCCTGGTCCAACTCGTCGAGCACGATGTTTGTTGAAGGTCAGTGAAAATGTCCGCCTAACTGCTCAGTGAAAATGTCCGCTCTCCTGAAGAATAGGAGAGATGGAGAAGATGAGCGAGCGGGAGTGGAAGCGGTTTGAAGCAGTTTCGCGAGTCGGACAGGGGACGCTGACCAATCGGGAGGCGGCAACACTGTTGGCGCTGTCAGAGCGGCAGGTGCGGCGGCTGCGGCGGCGAGTGGGTGCGCTGGGCCAGGGCGGAGTGCTGCATGGCAATCGCGGACGTGCGCCCGCCCATCGTATCCAGCCGGCGATACGAGAGCTGATACTGGAATTGCGGCAGGGGAAGTACAGCGGCTTCAACGACCAGCACTTCACCGAGAAACTGGCGGAGGAGGAGCGCATCGTGGTGTCGCGCGCCACGGTGCGGCGGCTGTTACGCGCGGCGGGGATCGCCGCGGCACGGCCGCGACGGCCGCCGCGGCATCGGCGCCGGCGAGTGCGCCAGCCGCAGGCCGGACTGATGATTTTGTGGGACGGCAGCGTGCATTGCTGGCTGGAGCAGCGCGGGCCGCAGCTGTGCCTGATGGCAGCCCTGGACGACGCCACCGGCGAGTTGCTGGCCGGCGCCCATTTCGTCGAGCGCGAGTGTGCGGCCGGCTATCTGGCAGTACTCAAAGCCGTGGCGGAGCAGCATGGGCTGCCGTGGAGCATCTACATGGACCATCACACCAGCCTGGCGCGGAATGACGACCACTGGACCGACGAAGAGCGGGCACGCGGGGTGCAAGCGCCGACCCAGGTCGGGCGGGCTCTGGCGGCGTTGCAGATCAAGGCGATTTACGCGCTCTCGCCGCAGGCCAAGGGTCGGGTCGAACGTTTATGGGGCACGCTGCAGGATCGCCTGGTATCAGAGCTGCGGTTGCACCGCGCGTGCTCGGTGGCGGAAGCGAACGCATTGCTGCAGCGCTTTATTCCCGACTACAACCGCCGCTTTGCCGTCGCCGCAGCCGATTGTGCGCCGGCCTGGCGCGAGCTCGGGCGCGAGGTCGATCTCACCCGGGCCTGCAGTTTCGATTATCGCTCGACGGTGCTCAACGACAACACCGTCCGCCTAAGTGGGGTGATAATCGACATTGGCCCAGGGCCTGGTGGGCGCAGCTATGCCCATCGCCGCGTCGAGGTTCGTCAACTGCTCGACGGCAGCTGGCGCGTCTACCACGGCGATACGCTGATCGCCACCAAAGCCTCGACCAGCACCGGCGAGTTGCGCGCGCTCAAAGGACCACATCACAAAGCTCCACGCCCGGGCAGCCGCCTACGCAAACCGGCCACTCCACCCACGGCTCAAGCTGTGAATTTGCTTAATACGCAGACCCCCACCCGCACGTCCACAGGGTCCACAGGCTCTGGGATTAAGTGAAGAATCCCGCCTGTGGACTTATGGACGTGCCCCCCAACCCCTTAGGAGGCGGACATTTTCACTGACCAGTTGACTAGGACATAATCACTGAACTAGTACAATGCCGACTGGCTCAGCGAGGGTACTGGATAACGTCGTCGCCGAACCGAACATCGTCACTACCAATGGCGTGGCGCTCACCGTGCGCTTTCTCATCACCGATACTTTCAATCAACATATCCTCGTTAGGCTGTTTCAGCAGCCTCGTGACTCCAGCACCGTCGCCGTGACCCCCCCTTGCTGACTCTGAACGCCAATGCATACACGGGATCGCTCGCGACCCAGACCCAGACAGTGGGAGTAAAGGGTTCCCCAAACCCCCGGATCGTCCTGGCCCTCTCCTCGACTTTGACCACAACGCGTACTACACCGTTGCCGACATCAGCAATGCGTACCTCCACGGATTCGGGGTCGGCGTTTACCAGGTCGTCTTGGAGATCCCTTCGACCTGCCTCGAGTGAAATGAGAATCCGATGATGCCCAATGCCCCTTTGAGGCGTTCGGCCTTGGCTCAAACAGAGTTGATCCCGCCTTCTGCTCGTCTCAAACGCCAAGGGCTTTTCACGTCAGTATCAATTCCGATCTCACCGCCCGCGCATCGATCTCCACATCAAGACCGTTCACCGGCGGGCGGGCGTAATGCCAAGTAAGGCCGGCATGCGATGCAGCCCCGAGTACCGGGAGCACTGTCGAGGACAGGGGCGGGTGAATGTCAAAGACCGTGTAAAGGTTCACTGCTGTCGCCATTTCCCACTTGAGCTTCATCTCGGACAAATGGCCGCCAAGTACGTGCAGGATACATTCGAGCTTCTGGCGCAGACCGTCGGCTGAGGTATCGCCACGAGCGACGATCTGAATGCCGCTGTCACGCGAGGCGATTTCCGGCGCCCCGGAGAGCACGAAAGTCTCCCCTCGCATTGTCGAAGGCATCGTATAGTAGAAGCCGGCCAGCATCGGCTCTGAGACTGGAATGGTCTCAAAGGCAACGTTGGTGCGAGTGACGGGATTGGCGCCGGCGACCTCTAGCCCCCACGCCCTGAGCCGCTCTATGTACGGGCGATTGAACTCGTCGAATGACTCGCGGGAAAGCACCCTGGGAATCCGTAGTTCCATTCCGCAGAGAGCGTCGAAGGGCCGTCGCAACTCCTGTATGTGCCGTTCGACCCGGAGGTAGCCATCGTTCAGCGCAATCAGCGGGAGGAATCGCGCATGCACGATCTCGAACCCCGGCTGCGCTGTAACGGCGGCGGAAAACGGCCCAATTCCGCGGACGAACGCGTAATTACCCTTGCTATTCTCGGCCAACATCGATTCCTCCGTTGAAGGTCAAAACAGGCTAAAGAGCCAGTGCAGCACAGGCTAGAAGGCTGTGCCACTTAAGTGGACACTCAGGCGCCGACCCTAGTATCATGCCCGAATGGCGTGAGCGCAAAGCTGGGAGCAGTGAATGGAACAACAAGCACCAATGCTGAAGGGCTACCGGGTACTGGACTTCACCCATTTTGTCGCGGGTCCGACCTGTACACGAATTCTTGGGGAACTCGGCGCATACGTCATCAAAATTGAGCGCTCGGCCGATGGCGACCACGTACGGGGGCTGGGACTCAGCTCAAACGACAGCATGAGTACCTATTACTTCCAGCATTCGCATTCCAAACGCAGCTTTGCCGTCGACCTGCATAAGCCTGAAGCGAAAGAGATCATCCTGCGGATGATCCCGAAGATCGATGTGGTGGTGGAAAATTTCGCCCCCGGCACCATTGGTGAGCTCGGCTTCGGTTACGAAGTGCTGAGCGCGATCAATCCGAAAATCGTGATGTGCTCGTGTTCGACGACCGGCCAGACCGGTCCGCTCAGCAAACGTCCCGGTTATGACTTTATCGGGGCTTCATTCGCCGGCGTCACCGGTCTTTTGGGTGAGCCCGATCGGCCACCGATTTGTCCGACCATGGCGATCGGCGATGTTTCAACTGGCGTGGCGGCGGCGATGGCGGTCGGATTTGCCTTACTCAACGCTGCTCGCACCGGCAAAGGGCAATACCTCGATGCGTCGTTGGTGGACACCTACTTTCATATGCACGAGATGGCGGTGCCGGTCATTTCCATTCGCAAGGAAAAGTTCACCATTCGGCGCAATGGTTCGCAGCATCCCTACGGGAGCCCCTCCGGGGTGTTCAAGTGCTCCGGCGGCTATATCATGCTGCTGGTGCAGCAACATGAATTCCCGCGGATTGCGAATGCGATCGGGCGGCCTGACTTGGTCGAGGATTCACGGTTCAAAAGCAATAGCCGCCGTGTGAGAAACAACGATGCCCTCAAGCAGATGATCGAGGATTGGTTCGCCACGTTTCCCGATCGTGACAGTGTGATCGCGGCCCTAGACAAGTTTCGCGTACCCTGTGCGCCGGTATGGTCGCTCGAAGAAGCGATGGGCAGTCCGCATCTACGCGAACGCAAAACCATTCGGCGGGTCAGCGATCCGGCCCTGGGGGAATTCGACATTCCCGGCTTCCCGGTCAAATTTTCCGACTGGGCGCCAACCCCTGATTTAAAGGCCTCGCGGGTCGGTGAGGACAACGAAGCTGTCCTGCGCGAGATGCTTGGACTGTCCGAGCACGAGATACAAGCGCTCTACGCGGAAGGCGTGTTGCTGAGAGCACGGGCAGACGCTACTCAGGATTGATGACCGAATCCAGCAATGAGGGACAGCCTTTCCAGGCTGTCAGGTGGCTGACAAGAAAGCTGGTCCCACGGTAGGGCGTTACAAAGCTCTGATCCTTGCGGATGCGACCTACATCAGGGCGCGTACCGCAAGGTGGAGAAATGGAGGATAGAAACCGAGATGGCAGAATGGACTGAGGAAGTCACCCAAGTCGCGGGGAGTAACCTCGCAATCATCAAAGGCGGTACCGGAAAACCGCTTTTGGTACTGCACGAAGAGCTGGGTCATCCTGGATGGCTCAATTGGCATGCGGCGCTGGCGCGTGAGCACACCTTGCTGATTCCGATTCAGCCGGCGTTGGGCAAGTCCGCCAAGATTGACTGGCTGCGCAATATCCACGATCTCGCAATGTGGTATTCGTGGGCGTTGCGTGAAAAGGACCTGTTCCCGCTCGACGTTATCGGATTTTCGCTCGGCGGCTGGATTGCGGCGGAAATGGCGACGGTCAATGGCCGGCAATTTCGCCGGATGGCGCTGGTCGCGCCGATGGGAATTAAGGCGCCCGAGGGCGAGATCATGGACATCTTCTCGATTACGGCTCGTACCTCGCTCGGCTTCAGCGTTTACGATCAGGATGCGACCCCGGAGTACAACAAGCTTTACGGCGGCGAGCGGACGCCGGAGCAGTTCGAGGCGTTCGAGGATGCACGCACGGAGAACACGCGGCTGGCATGGGAGCCGATCCTTCATAACCCCGCCCTGCCGCATTTCCTCGAAAGTGTGACTAGCCTGCCCACGCAAATAATCTGGGGACGCGAGGACGCGATTGTCCCGGTCAGCGCTGCCGAGGCTTATCGCAAAGCGCTGCACAATACCGACGTGAAGGTCACGATCTTCGACCATTGCGGTCATCGGCCGGAGATCGAAAAAGCCAACGAGTTCAGCAAGCTGGTTCGCGAGTTCCTCGCCTGAGCACGCTGAAGGAGAATAGCCATGCATATGATGTATTTCACGGAACGTCCGTATCGCGACGTGCCGGAAGATGAAGTAATCCGCAACCGCAGTTTCTTTGGCGTGCCCAACAGCTTCTATGACCCCGAAGTCGGCGCGCGCTATTACAACGAATATATCGATGAGGCCATTTACGCCGAGGAACTCGGCTTCGACGCCATCATGCTCAATGAGCATCATGGGACGCCCTTCTGCATGGGAGCCGTGATGAACGTGGAGGCGGCGATTCTGGCACGGGTGACCAAAAAGGCCCGTATCGTGCTGCTCGGCAATCCGTTGCCCGTGCTCAAGCATCCGCTGCGAATGGCGGAGGAGCTGGCGATGATCGACCTCATCTCGAAGGGACGGCTGGTCCCCGGATGGGTTCGTGGTGCGGGTAGTGAGCAGATCTTCAATAACGCCAATCCAGCTTACAATCGCGAATACTTCAACGAAGCGCATGACCTGGTAATCGCGGCGTGGACGCGTCCCGGTCCGTTCCGCTGGGAAGGCAAGCATTTCAACTACCGCTACATCAATCCGTGGGTCTTGCCCTATCAAAAGCCCCATCCACCGATCTGGATCCCGGGCGTAATCAGCACCGAAACAGTCGTATGGTGCGCGGAGCATCGCTATCCATACATCGGGCTGGGCACTGCGCTGCATTCAACCGTTGAATTGTGGAATCTGTATCAACAGACTGCGGCACGCGAAGGCTATGTGGCCGGCCCGGAAAACTTCGGCTATCTGCAGCAGATCCACGTCTCGGACACCGAGGAAAAGGCTCAGGAGGAGGGCAAAGCGGCGCTGTTCGGGGGTGGTGCGGCCAACTTTTCACGCCCCGAATGGACTCTGCCTCCCGGTTACAACTCGAAGGAGGCGACCCGCCGCCTCGCTCGCCAAGCTACGGAATATGGTTTCCTCGGCATCACGTCAGACAAACTGGCGGAGGCGCGCGGCGAACGGCGTGACCCCAACGAGCCCAAAGGCCACACGCGCGAACGCTTGATGCGGGGCGAGGTCAGTATGGAAGAGGCCAAGCAGAAGATCTACGCCCAATACCAAAAGGCACAGGACGGCCTGCAGATCATCATCGGCTCGCCGAAGACCGTCATCCCCAAGCTCAAGCTAATCCTCGAAGTGCTGCGGCCTGGCGTGATGGGACTGTTTCAGGCGCAGGGTCCGCTCACCACTGAACAACGGATGAACAGTATCCGCCTGATGGGTCAGGAGGTGCTGCCGGCGCTCCGTGAAATCGCCAAGGGGCTCGGCATCGTTGATCCATTCGAGCGCCAACCCGGTTCACGGCAGTATATCGCTGGTACTCAGCTAGACCCGCTGGTCGACCTCGATGCACTCAAGCGCGCGCCCAAGCGTGACGAGAGCGTCAGAGTTTAACGGCCGCATAAGCCAAAGGAGACGACAATGAACCTGATGTACTTCACTGAGCGGCCGTACCGTTACGTTCCTGAAGACGAGCTGATCAAAAACCGCGCCTATTTCGGCCTCTCGAACACTTTCTTCGATCGCGAAAAAGGCTCGCAGCTTTACAACGAATATCTCGACGAGATGGTCTACGCCGAAGAGGTTGGTTTTGACTCGATCATGCTCAACGAGCATCATGGCACGCCCTTCTGCATGGGCGCGGTGATGAACGTCGAGGCATCGATTCTCGCGCGTATTACCAGCAAGGCCCGCATCATCCTGCTCGGCAATCCTTTGCCAACGTTCAAGAACCCGCTGCGCGTCGCCGAAGAACTGGCGACCATCGATTGTATCTCCCATGGGCGCCTGGTTCCCGGATGGGTGCGGGGGGCCGGCAGCGAGCAGATCTTCAACAATGCCAACCCCGCCTACAACCGGGAGATGTTCAACGAAGCGCACGATTTGATTCTGGCGGCGTGGACGCGGCCAGGTCCGTTTCGCTGGGAAGGCAAGCACTTCAACTATCGCTTCATCAATCCATGGGTGCGGCCATATCAGAAACCACATCCGCCGATTATGATTCCGGGTGTTCTTAGCCCGGAGACCGTGGTCTGGTGCGCCGAGCATCGCTACCCATATCTCGGGCTCGGCACCGCACTGTCGGCCACTGCGGAACTGTGGAACCTGTACGGCGAGGTGGCTGCGAAGCAGGGCTATGAAGCCGGCTCGGAAAACTTTGGCTATCTTCAGCACGTGGTTGTAGCCGAGACTGAAGAAAAGGCCGAGGAACTCGGCAAAGCCCATCTGTTTGGCGGCGGACAGGGTGCGTTCTCCCGTCCCGAGCACACACTGCCACCGGGCTATAATTCGAAGGAAGCCACCAAGCGTCTGGCGCGGACGATGACTGCTGGTTCCGGCGGCTTTCTCGGGGTTAGCGCGGAGCAGCTCGGCCGCTCCCAATCATCGGGTGAACCCGAAAATCTGCAGCGTCTGGCGGACAGCACGCGCCGGCGTCTGGCGCGAGGTGAGGCGACGATCGAAGAGGCCAAGCAGGCGATTTATCGTGCTTATCCCAAAGCGGTCGCGGGACTGCAGATTATCGCCGGTACGCCCAAGTCGGTAATTCCGAAGCTGCGTACGATTCTCGAAGTGTTGCGCCCGGGCACCTTTGGCATTTTCCAGAGCCAGGGACCGGTCAGCTTCGAAGATCGCATGACCAGTATACGGCTGCTGGGGCAGGAAGTGCTGCCAGCAGTGCGCGAGATCGGCAAAGAACTGGGTCTGGCCGATCCCTCTGAGCGCGAACCCGGCCACCGTCCTTACACCCCAGGTGCCGCGCGCGCACAACTGGTATCGCTCGAAGCCATGCGCTCGTAAGCAGATGCCCAGCCCTGCCGGGTAGGATGCTTGACTGGCGGCGCCTCGAAAACTCGGGGCGCCGCTTTTGATAAATTGCCGGTTCCCCAGAATGGCTGATGCACTCTCCGTGTCGCATTCGAAAATGCTGGCAAGTCTGGCTACTGCTTTGGCGGCGGCCGTGTTGCTGGCTCGAACACCGAGCTTTGCCGCGGATGCCAATTTAGTCCTGGATACCAGCCGATGGGTAATTTCCGGAGAAGGCACAGTCGCGCACTTTGGCGCACGGCTGAATGACCGAGGTATCCAGGCTTGGAACGTGTCAGCGCGGTTTTCGCTGCTGCCCTTCGGCGTCACTCACTTTCACATTTTGAAGGGAATATTGGACGGCGCGCTTGAAGTCGGCTTGGAGCCAACCTTCGAGCGTTTCGCGGTGCAGCACCAAAATAGCCCCCGCGCCCGCTTCGACGTTCAGTACCCCACCGGGCCGATTTTCCCTTCCGGCCATACTAGCTCCTACGCTGCATCAAGCGGGGTGGATCCGGGAGGGCCCGCGGGGTTCAGCAACTTCGCTGGCGTCGGCCTGGTACTCCGATACTACTTGCTCCACTTCTGCTATGGCCCCTTGGTGCCATGGATTGAAGCTGGGATTGCGCCGGGAGGGACTGATCTGAAAATCGGCCAGGAGAGCAACCGAACCCGGCTTACGGGTCCTTTCATGAACCGCATCAAGGCCGGCGTGGGCGCATCGTACTTTATCAGCGAGCATGTCGCTGCCTATGCCGGTCTTCAGGCGCAGCATATCTCCAACGCCGGGTTGAATGGTTCGAATCGAAACTATTCACTCAATACGGCGGTGAGTTTCACGGTCGGCGCCTCGTGGTTCCTTCGCTAAGCGCTTGATGGTCGACTGTGATCTATGAGGCTAAATCAACGACAACGTGAGCATATCGCTCGCAGCCTTCAGGCCATCGCCATCGGCCAACTCGCTTATTTTGGGTATCATATGATCACGGCCGGCAAGTTTGGCTGGTTGGTCAGTTCGTTGGTACTGTATGTTGTGATCGAAGCATACGCGATATTTCTTCTGAGGAATCTAGAATGAACGGCTATATATTGATGCTCGGTCTGTTTGTATTGGCAACGGTCATAGCAGGTCCGGTAATCATTTCGGATTGGCGGCGGGAGCGTCGCAGCAGGAAAAAGCGATGAGAAAGGCTCCCAGCTGGAACAGCTCAGCAACTTCGCTGGGATCGCAGTCTGAAGCAGCGGCTCGAAAAGCCACATACATCGGCGGTTTAACGAACCGACGCACACCCGAATCTTCGGCCTCAACACTTGCGAAACCGATTTTCGGGGATAGTTAAGATTCGAGTTTAGGCAGGCAGAACCGACTCAGTTGGTATCGTCGCAAAGCGCATGACGGCATCGCAACGACCGGAGGTTATCATGGAAAAAGCACTGGCCGGCGTGACCGTTCTCGATTTGACCCAATATGAGGCCGGCACCTCGTCGACAGAATTGCTGGCGTGGCTGGGTGCGGACGTAATCAAGGTTGAAGAGCCTAAAATGGGTGAGCAGGGACGCTGGCGGGTGACCGACAAGCCGGGCGTCGATTCTTATTATTTCATGCTGCTCAACGCCAACAAGCGCAGTATCACACTCAACTTGAAATCCCCACGCGGCAAAGAAATTTTCACCGACCTGGCAAAGCAGGTCGACGTCGTCAGCGAGAATTACTCGCTCGGCACGATGGAAAGTCTCGGGCTTGGCTACAATTATTTACGCGAAATCAACCCGCGGCTGATCTATCTCACCGTCAAAGGCTTCGGCACCTTCGGTCCCTACAGCAAGTACAAGAGCTTCGACATGATCGCCCAGGCGGCCGGCGGCGCGATGGCGCTGACGGGATTTCCGGGCTCGCCGCCGCTTAAGCCCGGCCCCACAATCGGCGACACCGGCACCGGTGTGCACGCCGCCTGCGGGATGCTAGCTGCGCTCTACCAGCGCGAACGCACCGGCAGGGGGCAGAAGGTCGAAGTCGCAATGCAGGAGGCGGTGCTCAACTTCTGCCGGGTCCCGATGATGGGCACCTACCTGACTCATAAGCCGACCCCCCGCGTGGGCAATCGGCTGGGTGCCGGGCCGATCGGCGACATCTTCAAATGTGCACCCGGCGGCCCCAACGACTATGTGTATTTGTACTGCGCCAACCCGGAGATGTGGAAAGCGCTATGGCAGACGCTCGGCCGGCCGGAAGTCGCCGATGACCCGCGCTTCACTGATCGTAAGGAGCGCCGCCAGCATATCGAAGAACTCACACAGATGGTCGAGAGCTGGACCAGCCAGCGCACCAAGCAGGAAGTGATGAAGATTATGGGCGAGGCAGGTGTGCCCTGCGGCGCCGTGCTCGATAGCGTTGAATTGCTCAATGACCCGCATCTGCGCGAACGCGGCATGATTGCGACCGTCGAGCATCCAGTGCGCGGCGAGTTCACCATGCCTGGCTGTCCGGTGCGGCTCGACGACTCGCCGGTGGAGGTAAAGAGTGCACCATTACTCGGCCAACACAACGGCGAAGTCTACGGCCGCATGCTGAATTTCAACGACGATGATCTGCGGAAATTAAAGGAGCAGGGCATAATTTAGCTGCGGCGATTCATACCACAGACGGCAGGGCCCTCGTTGTCCGTTGCTGTTAATTCTCAGGCTACGGGCGTGGTAAAGTGCTGTGGTCGCTGCTGAGAAACCATTATGCCTAATGAAGCTTTTTTCACCGTCGAGTTGGAAACAGACCTGTGCGACGATTTTATTGCCGAAGCTCAGGCTATGCACCGGCCGGCCTCTGAGCTAGTGCGCGAATTCATGCGTGAGTTCGTGCGGTGCCGGCGCGAGGCGCGGGAGCATGATGCTTGGTCCCGAGCGAGAGTCGAAGAGGCTCTCAACGACCCAAGGCCCGGGATCCCCCAGGATGAAGTGATGGACGAAGCCCGCTTCGTGATCGAGAGGATCGCTGCCGTGAAGAGTAGGGCGTGAAGATCGACCCTTTGGCTCTTGCGGATTGCTCGATCTTGTGGCGTACATCGCGAGCAACGATCTCGGAGGAGCTCGCCGGCTTCATGCCGAAATACGAAGGCAAACTGATACGCTCGCGACGGACCCAAAAATGGGCCGGCTTGGCCGAGTGACGGGAACGCGTGAATTAGTAATAACCGGTACTCCGTATCTAGCCGCTTATCGCATCGCCGATGAACTAGTCACAATCCTACGGGTACTACACGAAAGCTATAGACGGCGCCGTCGTAGCATTCTCATTTCGTGGGCTTAGCGGTTGCGATGGTCGCGCGCGAGGCCCGGCTGCTTTGGGTGCGGATACGGATGGGGCGTGGGGACCATCTCGCGACGGAAGGACTGTGCCCGCGTCATCGCCTCTCGATATATCGCAGCTAGCTGATCTTCCACCTCGTAATCGAATGCGTCCTGCAGACGCTGCTCGATATCGCCATCACGCTCGGGTTGATGCTCGATATACCAGCGTGCCGTGCGGCGCAGCGCCTCCTCGGCCGGTATAGGATCACTATAGCCGAGTTGATACTTGATCTTGTGGCAATCCATCAGTTTGTGATGCGGAGTGATTTCGAGACTGACACCCCGCGCCGGATATGCGGCGGCGGCAGGCAAGCTGATAATCTCAAACTGATGATTCATCTCGTCCGCGATGACTTCGACGATCTGCCGGACCGAGTATTGGACGTCATCACCACAATTGTAGATTTGCCCGGCCGCCGCATCGGGTTTGTCAACCGCGAGCAGCACGGCGTGCGCGAGATTCCCGGCGTATCCATGCGTCATCAAGCTGAGCCCGCCTTCGGAAAGAATCATGAACGGGCGTTTGTCGAGCACTCGGCGAATAATGCACCATTCACGCGGCAGTAACTGATAAGGACCATAAACATAGGGATAGCGATACACTACCCCCTTGGGGTGAGCCGCGAGCACAGCACGCTCGGTGCTGGCAATCAAATACGAGAAGCGATTTTCCTCCTCCTCCGCCTG
>WNFD01015275.1_pt1 | contig 12067 bp, 14 predicted proteins | sample 5400491 | NCBI WGS metagenome assembly WNFD01 (sample SAMN13153343, study PRJNA577476) | soil metagenome | isolation source: 120 cm saprolite under Douglas fir tree site 2 hole 2 replicate 2 | place: USA:California | collected 2015-04-18 | reverse complement strand
CGAGAGCGGCGTCCACATAGATCACCAGGCACTCCCGCAAACTGCATCCCTCCAAAGGAGAATTTGGGAGAGCCTAGCATGATGTTGCGCCCTTGTCCCGTCCTGGGCACAACATCTAGCGTCAATCGGCCGGCGGCAGCTCTGCTCCCATCGCGTGGTAGCCGCCGTCAACGTGCAGGAGCTCACCGGTGGTCATGTTCAGGTAGTCAGAGAGCAAGGCGCATGCCGCGCGCCCGACCGGCGATTTGTCCTGCAAGCTCCAGCCCAGCGGTGCGCGATTCTCCCAGACTTCTTCGAAGTCCTTGAAGCCCGGAATCCCGCTGGCGGCCAGCGTGGCGAGCGGCCCGGCGCAGATCGCGTTGACGCGAATCTTGTAGCGCCCGAGATCGCGCGCGAGGTAGCGCGTCACCGATTCGAGAGCAGCTTTCGAGACGCCCATCCAGTCGTATTTCGGCCACGCCTGCGTCGAATTGTCGAAGTCGAGAGTAATTAATGAACCGCCATGTTCCTTCATTAAAGGAAGAAAGCCCGCCGCGAGCTCCTTGAAAGAAAACGCGCTCACTTGCAGTGCGGTCGCGACGCTTTCCCAGGGAGTGTTAAGGAAATTCCCACCCAGCGCATCCGGCGGTGCATATGCGACTGAATGCACCAATCCATCCAGCCTGTCCCACCGCGCTCCAACCGCCGTCGCGGCGGCGGCGATGTCGGAAGGTTTCTGAACGTCCATCTCGATGATCTCGGGGATCGGATCCAGCTTTTTCGCCGTCATCTGCGTGATGCTCATCATCCGGCCGAAGCTCGTGAGGATCAACTCCGCGCCCTCGCGCTGGGCTTCCACTGCGATCGAATAGCCGATGCTGCGCCGATCGGACATACCCGCAATCAAGATCTTCTTGCCTTTGAGAATCACGGTCAGATCCTAGAACCTACTCGGGTTCTTTGCCTGTGGCGACCGGCGCTTCGTGATGCGACCAGTCGCTCCACGACCCGGCGTACAGGCGGCCGTTGGGTACGTCCGCCACCTCCATCGCCAGCAGGTCGTGACACGCGTTGACTCCCGAACCGCAGTAGACAACGGCGCCCTCGCCGGCGCCGAGCCTGGAGAAGCGATCACGCAGCTCGCCGGCAGATTTGAAACGGCCGTCGGAACCGAGGTTATCCACCCACGGCGCGCTCAGTGCGCCCGGGATGTGGCCGGCTTTCGGGTCGACGGGCTCCTTCTCGCCGCGGTAGCGCTCCCCGAGCCGCGCATCCAGCAGGGGGACGTTCTCGAGCAACCGCACCGCCTCGAAGTCGAGGATGCGGGTGCGGTCTGGCGGCTTTGAGCGAAACGCGCCACGAGCGATCGAAGGGACGCGAGTCTCGAGCGGTTCGCCCCACGCCTGGATGCCGCCGTCGAGCACCGCCTGTGCGCCGTGTCCGAACCAGCCCAGGAGAAACCACAGCCGCGCCGCGACCGAACCCCCGGCGTCGTCGTACACGACCACCCTGGTGGCATCGTCAACTCCGGCTTTCTGCATCTCGTCCTGGATCTGCCAGGCCGCGGGCAGCGGATGCCGACCCCCGCCGCGAGTGCCGGTCACCGCCTCGAGGTCGACGAACGCGGCGCCGGGAATGTGGCCGCGCAGGTACTCATCTTTGCCGCGGTGGTCGAGGAGGTACCAGCGAAAGTCGATCACGGTCACGTCCGGGTCGGCGATGTGTTCCCGCAGCCAGTCGGCGCTGACGAGTGGCCCGAAGCTCACCCGTGCACCACCTTCGTGTCGTGGCAGAAATGGACCTCGTGCGGATGGATTTCGTGCAGCTTGTGGAGCGAATTCGACCAGGCGTCGCGGTCCGAATACTGCCCATCCCAATCGGTCAGGTCCGCGTCATCGACCTCTCGATAGATGTCCGGGGTGTAGGCAGCATCTCCGATCATCACCGCACCGCCGCCCGGCATGTCGACGATCACGCTCTGATGTCCGACCGTGTGTCCGGGTGTCGCCACGACGCGCACGCCCTCGGCAATTTGCGCATCCCCGTCGATCAGCTCGAATCGTGCGCCCGCGAAATCGAACCACTGCGAGACGAAGTTGTGCGCGCTCCGAGCACGGTCCAGCTCGGCACGCTGGACGTAGAACGGCGCGTGCTTGAACACTGCGTTCTGGCCGCAGTGGTCGAAGTGAAGATGGCTGTTGATGACGATGCGCACGTCGGCCGGGCTGAGGTCGTGCTCCGCCAGCGCGTCGGCGGCGTGGCGGTTGACGATCCTCCACTCGTCGAGCAGCTCCGACGGCCAGCCCACGCCCGTGTCGACCAGGATCGCGCCCTCACCTGGATGCTTGATCACGAAGCCGTGCACCGGGATGTTATGCATCGCCCCGATCGTCGCCAGGTGCAGGCGGACGATCTCCATCGGTGCTACGGGACGAATGGCGACACGGCGAACAGCACAAAGAGCAGCGCGACGTAGACGAGGGAGTAGGTGAAAACGCGTCTCGTCCAGCCCCGGCTTCGCAAATCGAGCACCGTGATGGCGACAAGTCCGGCGCCGAGCACGAGGGCTCCGGCGAGATAGACCTGGCCTGCGGAGCCTGTGAAGAACGGAACGACGCTGACCACCCCGGTCAAGACTGCATAAACGACGCTCTGGCGCTTCGCGGATCTTTCGCCTCCGATCGCCGGCAGCATCGGGACGCGTGCGCGGGCGTAGTCGGTCTTGATCATCTGCGCGAGCGCCCAGAAGTGCGGCGGGGTCCAGAAGAGGATCACTCCGAACAGGGCGAAAGCTGTCGCGTCGAGGTGGCCCGTCGCTGCGGCCCAGCCGACCAGGGGCGGAACCGCGCCTGCCGCTCCCCCGATGACGATGTTTTGAGGCGTCGAGCGCTTGAGCCAGATCGTGTAGACGAACACGTAGATCAGCGTGCCCGCCAGCGCCAGGACGGCCGCCAGCAGGTTGGCGTTTGCCCATAGGACCCCGAAGGCGAGCACGTTGAGCGCGATCCCGAGCGCCAGGGCGTGCCACGGCGGGATGCGGCCGGCCGGAAGCGGGCGCAGTCGGGTGCGGTTCATTTCCGCATCGATGTCCCGGTCGAACCAGCAGTTGATGGCGTGCGCGCCACCGGCCGCCAAAGTGCCGCCGACTACGACGGCGATCACGGCAGCCAGCTTCGGATGCCCATGTGCGGCGGGGAACATGACGCCGACCGCGGTCGCATCCAGCAGCAGGACGATCCGCAGCTTGAGCAGGCTCACGTAGTCGCGGGCGACGCCGGCGATGCCGCGGGCCGCCACGATCGTGACCGCGCTCATGCCGAGCCCTTCTGCACGACCATCCGCGACGGTTGGGCGTCACGGTCCGCGCGCGGCAGGGCGAGCATTGCGGTAGCGAGCGTACCTGCCCAGAGCAGTGTGGCGAGCGCAACGTGAAGCCCGTTGAAGAACGAGGCGTCGGTAATTGCCGCAGCGGCTCCTACGGCAACCTGCATGGCGAAGACCGCGAGCGTCGCGATGGCGACGACCCTCAGACCTACCAGTCTGGCAGCCCGGAACAGGACGAACACAAGGAGTGTCCCGATCACGAGTACCGAGCCGCGATGCAGCATCGTGAAAGCGTTCACGCCGGCAAAGTCCGGTGTCAGGCCGGCGCCGCATAGCGGCCACGCTCGGCACGCGGTATCCGCACCGCTGGCCACGACGGTCGAGCCGGTGAGCAGGAGCAAGTAAGTGGCGCCCGCCGCGATGGCGGCGAGCCGTCTGAACTGGGGGTCCGCGACGCCAGGCGACGCCGGCATCGACATCACCGCGGTCGCGACCAGCGCACCGAGGATGATCATCGCCAGCCCGAGATGTATGAGCACGAGCCACGAGGCCAGCTCGTTCACCACCACGACGCCGCCGAGCACGCCCTCCCCCACCACTCCGATCAGCGACGCGGTGGCAAGCCATGCGACGGCGGGACGCCGGGTGCGCCACACCACCCACGCCGCAACGACGGTCGCGATGATCAGCACGCCGGTCACGCTGCCCACGGCGCGATGCGAGTATTCGACGATCGCGTGGAGGTCCGCCGGTGGGTACGGCCTTCCGTGGCACAGCGGCCAGTCTGGGCAACCGAGTCCCGAACCCGACACGCGCACCACGCCGCCGAGCGCGATCTGCAGGTAGGCAAAGATGGCGGTGGCCACCGCGAGTCGGCGGAAAAACTTGACGCTGGTCATGGGCGACCTAGTTTCCCAGAGTCGCGAGCTCGGCCGCGAGCACCCCTTCGTCTAGCTGGCCGATATGGCGAGCGGCGATCGTGCCGTCCGCGCGGATGAAGACCGTCGTGGGCAAGGCGGTGGCGCCGTAGGCGCGGCCCACGCCGAGATCGGAGTCCAGGAGCGCGGCCTGGGTGACTCCGACGGAACTCAGGAATGAGCGTGCCGCCTGGCTGTTGTCGCCCTCATCGACCAGGATGAGCCGCATATCCGAACGCTGTCCTACCAGCTTTTGCAGCAGCGGCATCTCGGCGCGGCAGGGCGGGCAGTAGGACGCCCAGAAGTTGATCACCGCAGGCCGGCCAGCGAGCTCGGAGATGCCGACCTGGCGCCCGTCGGTGCCCGTCAATTTGAACGCTGGAGCCTGGCCGACGGCGTCATTTGGCGGCTGCAGCGGTCCGGCGATCGTCGCCAGCGGCGTCATTTGGCGGCTGCAGCGGTCCGGCGATCGTCGCCAGGGACTGGAGCACATCAGGCGCGCCCCATCCGTCACCGCCCGAGGCGAGGTCGTGCAGGCCCTGGGCGCTCAGGTCGGTGATCAGTGCCGGCGGCAGGTTCCCGCCGATGTCGGGCACCCCTCGATAGATCAATCGCACGTATCCGTGACGGTCGATCAACACGAGGGTCGAAACGTGGACGTCGCCCGTGGCGAGCTCGACCCCGAACGGTTTCCAGAACGAGGTCATGGCGTCCACGCTGCCGGTCGCGAACGTCCAGGGCGCACCGATCTTGCGCGCATAGTCACCGAGGACTTTTGAGCTATCGGTGGCGGGGTCGGTTGTCACCTCGGCCAGCACCACTCCGGCGGGCAGGTGCCGTTCGATTTGAAAAAAAAGCGCGGTGTAGAGCGGACAGGTTTCGTGGCAGGTCGTGTGGAACGCGGCGATCACGAGGTCTTTGCCGGCTGTGGTCACGGGGTTGAATGACATTCCGGCCTGGTCGGTCAGCTCGTAGTTGGGCATCGCCACGAACTTGCCCGACAGCTCGCCAAGCCCGAGGTTGACCTCGTCGTTGCCGGCGTAGGCTCCGCCGGCGATGAGGTGTCCGGAATCGATCCCGAGCAAAACGGGCGTCACCTGGCCGGCCGTGATCGTGAACGGCAGCCTCTGGAAGTCGCCTCCGAGGCGCACCCCGTCGTAAGCGCCGGCCGGCAGCGCAACCGTCATCGCGTCGCGCTCGGCCGGGGCGGCCGGCGTTGCGCCGGAGATGTCGCCCAACGCGACCCACTGGCCGCCGGCGTGAACACCCAGTGGCGAGCGAGGGAGCGAGCCTTCGCTCTTGCCCGCCACGGCTACCAGCAGGGTTCCCTTTGCCGGCTGCACACGCGGCAGCACCAGCACGAGCACCACGGCCACGAGAGCCACTCCCGCGGCGATCAGCCAGAAGGCCCGCCCGCTTCTCGGCAGCTATGCCACCGCGAGAGGGCGGCCGCCGTACCTGGCCGCCACGCGATCTATGTACGCAGTGCAAATTTCAGCCACGGCCGGGCTGTGGATCTGGATGACGTTCTCGGCGTTCATCTCTCCGCTGTGAGAGAGATTGAAGCTGCCGGCGTAGACATAGTCGTCCGCGACCAGGATCTTCGCGTGCATGAAATCGTGCACCGTGCCTTTGGCGTACGGCGTCGAGCGCTTCGCGCCGAACCTGACCGCGGCCACGATCGACTTGAACGCCGTGATCTTCCAGGACGCCGTTGCCTGCGATCCCCACTGGCGCTGCACCTCGTCCATCTGGGTCGCATCGTACACACCGGCGATGTCGATGCCGGGACGCTCGACGACCTCCGCGAGCGTGCCGAGGATGGGGCCGGACGTGATCACCGGCGAGCAGATGCGTATTCGCTTTTGCGCTGTGGAGATGGACCTGGCCATCGCGTGCACCAGCTTGTCGGCTCGCCCTGGACAGAAATACGGTCGCACCTCGGTGCCGTCGGCAAGCGTCGACCAGCCGGCCGAGATGCGCCCGGAGGTAGCGACCACCGGCTTCTGCCAGAGCTCCTCGAAGTTGGCGTGATACGCGACAGCCAGGTCTCTGGAGGCGACCGTGAGCACGACGTTCTCCTCGCGGGTCCACGAGTCGTTGGTCCAGTTGGTCGACCCTGAAACGAGCATTGCTTGCGGCGTGCCTACGTCTCGTACGACGTACTTGTGGTGCATGAGATCGGGCACGCCCGAGACGGGCTGGATCTGCACGCCGAGCGCCCTGAGCCGGTCGATGAACGCCCAGTCGATTTCAGGCGGTGGCGGGACGGGGATCGCCTGTGCGTGGTCCTGGTTGAAGAGCAGCCGCACGGCCACGCCACGCTTGAGCGCCGCATCGAAAGCGCCGAACAGAGTATTGGCCGGAGCATCCTCCAGCCGCAGGTCGTAAAGGGCGATGTCCAGCGTCTGCGTGGCGCCGTCGAGGAAAGAGGCGATCCGCGAAGCGACCACATCGGCGGCCTGTCCACCATCCGTGAGGAAGAAGAGATCGAGCGGTTGCGTCGCAGCTATCGCGCGTCCGCCTTGGGCTCGCCCGGGCGCTCCGCGACCTTGACTGGCAGCGGCCGGGTCGCCATCTCTGCCGCTTCATCCGGGTCGTCGGTGAAGCTCAGCAGCTTGAGATCGTCCGCCGCGATCGCTCCAGCACTCAGCACGACGTCCTCGAGCCAGTCGATCAAACCCTTCCAGTAGCTCGTTCCGTAGAGCACGATCGGGAAATGCTCGATCTTCCCGGTCTGGGCTAGCGTCAGCGACTCGAACAGCTCATCAAGAGTGCCGATCCCGCCTGGGAAGATGACGAACCCGCGTGCGTACTTGACGAACATGTTCTTGCGGACGAAGAAGTAGCGGAACTCGACGCCGAGGTCGACATATTTGTTGAGCGACTGCTCCTGGGGAAGCTCGATGTTGCAGCCGACCGACAGGCCGCCGGCCTCGTGACAGCCGCGGTTGACCGCTTCCATGATCCCCGGACCGCCTCCCGTGATGACAGCGAAACCGCGGCGGGCGAGCGCGGCCCCGAGCAGGATCCCCTGCTTGTAGTAGGGGTCGTTCGGTTTGGAACGCGCCGACCCGAACACCGTGACCGCCGGACCCACCTCGCCCAGGGCGTCGAAACCTTCGACGAACTCGGAGAGGATGCGGAGGACTCGCCATGGATCGGCGTGATGGCTCAGCTCTTCGATCGCGTCGCGCTCGAGCAGCGCCTTGTCGGCCGGCGCCTGCTCGGTCGGGACGACGAGACGGCCTGCTCTCCGGCGATCGGACATCCGGCTAAGCACCAGCTGGGGATTCGGTGGCCGCGGTCTCCTGGCCGCCATTGGCCGCGACCGGGGCCGGGGTCGGCTCTTCAGCGTCAGCCGCCGCCGGCAGCGTGGCCCGCTTCGTGCGTGAAGAACGCTGATTTCTCTTCGTGCCGTTGGCCGGCGCGGTCACGGCGTCTGCCGCCGGCTCGGCCAGCGCGGGCGTCTCGGTCTCGATGTCTGACGGCAGGAGCTCCGCGGTGACGGGCTTTGACGGGAGCCGGGAAGTCGAGTGATCCGGCATCTCGAGCACGTGATCCAGGTGGGCCCTCAGCGAGGTGATCTCGGCCTCGAGCTCGTGGACGCGCCGCCGGTGGCGCATGTGCTCGGTGAAGTGGTGAAGGCCGTCCATCCAGTGGTAGAGGGTGCCGGCCACCAGCACCAGCGCGAGCGGGACCACGGCGACCGTCCACAAGGGCACCCCGTCGACGTGAAAGACCGACCAGTTGACGTTCACGGTCGCCAGGTTGCTGTAGCCGAAGACGGTCGCCGCGGCGCCGATGGCAAGGCCCACCACGAGTGCGCTTGCGAGCAGAAAACGCTGCCAGAGATGACTCAGGTCGGGCACCGGCCGAAGGTTACCCGGTTTGACGCCGCTTTCGATGGTTTAGATCGGCTTCCAGGCGACCTCGCCCCGGCTTGAATCGGGACGAAGCCAGGCCAGCAGGCTCTCGGCCTCGCGCTCGACCGCCTTGCGATTCTTCACCGACAGCGAGCTGAATGGGCTGAGCGACATTGTCGCGTGGCCTCTCAGGGGCGCCTCCCAGGCTCCAGCGACGACGCCGTCCACCAGGAAGGTGGGTAAGACGTCGCCGTTCTTGCGGATGACGGTCTTCCGGAGCGCCTCGGGCAGCACGCGCTCCCGCCGGTCATACGCGAGCAGGAGGTTGTCCCACTTCGGCAGGAAGCGGACGGGCGCGACCACGGTCGTGTCTGGGCGCGGTGCAGCGCGCAGGTCGACGAGCTTTCGCCCGTCTTCGGCCTGGAGTGAAACGAGGTCGAGCGAGTCCAGAGCGGCCGAGAAGACGCCGACGGAACGTCCGAGCCACCCGGCGATGTCGGCGCGGCTGGCCGGCCCGAATGCCGCGAGATATGAGGTCACGACGGCCCGCATGGCGTCCGCCGGATCCGCGACCGGCAGCGGCGCGCGGCGATAGCGGCTGCCGGCGAAATGCCCGAAGCGGGCATCGTCGTGATGGTTGATCGCGGCGCCGATGGAGACGATGACGCTGAACGCGACCCAGTCGGGCAGGTCGGGCGGGATGCGGTGCCGGAAGGCTTTTTCAAGCTCGGGCTTCTTGAGCGCCCGCGAGTCCAGCGCGGCGAGGATCTCTTCTCGCAGCCCTTCCACGTCGACTCCGCGATCGGCCAGCTGCCTGGGGCCTTCCGACCAGACATGGCGCGGGAACCGCGATGCGAGGCGGAAGTGATCGAACTGGCGCGCGCTGACCAGGTGGAGCGTCCCGCGCATCAGCGTCGCTTTGTAAACCAGCTGGGCCGCGAGCGCCGCCTCGAGCTCTTCTCGTTTGAAATTCCGAACCCTCGACCAGAGCCCGATGTAGGGCGACGGCGAGTACTGCGCTTGCATGCCCGCGAGCCGCTCGATCGCGGTCACGGCGTCGAGGTCCGCGCGCTCGAGCAGCATCTGGCGCGCGAGCGTCCAGCGATTCAGCTGCCGGAGGCTGACGGTCTTATTAACCGGAGACAAGGCCCACGAGGATGGCGGCTAACTCTCGCGGTCGCGACAGGAAAGGCGAATGCCCTCCTCTCATCTCGGTGGGTTCGATTCCCAGGACGCCTCGCGCTGCGCGCCTGCTGTAGTCACTGGACACCATCCGATCTTCAGTGCAGAGGATGTAAGCCGAGCCGGCCGCGGGCCATTCACGCAGCGGCGTGACCTCCTGCGTTGCGCGCCAGAACTGGCGGCGCAGGCGGGCCGCCGCATCGCCGGCGATGTGAGGGTCGCAGTCCTGATAGAACGATTCGATTGCGCGCGCGACTGGCATAGAGGCGCTGCCGTCGGCATTGGCGATGGCCGGCTCCGAGGCCTGGAATCCGGTGCCGATGTGTACGTCCTGCGCATCGAAGCTGAGCCCTGGCACGGGAACCAAGGCGCAGAGATACACAGTCATGAGGGTCGGCGTCATCGAGGCCGCGACCGGGATCGTCAGCCCAGCAAGCGAGTGGCCGACCAGCACGACGCCGTCGATCCCTTTTGGAATTGCCTTGACCACAACGTCCGCATACCGTGCAGCGCCGGCGTCCGGATCCTCGCAGGGCAGGTCGACAGCGCTGGTCGAGTGGCCGTCCTGCTCGAGCTCACGGCGAAGGAGGTCCCAGCACCAGGCGCCGTGGTACGCGCCGTGGACCAGGGCGAAGTGCATCCCCGCAGGCTAGTCGATGCGCTCCAGGATGACGACCGGGATCTTGCGCGAGGTCCTCTTGCGGTAATCGTGGAACGTCGGGTTGATGTCGGCGTGCTGTGTGTACAGACGCTCGTGCTCGTCGCCTTGCGCGATGTTGGCCCGGGCCTTGAACTTCTCCTTCCCCACCTCGACCGTCACCTCGGGGTGCTTCGCGAGGTTGTGGTACCAGGCCGGGTGAGTCGGAGCGCCGCCCTTGGAGGCGACGATCACGTAATGGTCTCCGTCGCGGGTGTACACGAGCGGGTTCTCGCGCACCTCGCCGGATTGGGCGCCTTTGGTAGTGAGGATCAGAACCTGCCGTCCCAAGAAAGGTCCGGAGGTGGGCTTTCCGTTGGTTCGTAGGTCATTGATCAAGTTGCGGTTGAAGTCCTGGTAGCTCGTACTCATCACCGCCTTCATACCCACCCGACCGGCCCGGCCATTCCAAGAACTGCTTCAATTTGGTGGTGGCCACCCCGACCCACGTCCGCGCGGACCAGTACGCGCAGCAGTTCGAAGCCGCCCAGGACGACTTCATCCGCCTCATCGAGTCGCTGAACGACGAGCAGTGGCATCTGGCCGGCAAGAACTTCCCGCAGCGAATGAACGACGAGGACGAGGGCCGGCCGGTCGGCGTCATCGCCCACCATGTCGCAAGCAACGGCGACTACATCACGGAGCGGATTCAAACGATGCTCGCTGGCGGACCGTTGGCGCCGATCAACCAGCGCGCGGTCAACGCGGAGCACGCCAGGTCACACGCCGGGGTGACAAAGGACGAGGTGCTGCGGATCCTCCGAGCCAGCAAGGGCCGCATCGCCAACGCCGTGAGGGCCATACCGGACGACCAGCTCGACATCGAGCGGAGCACGCCGGCCGGGCCGATGTCGGCCGCGGCGCGCGTCGAGAGGGTGCTGATCGGACACCTGAAGCAGCACCAGGGATCGATCGAAGCGGCCATCGCCTGACGGGGGTATAGTCGCCGCAGACGTAGGGGTCGGCTTGGCGTGAGTGGAGGGTCCCATGTCTTATAGGTTTGTTGCACCTCTCGTGGCGCTGGTGATCGCCGGCCTGAGCCTGATGCCTGTCAGCGCCGCCGCGCAGGTTTCCTCCGGAGCCCCAAGCACGCTCGCACCATGCCTCGACGGCGGATACCAGGGGCTGGTCAGGTCAGACGGAACCTCGTTCGCCAACGTGGGCGCCTGCGTCTCGTACGCGGTTCGCGGTGGCACGCTGTTTCGAACGATCGACGCCAGCTCGGTGTACACCCCGCTACGGGGCTTTGGCACGCCGCTCAGCCCACCGGACGCCAACGGGGACAGCTTTGCCAGCTTTGGTGATGGGGGAATCATCACCGGAGGCTTCTCACAGCCCCCGTGCATCCCTCAGCCCCCGAATACGGTCTGTTTCAACTTTGGGATGACGGTCCTTGGATATGTTCTGCACACAACCACGGGTCTGGCCCAGGGAACCGGCACCGCCACGTGCGATCCCTGCTCGGTGGGCGGAAATGCCGGGACGGTCAACTTCGCGGTGACGCTGACTGGACACGAGGTCACGTTGCCCGACGGGACGGTCGGTATTGCATTCGACCCTGGCACCTGGCAGATCACCAGCGCGACCGGCGGGCTTGCGGCGATCTCGGGATCCGGCCACTGGGTTCTGAATGCGGACGGCACGCGGTCTTTTAGCGGATCGATTCTGGCTCCCGTGTAGACCGACAGCACCAGGTTCGGCCTGGTGGAGGTGGCGAGAATTGAACTCGCGTCCGAAGCAGAATCCCCCGAGATCTCTACGAGCGTGTCCAGGAATTTGATCTCGCCTGGCGGCTCCTCCTGACGGGATCCGCTTCAGCCAGCCGCGGTGCATGTCCCGCCCCAGGGCCGTGGCGCCCCTGGAGCGGCAATCCGGTCTATGTGATGCCGTACCCCGATCCGCCGGATTGACCGGGACGACACCCGGGATCTAAGTCCCGGGGCTTACGTCTCTACTGCTTACGCAGCGAGGGCGAAAGCGTTGTTCTTGTTGGCATTTGTAAAAACGCCTGCGCTGTAACGCGCGCGCCCTCGGCTCGCAATCCCGAAGCTCAACTGCCCCGTCGAAGCCAGACACCCCCACAAGGCCGAACCTGGTTGCAG
>WNFD01022027.1_pt1 | contig 12068 bp, 17 predicted proteins | sample 5400491 | NCBI WGS metagenome assembly WNFD01 (sample SAMN13153343, study PRJNA577476) | soil metagenome | isolation source: 120 cm saprolite under Douglas fir tree site 2 hole 2 replicate 2 | place: USA:California | collected 2015-04-18 | reverse complement strand
CACGACCGGCGACTCAGGAAGCGCCTCGAGGCCCCGGACGCCTCGCCAGCGGTCGGTTGCCCCACTGGCCCAGCCTCGTCACATTGAGGGGCCGGAATTTGGCGGGTACGTCAAGGCTCGTCTCGTAACGTCGTGTTGTATGAGGCGAAGTGGCGAGGCACGCATTTTGCGATGCTACACCACCAGGGAGAGACACTAATGAACCCGCTTACGGTCTTTCTGCCCCTGGCGCCCGGCTGCGCCACGGCAGAGATATGCCCGACGCCGGGGGATCGGTACACACGCCTCGCGGCGGACGGCACGCATACCGGAGAGTGCGCCTGTGTCCGGCCGGTGTCTGCCGTCGGTTTTTGGGGTGCGCCGTCGGGGATCACCCTTGACGCGGCCACCGGAGCGACCGGCCTCCCCGGAGGGCCGCACACATGATGCGGCGGCGGCCGTTGCGGAAATTTTGCCCGCGGTGCAAACGGTTGATTCCCCCGGGAATGGTTCCCCGGGCTCATTCGGTCTGTATGCCGGACGATTGGAGTGTCTGTGGCGGCATCGTTGAAACGACCGTCCAAAAACTACGGCGAATTCTCTGGGGAACGGAGCCCACGACGCGGTGGCTGTGGTTTATCCTTGGCTTCGCTCTGGCGGGGTTGTTACTGGCCGGCTGCGCGACCTAATCGCTATGCAGTCTGACCGGATGCTCCGTGCCAAGGTCCGTGACCTCATGGCCTCGGGCCTCCTGCCCCGGGTCCAATCGGATGGCTCGCTCGTCGACCACATTGGCCGATCCGTGCCAGGCCTACGCCAGGTCGGATCCCCTTATTTCTCTGCCGCCTGCATAGTGTGTGAGGAGTACGGCCCACAGGTGACGTATCAAGTTCCCCATGGCCTCGTCGTGCACCTGCACAGCAGGTGCGACACCCTCTGGCAAGACGAGTGTTCACCCCTACGCAGAGGCGTGTATGCTTGCGGCGTGACGGAACAGGACGGCGGTGATATCTGCGTCATTTGCCAGAAGCCCATCCTGGCAGAATACGCCGACAAGATTCTCAAGGGCGCCAAGCCCGCCGACCTCCCCGTCGAGCAGCCGACAAAATTCGAGCTGATCATCAACCTCAAAACCGCGAAAGCGCTCGGGCTGACCATCCCGCAGTCCCTGCTGCTCCGGGCGGATGAAGTGATTGAATGATGGATCGGCGGGCATTCATCGTCTCTCTGGCGGGCGCTATCCTCGCGCCTCTCTCCGCGGGTGCGCAACAACCGGGCAAGGTGTGGCGCATCGGCTATCTCCAGGTTGGCGCGCGCACGCCGGACGGCGCCGCACCGGCTGCGCTGCGGCAGGCGCTCCAGGAACTCGGTTACGTCGAGGGGAAGAACGTGAGCTACGCGGGCCGGTTTGCCGAGGCCAGGCGCGATCGGCTGCCCGGGCTGGCGGCCGAGCTCGTCAGCCTCAAAGTCGACGTGATCGTGACAAGGGGTGGGCCGGCCGCCGAGGCTGCCAGGCAGGCGACCACGACCATCCCCATCGTGATCAGCGCCGTGGGCGACGCCGTGGGCACCGGGTTGATCTCGAGCCTCGCCCATCCGGGCGGAAACATCACCGGGATCACGGATCAGGCCGCGGAGTTGAGCGCGAAGCGGCTGGAGCTCCTCAAGGATGCGGTGCCGAAGGCCTCGCGCATCGCCGTGCTCTGGAATGCCGACGATCTTGCGATGACTCTGCGCTACCGGGAGGTCGAGCGTGCCGCGCGCATCCTGCAGGTGACCGTCCAGCCGCTGGGCGTCCGCGAGCCCGAAGACTTCGATACGGCGTTCGCCGCGATGACCCGGAATCAGCCCGACGCGCTCTTCCTGGTGACGGACGCGCTCACGATTCTCAACCGCAAGCGCATCATCGAGTTCGCCGCCGCGCGCCGCATCCCGGCCATGTATGAGTTCGACTTCCTTGTCAGGGACGGCGGCTTGATGTCGTACGGGCCGGACCTCGACGACATCCTGCGGCGGGCGGCGGTCTACGTCGACAAGATCCTCAAAGGCGCCAAGCCGGGCGACCTGCCGGTGGAGCAGCCGACCCGATACTACCTCCTCGTCAACCTCAAGACCGCCAAGACGCTCGGCCTCACCATCCCGCAGTCGCTGCTCCTGCGCGCCGACGAAGTGATCCAGTAGGCGCTTGGTCGGGTTGTGCCCAAACTGTGCCCAACTCGGGCGCATTCCGGATCATTCCAGCGCACTCCAGCGCACGATGCCGGCGGGAGCCTCCTGTTCCACATCAAACAGTTACGCGCACTTACACGACCTGGAGAATAGGACTGAAAATCCTGTGCTCCTCTCCTGGTTTTGGCAGGGTCAGGCAGGTCAACAGGAACTCGAACTCAAGGGGCGGTCGCGTCCACGATCCAAAGCGGCCCCGCGATACGAAAGGCCGACCATCTGACGGTAAGGGAAGTGCCGGTTCGGCATCCAAATAGGTCCTAACCGGTCGGCCCCGGTCGTAGTGGCGGCGTTTTGTAACTATTGACTACGTATCACTTGGTGGTACTTGGTCAGCATCTGTCGTCGAGTCTTCGGATACACTTCTAAGCCGGTGGGCGGGGGTTCGAATCCCTCCGGGCGCGCCATTTTTTTCAGATACTTAGGCTTTTACCGGGGATTCCGCGCTCTCCGTCGGTGGCGGTTTTAGTGCCGGTTCCGCCCGTCGAAGTCGTCTGGGCCAAGCCGTTCGCTTGACGACTATACTTGAATACGTATACTTATATAGTGAGGCGTGAGATCAAGCCGATCGTCTGGATGGGCTCAAGCCGGGAGGCTCTTCAGAGCTTCCCGGAGCAAGTCCGTAGGGACATCGGCCAAGCCCTCTACGCCGCGCAGCAGGGTGAAACAGAAATCGAAGACGGGCATCGCGACACCGCAGAAGGAGATCGAGCTCATCCGGCAGCGGCTGGCCGGCGCCGCGCGCCACGACAAAGAAAGGCAGGACTGACCATGAAGAGAGGGACCAAGAGAGTGGGGGTGGAAGAGGGAAGCGGCAACGTGTTTGCCGACCTCGGCCTTCCGCATGCCGAGCAAGAGCTGCTGAAGGCGCGCCTGACACTGCAGATCTACAAGCTCATCAAGGCGCGGGGGCTCACGCAGGCCAAGGCGGGTGATATCCTGGGGATCAAGCAGCCTCACGTCTCGGCCCTGATGCGCAACCGGGCGGGAACGTTTTCGGTTGAGCGCCTGATGGAGTTTCTGACCGCCCTCGGCCAGGACGTCGAGATCACCGTGCGCCCGACGCGCAAGGAGCATGGCAAGGTGTCCGTTGTCGTGGCGGCTTGACAGCTGGTTCCAAGTTGGTTCCAACTCACGCCGACCCATCGCCATGAACTGGGAAGTGAAACTGCGGGGGCTGGGTAGAGTTATCACCGAGATGTGTCGTCGTGGGTGCCGGTGGGTGGCTCTTGGTCGGGACTCTTAATCAGCGGGTCGGAGGTTCGAGTCCTCCACGGCCCACCACTTTTTCAAGGAGTTGCGGGGAGGGAGGGTGACAAGACCCCCTTCCTCTCCGCGTTCTCTCCGCGTTCTTGCTTCCAGACATAGTAACGGCGGCCCCGTACTGGCGACCGCCGTCTGCTGGCGCGCATATGATGGCAAGTTTACGGCATCCTCGGCACGCTCGATGTTGTAGCGGTCCAGCATGCTGCGGGTCTTGTGACCACTGACGCTCATGGCGACAGTCTCCCGCACGCCAGCGCGGATGAGGTTCCTCACCGCCGTTCTTCGAAAGTCGTGAATCGTCCGGGTGTACACCGTGCGCGTGGTCCCGTCCGGCTGCTTCTCTTCGAACGCGAGGCCCGCACGCTTGAGTGTGGCGTGCCACGACTTTTTGAAATCACCGACCGGGCGAGCCGCTTTGTGGAACACGTAGTTGCTGACTCTCACGTCGCCGTCCGACGTCTCGAACAGCCGCGCCATCTCCCGCCGCTTCATCAGCTCAACGAGATTCCCAGAGATCGCTAGCACCCGCCCCTTGCCGTTCTTGGAGTCCGGTAAAGTGATCGTGCCTGCCGCGAGATCCACCATGTCCCACTGCAATCCAGTGACCTCCGACTTCCGCCACCCGCAGAGGGCGAGGAAGCGGAGCAGGTCCTTGAGATGCTCCGGGGCGGCGGCAAGCACCGCCTCGACCTCCGGGGCTTCGTAGAACACTCGCCGCACGTTCCGCTCGGGGAGCTTTCGAATTTGCGGCGCCTCCGTCAGCTTCTTGCGCTCGACGGCCAGTGTGAAGGCCGCGCCGAGGACCTGCGTGTACCGGTTGATTGTGGCCGGGGCCTTCCCCGCCGTTCTGAGCTTGTCGATGTACGTGTCGACCACGGCGCCGGTCACGGCGACCGCGCGCATCGTGCCGAAGTGCTCACAGACCTGCCGCATGTGGGACTGCAACTTGTAGGCTGATTTCAGTTCTCGAAGCGCGATGTCCGTCTTCAGATCATCGAGCAGTTGGCCGACCGTGATCCGTTTTGCGGCGGGCAGGCTGACCTTCACCAGGCCCTGCCGACCAGCGGCGATCTCGTCCAGCTTCGACTTGTGCCACGCGCGAGCCTTTTTCAGGTCTGACGTTTCCGTACTCTCGCGGTGCTCGACGCCGTCGTGGTAGTAGCAAGAAACCCAACGGCTGGAGTCCTTGTATCGGATCAAACTGCCCTGCCCACGCGACCCGTAGCGGATGCGTTCGACGATCTTCATGTGCGGCCTCCCTTCCGCATCACGAGGCGCAGACCCTCCTCGACCATGTGGCGCAGCGTCATTCCGTGGCTGAGGGCCCAACGGACAGCGCGGCGCTTCAGCTTGGGGTCGAGGTCCAACGTTGTCTTGCTAGTGGTTGCGGCGTATCGTCCCATAGCGAATCCTCCTTGCTTGAGAATATACCCGTAAATACGGGAATGAATCAAGGGCCCTACCGGTGGATGTAGGCCTGGAGGGTGGCCATGGGGAACTTGATCCGGCGATCCTGGTCAAGGTATCCGCCGACTCTCTGCCAGTTCGCCTTCCTCGAGAGCCACGCCCTCGTCATGCCGAGCATCCCGGCCGCCTCGTCCAGGGTCAGGGCTCGGTCGGGCGGCGGGGCGGGTCGCCGGGTGAGGAGCCGAGCGCGAAGGTCCGCCTCGAGGGTGGCCACCTGCGTGTAGAGGTTTTCCACCTCGTTGGCCGAGAGGGCCTCGAGCGGTGGTACCGAAAGTATGGAGCTCATAGGGAGCGGAGAGGACTCAGTCACTTGTCCTCTTGCGGCACGGGTGGGCTTGGACACGCGGAACACGCCTAAGGCCGCTGTGCCGCGCGCAGCCGCGAGAGATCACGGTGGTGGAATCGGCGATGCCCGCCGGGTGTCTGCCCGCTCGAGATGATGATGCCGGTTGCATCCCAGCGCAGCAGCGTGCGGGGAGAGATGGCGAGATAGCCCGCCGCTCCCGAGAGCGAATACCAGGTCCGACGCCCAGGCTCCCACTCGGGCAGGCCGAGTCCACGCCGTACACGCCGGAGGGCGTTGCGGAACTGCGTGTCGAGCCGATTCCGGACGCGGGGACTCAGATGGCGGAATGAGAGCTTCACCAGTGCCACGCGAAGTGTTTCGTGGCGCTTCAGGAGGCGGCGGTACGTGGCCCGCCGCATACCTGCCGGGCGGGGGATATCGAGGGGTTCAATTGAAGGCCCGCGCGCCGATCTGGCGGCCGAGCCACGACGCTCAGCGCCGGCCGGGGGCGCGGGGCGCCTCCCCAGCGTGGCCGTGAGCCGCTGAATCTCGCGAATCTCTTCGAGCGCCTTGAGGAGGCGTGAGGACCCAGACTCTGGGTCGGGCGCCGGTCTCCAGGTGGCTCCGCCCGGTGGAAACTTCTCATCCATGGCTCCGAGGGTGCCCGTTCGGAGACCCGGAAGCATTGTTACTTTCTGGGCCTTTTCCCCTCCCCTTGGGGTGGCGTGGTCAGTCGTAGGCCGAACATAGCGAAGCCCATGGGGCGCTTGGGGTCGGCGGTGCGGACATGTCGCTGAATGATGGCCGTCACCCGGTTGAGCGTGAGCGAGGCGGCGAGGTGGGGACACTCGAGCTTGACGAGGTCGACGATGTCTTGGCGGAGGGCAGCCGGGAAGTGTCCCGGACCTGCCTCCAGGCGCCCGTGAGTGTACCCTCGCACCCTGTAGGAGGGGTGCAGGTAGTCGAACAGCTTTGGGATGGCGTATCGAGTGAGCACGGGCCAGCCGGCCGGCTCCCGCTCTGTCCGCCAGCGATGGCCGACTCGGAGACCGAGCACCTCGGAGAAGTGCGTGCGCACGATCGCCGTGTAGACGGTCGCGATGGTCTCCCGACCGACCCACGGCACGGGGTCCCCGTCGCGCCAGGGCATCAACATGGCCGGCAGCGCCCATCGCTCGACCAGCATGGGGAGTTCGTCTGTTAGTTGCCAGACGTCGATGACCGTGCCTGGGTCGTCGAGGCCCGTCGGGATCAGGGGCGTGCCCTGCCGCGCGGCGTCTACCGATCGCGTGTCGACGATCTTGGCGCCGGGCAACCGGGGCAGCCCGGCCACCTCCCCCATGACTTGGCTGGCCCATTCAAAGCGCAGGTCGTCCAGCCGCTGGTGCGCAGCGGGCTGGCGCTCCTGCGGCAGTCGCAGCAGTGCTGCAGCAACCTTATCGAGTGCCCGATCCACCTGTTCATAAGTCTGCGTCCGAAACCGAACCTGGAGGTGATCGTGCGATTCTCGATCTGTCCACAGGTGCGTCCGTGTGAAGGGCGGCACTGCGGACAGGATCAGCTTCACCAAGGTAAACTCCACGCCCTCGGGCAGGCGGTCGAGAACCGCCAGCCGCTCAGGCGGGAGCGGGAGCGCGCTGTCCGGGGAGCTCATTGGTGCTTCAACATTCTGGCTCTGGCTGTCACCACGGATCAAGTCAGGAACTATCCAAATGAACAGGCAGCGACGCTGGGTTGGCGCGGCCAGCTCCGCGCGACAGGTCCAACTATGGATCAACGGTATATGGTCAGGGCCCGGCCCCTCAGTGGCCTCTTGTCTGGTTTTGGGGAGGTGCAGGGGGTCTTTTTGACAGGATTTGCTGGGCGTATACCGAGCAGCCCGGCGGCCTCGCCTATTGTCCGGAGCCTCGCCCTCCACGGCATCTCCGGCGACAAGGTCTTCCCTGTGGTAGGGACAGGGTTCGTTGCGATAGCGGTTCATTCGCCCCGCAAGGTGCGTCGAGTGCTTAGACACTTGAACAGGGATCATCCAAAGCTTAGCAATCTCTCGAACCGAATATCCCTTGCTGTAGCGTCGCTTACGTGTCGCTCGCCCCTGGGGGTTGACATCGGTGGTTGCGGGGGCTGGATTTGAACCAGCGACCTTTGGAGTTATGAGGTCGTGAACGGTCGTGTTGCGAACTCTCTGATCTCTTAAGGAATGCTAGAAGTCTTGACTATTTTCATCCTGTTGGATGCTCGTCGATTCTTGAGGGTCTTTCTGCATCTTTGGGCGTCGTACTGTAGCAGAATGGTAGCAGCCGTTTGCCTGCACTTCACGTCGGGGATCGAAGGCGACTCCCCGTAACTGGCCAGCGGCCACCCTCCACCGACGGCTGGATAGCGCTCGAGATGTAATCTCGGATATTCGTTACATTCTGCCTAGATCCTGAATAGCATCAATGACCATCCCCGTCCCGACCGCGACCAGCAGGATGTCATTTGCCACTCGCGCGTAGCGATATCCAGCCGGGGGGATGCCGATCTGCACCACGAGCTCCTGTGGCACATCGTAAAAAATCACGTCCCGGGGCAGCGGCCGGCCAATAGCCCACTTCTTGGCCTGGCCGGGCGGCATGCAGCCGTTGTGCTTCTTGGCCAAACCCGGAGGACAGCGACCGGTGCGAAACTGCTCGTCGTAGTAGTTTTGGACGATTACTCGGTGTTGGTCGCCAAAATATTCGCCTCGCCTGACTGTAGACGCGCTAGCGTCGCGAGGCGATCCCTTGTCACTATCTCCTCTCTCGCTCTTCTGCTTTTCGTGTTTCCCTTTTTGCTCGTCCTTTTCGCCTTTGCCGCCTCCGGCCCACGGTGGTTGGGCCGCAATGGCCGGTGCGAGAGCCAGTATTCCGGCGAACAAAACAACAAGTACCAAATTCGTTTGCAAGGCTATGCGTTTCAAAGTTGTTCTCCAAGTAGAAGCCGGGTATGTCGCCGCGACAAATCAACCCGCCGTCGCCGTGATTTCCCACCGGTTAGTTCCGTTCGGGTCCGCGGCCAATCGAAGGAGGCCTCCCGCCGCACCGCGACTAGGCGCCCGTCCGGCAGCCGCAGGACCGAGACCTCACCCGACGCGGCGACGCCCTCGCACACCCACTCGGCGGCGCCGGAGACCTCGGCCTCCTCGCCCGTCGCCTCGAGCCCGCGCTCCGTCTCGGTCAGCACCCTCGCCGTCGAGGTCCCGACGCCTTCAATCCTTCGTCGCCTTGGCGCATGTTGGTTGCCCCTCCGCGCCCCTCTGCTGCAGGAAGCGGGCCGGGGCGCGAGCGCCGCGAAATCGAGAGGTTCCGGGCAAGGGCCGCGGCCCGCGTGGACGACGCGCGTCACCCCGCGCGACGAGGCGCGGCGCCCCTAGCGGAGAGGCGGTAAACGGAAAGTATGGACAGCTACTGCGAGGCGCCGCCCAGCGGTCCGCCGCCGGGTTCACGGGGAGCACGGACCTGTCACCAGTCGAAGCTGGAGTGCTCCCCATTCTTCTGCACAGGTACCCCTTGGGCGGGAACAATTTTCCCGGCAGCGCGAAATGCTCCCTGCCATTCCAGCAGTTCGCCGGGAAGGCATGGGGAATATCCCGTGTCTCCGTGCGGTTGACCCGGGTAATCCCGCGTGGCACGAGTGATGCTTTTTTCCCGCAATACCGGCCTTGCGCTGGGTCGCCAGGACTTCGGAGAGGCGCGCTCAGCGGCAAGAGTGCCAATCTCGAGTCTCAGAAAGGCGGTGCCGACATGACAGTGCTTCGAATGTTCGCGCTCGCCCTTGCCATCACTGCCCTGACGGTAGCGCCCGCGCTCGCGCATGGCGGGGGTGGTGGTGGAGGCGGGGGTGGAGGGGGCGGCGGTGGAGGCGGAGCTGGTGCTGGAGGTGGTGGCGGTGGAGGGGGAGTCGGTGGGGGAGCAGGCAGTGGCGGTGGGCATGGTCACGGCGGTGTCGCCACGGGGAACAATGATGGCTCCGGTGCCGGCATGGCAGTCGGTGCTGGTCGTGGGACGGCGATCTCCGCGCCCGGCAGTCAGCATCGCTCCACCACCGCAACCGGACGCCTCTCGACCCCGACCCCTGGAAGGGCCAATGCGCCAAGTGGAGTGACACCGGGCAGAGGAAGAGTTGGGACTGTCCCGACCACGCCCGGGCAAGCTCCCTAAGCCGAGTCGGCTGCGCTGCCTGAGCGCAGCCGCACACAAGATTCCGCCGAGGTGAATCACCGGGCCTCGGCGCTGCGGCACGCTCAGGCGCAGCGGCACACAGGATTCTACCGAGGTGAATCAGCCGGCCTCGGCGCTGCGGCTACCCTCAGGCAGCCTGCTTAGGGGAGGTCCTCGTAGGGACTTGCCCGGTCGTGGATGGGGAAACTCAAGGTGGCCGGCATCGGGTCGCATCGCGCCGCGGGACGAGGCTAACGGAGGTGTGTCATGACACGAAGACTTCACTGGATGTGGATCGCTCCCGGATTCCTGGCGGCCCTGGTTCTCTCCTGCGGGACGGCCAGCGCCGCCGACAAGACCAAGGTGGACCAGGCGACCAAACGGGTCGAGGGGGGCGCCAAGCAGATCGGTCAGGGTCAGGTCGGCCCCGGGTTCAAGGAAATGTTCACGGGCATCGGCCATACCATCGTGGAAGGTGCCAAGTTCAGCGGCGAGAACATCAAGGAGTTTTTCACGGGTAAGAAGTAACGGCTCATTCCGCGACGGGCTCGGCGATGGCCTGGGCCTGCCCTCGCGCGCCACGGGTGTCGCGAAGGGGGCGAAGATGCTCGACCGCCTGGGCTGATCCAGGCGGTCGATTTCGCTGGTTGCGGGGGGCCGCAACCACCGAAATCGACTCGCCTCACCTTCGAGGTAGACGTCGTCTGAATCGCCGCGTCCACGACCCCAAGGGCGTCCTTGTTGATGACGCGCAAGGTATCGCCGGCCCGAACGCCATCCAGTGGGGTGGAATTATGCCAGCAATTGTCGAGGAGCATCCTATCTGCGCCGCTCTGATAGGTGTTCCGTTTGTGGATTTTCATCGCCCCCTCGGGTGTTCATCGAACCAGATGGGCAGCACTATCTTCGACTCCGTGCGACGGACCTGCGATTGATCTACGGTCGGCCCCGAGCAAAATGTACGATCAAGGAGTGGCTGCGACGAGCAAGAGAATGTGAATCAGGCCCCCGCGACGTGAAATGCCGTCCAACCAGGAACCAGCCGACAAAAAGGACGACAAAGAAGAACATGGCGATCTCCTTTTCACCCTCCTCAGGTTCGATCCGACATTGGCAAGATTGGTTCGTCACACTTAGGGCCATTCTACCCGGTCGCCCGGGGCGTGGCTGCCTCTGCTAGACTCCCCCCCAGCCTGTAAGGAGGGCTCCTGCATGGACCTGTCGTACCAGGCCCCGTATCGTCTCGCACCCGGCTCTCAGACCGCCAGCTACCTGCCGTGGCTCAAGGTCTCGGTGCCGCTCCGGTATTTGCGTACCTTGCCGAGGGCGCCCGAAGCATGGCGCGAGGTTCGGCAGCACATACCGTCGCTCTTGGCTGAGCAGACCCGTCTTCGGAAGGCTGGGCGGTTCAACTGAGCGGGGGGAGCCAGTGATAGACCGCCGCACGTTCCTGGCAGGCACGGGTGCAGTGTTCCTCGCCGCGCCGCTCGCGGCCGAGGCGCAGCCGCAGTCGGGGACGGTCAGGCGGATTGGCGTTCTCATGTATCAATCCAGAACCGATGAGTTCGTTCCTCTCTTCGCGGCGTTTCTTCAAGGTCTTCGGGAGGCCGGTTACGTTGAAGGGCAGAACATCGCCATTGAGTGGCAGGATGCTCGCGGCAGCCACGCTCGCCTGCCCGCCCTCGCGGCCGAGCTGGTTCGACTCAAGGTCGAGGCGATCTTCGCCGTCGGGCCACAAGCGCTCAGGGAGGCGAAGAATACGACCGGTGCGCTCCCCATTGTCGCGATAGATCTCGAAAGCGACGCCGTGGAAGGTGGATATGTCGCCAGCCTCGCGAGGCCAGGCGGGAACGTCACCGGCGTATTCCTCGATCTCCCGGAGCTGATGGGGAAGTGGCTGGAACTCGTGAAGGAGGTCACGCCAATATCTAATATTAGCGTCGCTGCCCTGTGGGATCCTACGACCGCGACGCCGCAGGTGAAAGCCATCGAGGCTGCAGCGAAGTCCCTGGCAATACGGCTCAAGGTTTTCCAGATTCGGGAACCGAAGGATTTCGACAAGACCTTCGGAACTGCCAAGCGCGCTCGCGTCAACGCGATCGTTGTCCTTTCGTCCCCGCTCATGCTCGCGTCCTCGCGACCGATCGCCGACTTTGCGGGAACGAACCGGCTTCCGGCCATTTCCATGTTTCGCGCCTTCCCCCTGGCTGGTGGTCTTATGTCCTACGGCCCAGTGTTCCCCGATGCGTGGCAGCGTGTCGGTATCCAAGTCGGCAGAATTCTCGGAGGCATGAAGCCGGCCGACCTGGCCGTTGAACGGCCAAGCCGCTTCGAGCTGGTCATCAACCTCAAGACGGCCAAGGCGCTCGGGCTGACGATCCCGCAGTCGCTGCTGGGTCGGGCGGATGAGGTGATTCATCCATGAGAACGGTCCGGGTGTCAATCGTGCGGGGCATTTCGATGCCGAGGCTGTTCGGGCTGGGAAATGCGATCGCACATTTGCCCCAGGATCGACAAACTCCGGGCTGGGCATATCCGGGTATCCCCCAAAAGACCGCGGTCGGGCGCGCGCGGTACGTCTGTATGAAGTCCCCAAGGGCACACGGCCACCAGCCATCCATTCGCGCACGCGGCGCATGATGTCGTGTTCGATCGTCGACGAC
>WNFD01006102.1_pt1 | contig 12069 bp, 15 predicted proteins | sample 5400491 | NCBI WGS metagenome assembly WNFD01 (sample SAMN13153343, study PRJNA577476) | soil metagenome | isolation source: 120 cm saprolite under Douglas fir tree site 2 hole 2 replicate 2 | place: USA:California | collected 2015-04-18 | reverse complement strand
AGCAGACCAGCCAGATGATGCAATCACTGGTGCGCGATGCGGAACAGAGCGGCTGGCTTCCGCGCTGGCCGGTAGCCAATGACGTCAGCTACATAATGGGCGGGGAGATTCGCCTGCGATTCTCCTGTCCGAAGCCTACGCGTTTGGCGCGCGCTCGTTCGACCTCAAAACTGCGCTGCGATTCATGATCAAGGGCGCGACGCAAAGGCCCGCACCATTATGAGGAACCGCCTGGCTGAGCGACTATCTCGCGAAAGGTTACGTTCCCTTGGGGATGATCAGGAAAAATGCAGCCTCAATCACGCTCGAATACGCCACCGCGGACTTCGCGGTCTCGTGCTTGGCAGCGGCGATCAGATGGGCTTTGAGGAGGGTTCTACGTGGCAATACACGTTTATGCTCCCCTACAACTATGCGGGGCTGTTTCGCGCGATGGGGGGAAAGCGTTCATCCCAAGCTGGACAGATTCTTCGAGAAACTCACTGGCTGGGCGCTGCCCAATTTTACGGTTGTGAACGAACCTGATTTCTGCGCGCCCTACGCATACTTGTCGACCGGAAAACCCTGGAAAACCCAGCAGGTGATTGACCGTGTCCGCCAGGAAGCGTTCACCAAAAAGCCGGATGGCCTTCCAGGCAACGATGACTTGGGTGCAACTTCCGCGGTTTATGTGTGGAATTTATCCGGAGATCCCGGGCCTGGGCGGATTCACGATTGGCACGCCCATGTTTCCGCGAGCGACGATGCACCTGCGCCCTGGAAGCACGATTGACATCGTCTCTAAAGGCAAAAGGTGTTTACGTCTATTCGGTTGAAGTGAACAGTAAGTCTCACCCAAGCGGCTGGCTGAAGCTCGCTGAACTCTCTAAGCGACAGAGTCGGATCGAATTCCGGATGCAACCGGAACCGAATCAAACCTGGGCAACACAACCAGAGGATTTTCCGCCGTCGTTTGATGTCCCCAAAAGTAGCCCAACGGGAAGCAAGACCACAGAGGACAGAGTGATAAACAGAGGAAAACCCCGATCAGGCGAGTAGCGATTACTAGCCGCGGCTACGGGCAGTGCTGCTTTGAGGGCCGATGCTGCTGAATCGGCCCTGTGTGCATATATGTCTATGATTGCGCTGAGTGGCCAAGCAATCAACGCGGTATGGCACATCGCTTGGGCTGATCCAGTGGCAGCTTTGGTGATTTTGACGGGCCAACAGGAAGGAACCGAATTCCTTCTTGTTAGCCGACCAGGGTCCTGATGATGTAATCCTCCAGGGCCCTGATGATGTAATCCTAACGATACAGCGTCCGCTCATTCCCTCCACATGACGAGTTCACGACCTTTCGCATCCTCCCAAGCCGGAAGTCTGGGGCATGACGTGCGCCAAGCATCCATCACTTCTTCGTAGCTCCTGTCGCGGCAGATTGACCGAGACAAGATCCGATCGGTGGCCCGGGGGTTTTTTGACTAGATTGGCCTCCCGCACCTTACGCGTCACTCTTTGGCGCGAGGCTACCCGGTCTTCGCGTCTTGCCTCATTCTTAACTGCTCCCAGTTAACACCGCTCCTCGATGGACAAGACCGTGTCAGACGCAGTTTTGCCCGACCGCTTCCGGCGGAGACTTTTCGATGGATCAAGGCAAAGCTAGCTTCCAAGGCGCCTTAGTCTTGTCGACCTTGCCTAGCTTCTTGGGGTTCATCGCCCGCCCACGAGCGATCTGTGTCTGGGCGTGAGACAAGTGTGGCAAACTCGCGCATCGATCTTGCATCTTCAGCATTGGGCTTTCTCCTTTCATGCCATCTGCGCGATCGGAGGGCTTCGCTTGATTGGTCATCCGCAACACCTTCCGCGAAAGAGCGTTTCACCTTCCCCGGGCTTTCAGCACCTCGTCAATTTCGTAGTCCGAAGAAGGATCGGCCTCGCCGGTTATGCAGGTGAAGCAGGCGTTTCCTACTACAGCCGAGCCGATAGCCCAAATGGGGGCCCCGCAGTAACACCGAGCGCCTTGACGCGCATCTGCCACACTCCGGCGAAGAAGCCTTCTGAATTCATCAGGACGATCGCCAGGATTGCTCTTCTGATGCAGTTTGATGAACTCCTCCATCCGAATCGGCACAAAACCCATTACGCAACTCCCTTTCCCTATTGGTAAGACAGATGCTTGGCTCCAGCCATTTTGGGGTGGTTCCACTGCACGTTGGCGAACCGCTCCATGATCTGCCACTCGTGAACCTCGAAGCAACTTGGCAACCGAAGACAACGTCGGTTCTTCAAAACCTCGCGGGTTTGATCCAGCAGGTCAAGCTGCCATTCGGGATGTGACTGTTCATCACATCCCTCTTCGATCATGCGGGATTCTTCGACCCGCAGCAGAAAGGTCTCGCCCTTACCGGGGTCCGGGGATGAGGTGCACTGATCGTTTTGCTCCTCCAGCGCATCCATGACGGCACACAAAGAAATCGTGGTAGGCAAATCCTTTCCTTTCTCTGAACTGTCTGCAACACCAATCTGCAATGAGTCTGCCACGTCTTGCAAAAGCAAGAGAAGAAATATGTCGATGGGTCGTATAAGAGCTTCATTTGCGGGGCCTTGATTTGGGTTCACGGCGGCCAGCGGTTTGGAAATTTTTCAGATCACGTCACCAGGGTGGAGTCCGATTGCTGTTATTCTGGCTCATCTCCCCGCCCAGAGCTCCTTGATGCTGATCGAACAGGAAATTGCCGCCCGCCAGGAACGAGCGCAGGGTGTCTGGCAGATAGTCGAGATAAATTGGTGCGGAACCAACGGCCGCCAAGGAAGAGTGCGGTGATTAGTTAGCACGGCCAGAAGCACCGGCGCAAGGCTAGCGCATCCGATGTAGTGCTCAAGCCTCGCCAGATTGCGTCCGAATATGTATCCGAGTGCGCGGGAATGACAATGTTCACCCTTAAACCGGGAGAGGCATTCTCGGCTGTGATCTCGCCGTAAGGCAGCGGAACCGCTCTGCGGGAGATGGAAAGACCAAGGCGTGCGCCTCCAGTGGCCCCGTCTAGCGATTCCTCTCCGCGATAAAAAGTTGTCTTGCACGTCCTAGTCTTGCTTTTATGCGCCATCCGTGAGCCTGCATGTTGTTGAATTTACGTTTTCACGCGGATTCGAATCTCTCTACTCTCTCTCTCTCTCTCTCTCCGCCATACTCATTCAAGAGGATTTAAGAGCCACGAAAAGCACGGTTACTAAGAGGCTGCCGTCGACCTTGTATCGTTGCTCTACATTTTCTCCAATAATATACGCTTGACGTAACGCGTATTTTACGGTATTATTGGGCAGTGATCGTCAGCTATCGGGACAAGCGGACCAGAGACTTCGCCGCCGGAAGACGGGTCAAGGCATTCTCTGGATTTGAACGGTCCGCGCGCCTGAAGCTTGATCGTATGGAGGCGGCTACGACGCTGAGCGACCTTGCCGCATTGCCTGGCAACCGTTTTGAAGCGCTGGTAGGCGACCGCAAGGGCCAGTACAGCATCCGTATTAACGATCAATGGCGAATTTGCTTCGAATGGGCTGACCGAGCGCCTGGGCCATCAGACGTGGAGATTGTTGACTATCACTAGGAGCATCGCTATGGCTCTCACTGCTATCCATCCAGGTGAACACCTGGCTGAAGAACTGCAAGCACTCGATATGAGCGCGGCTGAACTGGCGCGAAAGATCGACGTGCCGACCAATCGCGTCACGCAAATCTTGAACGGAACGCGCGCCATCACGGGCGACACCGCCCTGCGCCTCGCTCATTTCTTTGGCACGAGTGCTCAGTTTTGGCTGAATCTCCAGAGCCTCTACGACCTCCGGCTCGCCCGGGAGAAGGTAGGAAAATCCATCAAGGCGCTTCCCACACTGAAACGGAGCGGGCTCGTCCACGCATGAAAGAATCCAAGCCGCGGCCGCCTTGGTGGCGCGTGGCACTAGGTGGAAGATGGCTTGACCTTCTCTGGTGCTGGCCGTAGGCGTGGTTGGCGGGACACAGAGAACACGGACCGTTCCCATCAATACCAGAGTGAAGAGCGCATCCTTGAGATCAGCGGTATCCGCGTCGGAGGATCGCGCATTTTTGTATGCATTTTGCATGCAACAATCGCAGATGTATCCGTTTTGTGCTTTTCGTCCGTTCTGAGAATCAATAACTTGCGTGTTTTCAATACTTGCGCGGGTTCGACTCCCGCCGCCTCCACCACCTTTATTTTAAATAACTTAATAAGATTGTAGCGACTAAAACCCGTTTAATCTGCTCGCCAGAATTTATTTTCGGACGTGGGTTCCTCTGCAGCAGCGATCAAAGAGTTGTTTTTCAGCCGCACAAAAGATTCTGTTTCTTGAGTGCTCGGAGTGCTCGGATAAACGTCTGGTCATGCCGATTGGGATGAAGGCAACCTTTCGCGGCTCATGGTCAAAATACATAGGAGGCCGGCACTCTTCAAAACGCTATCACCCTGAGAAGCCGATTATTCCTTCCTTGTCCTACCAGGCTGGTTCTGGGCTGTAACTTTCCAACGGCTGGCGATCGGAAGGCAACTTCAGGAAAGCGCGTTTGTCGGCAGTGATCCCAAAACACTGGCAAATTCTGTCAGGAATATAAGCGATTGTCAGCGAAGACCTCTAAGAACCCGACTTCTTCGCCAAGCGGGCTCATTGAGCTTTGGAGTGCAATGTTGAGCTGGTAAAAAGGTTTCATCTTCCGCGAGAAGGCCAAAGAATCTCCTTACGTCGCGGGGGGATACGTGGTGCGCGGCTTCAACACCAGCAACGCAAGATTCAGCGCTCCTACGACGATGATGGTCCCAATCGTGCGATCCATGCCGATGCCGAAAGCGCTTTTCAACTCCCCGGCAAACACCAGTCGCTCACCGATGCGCAGGACTGCCACGAGGACGGCAGGATAGACGAGCGCTCCGTAACGGATGGGGTCTTTGGCAATGAAGAGCAACATGACCCCGAAGGCAACCACATAAGCCCCCAAGAATTTTGCCAGGTAGGTGAATTGCGGATCAACCGTCACGTTGGCGTGCCAGAGGGTATGCGCCCCCCAAGCCGCCCACGAACCCGAAACAATGCCAAGAATTCCCATCAGAATGTGATAGACGCCCATGAAACCGGCGAGAACCTTGATCCCAGTGTGACGATTCATAGCAGTCGCTCCTCAAAGCATTCTAAGATGCTGCTTCAAAAATGCAGCTATTGCCAGCACAAACTGCAGCAGTGCCACGCAAGTTACTCCGCTACAGGACTGTCGTTTTCATCCAAGCGGCAGACCCGGCCTACCTGACAGCGTGACCGTAAAGCACGCGGAAGCTTGAATCGGCCGGCAGTAATAGCGCCGAGAAAGTCTTGGTCGTAGTCAAGGCCAAGGGCAATTTCGCCCGACTCAAGCGGCGCCACGTAGGTGCCGAAGACTCGATCCCACACGCTGGTGAAGTTGCCGTAGTTGCCGTTGATCGTCGCTGCGTGATGGAGCAGGTGCTCTCGCGGCCCGATGAGCAACAGTGAGCGGAAAGCCGTCTCGACCCAGTCGAAGCGACGTAGAAAATTTGAGTGGCTGGCGCAGGCGACAAAGCTGAAACTCAGCAGTAAAGCAGGTAACAGATAGATAAACGTTGAGATCAACTGCGGACGTCCAATGAGTTCCACAACGGCGAAAATAGCTGCGCATGAGCCAGCATTGATCAGAAAGTTGGGAACGATGACGTAAGGGCGAGCGGCAATTCCCGGCATGACGTTCGAGACGACCGAGGGCAAGTGATGATTCTCGTGCAGTCTCCAAAGCGGCCCATGAAGCAAGAAACGATGAACCAGGTAATCAAAGAGAGTGCCCATGCTGAAGGCAACTGCGAATACCGGAACCGCCCATCGTGCATCGGGCGAAGACGGGTGTGAACCCGTCAGTCGAATCGCGAGATTCGTAAGCTTGACGATGTTCGGGAAAGCAGAGGCCAGGGCCAATTGAATCGCAGAATAGCCAATGCACGCCGCGCCGACCGCGAGAATCAATGTCACATTTTCACATATCACTCGGTGCGCGCCTGTCCTTCGCGCGGAGCGCCAATGCTCGTAAAGGTCGAGAGCAATGAATGCGGACTGCACATAGACAAATAACCAAATGAACGTTCTGGCATTGGACATAAAGGCCCTAAATCACCGAGCTCAAACTGTTGTTTGCGCTTATTTCTTGGGGAAATGAATCCAGCCTGATCCTGAACTCCCTTCGCAAGAACCACATGTTTGCGGCTGCTTGTACCCAGATTGATCCCGCCGAGATTAGCCAGATCTCTCGCAGTGTGAGTCGAGCCAGCAGCAAGACCGGCAGCGCAAAGGCGAACAGGCGAATGACCGAACTCAGAAACGGCGGCCGAGTATTGCCAAGGCCTTGAAAAACGCTGGTGCAAGCAAAAATCAGACCAGTCGCCAAGAAGGTCAACGAGATCAATCGCAGATAATCGGCACCGACCGCCACGACATCGTCTTGCCTCGAGAAAAGGCTGACGAGAAAGGCTGCCTTTGCTTGGCACAAAGCAGTCAACAATACCATCACGACGGATGCCACCGCGCATGCGGCCCAGAAACTCTCGCGGATTCGTGCGGCGTGCTTCGCCGAAAAGTTTTGGCCCACGATCGGAGCGTTCGCCATCCCCACCGCAACCGCAGGCAAGATTAGTGATTGCATGATGCGGGCGCCGATGGCGAATCCACCCTGCGCGGCAATGCCAAAGTGACGGATCGCTGCGTACACGATGATCAAATACACGCCCAGAATCCCAAGTTCTGCTCCAGCAGGCAAGCCAATGCGATACACTTCACGCCACAACGCGAAATCGACTCGCATTCCGGACATGTCGAAGGCCAGATACTTTTCGCGAGCGACAAAATAGCCAAACATTCCAGCTATACCAAGCGCGAGGGCGAAAAATGTCGCCATGGCCGCACCCCGTACTCCGAACGGGTGTCCCGTTCCCCAACCAAAAATGAGGATTGGTGCGAGGACCAAGTTGACGAGCACGGTCAGCACCAGAACAGCGACGGTCGGCTTCACCACTCCCGCGCCGCGGAGAGCGGCACCCATAGAGATCAACGGGAATTGCAGAAACAAAGCGGGGACAAACCAGGCGAGGTAGGTAGTGCCAAGTCGTACCGTTTCCGGACTTGCCGCCAGCGCTGAGCAGTACGCATGTCGCAGCAAAAAACCTAACAAGCACAGAGCTCCACCTCCAGCCAAGGACAGAACTACGGATTGGTTGAACACTAGACGCGCCCGATCCCGATTCTTCACGCCGACAGCATGCGAAATGAGAGTAGTCGTGCCCACCCCCATCATTTGTGTGACAGCGAGCGTCAAAGCCATCAAATTGGCTGCGAGTCCCACGGCGGCGACAGATTCCCTGCCAAGACGTCCGACCCAGTACATGTCGGCGAGCAAGTAGAGCGCTTGCCCGAGCATGCTGGCCATGAGGAATGCTGACATTCGAAGCAGATTCCCCATCACCGAGCCTTGGGTCAGATCTTTCAAATACAATCCTCCTGCGATATCGTGGTACGAAAACTATGAAATTCTGGCACGCCGTCGCGTACCTTAATCTGCTGGTGCTCGCTGCCGACCATCTGACAACCGGTCTGGCGGGCGCGCTATTTCCAAAACGTGCAGCGGGCCTCTACCAGAGCTTGTTCGGAGCGCGCCTTCCCGCGGATTCTCCTTTGACCGCCATCCTGCGCCCCTGGGGCGCGCTCGGTGTGTTTGCCGGACTGACAGGCCTGCTCCCGGTTTATGACTCAGTCCGTTATCATGCGGTCCTCTTTCCGCTCTTGTTTCTCGTCGTGCTCCGAGTTTTCATTCGCCTCAGTTACGATTCCGACACACTTCAATTCTTTGGACTGTCCCGCGCCCGCAATTACTTCCACGTGTATCTGGTGGTCCAGTGCGCCGCCATCATTGCGCTGCAATTGCTATGGTGGTAGAAGCGGTCGCGCGTATGATGGCACACTTCCCGGTTTGCACGCGTCGGTTGTTCCGGCGAGCTGCTGCACTGCCTTTACTCTAACCAGGACGGGGAATTTCGGTCGCAGGGTGATTTTTGGGTCGAGCACAAGTTGGGTCTCAGGCAGCATTTCGACTTGCCAACGCCGAAGGATCGTGCCCAACGCGAGCACTCCTTCCATCATGGCGAACCCTTCTCCGATACAGCGGCGAGGTCCGATCCCAAAGGGAAAGTATGCAAACTGTTGCGTTTTGCCGTTTCCCAGAAACCGGTCGGGATGGAACGCGTCCGGCTGCGGGAAAAAGCGCGGGTCACGATGAAGCAGGTACTGACTCGCAAACACAATAGAATTTCGTGGCGCACTGTACAGACCAACCGAGCAAGATTGCTTGAGGCAGCGGCCGAGAAGCCAAACCGGCGGGTACAAACGCATCGACTCCAGGAAGGCGCAACGGGTAAAAGCCAGTTGTTCGTAATCTTGAGCCTGCAGATCTTTCAGTCCGGAGACACGATGGACTTCTGTCCGAACTCTGTCGGCGTGTTCGGGATGTTGCGCGAGAAGGAATAGCGAATACGTGAGGGCATTGGCAATGGTCTCATGCCCAGCAAGCAGAAGGGTAAGGCACTCATCCCGGACCTGGCGGATGGTTTGCGCGCGATTTCCTTCGGTTGGTTGATGTTGGAGGAGCATTGAAAGGAGATCGTCGCCATCCTTTGGGGAGCGCATCCTTTCCTCGATCAATCCGTAGATCAGGCGGTCGAATCGCTCGCGTACTCGCTTCAGCCGCCGCATGCGAGGCACTGGCACCCGCATCAAGTACTGAGAAAAGGGCACAAACACCAAGTCAACAAAGGACATCAATTCAGTGACTGCCTCCCCGATTTCTCCCGCGTCTTCTTCGATTCTTTGATTGAAGAGGGTCTTACCGAGGATGTCCAATGTAAGGCCCATCATTGATTTGCGCAGGTCGAGGGTTTCGCCATCAGACCATCGGCTGCATGCCTTACTGGCGTATTCGCCCATTACTTGTGCGTGATGCGCGATACTTGCGCGATGAAATGCGGGCTGAATCAAGCGCCGTTGAGTCGCGTGTACGGGATCTTCGCTGGTAAGGAGGCCGTCGCCCATGACGGCCCGACCTCGTTGCATGACCGGCCCGCGGACCTGCTTGGAGGCGTGGACGAGGAAAAACTCCTGGACGAGGTCGGGATGGTTTACGAGAAAGGCATTTTTCCAACCCAGGCGGAATTGCACGACATCCCCGTAGGTCGCGGCGAGCCGCTGCAAATACGTGAGCGGGCTTCGGCGGAACGCGATGGCTTGGCCGATGCCGAGTCGCGAGCGAGGTCCGGATGCGCGTTGAGATGAGTTCACGCCCGCATCCCCGTCCACTCTTTACCCAGAATAAACCGCCGCCAGACACATAGCCACAATGAGCGCTCATTCAGGGCGGAGTTCAGTTGCGGAGCGATGACGCGTTCGTGGATGATGCGCAATTTGCTCCAATGAGCGCAGGGGAACATGTGGTGAGCCGTGTGATAGCCATTATTCAACAACAGCCAGTTCGCAAACCGACCGGTGATGTTACGGGAATGATTGATGTGCGATTCGAAGTCGCAATCCTGGTGCTGTAGCAGATTGATGGTGACAAGAAACCACTGAGCGAACAGCCACGGGGCCACGCAGTATTTCAGCGTGGAGCGCCAGTCGAGCAAGAGCAGTATTAGGATGAACACGTAAGTGACGGTGCGTTCGGCGACGGCTTGCCGGTAAAGGTTTGGCCGAGTCTCCCGCCAATTATCGAGGTCAGCAGGCTTGTTGCGGTACATCGCGGTGACCGAGGCGAAGAAGAATGCCAGAAAGTTCAGCAGGTTCAAACGATGGCGGACAAGCGAACAACGAACAAAATCCGCGGCAGTATTGTTTTTTCCGTGGTGGAGTACGTTGTGTGAAGTGATGATCCCGGAACAAGGGTGGGCGGTCAGAACGCTGAGCCAGAGCTCGAAGGCGCTGTTCCACGCGGGAGTTCTGAAAGTCGGAGAGTGCATGTGGTTGTGCTTTACCACAAGGGCGACCACTGCCAGGTTATACGTCAGGACCAGGAGAAGTGCGCCTCGAACCACGTTCAGCCACTGAAGCACAAGTAGCGCCTGAAACGCTACCAGAAACATCAGCGTGCGAAGATCCGCAGCGTAACGCAGTGGCCACCGGATTCCCCTGGAGGCTATCATCAGAAAGTCGAAGCCTCCACATAAGGCACCCGCCCGTCAAGTTCGCGGACGAGATCCTCGCCATCTTCAAAAGTCACGCAGAACAACCGCCCGGAGAACGGGGTCCGGGAATAGTCGCGGAGGGCGGGCAGGAGTGGATCTCTCCCGTGCAAGGCAAGCATGGCATACAAGTACCCTTTGCCAACCGCGGCGTTGTAGGCGCTCCTCAGCAGCGCCCGAAAGACTTGCAGATTGTCATCGTCGATGGCAATGAAGCTAAGGTAGAAATAGGAAACTTCTTCTCCCGTCTTGGGATACTGCGGCGCTCTTGTGACGGGACGAAAGATGTTTGCGAGCGGAACCATCCATCCTAGGCGGCGGTTGTAGCCGGCGATTCGAGTCTGCTTAAAAGCACTCTGGTCCCAACACCCGATCACCCCGACCACCTTACTTCCTCGTACAGCCACGTGGAAATCTTCAATGCGAAAGTCCCGCCATCGATTGCGAAACATCGCGAGCGTTTGAACAGGGGCGAACTGACGGCGGGAATTGTTGCGATTGAGACATTCGACAACCTCGGGGAGAAGATCCGCGGAGCCGCGCACGATTTCGCAGCCAGTGTGGATCGGCGGCCTGGCGCCTCGAATGTTGAGGCCCGGACAATGGATGGTGCCTTGGTCGTGATATCGCGGAAGTCCAGCACGTCCACTGGCGATCGTGGTGAGGGCGACGTGATTCTCGCTGAAAATTACAGTCGTGTAGAGGCGAGTGCGACAATCCGCGTGCAACTGCCTGAGGAAGCGATACCCGCGCGCGATCAGCGTGCCGCCGCGGTATTGGTGTTCGAGGCGCAAGTCGGCCAGATATCCGAGCGGTACCGATTGGCCGCTGACGAATCCGTCAGCAACAGAGCGAGTGCCGAGTCCGATGATTTTGCCGGTTGCGCGATCGCGCCCGATACCGACTTGAAAGAAATCCCCGCGAATGTGGCAGGAATTATAGAAGCTGGGCTCACGCTCGAAGGTCACACTGATCTGGCCAGAAACCGGGCTATTCCGTAACAACTCGCGCAGTTCGCGGTCATCCGCAGGGTTTGCAAGCGAGATTTCAAACCCGGATCTAGGCGGGAAAGATTCAAGCATGGGAACGACTGGAGCAATCACGCGCAGACCTCCGTCGTGCTCGCCGCGATGTAAGTTCCGAGGAAAACGTGCTCCCACCCTGTACGATTGTGAAGCGCCGTCAGTTTGACGCTTCCGGGTCGCTGTCCCAACGCGGCGCAATGTTTGAGATAGGATTCCCGCGCATTGCACTGGATCACGAAGAGCCGAAGCTCGCCAAGCTGACCGACTCTGCGACAGTATGCGTAGTGCGGATTGGACTGAAGTCTCTCCTCGAGCCGGATGCGAAGACTGGGCTGGAATTGAGTACTTTCGAGGAAAAGCGTATAGCTCGGAGTGCCAGTCCCCGACGGCGCCAGCAGGGCGAAACTTGCGACACGGCAAGCCTCAAACTCGGCCAGAATGTTCGCCACGAAGAGGGCATTCAGCTTTTCGCCACATAGGTCGCTTACACAGTCCTCTTTCCCAATGAATTCCAGCAGGGGGGTTCGCTCAGCGAACCCTGTTACGCGAACTCGATCAGCAAGCCGGTAACGCCACAACCCGCCCCCTGTGGTGATGACCACCGAGTATTCGCGACCTTGTTCTAAGTCAGGGATCACCCGGCATGCTCCGGAATCCTCATCAAGGAACTCCAGGAAATGCGAGGTGACGGCCGCGACGGGGGCTTCGTACTTCTCGATCGGAATGGAGATCACCCCCTCAGTAGCCAGCAAACCCTTGCCTTGAACGGATACCCC
>WNFD01008219.1_pt1 | contig 12074 bp, 15 predicted proteins | sample 5400491 | NCBI WGS metagenome assembly WNFD01 (sample SAMN13153343, study PRJNA577476) | soil metagenome | isolation source: 120 cm saprolite under Douglas fir tree site 2 hole 2 replicate 2 | place: USA:California | collected 2015-04-18 | reverse complement strand
TGCGTCCCTCGAGCTGCAGCAAGCGGGCGGCGACGGCGTGGTCGTTGAACACGCAGTACCCCTCGCCGTGGTCCGCGAAGGCATGGTGCGTGCCGCCCGCCAGGTTGCCGGCGACGCCGTTGCACAGGGCGTCGCGCGCCGCCAGGACGGTGCCCTGGACCGAGGATCGCGAGCGCAGCACGAGCTGCTCGCTCCAGGGAAACCCCAGCCGGCGCACCTCGGCCTCGCCCAGGCCGCCGTGCACCACCGACTCCACGTAGCTCCGGTCGTGGGCCAGGAGGAGCGCGTCCAGCTCGACGGGCCGCGACGCGGTCAGGTCCTCCGCGCGGAGCGTGCCGTCGGCGAGCAGGCGCTCGCGTAGCAACCGGTACTTCGGCATCGGGAAGCGGTGCCCCGGCGGCAGCGGCACCGCGTACGCGTCGCAATGGAACACCCGCACGCGAGGCATTCTGCGGAACGCGCCTTCGTCCCGCAACCGGCGCGATCAGAGCGTCAGGCCGGCGGAGCGCAGCTCGGCCAGCGCCTGAGCGAAATCGAGACGTCGCGCCTCCTTCCGCAGCGCGGCGGGCGCCCAGTCGTCCCAGGAGCGCAGCACCACGGCGTGGCGGCCGCTGTCGGTGTGCTCGGACGCGGCGAGCACCAGGCCGCGTTTCTCCAGATCGAGCCTGGCCGGCGCGCGTCCTTCGAGCCGCAGCGTCCCTTCGCGCTCCACCTCGGCGAGCAGCTGCCGCGCGGGCGCCGGTAGCCTGCTTTCGGCGCCCCGGCGCCACTCCGGATCGAGCACCACCCGCACGAGCTGCGGCCACAATGCCCGGTGCACGAAGGTCACCTTCCCCCGCACCAGCTTGGCGCCGAGCACCTCCGGCGAGTCCTCCAGCGCGGTCGCGATCGAGTAGATGAGCCCTCCCTGGGGGTGCCCCCACCAGCTGCCGCGCACCTCTCCCGCGATCTCGCCCACCAGCGAGCGCAGGCGCCCGGCGGGCGTCAGCGTCAGCACGCGGTCGCGGCGCAGCAGCTCCAGCGCATCCTGGGGAGTCCGCAGCAAGACGGACGGATTGTCGCAGATCCGCAGGCGCGGTACATCGGCTTGCACCGCGCGCGGGTGGGGTGTATCTGCGGCGCCTCCGAGGTGCCTCGATGAAGATCCACGAGTACCAGGCCAAGGAGATCCTGCGCAGGTTCGGCGTCGCCGTGCCGCGCGGGAAGCTCGCCACCACGCCCGAGGAGGCGGCTTCCGCCGCCCGCGAGCTGATGGCCGGCAAGCCGGTGTGCGTGGTGAAGGCCCAGATCCACGCCGGCGGCCGCGGCAAGGGCGGCGGGGTCAAGCTGGCGAAGAGCCCCGAGCAGGCCCGGGAGCTGGCGCGCGCCATGCTCGGGATGCAGCTCGTCACCCACCAGACGGGCCCGCAGGGCCAGAAGGTCCGCAAGGTCTACGTCGAGGAGGGCATGGACATCGCGCGGGAGCTGTACCTGGGTCTCACGCTCGACCGCGCCATCTCCCGCGACGTGCTGATGGCCTCCAGCGAGGGGGGCGTGGAGATCGAGGAGGTGGCGGCGAAGCACCCGGAGAAGATCCTGCGCGAGGCCGTCGATCCGGTGGTCGGGCTCGCGGGCTACCAGGCGCGCGACCTCGCTTTCGGGCTGGGCCTCGCCGGCGGCGCGGTCACTTCCTTCGCGAAGTTCGCCAGCGCCATGTACCGCGCCTACCAGGAGACCGACGCCTCCATCGTCGAGATCAACCCCCTGGTGGTGACCAAGCAGGGCGAGGTGGTCGCGCTCGACGCGAAGGTGAACTTCGACGACAACGCGCTGTTCCGCCACCCCGACGTGGCCGCGCTGCGCGATCCCGACGAGGAGGACCCGCGCGAGCTCCAAGCCAAGGAGCACGACCTCAGCTACATCGCGCTCGACGGCAACATCGGCTGCATGGTGAACGGCGCCGGCCTGGCGATGGCGACCATGGACATGATCAAGACCGCCGGCGGCATGCCCGCGAACTTCCTCGACGTAGGCGGCGGCGCGGACGAGGAGAAGGTCACCGCCGCGTTCAAGATCCTGCTCGCCGATCCACAGGTCGAGGCCGTCCTGGTGAACATCTTCGGCGGCATCATGCGCTGCGACGTGATCGCCGCCGGCATCATCGGAGCCGCCAAGCAGGTGCAGCTCCGGGTGCCGCTGGTGGTGCGGCTCGAGGGCACCAACGTCGAGCAGGGCAAGGAGCTCCTGCGCACCTCCGGGCTGCCCATCATCCCCGCCGACGACCTCGGCGACGCCGCCTACAAGGCGGTCGCCGCGACCAAGAAAGCCGCTTGAACCAGAATGGGCCTCGTCTCCTCCCTCTTCCGCAACATCCTCGGCAAGCCCGGAGCGGCGGATTTCCGCGACTCGGCCGAACACTTCGTGCGGGTGATGCGCGAGCACGGGATCGGGCTCACCTGGGGCCGGGACGAGCTGCTCTTCGTCGACGACCTGGTGGAGCGCCTCAAGGGGCACAACGAGTACCGCGACGCGGTGGGGTGCTACCTGGGCGAGCTGCTCGCGCGGAACTTCGCGGGCGAGTGGGTGCCCGGCCACGCGCTCGGTCCGGCGATCCGGGTCGCGACGAAGAAGGGCATGAAGCACCTCTTCCCGCTCGGCTGGGTGTACCGGCGCGCCGACGGCGGCTCCGGGGAGAGCATCGCGCACAAGTGCCAGCGCGACCTCGGCTTCCCGGCCGACGCCGACAGGCTGGGGAGCTTCACCGACGGCGGCGAGCGCGTCTGGCCGCCACATCCCAAGGTCTTGCAATGAGCGTGCTGGTCGACAAGAGCACCCGCGTGCTCTGCCAGGGGATCACTGGGAGCGCGGGGTCGTTCCACTCCAGGCAGATGCTCGCCTACGGGACGCAGCTGGTGGCGGGCGTCACGCCGGGCAAGGGCGGGACGCGCTTCGAGGAGAAGGTGCCGGTGTTCGACACCGTCGCGCAGGCGGTGAAGGAGACGGGCGCCAACGCGAGCGTCATCTTCGTCCCGCCGCCGTTCGCCGCCGATGCGATCCTGGAAGCCGCCGCCGCCGGAATCCCGCTCGTCGTCTGCATCACCGAGGGCATCCCGGTGAACGACATGGTGAAGGTGAAGCGCGCGCTTCAGGGTTCGCCGGCGCGGCTCATCGGGCCCAACTGCCCCGGGATCATCACGCCGGGCGAGTGCAAGATCGGGATCATGCCCGGCCACATCCACAGGAGGGGACGGGTGGGCATCGTCTCCCGCTCGGGCACGCTCACCTACGAGGCGGTCCACCAGGTCACCCAGCTGGGGATGGGCCAGTCGACCGCGATCGGCATCGGAGGCGACCCGGTGCACGGCCTGAGCTTCGTCGACTGCATGAAGCTGTTTGCCGGCGATCCAGAGACGGACGCCGTCATCCTCATCGGCGAGATCGGCGGAGGCGAGGAGGAGGACGCCGCGGCCTGGATCGAGGCCAATTACCGCAAGCCGGTGGTCGGCTTCATCGCCGGAGCGACCGCGCCTCCCGGCAAGCGGATGGGCCACGCGGGCGCGATCATCTCCGGAGGGAAGGGTACGGCGAAGGACAAGATCGCCGCCCTGCAGGCGGCCGGTGTGCACATCGCCCCGGGGCCGCACTTGCTCGGGAAGACGCTGCAGCAGGTGCTCCGAAAGTGACCGGCGGGCAGTCGACCGCGACCTCGACCCTCGAGGTCACCGACCTGCGGAAGGTGTACCCTTCGCGGAAGGGTGGCCAGGTCGTCGCGGTAGACGGCCTCACCTTCCAGGTGCGCTCCGGCGAGGTGGTCGGGCTGCTCGGCCCGAACGGCGCCGGCAAGACCACCGCCATGCAGCTCGCCCTGTCGCTCCTCGACCCGGACGCCGGCGAGGCGCGCCTCTTCGGCCAGCACCCGGAGCTGCTCCAGGTCCGCCGCCGCGTGGGCTACGCGCCGGATGCGCCGCTCTTCCCGCGCAAGCTGACCGGCTTGCAGCTGCTCGCCCTCCACGCCGAGCTGCTCGGGTTCCCGCGCCGCGACGCCCGGCAGCGCGCGGAGAGATTCGCCGAGCAGGTGGGCTTCGCCGATCCGGCGCGGCGTCCCGCGGGGACCTACTCCCGCGGCGAGGCGCAGCGGCTCGGGCTGGCGCTGGCGCTGCTCGGCGATCCGGATCTCGTGCTCCTCGACGAGCCCACCGCCGGGCTCGATCCGGCCGGCGTCGCGGCCATGCGCGAGCTGCTCGTCTCCCTGCGCGCGCGCGGCGCGGCCGTGCTGCTCAACTCGCACCTTCTCAGCGAGGTGGAGCGCGTCTGCGACCGGGTCCTCTTCCTCAAGGAGGGGCGCCTGCTCCGCACGCACGAGGTGCGCGCCGGCGGGCGCCGGGTGGAGGTGCGCCTCGTCAACCCGGCCCAGATGGCCGGGCCGCTCGCGCAGGCCATCCCCGAGGGGACCTTGGAAGGCGACCGCTTCCGCGTGCCCGTCGCCTCCGAGGACGCGGTGCCCGCGCTCGTGCGGCAGTTGGTGGCGGCGGGCGCCGGAATCCTGGAAGTCCGCCTGGCCGGCGCCGAGCTGGAGCAGCTCTATCTCCAGATCGTCGAGGGGCGGGCGTGATTTCCTGGCCGATCGCCCGCGCGGCGGCGCGCGAGAAGCTGCGCTCGCCCGGCATCCTGGCCATCGGGCTTTGCTTCGCCGCGGCCGCGGCCTTGAGCGGGCGCGCCGGCGCTCCGCGCGAGGCGTTCGGCGGGTTCGGCATCGCCTTCCTGCTGGTGCTGACGCTGGCCCTGGGCGCCGGGCTCCTCGCCGGCGAGCTCGAATCCGGCCACGCGCAGCTGGTCCTGCTCCGGCCGATCACGCGGGCTGCCTGGGTGGGCGGACGCCTCGCGGGAGCAGGCATCGCTCTCGCCGCGATCGTCGTCGCGGCGTGGCTGGCCGCCGCGGGGGGCGCCGCCCTGCGCGGCGGCCAGACGCTGTCGCTTTCCGCCTTCGGGGTCCTTCCCCTCGCCGTTCTCTGGGGATTCGCCTGGCTGTCGGTGCTCGCCGCGATCGGCGCCGTCCTTCCCGGCTGGACCAACTCGGCTGCGCTGGTGCTGGCCGGCATCGCCTGGGCGACGCTGCGGGGCACCCTGCCGGCGGCGCTCGGCCATCCGGAGTGGGCCGCCTGGCTCGCGGAGCTGAGCAACTACCTCGGTCCCCAGGACCCGCTGCAGCTGGCCTTCCGGCCGCGCGAGGGGCTCGGGACCGCGCTCTACGACCTCTCCTGGGTGTTCTTCGCCTGGCTCGTCGCGGTCCTCCTCTTCAACCGGCGGGAGCTGGCGCGGAGGCGCGCGTGAGCCAGCGAGCGATCCCCCGCCTGTTGCCTGCGCTGCTCGCCGCTTCGCTGGCGGCCTGGATCGCCTGCCGCCTGCTGGCTTGACTCAGGCGGCCCGTTCGGGTACACAGCGCCGCTTTTCCAAGGGAGCCAACCGATGTCCGTCAAGCTGCGCCTCGCGCGCCGGGGCGCGAAGAAGGCGCCGTTCTACCACGTGGTCGCGACCGACTCGCGCAACCCGCGCGACGGCAAGTTCACCGAGGAAGTGGGCACCTACGACCCCAACACCAAACCCGCCCGGGTGAACCTCAAGACCGAGCGCATCGAGCACTGGCTGAAGCTCGGCGCCCAGCCGTCCAGCACGGTGGCGCAGCTGATCAAGCGCGCCCGCAAGTCGGCGGAGCAGCCGAAGCGGTAGCCGTCCTCGGGGCTCCGCGAGGGTCGTCATGACGCAGACGCCCGGGCAGGAGCTCCTGGCGGTCGGGCGCGTGGCGCGCGCCCACGGTGTCCGCGGGAGGATCGTGCTCGTCCCGTACAACTCGGAATCGGACGCGCTGACCTGCGTCCCGGCGCTGTGGCTGCGGAGCGGCGAGGGCGAGCCGCGCCGCTACGAAGTCGCGCGAGCGGAGCGCGCCGCGCAGGGTTATCTCATTGCGCTGCGCGGGCTCGACGATCGCGAGGCCGCCGATGCGTTGCGCGGGAGCGAGGCCCTGGTGGAGAGGGCCTCTTTGCCGGCGCCGGCCGAAGGAGAGGTCTACGCGGCGGACCTGCTTGGCTACGCGGTGGCCGACCAGTCGGGCGCGGCGCGGGGCGAGGTCGTGGGCGTCGAGACGGCCGGGCTGCAGGAGCTGTTGCGGGTGAGCAATGCCGGCCGCGAGTCGCTGGTTCCATTCGGGCTGCTCAAGGAGATCGACGAGGCGCGCAGGCGCATCGTGGTCGAGGCCCCGGACGGGTTGTTCGAGCTGGAGGAGTAGGTGGAAGTAGTCGTCTTGACCCTCTTTCCCCGCATGGTCGCGGGGCCCCTCGCGGAGAGCCTCCTCGGCAAGGCCCAGGAGAAGGGGCTCCTGCGCGCGCGGGTCATGGACATCCGCGAGTTCGCCGCCGGCAAGCACCGGGTCACCGACGACGTGCCCTACGGCGGCGGCGCCGGAATGGTGATGAAGCCGGAGCCGCTGGTCGCGGCCATCGAGGCGGCGCGGGCGGGGCTGCCCGGCGCCCACGTGGTGCTGCTCTCGCCGCAGGGCGCGCGCTTCGACCAGCGCAAGGCGGAGGAGCTGGCCGCCCGCGAGCGGCTGGTGCTGGTCTGCGGGCGCTACGAGGGCGTCGACGAGAGGGTCCTCGCCTACGTGGACGAGGAGCTGTCCCTGGGCGACTTCGTCCTGCAGGGAGGGGAGGCCGCGGCGCTGGCGGTGATCGAGGCCGCGGCGCGGCTGGTCCCGGGGGTCCTCGGCAACGAGGAAAGCGCCGCGCGCGAGTCGTTCGCCGGCGAGATGGTGCTGGAGGGCCCGCAGTACACCCGGCCGCCGGAGTTCCGCGGCGCGGAGGTCCCCAAGGCGCTGCTCAGCGGGGACCACGCCCGCATCGCGCGCTGGCGCAGGCGGCAGGCGCTCCTGCGCACGCGGGACCGCCGTCCGGACCTGTTCGAGAAGCTGCGGCTCTCGCCCGAGGACCTCCGGCTGCTCGAGCGAGAAGAAGCTTGACGATTCCTTGGTTTTCAGAGAGCACTAGGACACTCTACAAAGGCTGGTCCGAAGGAGCGGTGCGAAGATGCGCGCGAAGGCGATCGAGCTGGTGGAACAGAAGAACGTGAAGCCCGAGGCCCGCGGCCAGGTCCCGGCGTTCCGCGTCGGCGACACGGTGCGGGTGCACACGAAGATCAGCGAAGGCGACAAGGAGCGCATCCAGATCTTCGAGGGCGTGGTCATCCGCCGCAAGCGCGGGCACCTGAGCTCCACCTTCACCGTGCGGAAGGTCTCGTACGGGGTGGGAGTGGAACGCATCTTCCCCGTCTACTCTCCGCGGATCGAGAAGATCGAAGTGGTGGCGAGCGGACAGGTGAGGCGCGCGCGCCTGTTCTACCTGCGCCAGCTGCAGGGCAAGGCGGCGCGGCTGAAGAGCGCCGAGGAAAGCGCCGCGCAGTAACGCGGGGGGCGAAGGCTACGTGCAGCTCACCGAGCTGCTCTACCAGCGGGTGAAGGATCTCGGCGCGCAGGGGCAGATCGCCCTGCGGCCCGGATACGTGGCCGTGGTCTCCCGGGCCGTCTCGCTGCGCAGCGCGCTCCTGGCGGCCCTGTTCCCCGGCCCCGACGACGTGCGCCGTCTGGTCGACGGCGAGGGCCCCACGCGGGTGGGGCTGGGGCTCGTCTCCGGAGACGGCACTCCGTACCGGCTGCTGCGCGAGCTGGGCGGCGCGCGGCAGCTGCAGCGCTTCGACGCCGCGGGCAAGAAGTTCTCCACGCTGTCCCAGGACAACCTGGAGATCGAGTCCTTCCTGCGCGTCGAGTGCGGCCTGCCCCCGGCCGACCACTACTTCAGCTTCTTCATCCTGGAGTCGAACGAGCTGCCCTCGCTGAAGGCGCGCGGCGTCGGTGGCCCCGAGGCGGTGGTGGACAGCGCCAAGGTGCAGGCGCTCAAGCAGGAGCTGGAGCAGACCCGCCGGTACGAGGGGATCCAGGACCGGCTGTTCAAGGTGCAGCAGCGGCTGCACGAGCTGACCGAGCTCAACCGCCGGTTCCGCGAGGCGCAGGACGAGCTGAACGCGATCCAGGCGGAGCTGGCGCGCTCCCCGTGGACGCCCGAGCAGATGAAGGATCTCACCGCGCGCGCCGGGCGGGCCAAGGAAGACCTGAAGAGACGCGACGACGCGCTCAGCGAGCTCGCGTTCAAGCGCCAGCGGGCGATCCACAGCACGCCGCCTCCGGCAGAGTCGCTGTGGGGCAACGCCTGGTTCGTCGGCGGCCTGCTCCTCGGTATCGGCATCGATGCCCTCGCGGTGTGGCTGCGCAATCCGCAGATCGCGTTTGCCGGCCTGGTCCCGTTCTTCGCCGCGCTGGTCGCGCTGCTGCGCTGGATCCAGGTCGACGAGGCGGACAAGGAAGCCGCCACGTACCTCAAGGACCTGAAGGAACGCGAGCAGGCCGTGCACCGCCTCTACAACGAGGAGCAGGCGCTCTTGAAGAACGCCATGAAGGCGGCGCACGTCGATTCGGCGGCCGACCTGGTGCAGCTGTTCGAGGAGCGCGAGAAGGTGATCCGCTCCCGCGAGGATGCGCGCGGGCTGGTCGAGGAGTTGCGCAAGCACCCCGACCTCGCCCGGGTGCCCATCGAGACTCCGCTGCTCGAGGAGGAGAAGCGCAAGCTGGAGGCCGAGGTGTCGGCGCAGGGGTTCGCGCGTCCGATCGGCGAGATCGAGATGGACATGAAGCACGCCATGGGCCTGGGCGGCTCGCGCCGGGGCGGCGCGCTGGTGCCCGAGCCCGAGGTCCCGCAGAACCTGGTGGACAAGGCGGCCGAGCTCCTCAACCTGTCGCCGGACGAGGTGTGGGAGGCGATCGGGCAGCGCCTCTCCGCCTACCTGTCCGCGCTCACCGACAAGCGCATCGTTTCCAGCACCACCGACGAGAAGAGGCACTGGGTGCTCTCCAACGCGGACGGCCGGAGCGGGCCGTACCACGGCCTGCCGCCCGCGCTGAAGGACCTCGCGTACGCTGCGCTGCGCCTCGCGCTGCTCGAGCGGGTGGCGGCGTACAAGCGGCTCCCGGTGGTGGTCGACGACGCGTTCTCGGCCCTCGACCCCGCCAAGCGCGCGCTCGTCGCCAAGATGCTGAAGGGCATCGCGGCCCAGACGCAGATCATCCACCGTACGGCGGAGGAGCCGCCGCAAGGCACCGCCGACCTGGTGGTCCAGGCGTGAGCACTGCGCGCCAGCGCCTGGGCGACCTGGGCGAGAAGGCCGCCGAGGAGCTGCTCGCGGCGCGCGGGTACCGGATCGTGGCGCGCAAGCACCGCTGCCCGCGCGGCGAGGTGGACCTGGTCGCGGAGCAGGGAGATCTCCTCGTCTTCGTCGAGGTGCGCACGCGCGGCACCGCCGCTTTCGGCGGACCGGAGGAGACGGTCGGCGCCGCCAAACAGCAGCGGCTGGTGCGGGCGGCGCGCGACTTCCTCGCCCGCTGGCGGGGTCCGCCTCGGGGCGCCCGGTTCGACGTGGTCGCGGTCGTCGACCGGCCGGGTGGGCCGCTCCTCACGCACTTCCCAGGCGCGTTCGACGCGCCGTACTAGCCGTGACCGGCGATGCGTCTCGCAGGCAGAGCGCTCTGCGGCGACCGCCGCGGGGCACGAAGTGACGCAGCGCGTCCCGCCCCGGCGCGGATAAGTCCTGCACTCACCCTGACGGAATCCCGTCCGCGGCTGCAAGCCGGTCGACCGATGCGCGCGCTCGTTCCATGAACGCGCGACCGTACATCTGGTCCGCGGCGTGTTGGTTGTGCGCCCGGCAGAGCAGGCGGATCCTGTCCGCTCGGTGGAGATGCGTTCGCGCGAACCCGTCCAGGTGATCGAATTCCAGGGCGCCAGTCTCGCCGCACCTGCCACCATGCTCGTCGGTGAACGTGCAGCGTCCGCCGTCGCGCTCGAAGACCTCGCGTTTGATGGCGTCCGGGACGTGACGCGAAGTCGCTGCGTCCGCCTCGTCGGCCGGAGCCGGTCGCGCCTTCCGCCCCGTGGCGAAGCGCTCCTTCTTCACCTGCTCGATGAGCAAGTCGAGTGCCTTCTCGACGATCGTCGCCAGATCCCCGTCCGGGATGCGGTGGCGGAGCAGATCCTGGGCCTGGCGGAACTTGTCATACTCCCGGTGAACTGGAACTTGAACGTCTCCTCGGAGAGCGGTGCAATGACAGCCCGCTCATCGCGTCGCGGCGGTGGCGCGGGTGGCGCTGCGAACGCGAGAGCAGGGAGCGACTCGGGTTGCGCCACCGGTATGGCGCGCCGAACGAGAATGCAGGTGACGCTTCGGATGGTGGGTTGGGGCGGCCGGGAAGCTTTCGCACCACAGTGGGAACCGGCGGCTGCGGCCAAAGACGCGCGACCAGCTCTTCGATCTGGCGCTTCGACTTGCCGGCCGCCTCCGCCAAAACCCTTTCCTGGTTGTCGGGGGTCAGGTGTGGCGCGAGCACGCGTAGCCCGGCCAGATGCACCTGCCCCGAGCGGACCACCTCCAGGATCACCGGCAAGCGTCGTGCGGCGCGGGCGAGATGGATCCGGCTGTAGGCGGCGTCCTCGGAAAAGCCGAGCTCGCCGACGCAGAAGGCGAACATCGAGGAGAACGCCCGGTCGAGGTAGAGCCTCCGCTCGTCGATCTCGCCGAGATAGACGAGAAGCTCCGCGTCCACCCCTCGCGATTTGTGCACGAGCTCTCGCGTGGCGGAAAGGAGGTCGGAGGAGCTGAGCGATTCGACGACAGTTCGTGAGTTGATCATGTGGTGGTCGTAGCATGCTGTTTTTCGGAGCTCTCCGGCCGCCGTGCGCACGCGCTGCAGGGCAGGCAGACCTATGAGGAGGACCCGGCCGGAACGGTCGCTCTCCACGCGTCCCCGGCAGCTAGAGAACCCTTTCCCTGATGCTGGCGGGCCGTCTTCAAAACTGAGCGCCAGAACCTGTCAATCAGAAACGAACCGCATACGTAACTTGTCCGATGGGGCGGCGCGACCCCGATGAGGGTGGTTCAGTGCAACGGGTTCAACTCGTTCCGGGACGGGACGCAATGCGTTAAAAGAGCGGGACGGCCGCCGCTCCAAGCGGGCGCTCGTCGGCGGCGGAGGTGCCGGCGGGTTCACGCGATCCATGTCATGGCATCCGAGCCCGAATCGACGGGCTTCTCGTCGCGAGCGACGCAGCAACCCTGGCCGCACCCCTGTCGTTCGAGTTGAGCTCCTCTGTTGGCGTTGAGCGCTCGACACTCACCCCGAAAAGCAACGGAGACCCATGGTGGTTTGTCCTCGGAGGCGGAATCCGATGAGGACGCTCGAACGCTCCGCGCGAACGAACGTGGTGGACTTCACAACTAGTCTCGGCGGTTACTCGTGAGCCATTCCTTTGGATTCCACCCCACCCCTCGTGCCCCGACGGTCGGCAATTCGAACGAGCCGTCAGCTACCTGAAGCAGGAGCAGCAGCCACCGGCCGAACAGCAGGTGGCGCCGCGAAGCGTTCTCCACGATGTCTGCGATGTTCCAGGCGAGATCGGCGTCGCGCTTCGCAAAGCTCTCGAAATTCCGGATGACGATGGCGCGCCCGCCATCGTGATTCACCGCGACATCCGATAGGCAGTCGCTCAATGCGCTAAGGTTCGCGCCGTACCAGTCCGGGAAATCCAGGGCTGCCGCAAACGCGGAATGTAGATTCCTGGACGATGTCCAAGCTCCGGCATCGAGCTCGTCGATCACGTACCCGAGCCGCCGCAGTTCATCAACGTCTTCGGCCAGAACTGTCCCGCGGCGGTAGAGGACGACGGCGCTGCTCTGGAGAAGGCAGTAGTCGAGGCGACCAATGTCTTCGGGGGTCTCAGAAAAGGCGGCCATCCCCCGACAGTAGTACTAGACCGAGCCGGTCTGCAGCTCGCCGCCCTCCGCGCGGACCCGGGCGATCTCCTCGGCCAGCACCTCGATGGTCTCGCGGATCTGCTGCTCGGTGTGCGTCGAGGTGACGAAGAAGCGCAGGCGCGCGGCCGTCTCCTCGACCGCCGGGTAGAGGATGGGCTGCACGTTGATGCCGCGCTGCCGCAGCGCCTCGC
>WNFD01006097.1_pt1 | contig 12076 bp, 7 predicted proteins | sample 5400491 | NCBI WGS metagenome assembly WNFD01 (sample SAMN13153343, study PRJNA577476) | soil metagenome | isolation source: 120 cm saprolite under Douglas fir tree site 2 hole 2 replicate 2 | place: USA:California | collected 2015-04-18 | reverse complement strand
GGAATTCGAGCATCTGGTCACTGCTTGCGCCATTCAGAGGGGCTCCGGAATACCCTGCGATGCGATCGGGCAGAACTCGCAAAGCAATCTCCCTGCCCGTCTCCAGGGCAACGGCGCGTTCCATGGTGTTTTCGAGCTCACGAACGTTTCCAGGCCAATCGTAGGACTCCAGGCGCGTCATGGCTTCCGGCGAGATGCCCTCAATGGGTTTTTCCATGGTCTTACGGAAACTATCGAGAAAGTGGCGCGCGAGGAGTGGGATATCCTCGCGGCGATCGCGCAAGGGTGGCACCAGTATGGGAATCACGCTGAGGCGATAATAAAGGTCCTCGCGGAAACGGCCTTCCGCAATCTCCTTTTCGAATTCCTTATTCGTAGCGGCAATGATGCGGACATCCACATCGGATTCTTCCGTACTGCCGATCGGGCGGACTTTACCTTCCTGTAGAACTCGATACAGCTTCACCTGCATGGTCAGACTCATGTTGCCGATCTCGTCCATAAACAGGGTGCCACCGTGAGCGGCCTGGAAGAGACCCTGGCGGTTTTCGTTAGCGCCGGTGAAAGATCCCTTCATGTAACCGAAAAGCTCGGATTCCAGGAGAGTCTCCGGGAAGGCCCCGCAGTTGATGGTGATGAAAGGGGCCTGAGAGCGAACGCTGTTTTCATGAATGGCGCGGGCCACCAGCTCTTTACCGGTTCCGCTCTCCCCGGTAATAAGAACGCGGCTGGATTGAGGAGCGACGGTTTGGATCATGTCGAAGATGGCGCGCATCTTCGGGCTCTGTCCAATGATATTGTCGAGGCCCGTGAGCCGACGGAGCTCCCGGCGTAGATAGCCAGCTTCCTTCTTCCATTTCAGGCTTTCGGAGACTTCATGAACAGCGCGGCGCAATTGATCCACGAGTTCGTGGTCCTTTATGACGTAGCGGTCGGCGCCGGAGTTGATGGCCGCGATCGCGGTCTCAATAGTTGGTACGCCGGTGATCAGCAGAAAGAAGGACGCCGGCGCGATCTCCTTGGCAAGCTTGAGGAGATCCACGCCGCCCGCGCCGGGCATGCGTATATCCGAAATGATGATGTCGAAGATCTGGGATTCGAGCTTGCGCTTGGCCGCCTCGACGCTGTGCGCCACTTCGATGCGGTAACCTTCCTTGCGAAAAGTAATCTCCAGCAATTCACAGATGGATTTTTCGTCGTCGACAACGAGAATATGCGGCAACTCGCGTGCAGTTGATTCCTTGATTGCGGCTTTTGTACCCTGCATAATGCCTCACCCAACTCGCGGCAGCTCGACAATAAACTCAGCACCGCGGTCTTTCTCGGATATGACGCTGATCTTGCCACTGTGCGCTTGCACAATCTGATAAACAATGGCCAGTCCCAACCCGGTCCCCCCCTCGAAATCCGATTGCAGAGGCTCAAAGATCTTGGCCTTTCTTTTTGGGTCCAGGCCAATACCGGTGTCTTGAAAGGCGATGCGCAGCCAGAACGGGCGTTGTTCCAGCTTGACGGTCAAGGTGCCGCCACCGGGCATGGCGCGCAGCGCATTGTCACAGAGATTCCAAAAGACCTGCTTGATTTTGTTGGCGTCCACGCGCGCGCGCAATTCTTGCCCGTTAAAGGCGCGTACAATGTGGTACTTGGAGCCTATTTCCGGTTTCTTTTCCATCAGCATCAGCGTTTCATCCAGCAGGCCGCGAACATCGGCATTCTGAAATTCGTAGGTCTTCTCTCGAGAATAGTTGAGAAAGTCCGTGATGATATTGTTGAGCCGCTCGGATTCCCTGCTGACGATATTGACAAGATGCTTTTCGTCTTCTTCGAGCGGTACGAGGCGCGCTAGTTCCTTGACCGCGCCGGCCATGGCTGTCAAAGGTTGCCGAATTTCGTGGGCGATGGCGGCCGAAAGCCGGCCCAGCGCGGCCATGCGCTCCTTGGTCGCTACTTCCTGCTCCAGCCGGCGAAGATCCGTAAGGTCCTGAAAGTTGAAAACGTAACCGTCGCGTTCGGAGTCGCGTGAACGCAGCGGCGAAATACTGATGCCGAGATAGCGGAGATCCCCGGACGGTGTCCGGAAGTCAATCTCCTTCCGGAGGGAGAGGCTCTGGCTATTTTCGTATTGACCGGGGAGCCAGAAATCCTCATTCAGCTCCTGCAGTTTTTTCCCACGCAGGTCAGCGAAGTGATGTCCCAGGATTTCCTCGCCGGTACGGTTCAGCAGCAAAATGCGCCCGTCGAGGTCCGTGGTGATCAAACCACCGCGCATCGAGTGAATGATGTCTTCGGTGAAATCCTGAAGACTGAGAAGTTCCTCGCGCTTCTCTTCGAGCTCCACGCCCTTCTTGCGAAGAGACTGCGCCAGGAGACTGGCTAGATAGGCCACCGCAAGAAACCCCAGAAGATTCATGACCAGCCAGGTACGAAGGCTCTCCGTCGTCGGCAGGCTGGCGAAGGTGCGCGGAATCTTCTCCGCGTAAGCCATCACGGTCATGACGGCAAGGAAGACAAAACAGATCGCCGCGATCAGAAAAGCGATCCGGCGGGAAAACAAGATGCTGGCGACGATAATCACCAGCAGATAGAGCAAGATGAAATAACTCTCCTGGAGACCGGTCGAATACACCAACAGAGAAATCATCACCACATCGCCGGCAACCTGCAGTCCGCCATGCCAGCGCGCTTGCGGGAGCCAGCGCAAAAGGATGAGGTGCAGGATTCCGAGAGTGATCCAGAAGATGACGAGCGGCAGGAAAAAACGATTGGTGTTAAGGCCGGGAATATACTGCGGCCAGACCACTCCAATTGTGAGGATAAGCGTGATCGTCAGCAAACGAACACGCGTTAACCAGTCCAGCCATTCCCTTGTTGCGAAGCTCTTATCCATTGCTGGCCCGTGCCTTCGTCCCGGCATCCGGGCATCCCCAAGTCCAGGCAGGAATAACGGAAGACGGGGAGAAACTCCCCGTCTTCCGCAAAGCGGAAAGTGCCGAGCAGACGGAAGCCCGATTAGTGCGCCGAGCTCAGCTTGCCGATGAGCGTGAACAGTGGCAAGTACATGGAAATGACCACGCCGCCGACCACCACGCCGAGAAAGACGATCATGATGGGCTCAAGAGCGGTCAGCAAGTCTTTCACTGCCGCGTCTACTTCTTCTTCGTAGAAATCAGCGATCTTCTGCAACATGGCATCCATCGCGCCCGTCTGTTCGCCGACGGCAATCATCTGTGTGACCATGCCCGGAAACACTTCGGATTCTTTCAATGGCTCGGTGAGCGACTTGCCTTCCTCGAGTGATTTTCTCACCTTTTGCAACGCCCTCTCGACGACCGCGTTGCCCGCCGTCTTAGCGGTGATGTCCAGACCCTCAAGGATGGGCACGCCGCTGGAGATCAACGTGCCAAGCGTTCGCGTAAACCGCGCTACGGCAATCTTTCTCATCAGGATGCCCAAGACCGGAAGCTTCAGGACGATGGTGTCGAGCACGAAGCGCCCCTGTGGAGTGCCATACCAGACTTTCAGACCAAAGATGGCGCCCCCGAGGGCCACGAGGATGAGCAAACCAAAGATACTGCCGATGAAATTACTCAGGGCAATCACGATTTTCGTGGGTAGCGGCAGGTCCACGCCAAGACCCGCGAACAAAGTGGCAAAAATCGGTACGACTTTCCAGAGCAGCAGGGTGATGACGCCGCCGGCGACGCTCAAGACGCCCACCGGATAGACGAGGGCGGACTTGACGGCGCGCTGCAACTTGACGTTTTTTTCGATGTAAGTGGAGAGGCGCTGCAGAATGGTGTCGAGAATACCGCCGGTCTCCCCCGCCTCCACCATGTTCACGTACAAAGCATCGAAAACCTTCGGCGAGCTGCGCATCGCCGCCGAGAGCGTGGCGCCGCCTTCGACCTGGCCACGCGTCCCGATCAGGACCTTTTGAAAGAACTTGTTCTCTTGCTGGCCCGCCAGAATCTCGAGACACTGGACGAGCGGAAGACCGGCGTCGATCATGACCGAGAACTGGCGCGTGAAGATCGCGAGTTCCTTGGCATTCACACCGCCGCCGAAAGTGGGCATATTGAATTCCTTGCCCTTCTCGGTCATCTTCGTCGCAGTGATCTGCTGTCGTTTTAGCAGATTCGCCAGTTCGGCCTTGTTTGAGGCGGTCATCACCCCGCTGACGCTGCCGCCGGAGCGGCTGGTTCCCTGATACTTATAGTCCGGCATTTGATTGCCTCCTTAGTCCTTAGTCCTTCAATGTCTTGGGCCTATGGCCGTTCAGCCAAAGTCGTTTCTCCTAGCGTTTGCTGGTCACCGAGGTCTTATTCCCGCTTCCCTGTGTTGATACACCTCGATTGATCATGTCCTGCAATTCATCGGCATTCGATGAACGCGAAAGAGCCATATCGAGCGTAATCACCTTCTGAAAATAAGCGTTCGCCAGCCCCTGGTTAAAGGTCTGCATGCCCGTTTGACCTGTCCCGGTCTGCATCGCGGAATAGATCTGATGAATTTTGTCTTCGCGGACCAGGTTGCGGATGGCGGGAGTCGGCACGAGCACTTCCATGATCATGGCGCGGCCGCGTCCATCAGCGCGCGGAAGAAGCGCCTGACAAAGAATGCCCTCCATCACCATGGAAAGTTGCGCACGAATCTGGGGCTGCTGGTGAGAGGGAAAAACGTCAATAATACGATTGATGGTGGAAGCCGCCGAATTGGTGTGCAGAGTGGCAAAGGTCAAGTGGCCGGTTTCCGCAATGCGCAGCGCCGACTCAATCGTTTCGAGGTCGCGCATTTCGCCGATGAGAACGACGTCGGGGTCTTCGCGAAGCGCGGCGCGAAGTGAATTCGCGAAGGAATGCGTGTCGGCATGGACTTCGCGCTGATTCACAAGGCACTTCTTGTGATTGTGAAGAAACTCGATGGGGTCCTCGATGGTGATCATGTGCTCTTCACGTTCGCTGTTGATCTTGTCGAGCATGGCAGCGAGCGTGGTGGACTTGCCGGAGCCGGTTGGTCCGGTCACCAGGACCAGTCCGCGTGGCTTGTCGCACAATCCCTTCACGACCAGCGGCAATCCGAGAGCGTCGAAGCCTTTGATTTCCCATGGAATCGTACGGAAGACGGCGCCAACGGCTCCCCGCTGATTGAAAACGTTGCCGCGGAAGCGAGCCAGGTTTTTCAAGCCGAAGGAAAAGTCCAGCTCCAAGTTCTCCTCGAAGCGGTGTTTCTGCGCATCCGTCAAAACGCTATAAGCTAGAGACTTGGTGTCCGCTGCCGTCAGCGGCGGCATATCGAGAGGCCGCAGCCGCCCGTGCACGCGTACACGCGGTGCGCTGTTCGTGGTGATATGGAGGTCACTGCCTCCCATCTCGATCATCTTCTTCAACAATTCACTCAGCGTAATTCCAGCCATCGCTCACCTTCAATTCTATAAAACCGTTTCGCGCAGGACTTCTTCCATGGTGGTCTGTCCAAGCGCAACTTTTATCAAACCGCTGCGCCGCAGCGTGATCATGCCCTGCTCGATCGCCTTCTTCTTTAATTCCAGGGCTGACGCGCCGACCAGAATCAATTCGCGCAGTTCATCGTTAATTTCCATGACCTCGTAAAGACCCGTGCGGCCCTTGTAGCCGCGCTTGTTGCAAGTAGTGCAGCCTTTGCCGTGGTAGATCTTGGTGGTCTTGGCCTCTTCGGGGGTGTAGCCGGCATCGATCAATGCCTGGTGCGGAACTTCCAGCTCTTGCTTGCAGTTTCCGCAGATGCGGCGCACGAGACGCTGGGCGCAAATCAGGTTCACCGATGTGGCCACGAGAAAGGGCTCGATTCCCATATTCATCAAACGGCTGATCGTCGAAGGCGCGTCGTTGGTGTGCAGCGTGGACAGCACCAAGTGGCCAGTGAGCGCGGCCTTGACCCCGATTTCCGCCGTTTCAAAATCGCGAATCTCACCGACCAGAATAATATTGGGATCCTGGCGGAGGAACGCGCGCAGCGCGGCGGCGAAGTTCAGCCCGATCTGTTCCTTCATCTGCACCTGATTAATGCCTGCCAATTGGAACTCGACCGGGTCTTCCGCGGTCATGATGTTGGTGTCAACGGTATTTAACGTCGCAACGGAAGAATACAGCGTGTTCGTTTTACCCGAACCCGTCGGGCCGGTTACCAGCACCATGCCGTAGGGCTTTAGGATATTACGTTCGAATTTCTTGAGCGACTCGGGTTCAAAGCCGAGCTTGGTCATATCCAGCCGGAGGTTTTCCTTGTCCAGCAACCGCATGACGACCTTTTCACCGTAGAGGGTGGGCACGGTCGAAACGCGGAAGTCCAGTTCTTTTTTCTTGCCATCGGCTTTGTACTTGATCATGATGCGGCCGTCTTGCGGCAAACGCTTTTCCGCAATGTCCAGTTTGGCCATGATCTTCAAGCGGCTGGTAATTGCGTCCTTCAGGCGCAGGGGCGGGGTCATCACCGTGGCGAGTTGTCCGTCAATGCGGAAGCGCACGCGCATTTCGAGCTCGTAGGGCTCGATATGAATATCGCTGGCTCCGCGCTTCACGGAGTCCGTCAAGATCAGATTGACGAGCTTGATGATGGGAGCTTCTTCCGCCGCCTTCTCCAGCGTGGCGGTGTCTAGCTCCGATTCCTCTGCGGCCAACTCCAACTCGTTGTCTTCATCAACGAGATCTTTCATCAAGTTGCTGAGTTCTTCTTGATTCGTCGTGGACCCGCCATAAAAACGCGTGATGGCGTCGCCGATGGCCGACTCCGAGGCCACCACCGGCTCAACGTTGAATCCCGTCATGAACTTGATATCGTCCATGGCGAAGACGTTGGTGGGATCCGTCATGGCGATAGTGAGAACGGAACCGACGCGCGACAGCGGAATGACCTGGTAGCGCGATGCCGTGTCTTGCGGAATAAGCTTGATGACGTTGGGATCGATTTCGTAATACTTCAGGTTGATGGAAGGAACGCCATATTGACGCGAGAGAACGCCGGTGATGTCATCGTCGGTTATGAAGCCCATCTTGGTCAGGCAGCTTCCCAGCTTGCCTCCATTAGCGCGTTGAAACTCCAGCGCTTTTTGGAGCTGGTCCTGCGTGATGAGACTTTCCTTAACTAATATTTCGCCCAAACGGACGGACATCCACGGTACTCCCAGCTGGGTTTGCACCCATCGCTCACCTTAGCAAAGGATGAAGAGGAAGGTAGACAGAATTTCGCGCGCCGTTCTGAAATGGCTAATACCTGCCCAGAAGGGCAGGTCGTACAAGATGAGGACAGGTAGAAATCTTGACTTGCCTCCGTACGCTGGCTATCGTGCCAGAGAGATGTCTGCACGAACAATACGGACACATTCTGCTCATGCCCTGCCACTGCTGACGAAAAGTGTCCGCGACGTGGGCGACTCGTCCGGCTCTACGGCTCCGACGTGCGCCGCGACGCGTGAATTTGAGATGGCCAAGTCATGAGCCGGCTGGACAACAGACAGCGCTGGGGTCTCGGCATCGGCGGAATACTTCTGACCCTGCTCCTGGCCGCCGTCTTCACGTTCGGATCGCTCAACGTGCCCTTCGAACCGAAGAGCTGGCGCGCCGTGATGGCGCTTTACGCTGTCTCCAGCTTTATCACCGCTGCCTTTCTGGTCTTTGGCCTGATCCTCGCTCGCACCGTCCTGCGACTCTGGGCCGAACGCAGCAGAGAACAACTCGGCGCTCGCTTTAAGACGAAGATGGTCGTCGGCGCAATGGCCATTTCCCTGCTGCCGATCATCTTCATGTTCATCGTTAGCTATTCGTTGATCAATCGCAGCCTGTTGCTGTGGTTCCCGAGAGCGCTCGAGAACGCCTCCGACGAGACGCAGAAACTCCTAAGCGATCTGGGGAGGGCACAGTTGCCGAAGCTTCGAGGGATGGCTTTGCAAGCGCGGGCAGAGGCATCTCGCCCCGGCACAGATTTCCTGCAATATGTATTCGCGAAGGGCGCGGATGCAATTTGGATTCTGGATCGTGACGGCAAAGTGACGCGAGGCGGTATCGTGTGCGACGACCAGCCGGAGGATCGTGCCGGCGCGATTTGTGTTCAGCCGGATGTTCCCGGGCAGTATCTACGATCGTTGTCGAGTGGAGTGGAAGTTTGGACGGCCGGCGGAAGGAGCTACTTCGCCGCTCGCGTCCCGGCTTCGCAGGAAGGCCTCGCGGGAGGATTTGTCGTTGCCGCATTTCGTACCAGTCCCGGCATTATCGAGCGGCTGACGGCCATTCAATCCCAGACGCGCGAGTATTATCAGGAGAAGCAGGACCTGCGCGCGCTGAAGACGCAGATGCTTGAGATTCTCCTTCTTTTCACCGTGCTGTTGCTGTCCGCGGTCATGTGGGTGGCGTTGTTTCTGGCCAAGCAGGTCACCGTCCCCATTCAGGCCCTGGCGGAAGGGACGCGGGAAGTTTCGTCCGGCAACTTTGATTACCAGGTCCCGGAGCAAGCCCATGATGAGTTGGGAATCCTGGTGCGGTCCTTTAACGTCATGACCACGCAGCTGCGCGACAGCCGTTCTCAAATCGAACAGTTCACCCGAAACCTGCAGCAGGCGGTTCAGGAGCTCGAGCGCCGCCGCCAGCTCATGGAGACCGTTCTTGTGAACATTCCCACGGGGGTTATTTCGCTCGACGCCGCAGGAGCCATTCTTCGCGTGAATACTTCTGTTTCGAGGATGTTCGGCGCCGGCAGCTCGGACGCGCACTCTCTCGAAGGACTTCTCGGAGCGGATGCGGCCCGCATCGTGCACTACCTGATGCGCAGATCCCTGCGCATGGGAGTGGTCTCGCGGGAAATCGAGACGGTCGCCGCCGGGCGTGTGCTGCACCTCGCTGTCACGGTGAGTTCCCTTGGCCCGCGCAGGGCGAACACCGGCTACGTCCTCGTCCTCGACGATCTCACGGAAGTGCTCCGCGCGCAGAAATCGGCGGCGTGGCAGGAAGTCGCGCGGCGAATCGCTCATGAAATCAAGAATCCACTGACTCCGATTCAGCTCTCAGCCCAGCGGCTTTTGCGATTCCTCGATCGGCGCGACCCCTCACAATCGGCGTCTACACAGCACTCGGAATTGGTCAAGCTGGTTCAAGAGTGTTCACGCCTGATCGAGCGGGAGGTCTCCACGCTCGCCGCGCTAGTCAACGAATTCTCGCAATTCGTGCGCTTCCCTACTGCCAAGCTTGTGCCCACGAATGCCAACACCGTCGTCCATCAAGCGGTGGAAGTATTCTCCGGGCGGCTCGACGGCATCACACTCAAGACGGCTCTTGCCGAAAATCTGCCGGCGGTGCGCGCAGACGGCGGGTTGCTCCGCAGCGTGGTCGTGAATCTCATCGACAATGCCGCGGAAGCCTTGGAGAGCTCGGCGTTTCGGGAAATCCTCGTTTCGACCAGCTCCCATTCCGATGCGGAAACTGTCGTGATCTGCGTTTCGGATACCGGCGCCGGCATTTCGCCGGAAGACAAGGACAAACTCTTCCTGCCGCATTTCTCAACCAAGGATCGCGGAACGGGACTCGGCCTGGCCATCGCCGCTCGCATCGTGGCGGAACACGGCGGCAGCATCCACGTAGAGGACAATCTTCCCGTGGGATCGCGCTTCCTCGTTGAACTTCCGGTCGCGGAATTGACGCCCGCCTCGCTTGCCGACCACAATGGATCGGACGCCACTCGATGACACCTGGACCGCATCTCCTCGTCGTGGACGACGAGGCTGGCATTCGTGAGTCTCTCTCCTCGATTCTTGAGGACGAGGGCTACCATGTTGAAGCTGTGGGTTCCGCCGAGGAAGCTCTGGAGCGCGCCGCCGCGGGCAATTTCGACGTCGTGCTCCTGGACGTCTGGCTTCCGGGGATCGACGGGCTGGAAGCGCTGAGCCGCTTGCAAGCGTCCCCGCTGCCTCCCGCAGTCATCATGATTTCCGGTCACGGCACAATCGAGACAGCCGTGCGTGCCACAAAGCTCGGCGCCTTTGATTTCATCGAGAAACCCCTGTCTCTTGAAAAGATCATCGTTCTGGTTCGCAACGCCATTCAACAGCGCCGCCTTCAGGATGAAAATCAGCTGCTGCGAAGCGAACTTGGTTACCGTTACCAGGTTATTGGCGACAGCATTCCCATGAAGGCCATGCGCCAGCAGATTGCCGTCACGGCGCCGACCAACGGCCGTGTGCTGATCTACGGCGAAAGCGGCACGGGCAAGGAGCTCGTTGCGCGCGCGTTGCATGCAGCGAGCCTTCGCAACAAGGGCCCTTTCGTGGAAGTCAATTGCGCGGCGATTCCCGAGGAGTTGATTGAATCCGAGCTCTTCGGGCATATCAAGGGCAGCTTTACCGGCGCCACGGAAGACAAGATCGGTAAATTTCAAAAGGCCGACGGCGGGACGCTCTTCCTCGATGAAATCGGCGACATGAGCCTCCGCACGCAATCGAAAGTGTTGCGCGTTCTCGAGGAACAGCGCTTCGAACGCGTGGGCTCCAATGAAACCTTGAGCGTCGACGTGCGCGTCGTCGCCGCAACGAACAAGCATCTCGAGCAGGAAATCGCCCGCGGCGCCTTTCGCCAGGATCTTTTCTATCGGCTGAACGTGATTCCCTTTTACGTGCCGGCCTTGCGCGACCGCAGGGAGGACATCCCCACGCTGGCCAGATATTTCCTGAGGGAATTCAGCTCGGCTTATGGAAAGAAAACGCGCGAGCTCAGCGACTCCGCCATGGAAATCCTCGTCCGTTATCCCTGGCCAGGAAATGTTCGCGAACTGCGAAACCTTGTCGAGCGCCTGGTCATCGTGTGCCCCCATGCGCGCATCGAGCCGCAACACCTCCCGCCCGAACTCTTCCGCGGCGCCGCGGAAAGCCCCCATCATCCTTACTCGACGCTGCATGAAGCCCGCAGCGCCTATGAGCGGGAATTCATCCTGCGGAAATTGCAGGAGCACCGCTGGAACATGACGCAAACAGCCACGGCTCTTGGCCTGGAACGCAGCCACCTCTACCGCAAAATGAAGTCTCTGGGAATCGCTGCCCCCGATTAGAATTTGTCGAAGTTGTCGCCGCTACGCGCTATCAGGCTTTTTTCCCGCGAGACACTGAATTCGTGTAAAATCCGCCGAACCGGTGCCTCACATTTCGCGACACAGACTGGATCAGCGGTTCTCACCCGGACGCTCTCGGTCCACCGCCGATTCATTCAATGAATTTCTGACGAATCTTCACCCGTCGTCCAATCGCACTACGACGCACGTTGAAAACTGGGAGAGTCCCGATGAAGACAATCATTGTCATTTTGACCGCATTTTTGACCGTCCCGGTTCTTGCCTCGCACGCACAGACCAGCCCCGCCGAATCGAGCCGCACATCTCACCTCGCGACACAATCACGAACATTCTTTCCGCATAGCTGGGTTCGCGGTTATACGGATTTCTCCGTGGCGCCGTCGCACAACGAGCCCGATCTTGGACGTTGCATGTTTCCTCAGCCGGCCAGCGCGGGTGGGTCGGCTTCCACGTGTACGGCCTACGCGCGCTATCTCTTCAGCGGATATATTGAGTTTCAGCCGCTGGGCCGCACTCCAGCGCGTCATTTCTTTCTATTCTTCGAACCCAAATTCAGCTTTGGAAGAAATATCCCGCAGCTCACATACACCGCATCCATGTTGCCGATTGCTTACGACCGCTCGATTGGAATCGGTTTCCAATTGCCGAAAAACTTCGAACTGCGCGCGACGCAACATCAGGTGGATTGGCTCGGCCGTTATAGCAATTCCCTGGGCACGGCGGACCTTCGCACCAATGGCCCTAATGGTCTCTATGCCACCTTTGGCGTGCGCTGGTCTTTCGGAGGATACGGGCACCAGGGATCCCCGTCCGAATATTAACCACGCAATCTAAGAACACAGGGTTTCTTCGCGATTGCGAGACAGGAACTTGCGAACTTTCTTGGACGCGTGTTTTTCATTCTTTGTCGTCCAACTCGCTGGCAAGCCCTTCCAGTTGGTAACGCCAGTCGAGTTCACGCACCTTTTGGGGATTTTCCCGCCAATCCGGC
>WNFD01014076.1_pt1 | contig 12083 bp, 11 predicted proteins | sample 5400491 | NCBI WGS metagenome assembly WNFD01 (sample SAMN13153343, study PRJNA577476) | soil metagenome | isolation source: 120 cm saprolite under Douglas fir tree site 2 hole 2 replicate 2 | place: USA:California | collected 2015-04-18 | reverse complement strand
GCACCCATGATCAACAGCGCCGGCGACGCCCGACACTTCGCGGCGGCAGCGAAATATCCCCCGCTCGGAGAGCGCAGCTGGGGCCCGTTGCGCGCCATGGCGATGCAAGGCCGCAGCGCGCCGGTTGAGTACATGCGAGAGGCCAACGACGGCACGCTCACTTTCGCGATGATCGAAACCGCAACCGCACTTGGCAACGTCGATGCGATTGCGGCGACGCCCGGCATCGATGGGCTGTTTGTCGGGCCCTATGATCTCGCAACGGCGCTGAGCAACGGCGCCGCGCAGGATGTGGATGCGCCGCAGGTCGCACAGGCCATCGATAAAATCTGTGCCGCGGCGAAAAAGGCCGGCAAGATCCCGGGCATCTATAGCCGCAATGTCGAAGGCGCGCTGGCCATGGCCAAACGCGGTTTTCATTTTGTTGTGGCAGGAAACGATCAGACCACCTTGCGCGAGGCCACCGTGGCGCAGCTCAAGGCGTTGAAATCATAACCGTCGTCCGGGACGGCGCGAAGCGCGCAGGCGTCACAAACTCCGCTCATTCCCGCACAAGTGGGAATCGAGAGGCAACACTGAGTGACATAAAAGACTGGGTCCCCGCTTTCGCGGGGACGAGCGGTTGAGTTCGAATCCTCAAAAGCAACCGTCATGGCCGGGCTTGTCCCGGCCATCCACGACTTTCGCAGAGTAGCAGTAAAAGCCGTGGATGCCCGCAACAAGTGCGGGCATGACAGTTGAGAGTCCTTCCCGCCCGCCATGGCCGGGCTTGTCCCGGCCATGTCATTCCACGGTTCATTTGCTCGCCTTGCGGCTAAGGCCCAGGCGATCGATCACCTTGGCGTAGCGGTCGAGGTCGTCCTGCATGAAACGCACGTAACTCGCCGTGCCGTTTTCCTGCAGGTCCATGCCGAGGATCGCCATTCGCTCGCCCATCGCCGGCTCGCGCATGATCTTTGCGATTGCAGTCTGCAACCGCTCGACCGCTTTGGGCGGCATGCCGGCAGGACCTTGCAGGCCCAACATATCTGCGATGTCAAAGCCCTTGATGCCGGCTTCGTCGCAGGTGGGCACGTCGGGCAATGACACGGCGCGCTTGAGCACGCTCACGCACAGGCCGCGCAGTTTGTCCGCCTTGATATGCGAAATCACATTGGGAAGGCCCGACCAGCCGGCCTGAATCTCGCCGGTCAGCAATCCGTTCACCAGCGCGGTGCCGCCGCGGTACGGAACGTGCAACAGCTTGATGCCGGTGCGCTCGGCGAAAATTTCCATGGTGAGATGGTGGATCGATCCGGCACCGGCCGAGCCGTAACTCAGAACGTCCGGCTTCGATTTTGCCAGCGCGATGAATTCGCTCACATTGTTTGCGGGTACGGAGGGGATGATCACCAGCGCGGTCGGCACAGTGGCGAGAGCGGTGATCGGCGTAAAGTCCTTCAGTCTGTAGGTCGCATCCGGGCTCATGTTGATGTTGATCGCCAGAGCACCGGAATCATTCAACATCAGCATGTAGCCGTCCGGCGGAGCCTCGGCGATGCGTTTTGCGGCCAATATGCCGCCCGCGCCCGGCACGTTTTCAACGACAAAGGGCTGGCCGAGAACTTCCGACAGGCGCTGCGACAACAGGCGCGCCAGCACATCAGGATTGCCACCCGGAGCCGCGGCGGCGAGAACATGCACCGGACGGCTCGGATAATTTTGTTCCTGCGTCTGCGCCGCTGTCGCAATCGTGGCAACGCCGAGTGCGACCACAAAGTGCACGATGCCACGCCGCATGCCGTCCCCCCTTCGCTTCCGCACTAGATCTCGCCCCAAATATCGCGCGCCAGTTCGACGACCAGGCGCAACTTGACTTCCTGCGCTTGAGGCGTCACCGGATTGCCGGTATCAACGCTGGCGAAGCCGCATTGCGGGCTCACCGCCAGGCGATCGAGCGACACATGCCGGACCGCATCCTCGACACGCTTACGCAATGCCGCCTTGTCTTCCAGCATCGGCGTCTTCGACGAAATCAGTCCAAGCACGACCGATTTGTGTATTGGGACAAAGCGCAGCGGGGTGAAGGTGCCCGCGCGCGGGGTATCGAACTCCAGAAAATAGAACGGAATTTCCAAGGCATTGAACAGCCGTTCGGCGACATCCTCGTAGCTGCCCTCGGCATGCCAATGGCCGCCGCGATTGCCGCGGCACAAGTGCATGCCGATGTAGAGGGGCTTCGGCGCCGCACGCAGCACCCGGTTGGTGATGGCAATGTAGGTGTCGATCAGCTTGCTCCAGTCGTCGCCGCGCGCAGCCAATGCCGCCTGCACATCCGGATCGCCAAATTTTGCGAACGCTGTTTCGTCGATCTGAACGTAGCGGCAACCCGCCGCTGCCAACGCCGTCAGCTCTTTGGTGAAGGCCTCGACCGTGTCATCCCAGAACTGCTCTGTGTCACGATAGGCAGACGCGAGCACGGCAGCATCGCCGCCGCGGAAATGCAGCGCACAAGGACCCGGAATCGTAATCTTGGGAAGCAACCTGGTTTTACTTTTGAGAAAGTTGAAATCGGCAACGTTGATCGGATGCGTCCAGCGCACGCGGCTTCTGATCAGGGCAATGGGTTGCGCCCCACGTCCGCCGCCATCTGTCGCGCCGGTCGCATCGGTACCTGCGACGGTATCGATGCTCAGCTCGCCCAGCTGCTGATAGAAAAAGCTGTGGTACGAGCGGCGGCGAAATTCGCCGTCGGTCGCAAACCGCAAGCCGACGCGCTCCTGCAAAGCAACCGCGTCTGAAATCGCAGCATCTTCCGCGGCGGTCAACTCGGCTTGCGAAATCTCACCACGTGCGAAGCGTTCACGCTGCGCAAGCAGCGCTTTCGGCCGCAGGAGGCTGCCGATGTGCTCGGCGCGGAACGGCGGCTTCTCACGCGTGACGGCGCCGGCATGAATATTCATGGCGGCAAGGCTAACGTCCAAGCACCCTGCCCGCAACGGCATCGAGCTTTTTCATCAGCGCGGGATCGCGCGCTTCGGGTGCGGTGATCAATGCGGTATCGAGCGCGCGATCCGAACCGATGGGGCATGGCTCATGCTCGCGGGGAAAATCGCGTGCCAGCCGCGCCACCAGGTTTTTGGCTTTTTCGGCATTGGCCAGCAGCACCTTGATGATGTCCTGCACGGTGACCGCATCATGGTCCGGATGCCAGCAATCGAAATCCGTCACCATCGCGACGGTCGCGTAACAAATCTCGGCTTCGCGGGCGAGCTTGGCCTCCGGCATGTTGGTCATGCCGATCACCGAATAGCCGAGGTTCTTGTAGGTCATGCTCTCGGCATATGTGGAGAACTGCGGGCCTTCCATGCACACGTAAGTGCCGCCCCAGTGCGGCGTGATGCCTTCCGCCATCGCGGCGTTGCGTAAATGCGCACGCACATTCGGCGACACCGGATGCGCCATCGAAACGTGCGCAACGAGGCCTTTGCCGAAGAACGAACTCTCGCGCCTGTGGGTGCGATCGACGAATTGATCGACCAGCACGAACGTGCCGGGCGGCAATTCTTCCCGGAACGAGCCGCAAGCCGACAGCGACACGAGGTCGGTGACGCCGGCGCGCTTGAGCGCGTCGATGTTGGCGCGATAGTTGATGTCGGAGGGCGACAGGCGATGGCCCTTGTCGTGGCGCGAGAGGAACACGACGGGCAGGCCCGCGATTTCGCCGATGCGCAAAGGCGCGGACGGCTCGCCCCACGGGCTCGCGATGCGCTGCTCGCGCACATTGGTAAGCCCCGGCAGATCGTAGATGCCGGACCCACCGATGATGCCGAGGACTGATTTGGTCATGTTCTTCGCTGACCGATGGGATGCAAAACGATACAATTTTCCGTATATGACATAACCTAAAGTCCCTATGATGGACCACAATCATTTTGGGTATCACGGATCGTCATGGCACTCGTGCTCGGCATCGATGCGGCTTGGACGGAAGGCGGATCGAGCGGCGTTGCTCTCCTCGAATGCACTAAGGGTGAGCGTCGCGTTATTGTATGCGCGCCGTCCTACGCAGGCCTCATTGCCTATTCCAAGGGGATACCAATCGACTGGCGCTATCCTGCCAGTGGGCCGCTTAATGTTTCTGAACTCCTGAAAGCTGCAACGCGTCTTGGCGGCGCGCCGATTGAAGTCGTCGCCATCGACATGCCGATAGCCCGAACGAAAATTTCAAAACGACGAATTGCGGATCAAGAAATATCGATAAAGTTCGGCGGCGCTTGGGCGAGCACCCATAGCCCCACTCCAGAGAGGCCGGGCGCATATGGACACCGTTTGACTGAAGATTTTGCCGCGGCCGGATTCCCGCTGGCGACAAACAACGCCGCTCGATCCGCCTTCCGTCCAAGCCGCATCGATGCCGAGCACGAGTGCCATGACGATCCGTGATACCCAAAATGATTGTGGTCCATCATAGGGACTTTAGGTTATGTCATATACGGAAAATTGTATCGTTTTGTGCCTCAAGTGCGAAATTCCCGAGGTGCATTTTAAAGTACCAGACAGGCGCGATATCGCGCATCTGAGCGCACTCAAACCCTACGAAGATGCGCTCGATGCCGTGATATCGGCATATGTGGGAGCGCTATATCTCGAAGGCGCGGTAGAGGCTTTTGGAGACGACGAGGCCGCGATCTGGGTTCCCAAACCTCGATCTCATTCAGAAACACGCGCCCACGACGATTATCTTACAGCGCTCCAAGGAACCCTATCCGACTGGGACTCGGCCGCGGACAATAAGACCTTCCGTAATTTGTGATCACAGGTGCACAACTCTCCGTCATGGCCGGACTTGTTCCGGCCATCCACGCCTTGCTCACTCTAAGCTTTAAAGACGTGGATGCCCGGCACAAGGCCGGGCATGACGATTTCACATCAGGTGGTCGGTCGAAACGATTTCAATGTACCGCCGACCACACCTTCTTCTTGGTGAAATACATGAGCCCGGCCAGCACGATCAGGAAGATCATAACCTGGAAGCCGATGCGCTTACGCGCTACGAGGTGCGGCTCGGCCGCCCACATCAGGAAGGCCGAGATGTCCCTGGAATACTGCTCCATTGTCTGTGGCGCGCCATCGTCGAAGGTGACCTGTCCCGCCTGAAGCGGCGGCGGCATGCCGATGTTGTGACCGGGGAAATACTTGTTGTAGTGCCCGCCTTCCGGCAACTGGAAACCCTTCGGCGGGTCTTCGTAACCCTTGAGCAACGCCGTGATGTAGTCCGGGCCCTGCTCTTGATATTGCGTGAACATGTCAAACACGAACCAGGGGAAGCCGCGCTGGTAGGTGCGCGCCTTGGCGAGGGTGGACATATCGGGCGGCGCGAGACCGCCATTCGCCGCCTTCGCAGCGAGCTCGTTCGGGAACGGCGGCGGAAACGTATCAGCCAGACGCCCGGCGCGCTCGGTCGGTTCGCCCTTGTCGTCGAGATCCTTGATCTTGTAATCGGCCGCAACCGCCGCCGCCTGCGCCTCGGAGAAGCCCGGACCACCAGGATCGGCGAGATTGCGGAAGGCCAGCATCTGGATCGAATGACAGGCCGAGCAGACTTCCTTGTAGATCTTGAAACCGCGCTGGAGCTGCGCCTGGTCATATTTGCCGAAGGGGCCGGCGAACGACCACTTCTGGCTTGGCGGGGCGACCTGCTCCTCGGCCATCGTCGTGGACATCGCGAGGGTCGCGACCGCGCCGGCGAGCGTCAGAGTGAGAATGGTGCGCTTCATCATCATGACTGCCCCGCTCACGCTTTTGCGCCCAGAACCGATTCCGAAATCGAATTCGGGAGCGGCTTGGTTTTCTCGAAGATGCCAAGCAGCGGCATGACGATCAGGAAGAACGCGAAATAGTAGACGGTGAACACGCGCGACAGGATGACGTAGATGCCCTCGGGCTGCTTCGACCCGAGCCAGCCGAGACCGATGCAGGCGATCACCCACAGCCAGAAAAATTGCTTGAACAGAGGCCGGTAGCGGGCCGAGCGCACGCGCGATGTATCGAGCCAGGGGATGAAGGCAAGCACCAGGATCGAGGAGAACAGCGCGATCACACCCATCAGCTTGTCGGGGATCGATCGCAGGATGGCGTAGAACGGCAGGTAGTACCACTCGGGCACGATTTCAGCCGGCGTCACCGCCGGATTGGCCGGGATGTAGTTGTCGCCGTTGAGGAGGAAGCCCGGGATGTAGAACACGAACCATGCATAGAGGATGCAGAACACGGCCATGAAGAAGCCGTCCTTGACTGTCGCGTAGGGTGTGAACGGCACGGTGTCCCTGTCGGACTTCGGCTCGATGCCAGTGGGGTTGTTCTGGCCGGCGACATGCAGCGCCCAGATGTGCAGCACCACCACGCCGGCGATCACGAACGGCAGCAGGTAGTGCAGCGAATAGAAGCGGTTGAGCGTCGGATTGCCGACGGCGTAGCCGCCCCACAGCCAGGTCACCAGCGCGTCGCCGACACCGGGAATGGCGGAGAACAGATTGGTGATCACGGTCGCCGCCCAGAAGCTCATCTGGCCCCAGACCAGCACATAGCCCATGAAGCCGGTCGCCATCATCAGCAGGTAGATGATGACGCCGAGGATCCAGAGCACTTCGCGCGGCTCTTTATATGACCCGTAATAAATGCCGCGGAACATGTGGATATAGACGGCGAGGAAGAACATCGAGGCGCCATAGGCGTGCAGGTAGCGCAACAGCCAACCAAAGTTGACGTCGCGCATGATGGTCTCGATCGACCTGAAGGCGAGATCGACATGCGGGGTGTAGTGCATCGCCAGCACGACGCCGGTGATGATCTGGACGCCGAGCATGAACGACAGGATGCCGCCGAACGTCCACAGATAGTTCAGGTTTCGAGGCGTCGGATAGGCCACGAAGGAAGAATGAATGAGGCCGCCGATCGGCAACCGCTTCTCGAACCATTGCAGAACTTTGCTCTGCGGTTGATAGGTCGAGTGTCCGCTCATGATTGAACCTTGAATGCGACGTTTCGCTCAGCCGATTTGGATCTTGGTGTCGGATACGAACTTGTAGGGCGGCAGGAACAGATTTTTCGGCGCCGGACCTTTGCGGATACGGCCCGAGGTATCGTACTGCGAGCCGTGGCAGGGGCAGAACCAGCCGTCATATTCGCCTTGGTGGGCGAGCGGGATACAGCCGAGATGCGTGCAGATGCCGATCAGCACGAGCCACTGGTCATGGCCCGGCTTGACGCGCTCTGAATCGGGCTCCGGATCCGGAAGGCTCGCGACATCGACGTTCTGGGCTTCGGCGATCTCTTTCTTGGTGCGGTGAAAAACAAAGATCGGCTTCGACCGCCAGAACACCTTGATGATCTGCCCGTCCGCAATGGGAGCGAGATCGACCTCGATCGGTGCGCCGGCCGCGATGGTCGAGGCGTCCGGGTTCATCTGTGCGATCAGCGGCACCAGGGTCGCTGCGGCCCCCACCGCGCCTACCGCACCGGTAGCGATATAGAGAAAGTCGCGGCGCGTGTGCTCCGCCGAAGACACGGTCGTCACGTCTTGGCCCTCTCCCCCGGCTGGCTTGTTCATCCGCCCGCGGCTGGAGCCCGGGACCGAAATCCCATGGGCGGCGGGGCGAACCGGTTGCGGCAGCCCTGCAAAAGGCAGGTCAGCGCGTCGGTCGCGTTCTATTGGCACCCTTGCAGTACAAGCGCAAGCCCGCAAAAGTGCGGCCAGCAAAAGCGCGCACCGGTTTTGCGTCCGCCCGCGCTTTTTATGTTACATTATGCGCGCAATGGCGTGCCCGCGCCCGCGAGGATTCGTCGCATAAATCATTCGTCTAGAGCGGCCTAATCCCGGACCAGGGGACATCGCAGACCCGCCATGCGGATCGCCCTTTACGAGCCGGACATTCCACAGAATACCGGCACGATTCTCCGGCTTTGCGGCTGCCTGGGCATTGAAGCGCACATCATCGAACCGGCCGGCTTCCCGGTGACCGACCGCGCCTTCCGTCGGGCCGGGATGGACTATCTGGAACAGGTTGTGCTCACCCGCCATGCGTCTTTCCGGGCTTTCGATGAATGGCGTCGGCACAAACACCTATGTCTCGTGCTCATGACCACCGCCGTCAAACGCTCCTACCTCGACCACACGTTCAATGCCGACCAAGTCCTGCTGTTCGGGCGCGAAAGCGCCGGCGTGCCGGAAACGGTGCACAAGGCCGCCGATGTGCGGTTGCGCATCCCCATGCGCCAGGGCTTGCGGTCGCTCAACATCGCGATGGCAGCCGCTATGGTCGCCGGCGAGGCTCTGCGCCAGACGAGTGGCATGCCGAGGTGATAATATCGGCCATGGCCCTTTGGGTGACCATGGCAATCCTGCTGGTCAGCCTCGCCACACGCGAGGCCAGCGCCGCGCGCACGTTGCTCGCTGAATTCATGACGCGCCCTCCCGCCGAAGCAAATCAACCGGCCATGTCGACCCTCGCGCTGGAAGCCTGCGTGCGCCGCGCGTTAGAACTCGATCGAACCGGCGCGGCCATCGACTATGAAATAGCGGCCATCGACCGCGAGGCGGCAGAAGCCCTGTTCTTGCAAAAGCAGATCAACATGGAACTGCCGACGGTCGGCAACTACGGCGAGCCCGCGCTCAACGAGTTCCAAAGCCGAGTCATCCGCCATCAAGAATTGGCAAAAAAATTCCAGGCAGAATTTCCGCTCTATCAGAAAAAACAAAGAGCTTATGACGCCGCGGTCGACGAATTCGAGCATGTCATTTGCACGAACCGATATAACCACGATGATCTCGAAGCAATCAAAAGCAAACTTGACCTGAAATAGCGCAACCGCTGCCAGGCTGACAGCTTTGACCGCGCGTGCGCTCCGGGCCTTCAGGGGATATAATCGCGGCCCGGAGTGGATAATGGACGCAGGACAATTGGAAACCCGCAAGGCGCGCGCGCGAACATGGTTCGAAGCGCTGCGCGACGATATCTGCGCGAGCTTCGAGACGATCGAAGGCGCGCTGCCCGCGAACGCACCTTACGGTGACCGCGACGCCGGCCGTTTCGTTCGTACACCATGGCAACGCACCGACCACATAGGCGCACCCGGCGGCGGTGGCGTTATGGCGTTGATGCGCGGACGCGTGTTCGAGAAAGTCGGCGTGCACTGTTCAACCGTGCACGGTGAATTCGCACCGGAATTCCGCAAGGAGATCCCGGGCGCCGAGAAAGACCCGCGCTTCTGGGCGTCGGGCATTTCATTGATCGCGCATCTGCACAATCCGAACATTCCCGCCGTGCACATGAACACGCGCTTTGTTGTGACCAGCAAGTCCTGGTTCGGCGGCGGTGCTGACCTCACGCCGGTGCTCGACAGGCGTCGCGTACAGAACGACCCTGACAGCATCGCTTTTCATGCGGCGATGAAAACGGCCTGTGACTCTTACGCCGAGATCGCGCCTTATGATAAATACAAGAAATGGTGCGACGATTACTTTTTCCTCAAGCACCGCAACGAAACGCGCGGTATCGGCGGCATTTTTTACGACTATCTCGAAACCGACTGGGACGAGACTTTTGCCTTCACGCAGGATGTTGGCCGCGCCTTTCTTCGCGTCTATCCCGGTTTGGTGCGAAAAAACTTCACGACGCCATGGGGCGAAGCCGATCGCGAGGAGCAATTGATCCGCCGCGGCCGCTATGTCGAATTCAATTTGCTTTATGACCGCGGTACTATTTTCGGCCTCAAGACCGGTGGCAACGTCGAGTCGATTCTTTCTTCGATGCCGCCTGTTGTAAAATGGCCGTGATACGAGTGCCGAAATTCCATTCGCCAAATTTGTCAATTCCATTCATCAAATTGTCTTATTACACATGTCATTGCGACGAATGGATTTTTGGCGATATGCAATAAGCCCTGGTGGTGCGCAATAAGCATGATGAAGTTCCAACGTTCAATCCCTCTGGGATTGCCTTGCATCGCTAACCGCTAGGTGGCAAAAGGCTGCCGCTTTCCACTTGGAATTGAGCGACCGGTCCGCGGAATCATTCTTGCGGAGGGGGCGATGCCGGACAACAATCTGTTCCTGCAAGCGATCGAAGCCGTCTATGCAAGCGGGCTCGAGAGCGACCGCTTGCCGGAGGCGTTGGATGCGACCAGCCGCTTGCTCGGGGCTGCCGGCGCAACGCTTGAAGTGCTGGACAAAGCGACACAGCGGCATCGCGCATTCTATGCAGCAGGCTTAGCTGACGTCGCGCGCGCTCCGTATCTTGAAGAGTTCGCGGCTCTCAACCCCCGCTTTCCCTTTATTTCGCGCCTGCAGCCCGGCCGTTTGGCATGGGATCGCCTGATTTTGGACGAAGCCGCCATGGCGCGCGACCCATTCTATGCGGAGTTCCTGCCGCATGTTGGTTTGCGCTATTTCGTGGCGGCGGTGCTCGAACACACTCCGGAGACGTTTGCAGGCGTCAGCTTCCAGCGCACACGCAAACAGGGCCACGTCAACAAACGCGAAATCGCGCTCATGGAGCGTTTGACCCCGCATTACCAGCGGGCGCACGACGTCGCGACGCGCTTGGGGGTCGTCGGTGATCGCCGGGGCGTGCTGGAAAATACGCTGGAGTGGCTCGCCGATGGCGTCGCCCTGCTGCGCGCCGATGGAAATATTGTTTACGCCAACGATACGTTGCACGTGCTTGCAAATCGCGGCGACGGATTCCGCATGAACGACCGCACCATTGAATTCGCGGCCCCGATTGCGCGAAGTCGATTCGAAACCGCACTCGGCGCGATGCAGCGGATTGGCGATCCGGCGAGTGACGCGTGCCCGGCAGATTTTCCCGCTCCCCGCAGCGGCGGAATGCCGGCATATATCGTGTCGATGCGCCCGCTCATGCGCGGGAGAAATCGCGCCACGCAGCATGCCCAGGCCGATGTCATGCTGTTGATACGCGATCCGCTCTGGCGCAACACCGCGACAAGCCAAATTTTACAGGAACTATTCAGCCTCACCAATGCCGAAGCGCATCTGGCGCAAGCATTGTGCACCGGCGTAACGACCGGTGCCTACGCCGGCGAGCGTGGCGTGAGCCTCAACACCGTCTATTCGCATCTCAAACGGATTCGCGAAAAGACCGGCTGCAAGAGTATTCCCGAGTTAATCCGTAAATACGGCGAGTGCAACGTTCCGCTGCGCCCGAGCTAGTTGCCGTCTTATGCAGGAAAACGATCTGTTCCTACAGACGATCAAAGCTATCTACGCGAGCAGCCTCGATAGCGCGCGCGTGCCGGAGGCGTTGGAGGCGACCAGCTCGCTGCTTGGCGGCCTTGGCGCGACTTTTGAAGTCATCAGCAAACCGGCGCGGCGGCCCATCGAGTTTTGGTCGGCCGGCTTGCCCGCAATCAGCGGTACGCAATATGTCGAGCATTTTGCCGCGCTTAACCCTCGTATTCCGCACACGCTTCGCCAACGCGCAGGTGATGTGGCTTGGGATAGTCAGCTCTTCGATGAAACGCAAATGGCGCGCGACCCGTTTTATGCTGAATTCTTGCCCGGCCTTGGGTTGCGTTATTTCATTTCGGTTGTGCTCGAACAGACGCCCGACAAACTGGTCGTTGTTGCTGTGCAACGGACCGGCAAGCAGGGCCATGTGGACAAACGCGAGATCGCGTTGCTGCGACGTCTCTATCCGCATTACCGACGCGCTTACGATGTTGCGACGCACCTGAGATGCGACTGCGATCACACTGGAATATTGGAAAACGCACTCGAGTTGTTGACCTATGGCGTCGTTTTGCTGCGCGCGGACGGCGAAATTGTCTACGCCAACGAAACTCTGCGTGCGCTTGCGCAACGAGGGGATGGTTTCCGTATTCTCGACAGTTCGCTCGAATTCACGGAGCCGGGTGCGCGCCGCTGTTTTGACGCCGCACTCGGTGCAGTGGAGCGCATCGGCGATCCCGCCAGCGACGCGCAAATGACCGATTTCCCGGTGCCGCGAAGCGGCGGAATTCCCGCATATATGGTGTCGGTGCGCCCGCTCATGCGCGGGAGAAGTCGCGCTACGCAGCATGCG
>WNFD01006092.1_pt1 | contig 12083 bp, 10 predicted proteins | sample 5400491 | NCBI WGS metagenome assembly WNFD01 (sample SAMN13153343, study PRJNA577476) | soil metagenome | isolation source: 120 cm saprolite under Douglas fir tree site 2 hole 2 replicate 2 | place: USA:California | collected 2015-04-18 | reverse complement strand
CGCAACGCAGCAATCCGCACGCTCCGCTCGGACGGAGCTCGCCGGCCAGACGATCGATGTTCTACGTAAGAGCGAAAGGCAGTTTCGTGAAGGACTGCATCTGGTTCGTGCCCCGATGGTCGGCACGTTCTACCGCCGACCCGAGCCGACCAAGCCGCCGTTCGTTGAGCCCGGCCAGGCAGTCGAGCCCGATACGACCGTGTGCATCATCGAGGTCATGAAGCTGATGAACTCGATTCCCGCGGGCGTGCACGGTGTCGTCGCGGAGGTCGTCGTCGACGACGCCGCACAGGTCGAGTACGGGCAGGTCCTGATCGCGATCGAGCCCGGGCAGGCAGGCAGCTCGAAACCGCGATGAAACCCAGGTTCGATTTCGTCGATGTCACGCTGCGCGATGCGCACCAGTGCCTATGGTCTACGCGCATGACGACCGCGATGATGACGCCGATCCTCGGCGCGATCGATCGCGTCGGCTATTCGCACATTAACATTCTGGGCGGTGCGGTGTTCGACGTCTGCGTACGCTACCTGCACGAGAATCCCTGGGATCGGGTGCGGCTGCTGTGCAGCCGGCTCGCGACGCCCTGCGATGCGCTCACGCGAGGACAGAGCCTCTATACTTTCGAGCTCTTCCCGGACGATATCGTCGCGCTCAACGCGCAGGTGCTGGCGCGCCTCGGTATAAAAGTACTCACGGTCTACGACGCGCTCAACGACAACCGCAACCTCGAGTCCTCGATCAAGGCGGGGCGCGAGGCGGGGATGAAGATCAACGGCTGGATGACGTACACGCTGAGCCCGGTGCACACGGATGCCTACTATGTTGCCCGCACCAGGGAGCTGGCTAAGCTCGACTGCGACTTCCTCTGCATCAAGGATCCGACCGGGCTGCTTACGCCGGAGCGCGGCAAGACGCTGTTCCCGGCGGTGGTTAATGCCGCCGGCAAGATCCCGGTGCAGCTGCATTCGCACTGCCAGTCGGCGCTTGCGCCCAAGGTGTACGAGGTCGCGATGCTTAGCGGCTTCAAGCACGGCTACACCGCTAGCGAGCCGCTCGCCAACGGCGCTTCGCTTCCCGCGACGGAGGAAATCGCCGCTCGCGCGAGGAAGCTTGGTTTTGATGTTTCGGTGAAGAGCAAGCCCTTGAAAGAGGTCGCCGACTACTTCCGCTGGCTCTGCGTGCGCGAAGACAAGCCGTGTGGGAAGGTGGCGGCCTACGACCCCGCCCTCTATGAGCACCAGATTCCGGGCGGCATGATCTCCAACCTGCGCTACCAGCTCGAGTCCATGAAGCTTGAGCACCGTCTGCCAGAGATCCTGGAGGAGGCGCCGAGAGTGCGACACGACCTCGGCTACCCGATCGTCGTTAGCCCGTTCGCGCAGTACATCGTCACGCAGTCGGTGCTGAACGTCGTCCAGGGCGAGCGCTATAAGACCGTCCCCGACGAGATTCGCAAGTACGCGTCGGGCTACTACGGGAACCTGGCCGCGAAGCCGAGCGATGAGTTCATGGACAGGTTAAACCTCAAGCCGAAAGACTTCGTGACTGAGCGACCAGGCGAGCACATCGAGCCCTGGGTTCCTCGCTTGAGAAAGGAATCGGGTCCGGCAAGTGACGAAGATCTCTTGCTCGCCGCGTTCTACGACAAGGCGCTGCTCGAGCCGCTGAAGAAGCCTGCACTCGAATACAGCTTCCGGACCACGCCGCTCAAGGAGCTCGTATCGTGGGTCGCGGCGCGGCGCGATATCGATTACGCGCACATCCGCTTCGCAGGAACCGAGATGACTTTCTCGGCTTGAAAGGAGGAGGGAACCATGAGCAGGTTTTTCTTGGCACTAGCAGCCCTGGCATTTTGTTTTTCCGCATCGGCACAGCAAAAATTTACCGAATGGGGCTGGCCGCAGCCTTATGAGCAAGTTTCGGCGAAGTCGGTGGAGTGGCTGAAGTCGAAGGGCTGGTGGCCGGTGCAGGTCGCGTTCCAGGCGCCGTGGTCGGGGCAGAACACGACGAACATCGTGATGGACCGTCAGAGGCTCCTGAAGAGCCGCGGTGTCGAGGCGAAATGGCAGGCGTTTCCGTCGGGCCCGGCGATCAACGAGACTATCGTCTCGGCGAAGTTCCAGGTCGGGAACGGCGGCAATTTCCCGTTCACGTCGCTGCTCGACAAGAACATCCCGGTCAAGGCTATCGCGATCCTCAGCCCGAACCTGCTGCACGCGCTGGTCGTGGCGCCCGACTCGCCGCTGAAGAGCATCAAGGACCTGAAGGGCAGCAATCCGCCCGCGACCATCGGCATCGTCACCGGCTCCTCGGCCGAGTTCTACTTCCAGATGGCGCTGCAGATGAATGGCCTCATCGTGGGCAAGGACGTGATCCTCAAGAACACGCCGCCGGGCGAGCAGATGGCGCTGCCCAAGGGAATCGCCGGCGTAGTGCCCTGGGACCCGACGCCGACCATGATGGTCGAGGAGCGCAAGAACGGCCGCATCATCGACTCGATCTTTCCCTACAACATGTACGAGGGCCAGTTCTACGTCCGCAGCGAGATCTCCGAGAACGCGCCTGACGTAGTGCAGGCGTTCTCCGACGCGTTCGCGGAGGCGACGCTCTGGATCCGGCTCAACCCGGAGAAGGCAGCCGACCTCATGGCCGAGGATCCCAGTCTGAAGAGCTTCTCGAAGGCGATCCTGCTGCAGCAGATCCGCGCGTACAACAATCTCTACAAGCCGACGCACATCTATCCGCACGCGCAGTTCTGGGGCGCGGTCAACGAGACCATCTTCAAGTGGCTGCACGGGCAGAACCGGATCACGCGCCCGCTCGTGGCCAAGGATTTCGTCGATGCGGTCGACGCGCGCTACATGGACCGCACCTTCGCCAACCTCGGCTGGGCGGTGCCGAAGCAGCCGCCGTTCCTTCCGGCGGGCTGGAAGGGTGACCCGGCGAAGCCACCGTATCCGGACTACGTGCACGCGATCAACACGAAGAACCCGCAGGCATTCCCGGAGCGCGGCGATCTCGTCAAGCCCTGGTCGTTCGGCGGCAAGAGCTTCGCACCCTGATCACGGGACTGGTATTGAAGGCGAGGCACCTTACCCTCTTGGCGGCGCTGGTCGCCGCTTGGTGGACGGTGAGTACGTATGTGCTAGACAGGACCACCCGGGCGCTGCTGCCCCCGCCGCAGGATGTCGTCCTGGCCGCGTGGGAGCTGGCGCGCACGGGCGACCTCTGGCGCCACCTGCGGGACAGCATCAAGCGGGAATTCGTCGCCTTTCTCTGGTCGACGGCGGCGATCCCGCTCGGCATCGCCATCGCATGGTGGAAGCCGGTCGAGGACCAGGTCGATCCCATCATCGAGATCCTCCGGCCGGTGCCGCCGCTCGCCTGGATCCCGCTCTCGATCCTGTGGTTCGGCATCGGTGACGTGCAGAACCAGTTCATCATCTTCCTCGGCTGCTTCTTTCCCATCCTTATCAATACCGTCGCGGGCGTGAAGGGGGTCGAGGGGAATCTCGTGCGCGCGGCGCGCTGCCTCGGCGCGGGCGAGGCACAGGTGCTCTGGCGCGTAGTGCTGCGGGCGGCACTGCCGCAGATCATCACCGGAATTCGGGTCGGCTTGGGGGTGGGGTGGATGGCGCTCGTTGCCGCCGAGCTGGTCGGCGCCAATTCGGGCCTCGGCTTCCTAATCAGCGACTCGCGCACCGTCTTGCGGACCGACTACGTCATCGTCGGCATGGCGACAATCGGCGTCGTCGGCCTGGCAATCGACCGCACCATCCGCACGATCGTGCAGCGCACGCTGCCCTGGTCGCGGGAATTCAGCCGATGAGCGCCGTCGCAATCAAGGAGGTATCAAAGATATTTTCTTCCACGGAGAAAGACGAAGACTCGGTGAAAGCCCTCCATCAGGTGACTTTCAACGTGGCCGACAAGGAGTTCTGCTCGATCCTTGGCCACAGCGGCTGCGGTAAGACGACGCTTCTCATGATGCTGGCAGGCTTCGAGCAGCCGAGCGAGGGAAAGATCCTGGTCGACGGCAAGCCCGTCGGCGATCCGACCTGGCAGCGCACCGTCGTGTTCCAGGACTACGCGCTCTTTCCTTGGATGACCGTGGGGGAAAACATCTCCTTCGGCCTGGAGATGAAGCAGGTGCCGTCCCACAAGTGCAAGGAGTTTGTGCATCGGTACGTGGAGCTGGTCGGACTACAAGGCTTCGAGCGGCGCTATCCGCACCAGCTTTCCGGTGGCATGAAGCAACGGGTCTCGATCGCGCGCGCGCTCGCCGTGCAGCCCGAGGTGCTGCTCATGGACGAGCCCTTTGCTGCGCTGGACGCGCAGAACCGATCCCGGATGCAGGAAGAGATGGGGCGCATCCTCGCCAGCAGGGACGAGCGCGTGCGCAAGACCATGATCCTCGTCACGCACAGCATCGAGGAGTCGATCCTGCTCTCCGACCAGATCGTGGTGCTCACGCGACGGCCGGGAACCGTCAAGGCCGAGCTGCGCGTCGACCTGCCGCGTCCGCGCAGCGAGACTGACCCGGCGTTCGTCGCGCTGAAGCGGCAGATACGCGACCTGATTCACGACGAATACGAGATCGAGACATGACGGCACGGGTTGCCCTGGTCACCGGCGCCGCGCAGGGCATCGGCGCCCGCATCGCGGAACGCTTCGAGCACGATGGCTATTTCGTCTACCGCGCGGACATCGCCGCCGGCACGAATCTGCAGATGGACGTCACCGACCGCCCCGGGGTTTCTTCCGCATTCGAAAGGATCAGAAACGAGAAGGGCGGGCTCGATGTCCTCGTGAACAATGCCGGGCTGCTCGCCTCCGGTTCATTCGACAAGACGACCGCAGACGCATGGGACCGCCTCCTTGCTGTGAACGTCACGGGAGTCTACAACTGCTGTCAGGCCGCGGTGCCGGCGATGAGCGGCCGCGCAGGCGCATCGATCATCAACATCGCATCGGTGTCGCACGAGAGGGGCGGAGGCGCGGTCGGCAACGTCTGGTACGGCGCGACCAAGGCAGCGGTGGTAGCGATCACGAGAGGGCTCGGCCGCGAGCTCGGTCCGCAAGGCATCCGCGTCAACGCGATCGCCCCTGGGATGTTGGAGACCGAGATGGTGCGCGAGGTCCTGACGCCGGCGCTTCGCGAGAAGATTATGGCGCGCTTTCCGCTGGGCCGCTTCGCGGATCCCGACGATGTCGCGAAGCTCGCGCTGTTCCTCGCATCAGATTCGGCGTCTTTCATCACCGGGGAGACGATCGCGGTCGACGGTGGATTCCTTCGCACCTGAAGTTGCTGGCTTATTCACACAGGCGATAGCGCTCGCCGTAGTCATCAGCGCGCTGGCGGGCGTGATCCGCGGCATCACCGGCTTCGGCGGCGCCCTGGTGATGTCGCCGCCGCTCGCGTTGCTGCTGATGATCGTAGTGTCGCTCGGGATCCTCGCCGCCTAGCCGAACGTCCTGGCCATTGCACTGGCCCCCTGGCGGAGCGCGGGAAGGTGGCTCAACGCACGCTCGAGCGACATGCGAGAGACGGGCGCGTGCACGGCGAGTGCGGCGCAGGCGCGCTTTTTCGCGTCGAGAACCGGAACCGCCACGCACACCAAGCCGGCGTGGTACTCCTCGTTGTCGACGGCATATCGGTTGGCTCGGATGCGCGCGAGCTCCGCCGAGAGGCTCTTGCGCTCGGTGATGGTGGTGTCGGTGAAGCGCTTGAGCGGTAGCTCCGCGGCCAAGCGGTCGCGTGCCGGTTTGCGCATGAGGGCGAGCAGCAGCTTGCCGCTTGCGGTGCAGTGCAGCGGCACGCGAGTGCCGGAGGTCATGATCAAGCGCAGCGGCCATGCTGCCTCCACGCGGTCGACATAGATGATTTCCGCGCCGTCGAGCATGGTGAAGTTGCACGTCTCGCCGACCTGCTCCACCAGGCGCGCGAGGATCGCACGGCGGCCTGCGCGCTGGCTGGCGTTCAGCATGACGTTGCGCCCCAGCGCCGCGAGGCGCGGCCCCGGGGCATACCGCCTTGCTACCGGCTCGCGCGTGACCAGTCCCGCCGCCTGCAGCATGCCCAGCATCCGGTACAGAGTGGGCTTGGGCAGGCGGACCGTGGCGGTGAGCTCGGCAAGCGCCGCCGGTCGCTCCGCGTGGACCACCGCCTCGAGTACGGCGATGGCCCGCAGGGTCGCGGGAACGCTATCTTCCTTTCGTGGCATGCAGGAAGATTATCAGAATCTAGAACGCAAAATTCCAGGAAATATGCGAAACTCAATCGGCTCTCCTCCGTTTACTCCTCCTATTCCCGAGCTCATTCTCCGAGGAACCTCATGACCAATATCGCCGAAGTGAAGCGCATGGTTATTTCCGGCCGCACGCGCATGACGCCCTCCGAGGCGTTCGTCGAAACGCTGGTCGCGCAAGGCGTGTCGGAAGTCTTCGGCATCGTCGGCTCCGCCTACATGGACGCCCTCGATCTTTTTCCTGCGGCAGGCATCCGCTTCGTGCCGACCGTACACGAGCAGGGGTCGGCGCACATGGCTGACGGCTACGCACGCGTGAGTGGCCGCCACGGCGTGTGCATCGGCCAGAACGGCCCCGGCATCACCAACTTCGTTACCGCGATCGCCGCGGCCTACTGGGCGCATACTCCGGTGATCGCGATCACGCCTGAGACCGGCTCGATGACGCTCGGCCTGGGCGGCTTCCAGGAAACCGACCAGCTGCCGATCTTCTCGAAGATCACGAAGTTCCAGGCGCATATCAACAACCCGGCGCGCATGGCGGAGCTCACCGGGCGCGCTTTCGACCGCGCGGTCCTGGAGATGGGCCCGGCGCAGATCAACATCCCGCGCGACTACTTCTATGGTGAGATCGAGACCGAGATCCCGCAGCCGATCCGCGTTGAGCGCGGCGCCGGCGGCGAGCGCGATCTCGACGCGGCGGCCGAAATGCTTGCGCAGGCGCGCTTCCCGGTCATCATCGCGGGCGGCGGCGTCATCTACTCCGAGGGAGTGCAGGCCTGTATCAGGCTCGCCGAGGCGCTCGGCGCGCCGGTGGTCAACTCCTACCTGCACAACGACTCCTTCCCAGCGAGCCACGCGCTTTCCTGCGGCCCGCTCGGCTACCACGGCTCGAAAGCGGCGATGAAGATCATCAACAAGGCCGACGTGGTGCTCGCGCTCGGCTCGCGCCTAGGACCCTTCGGCACGCTGCCGCAGTACGACTTCGACTACTGGCCGAAGAACGCGAAGCTGATCCAGGTTGACGCCGATGCAAAAGTGCTCGGCCTCGTGAAGAAGACCTCGGTCGCGGTCTGCGGCGACGCGCGTGCGGCGGCGGAGGCATTGGTTCTTCGCCTCAAGAATAAGAATCTATCTGCAAAACGGGAAGACATCGCGAGGATCGTAAAGGACGAAAAGCAGGCGTGGGCCGCGGAGCTCGCCTCCTGGGACCACGAGAAGGACTCGTGGAGCCTGGAAGTGTCCAAGAGCTCGAATTACATGCATCCGCGGCAGATGCTGCGCGAGCTCGAAAAGGCGATGCCGGCCGATGCGATGGTCTCGACCGACATCGGCAACATCTGCCAGATCGCGAACAGCTACCTCAAGTTCGAGCGCCCTCGCAGCATGTTCGGCGCGATGATGTTCGGTAACTGCGGCTACGCCTTCCCGACGATGATCGGCTGCAAGGTAGCCGCCCCTGGTCGCACCGCGATCGCCTATGTCGGCGACGGCGCCTGGGGTATGAGCTTCGGCGAGATTCTCACCTGCGTGCGCGAGAACATTCCCGTCACTGCGGTGGTCTTTAACAACCAGCAGTGGGGCGCGGAGAAGAAGAACCACGTCGACTTCTACTCGAACCGCTTCCTCGGCGTGAATCTCGACAACCCGAGCTTCGCCGGCATCGCCAAGGCGATGGGGGCGGAAGGAATCTTGGTCGACAAGGTCTCCAACGTCGGCGATGCGTTGCGCCAGGCATGCAAGGCGCAGAAGGACGGAAAGACCACGATCGTCGAGATGATGTGCACGAAAGAGCTCGGCGACCCGTTCCGCCGGGATGCGCTGAAGAAGCCGCATCGCCTGCTGGAAAAGTACAAAGGTCGGATGTGAATCTGAGGGTTCTTTTCGCTTCACTCTCGATACTTTTCTCGGCGACTACGGCATCGCAGGATTGGCCGGCAAAGCCGGTGCGCTGGGTGGTGCCCTACCCGCCGGGCGGCGGAACGGATGTCATCGCTCGCATCATGCAGCAGCATATGTCCGAGGGGCTCGGCCAGGCGATGGTGATCGAGAACCGCGGCGGCGCGGGCGGCGCGGTCGGCACTGCGGAAGCGGCGAAGTCCGCGCCCGACGGCTACACGTTTCTCTTCACGCTGTCGTCGCACACGATCAATCCGCTGCTCTACAAACTGGGCTACGACGTCGAGCGCGATTTCGCGCCGGTGTCGCTGGTTGTCAGTGTGCCGCAGCTCATCGCCGCGAATGCCGCGTCGCCCATCAAGAGCATGGCGGATCTCGTGGCCGCGGCGAACGCCGCGCCCGGCAGGCTTTCGTTCGCTTCTGTGGGGAATGGAACGCCTTCGCACATCGCGGGCGAGCTGCTCAAGCTCAAGATGGGAATCGACCTCGTGCATGTCCCCTACAAGGGCGGCGGCCCGGCGGTGAGCGACACGCTCGGCGGGCAGGTCACGCTACTCTTCGTCACCGCAGCGGCGGCGATGTCGCATGTACGCAGCGGAAAGCTGCGGGCGCTGGCTGTCACGACGCTCAAGCGCTCGCCGGGTGCGCCGGAAATCCCGACCGTCGCCGAGGCGCTCAACATCCCGGATTACGAGGTCGACTCGTGGTACGCGATGTTCGCGCCGGCGAAGACCCCGGCGCCGATCGTCGCGCGCATGCAGAAGGAGGTGGCGCGCGTGGTGCAGCTACCCGACGTCAGGCAGAAGCTGCTCGAGCAGGGCGGCGATCCGGTCGGCGGCCCGCCAGAGCAACTCGACCGCGTAGTGAAATCCGAGCTGAAGAAATGGGCTGCAGTCATCCAGGCAGCAAAGATCAAGGCGGAATAGCGGTGGTTGCGCCGCTCGTCGCGCGCGCGCGCGCGACGCAGGCCCGCTACGAGCGCTATAGCCAGGAGCAGGTCGACGAGGTCGTCACCGCCGCCGGCTGGGCAATCGTCAAGCCGGAGAACAACCGCCGCCTTGCCGAGCTCGCCGTGGCCGACACTGGCCTTGGCAACGTCGCCGACAAGATCGTCAAGAACGAGCGCAAGACGATGGGCCTGCTGCGCGACCTGCAGCAGGCCAAGAGCGTCGGGGTCATCGCCGAGTACCCGGAGCTTGGCATCGTCGAGATCGCGCGGCCCGCGGGCGTGGTGGCGGCGATCACGCCGTCGACCAATCCGGGCGCCACGCCGGCCAACAAGATCATTAACGCCCTGAAGGGCCGCAACGCCGTGATCGTCGCGCCCTCCCCGAAGGGCTGGAGTACCTGTGCCCTTCTCCTGGATTTCTTAAGAATAGAATTTAAAAAAATACATGCCGACGCCGACCTGGTGCAGATACTGCCGGCGCCCGTCACGAAGCAGACCACGCAGGAGTTGATGCGGGCATGCGATCTCGTCGTGGCGACCGGGTCGCAGGCCAACGTACGGGCCGCGTACGCGTCCGGCACGCCGGCCGTCGGCGTGGGCTTGGGGAACGTCGCGGTGATCGTGGACGAATCGGCAGACCTCGACGACGCCGCGGGCAAGATCCGCGACTCGAAAATCTTCGACAACGCCACGAGCTGCTCGTCCGAGAACGCGGCGGTCATCCTGGAGGCTGTTTATGCTTTCGCCCTGAAAGAATTGACCAATGTGGGCGGCGCCCTGCTGACCGCCGACGAGAAGGCAAGGCTGCAAAAGGCGATGTGGCCAGATGGCAAGCTCAACCCGGACATCATGGCGCGGCCGATCGAGAGCATCCTGAAGGCTGCAGGCCTAACCAGAAAGGAATTGCAGGGCGCGAAATTCCTGATCGTCGAGGAGACGGGCGTCGGCAAGGACAGCCCGTTCTCGGGCGAGAAGCTCTCCCTGGTCCTGACCGTATACAAGGCAAGGTCGTTCGACGACGCGTTCGCGCTGGTCAAAAAAATCTATGCGTACCAGGGTGCGGGCCACTCGGTTGGCATCCACACGAAGGACGACGCGCACGTGATGCGCCTCGGACTCGAGATGCCTGCGGCGCGCGTGATCGTCAACCAGGCCCACGCGATCGCCAACGGCGGCGCCTACGACAACGGCCTGCCGTTCTCGCTGTCCATGGGCTGCGGCACCTGGGGCCGCAATTCCATCTCCGAGAACATGAACTACCGGCATTACCTCAACATCACGCGGATCGTGCGGCCGATCGCGCCCCGCGTACCCACCGTCGAAGGGCTCTTCGGCGCCTACCACCGCAATCACGGCCGCTAGTGCGCACGGTCAGCCGGTTTCTCGACCGCTGGGCCGGCGAGCAGCCCGGCGCAACCTACTTGATCGCGCCGGAAACGGAGCGGCGGTTCACATATGGAGATTTGAGATCTGAAAGTCGAAATCTTTGCCGCTACCTGCGCGCCGAGGGGCTGCGCCCGGGCGACAAGGTTGGCTTCTACTGCACGAACGGCTGGCAGGCGGCGGTGATTTTCCTCGGAACGATGTATGGCGGCTTCGTTTCGGTGCCGCTTAACCTCCTCGCGCAAACGTCGCAGCTCGAATACGCGACTGCGCACTCGGACGTGAAGCTGGTGTTTGCCGACCCGGAGAACGCCCCCCGGCTTGCGAAGGTGTGGGCGGGCCGCATCATCGTCATCGATGTAGATGCGCCCAGCCTGTTCATCGGGCAAGAAGTATCGTCAAAAAAAGAACAAATGCATTCGCCGTCCGAAGAAGACCCGGCTCTGCTGATGTATACCTCCGGAACGACGGGAAAGCCCAAGGGCTGCCTGCTGACGCAGAAGAACGTGGTATCCGGCGCGCTCTTCGTGCAGCAGGCCCACGCGCTGACGTCCGAGGACCGCATGCTCTCGTCGCTGCCGCTCTACCACATCAACGGCCAGATCGTGGCGACGCTCGGCCCCATGGTGCAGGGTGGAAGCGTGGTGGCGCCGCACCGCTTCTCGGTCTCGCAGTTCTGGGAGCTGCTCGAGAAGCACCGCTGCACCTGGTTCAACGTGGTGCCGACGATTATTGTCTATTTGTTGTCTTCAACGAAAAGAGATTCCCGTCAAGATTTTCCAGCGGTCCGGTTCGGACGCTCCGCGTCCGCCCCGCTGCCGCCCGAGTTGCACCGGGAGTTCGAAAGGAAGTTCGGGCTTTCGATCATCGAAACGATGGGGATGACCGAGACCTGCGCGCCGATTTTTTCCAATCCGCTGGAGAAATCCGAACGAAAATACGGCTCGGTGGGCAAGCCGGTCGGCAGCTTGGCGAAAGTGAAGGACGGGGAGATCCTTGTCAAGGGTGACAACGTCATGCGCGAGTACTACAAGAATCCCGAAGAGACGCGCAAGGCCCTCGAGCCCGAGGGCTGGCTGCATACCGGCGACCTAGGCTATTGCGACCCGGACGGATACTACTTCGTCACTGGGCGGCTGAAGGAGCTGATCATCAAGGGAGGCGAGAACATCGCCCCGCGCGAGATCGACGACGCGCTCTACAAGCATCCCGCGGTGCTCGAGGCCGCGGCGGTCGGCATCCCGGACCCGAACTACGGGCAGGAGATCATGGCGGCGATCGTGCTCAAGCCCGGCGCCAGCGTCACCGAGGAAGAATTGCGCAGGTTCTGTGAGGGCGAGCTCGGGCCCTACAAGACGCCCAAGCAGTTTCGATTTTTCAGGGAGCTGCCGAAAGGCCCGTCCGGGAAAGTGCAGCGCCTGAAGCTGCACGACCTCTGAGCGGACGGCGCTTCGTACCAAGTCGGCCATCTGGGATAGCTTGCATGAGTTATGGCGCGCGGACTGGCGTCAATGCGCAACTCCATGCCTGGTTCCCGCCTCGTGCGGTGGCCATCATCGACACGCTGTGGGGCTGGCGATTACGGGTTACTACGCGAAGCAAG
>WNFD01014731.1_pt1 | contig 12084 bp, 10 predicted proteins | sample 5400491 | NCBI WGS metagenome assembly WNFD01 (sample SAMN13153343, study PRJNA577476) | soil metagenome | isolation source: 120 cm saprolite under Douglas fir tree site 2 hole 2 replicate 2 | place: USA:California | collected 2015-04-18 | reverse complement strand
GGCGAATGAAGGCCTGGTCGAGCCGCCGCGCGCAACTGCGGCAGCGGTCACGCCGGAGCCCGCGCCGCAGGACAACTCGCCGCCTGCGCCCGAGGCCGCGCCGAAGACGGAACCCAAGTCAGAACCCAAGCCGGAAGCCAAGATCGAGAAACCAGAGCCGAACGCGGTCGCCAAGGACCTGGTCGTCAAGCCCGCGCCGGAGCCGCTCGAACCGGCCGCCGTGCCTGCCGCGCCCGCGGTCAAACCGGTGGACAAGGCAGTGGACAAGGCAGTGGAAAGGGCAGTGGACAACAAGGTGGACAAGTCCGCAGAGCCGATACCTGCTTCTCGGCCTACTTCCCCGCCCGCGCCGCTGTTCCGCACCCGCGCCGATCTCGGCAAGGCGGCGGGCGCGCCGGTTCCGACCGTGATCCCGATCTTGCGGGCGCCCGACGACCCCGGCATCGACGACGAGGCGCCGGTGGACGAATTTACCGAGAAGATCGGCACCCCGAAGGCGCAAGCCGGCGGCTGGCGCGGCTTCTGGTCCCGCCTGGGCGGGTAGCGGGCTCGACCCGCGTTGTCCTTGCCATTTCGGGCCGTGCCCGATATCAGGTGCGCAACCGTGGTGGCGGGTTCGCCGGCCGCGGTTGCAATGGCGCGGTTTTTGTCGCTTGCCGCAATAGCTCAGTTGGTAGAGCACGTCATTCGTAATGACGGGGTCGGGGGTTCGAGTCCCTCTTGCGGCACCATTTTCAAAGTGTCCAGCCCGTTCCGCCCCGTGCGCGTCTCTGCCGGTCACCCAATCCACCCGCTCGCGTGATTTTGCTCACATATTCCGCTCCTCCGAACGGACTAGTCTCCTGGTCGACCCAACGACGGGAGACGTCACATGCGTAAGATCATTTTGGTTGCGGCGATGGTTCTGGCGTCCGCGGGCGCTCAGGCCGGAGGATCGCGAAGTCTGTCGCTGGCGGGCAGCGACTCGAAGGCGGTCCAGGACTCCGCCAAGACGGTCGAGCCGGCGAGCGCGGTCGACGCCTCCAGGGCGCCCAAATCCGCCAACGCGACGTCCGCCGGGACGACCGGATCTGCGGGCGCGAGCGAGAGGCAGAAATTCGCCGAGCGTCCGCCGGGTGTCGACATCAGGAGACAATCCCAGATGCAGCAGTCCCGGATGCAGCAATCCCGGATGAGGGCCCATGCATCGCAGCGGCGCGCGGCGCCGCATATGGCGGGGATGGGCATGCGCAGGCCCGTGCACATTCGCCTGTTCAGCAAGGCGCGCATCGTCGCCGCCCTGCATCGCCACGGCATCTATTGGTAAGCTGGGTCTTGTCATTCCGGGGCGATGCGACAGCATCGAACCCGGAATCTCGGCGGCCTATTGCGAGACCGTCTGCACCACGCTCGAGATCGGCCGCGAGCTGACGGGTGGGATCTTCAAGTCCTTCACCAGCGCCTCGTCATATGCCGGCAGGGTCTGCATCGGCGTCTTGGCCTTCATCTGCACGACCGTGTAGCCGCCGGCCTTCAATCGGCGCAGCAGCGTCGGCAGCGCCTCGGCGGTGTTCTTCTGGAAATCGTGCATCAGGATGATGCCCTTGCCGAGCTTGTCGACCTTGGTCATCACGGTGTTCACGATCTTGTCCGGCTTGCTGTCGCGTTTGAAGTCGAACGAGTCGAGGTCGCAGGAGAGCATCGCGATGTTGCGGGTGCCGAGATAGGTCACCATCGAGGGATTGTGCTGCAATTCCGGAAAGCGGAAGAACGGCGAGGGCGTGGTGCCGAGCGCCATCTTCACCGCGCTGAAACCCTTCTCGACCTCGTCCTTGGCCTGCTGCTCGGTGAGCTTCTTGCTGTTCAGGTTGGCGTGCGACCAGGTGTGCGCGCCGACGGTGTGGCCGGCGGCGAGCACCTGCCGGAGGATTTCCGGATGATAGGTCGCGTGCTTGCCGATCGGGAAAAACAGCGCCTTGGTGCATTCGTCATCGAGCGCCTTCAAGACCGCAGGCGTGTTGCCCGGCCACGGGCCGTCGTCGAAGGTCAGCACGACTTCTTTGGGCTGGAGGAAATCGAACTGCTTGAAATGCTCGAAGCCGAATCCCGGCCCGCCCGACGTGTCGATCTCGACCACGCGGCCGACGCCGAGCGCATCCGGATTGGCGCAATTGGATTTCTGCGGAACGGCAAGCGGGAGCGGCGCGGGCACAGACGTGGACGGCGTCGCGGGCTTGCCGGACAGCGCGCCGGTGATGTCGAGATCATCCTTGGTCAGATTGTTGGTCGCGAGCCTGGTGGCGGGGGCTGCCGGCAGCGGGGCTGCGGATTTCGCGGCCATCGCTTGAGGTGCGGCCTGATCGGCCCGCAGCGACGTCGCGAACAGCCATCCTCCCGCGATCATGACCGCCGCGACAACACTCCCCAGTATCAGACCCAACGCATTACGCATTTGACTCGTCCCCAACATACAACCACGGGATGCGCTGCTTTCGCGCCAAGTCATTAATGGGAAGGAAGTGTTAACGCCTTCCCAACACGGCTCGCGTCGGCGAGCGATTTCCGGCGGATGCGGCAAGGTGACCATCATCACACGGGTAGGAGGAATCGTGACGGTCATCACAGTCTAAATGGGGCGTTAAGCGCATGTTGGTTCCATCAAACAACGGGCCCGCCACGCGGTGCCAATGGGAGCCAAAAATGAACGCGTCTTTCACCCGCAAGATCCGCCAGGCCGGTTTGGTGTTGGCGTTCGCTGTTTCCGTCTCGGCGCTGTCGACGAGCCAGAGCTTCGCATTCAGCTCGGAAGAGCAGCAGATGTGCACCGGCGACGCGTTCCGCCTCTGCAGCTCCGAGATCCCGAACATTCCCGCGATCACCGCGTGCATGATCAAGCACCGCGCCCAGTTGAGCACCGGCTGCCGAACGGTGATGGACCACAGCTTGTCCAAGCAGGGCAAGAACGTCGCCGCGACGGACTGATCCCGGATCGCGCCTTTGGCGATCCCGGATCGCGCCTTTGGCGATCCCGGATCGCGCCTTTGGCGATCCCAGCGCGACGCAGGTGGCGGCACCTGCGTCGTTTCGCGGCAATCGCCTCGCTGCGTCCATGGATTGCAGCCTGAATTTGCGCTAGAACGCCTCCCTTCACGCGATGCAGTTCACAGAGGCGTAACCCAGATGATCAGGTCTCTCGTCGTCATTCCATTGGTCCTGCCATTGGTCCTGATGGCCGCAAGCGCCCCGATGGCCACGAGCGTCTTGGCGCAGGGCGTGAGCCCGCGCGAGCATGACGCCTGCGCGCGCGACGTCTCGCGCTTCTGCCGCGCGAAGATGAATGACGGCGATCAGGTCGTGCTGGCCTGCCTGAAGCAGAACCGCGCCCGCCTCTCCAAGGCCTGCGAGAAGGTGCTGACCGAGCACGGGCAGTAGGCCTTCGGTCATTTCGTAACGCGCGTCACTTTCTCCATCCTCTCCATCGTCATTCCGGGGCGCGTGTCAGCGCGAGCCCGGAATCCATTTCATCACGGAACAAGTGGTCGAATGGATTCCGGGTTCAGCCCGGAGCCTGTCATCGGCCGCCACGGCCGATGAAGATGGGCACTATTCTTTCGCCATACCCCTATGATGCCGCCACCCGCCATCCGCTCCAATCGGCAAATCTGCGACGCCCTGCGATCTTGCGCGACGCCTCATGGGCGGCTGCCTTCCCAATATCGCAGGGCGGTTCGGTTACCCTTCGATAGCGGCCCTCTCGATCAATCCCGGGATCGGCGCGATGGGCCACTTGCAGACATAGTCATTAGGTTATTTCTTCAGATGCCTACATGACAGGGGCGGTATTAGCTGTACCGCCGTCTCCACATTGGCCTAGCAGATGCCGCGCTGACATAGAGTAACAGATGCCCTACGACCCCAAGCATATCGAGCCGAAGTGGCAGCAATACTGGGAGGTGAACAGGACCTTTGCGGCGGAGATCGATCTCGCGAAGCCGAAATTCTACGTCCTCGACATGTTTCCCTATCCCTCCGGGCAAGGGCTGCATGTGGGTCACCCCGAGGGATACACGGCGACCGACATCGTCGCCCGCTATAAGCGCATGCGCGGCTTCAATGTCCTGCACCCGATGGGCTGGACGCCTACGGCCTGCCGGCCGAGCGCTATGCCGTCCGCACCAACGTGCATCCGGCCGTCACCACGAAGCGCAACATCGAGACCTTTCGCGCGCAGGTGAAGCGGCTGGGCTTCTCCTATGACTGGAGCCGGGAGCTGTCGACGACAGATCCCGAGTATGTTCGTTGGACGCAATGGATCTTTCTCAAACTGTTCGAGCGTGGATTGGCCTACCAGGCGGAAGTGCCGGTGAACTGGTGCCCGGCCCAGGGAACGGTGCTCGCCAACGAGGAGGTGAAGGACGGCAAGTATGTCGAGACCGGCGATCCCGTGGAAAAGCGGCTGATGCGGCAATGGATGCTGAAGATAACTGCCTATGCCGACCGCCTGCTGGAAGATCTGGAGGAGCTCGACTGGCCGGAGGGCATCAAGGCGATGCAGCGCGACTGGATCGGTCGCTCGGAAGGGGCCGAAATCGCATTCGCCATCGATCGCACCGATGAAATGCTGCGGGTCTTCACCACGCGACCCGACACGCTGTGGGGAGCAACCTACTGCGTGCTCGCTGCCGAACATCCACTGGTGCCGAGGATCGCCACGAACGACTGCCGGGCCGCAGTGATGGCCTATATCGAAGCCAGCGCCCGCAAGAGCGAGCACGAACGCTCCGACCGCGCCGGCCGCAAGTCGGGCGTGTTCACTGGCAGTTACGCGATCAATCCAGCCAATGGAGCCAAGCTGCCGGTCTGGGTCGCCGACTATGTGCTGATGGGCTACGGTAAAGGCGCCATCATGGCCGTGCCCGGACATGACAGCCGCGATCACGCCTTCGCGCGCGCGTTCGACCTGCCGATCGTCCGCGTAGTGACGGGCGGCGGCGACATACAGGAGGAGGCGTGGGAAGGCGACGGTACCATTGTCAATTCGCCGCCCCTCGATGGCCTACCATCGGCAGCGGCCAGGACGGCCGCAATCGCTTGGTTGGAGGCCCGCGGCGCCGGGTACGCGCAGGTCCAGTACCGCTTGCGCGATTGGCTGTTCTCGCGCCAGCGCTATTGGGGTGAGCCGCTGCCGATCCTGCATCGCACCGACGGCTCGGTGGTTGCTCTGCCGGACGATGCGCTGCCGCTGTTGCCGCCAGAGCTCGAAGACTACAAGCCGACGGCCACCGGCGAGCCTCCGCTGGCACGGGAACCGCAATGGGTGCGCACGACCGATCCGGCGACCGGCGCCCCAGCTTTGCGCGAGACCAACACCATGCCGCAATGGGCGGGATCCTGCTGGTACTATCTGCGCTTCCTCGATCCGCACAACGACAGGGCGCTCGTTGATCCCGCGAAGGAGCGTTATTGGATGCCAGTCGATCTCTATGTCGGCGGCGCGGAGCATGCGGTGCTCCACCTGCTGTATGCGCGCTTCTGGCACAAGGTGCTCTACGACGTCGGCATCGTCTCGACGAAGGAGCCGTTCCGGAAGCTGTTCAATCAGGGGATGATCCTGGCCTTCTCCTATCGCGACGCTGCCGGCAAATACTACGAACCGGAGAAAGTGATTGAGCGCGAGGGACACCATTTCGCCGGCGACATGCCGGTAATCCAGAAGATCGATAAGATGTCGAAGTCGCGCTTCAACGTCGTCAATCCCGACGACATCGTTGAGGCTTATGGCGCCGACTCGCTGCGGCTCTACGAGATGTTCATGGGGCCGCTCGAGATGACGAAGCCATGGCAGACCTCGGCCGTGCACGGCATGCGGCATTTCCTTGAACGCGCTTGGCGCCTGGTCTGCGACGATGATGGCCACGTCAGTGCGCGACTGGTCGACGTCGCACCCGATCCTCAGCTCTTGCACCTGCAGCATAAGACTGTTCGAGCGGTGACCGACGGCATCGAGAGCCTTCGCTTCAACACCAGCATCGCCCGGCTCATGGAGTTGGTGAACGCCCTGACCCCCATGGAACAACGGCCGCGCAGCGTCGTGAGAAGCTTTGTGTTGCTGCTGGCTCCTGTTGCGCCCCATCTCTGCGAAGAGCTGTGGCGCGTCCTCGGCCATGGCGAATCATTGGCCTACGCCCCCTGGCCAGGCTTTGATCCCGATCTCGCCAGTGATGATCAGCGGGAATATGTCATCCAGCTGAACGGCCGACTCCGACACAAGATCGTCGCTGATGCCGACATGCCCGCCGATGCGCTGATGGCGCTGGTGAAGTCGGATCGGCAGGTGAAGGAGTTGCTGGCAGGCAAGACGATCGTGAAGGAAATCGTCGTTCCCAGGCGGTTGGTAAACTTCGTCGTCCGTGACTGATTGCAAGTTGCCGCGCCACGGTCGACGAAGATGGGCACTACTCGTTCGCCGTGCCGCTATGATTGCCGCAGCCCGCCACGCGCTCTAATCGGCAAATCTGCGCCGGAATACGATCTCGCAGTGATACCGTTTATCTTTCAGGCCGCCGTGGCAACCTCAGCCTCGCCGTTCCTTCTTTTGCCGTGCCGACCATCGATGCCGGCCCGTCGATGGTCACCCGGCGCACGATGCGCGGCTGGTCCCCGTAGTCATCGATGGCTTTGTGTTGCGTCGCGCGATTGTCCCAGATCACGACATCGCCCGTGGACCAGCGCCAGCATACCGTGTTTTCCAGCCGCGTCACGTGATCCTGCAGCATGGCAAATAGATGCGTCGAGTCTGCCGAACTGACGCCGAGGAGCCTGCGAACGAAATAGCCAAGGATGATAGCCCGCTCTCCGGTCAGCGGATGCACTTGGAGGTAATTGCACCCCAAACGAATGACTGCCTTACGTGCTGCTGCCCGCGGCGCTTGCGACCACCGGCAGCACTTCGTTGGCGGCGCGGTCGGGCGTGTCTTCCTTCCAGCGCACCGATCCGAACGGGCGTTCCAGCATGCGGCGAATCCGCACCGGGTCGGGGCCGATGTGAAATGCGATCGCCTGCTGATGCAGCGCGCGCTCCGACTGGGTGGAGCGGTTGCGCTGGCGCAGATAGTCGAACCAGGTCGGGCAGTGGTAGCGCTCGGTCCATAATTCGGGATCGGCGATGTCGCGCGCGATCGACCAGCCATAGGCGCCGTTGCGCTGGCGGCTAAGCTGCACGTCCTGCATCACATTGTGGAAGGCGCGGGCGTTGTCCTGCGCGACGCGATATTCGATCTCGACCACCAAGGGACCGCTGCGCCCGGTCAGCGACAATTGCACCTCGGGATCGGCCAGCAGTTCGGCATCCTCGTTGCGCCCGCCGACGCGCGGCATCGGCAGCAGCCATCCGAGCAGCGGCAACAGCAGCATCAGCCCGCCGGATACCAGCAGCGCCATTTCAACGCCGGCGGCGTCGGTGAGGTGGCCCCAGCCCCAGCTTCCGATCGCGATGCCGCCGGCGATCGAGGCCTGGAGCATCCACGACGCGCCCGCGACCACCAAGGCTGCGGCGGTCAACACCGGCATGCGGCTCAACGCCACCGCGACGATGGCGCTGCCCATCGACAGCGCGCAGGCGCGCACTGCGGCCTCGCCCGAGAGCTGCCTGCGGATCTGGCCGATGTTGAGCGCGCCGACCACCGCGCCCATGCCGAACGCGCCCAGCATGATGCCGTAGGTCTGCGCGCCGCCGTGCAGCAGGTCGCGCGCCACCAGCGGCATCAGCGCCGACACCGAACCGCCGACCAGGCCGGTGACAAAAGTGCGCGCCAGCACGGTCTTGATCGGCGGCGAGTTGGCGATATAGCGCACGCCCGAGACGATGGCGCGGTTCAGCCTTTCACGCGGAAGCCGCTGCGGCTCGGCGACGCGCCGCCACAGAAACAGCACCACGAACAGCGGAATGTAGAGCAGCGCATTTGCCGCGAAGGCCGCGACCGCGCCGGCGGTTGCGACCACGATGCCGCCGATCGCAGGCCCGAAACTGCGCGCGATGTTGTAGCTGATGCCGTTCAGCGCGACCGCCGACGGCAGCGTTTCCGCCGGCACCTGCTCGCTGACCGAGGATTGCCAGGCCGGGCCGAACAGCGCCATGCCGCAACCGACCACGAAACAGAGCGCCAGCAGGATTTGCGGGTTGATGTGGCCGAACCAGGTCAGGAGCGTCAGCGCGGTCGCGCCCACCAGCGAGATCGACAGCGACAGCATCGCCACGATGCGGCGGTCATACATGTCGGCGACCGCGCCGGCCGGCATCGAGATCAGCATCACCGGCAGCATCAAGGCGGTCTGCACCAGCGCGACCTTGTCGGCCGACGAGGCCATCTGCGTCATCGCCCAGGCGGCGCCGACCGCCTGGATCAGCAGCCCGAGATTGGACAGCAGGCTCGCGAGCCAGATCCGCCGAAACACGCCATGCCGCAGCGGCGCGGCAATGCCGTCGGCTGGAAATACCTGACGTTTCAGCGCTTCGGTCATATCCGGTTCCGTTCGGCCGATGATTTGAGCATGATTTCCGCGCCTTGCGTTTCTTTCGGGGAAAAACCCGTCTCCATGGACCGGTGCATGCTTTGGGGGCCTGATTCTTCCGGCGATATGTGATGCCCGCGATAATCGGTCGCTGTCCAGTGTGCTAAGTGCACCGTGTCGGGCCGGAATTGCCCGGATCAGCATGATGAAAAACGATGAAGCACGAATTTTTGTACGGGTCGGCAACTCCCGCCGGCCGGATTGTGGTCGCAGAGTTGACGTACTAGCTGTCGCATAGCTTTCCTTCGCAAGTGGTGAGGCCGTCGCATGAGCGTAGCCGAAGTGTACGAATTACCGGTCCCCCGCCGGCCGCTGGAACCGCCGCGTCCCCCGCGCGCGCCCGAACACATGACCATGCTCGGCTGGATGGCGGCGATGCGCACCAGCGCGCTCGGCGCCTGGGGCCAGCGCGCCTATGAAGAGGATATCATCAAGGGCCGCTTCTTCGCCCGCAGCAGTTTCACGATCAACACGCCGGATGCGATCCGGCACGTGCTGGTCGACAATTACGAGAATTATACGCGAACGCCGACCGGTATCCGCGTGCTGCGGCCGATCCTCGGCGGAGGATTGCTCATCGCCGAGGGGCGGGCCTGGAAGCACCAGCGCCGGACACTGGCCCCAGCCTTCACGCCGCGCGCGGTAACCATGCTCGTTCCGCACATGGTCGCGGTGACCGACGAGACCATTGCGACGCTGAAGGCGAAATGCGACGCGCCGATCGACCTGCGTGAGGTCATGCAGCGGATGACGCTCGAAATCGCCGGGCGCACGATGTTCTCGTTCGGGATGGACCGTCACGGCGCCGCCCTGCGCAATTTCGTGATGGAATATGGCCACCGGCTGGCGCGGCCTCACTTCCTCGATCTGGCGTTGCCGCTGCCCTGGCCGACGCCACAGGACTTCGCCCGTGCGCGGTTTCGCAAGCGATGGACGGCGTTCGTGGCCATGCTGATGGCCGAGCGCCGCGCCGCCGGCAAGAAAGAGGGCGCCCCGCCGCACGATCTGTTCGACCTGATGGGTGACGCCCGCGATCCCGAGACCGGCAATGCCTTCAGCGACGAGCAGCTTGGCGATGAGGTGGCGACGATGATTCTCGCCGGCCACGAGACCACCGCCACCGCGCTGTTCTGGACGCTCTATCTCCTGGCGCTTGATCCGCAGACCCAGGAGCAGGTGGCCGCCGAGGTGAAGGCGTTACCGGCGGGGGCTGCGGGCGAAATCGAGCGGCTGAAATTCACCCGCGCGGTGATCGACGAGACCGTGCGGCTTTATCCGCCGGTCTTTATGATCGCGCGCGCCGCCAAGGCGGCCGACACCGTCGCGGGCCTGGCGGTCAAGCCGAAGGACGTGATCCTGATCGCGCCGTGGCTGCTGCACCGGCACGAAAAGCTGTGGCACAACCCCAACGCCTTCATCCCCAAACGCTTCATGCCGTCGGCGCCGCCGCCGGATCGGTTCGCCTATCTGCCGTTCGGCGTCGGCGCGCGGGTCTGCATCGGGGCGCATTTCGCCCTGGTGGAAGCGACGCTGGCGCTCGCCAAGCTGATCGGCGCATTCCGCGTCGAACTGATCGACAAGGCGCCCGTGATGCCGGTCGGCGTGGTGACGACGCAGCCCGACCGCTCGCCGATGTTTGTCATCAGGCCGCGGCGGGGCACTTGATTTAGGGGCCATGTGACATAGGCGGCGTTTGATTCAGGGGGCGCCTGACTGAAGGGGGCGTCCAATTTAATCCGGACAGGACGGGGCTTCGGGGTATTGCCGGCAGGTTGCGGCAATGCCATCTAGGCTGAAGCCATGAGCGACATCCAGTCCCAGTTTTCGGTTCTGAAGCAAACCGCCGATCCGGCCGTCGCGGATGCCATCGCACGGCTGATCGCGGACGGTGAAGATCACGAGCTCAATCGAATCAACGCCCTGGAATTTTCCAAGCGCACCGGCTTCGACGAAGAGAAGGTGATTTCCGGTTTCTTGCACGCCTCGCGGCTTGGCCTGTTCGATCTCACCTGGAACGTGCTTTGTCCCGGCTGCAGCGGCGTACTGGACGCGCATGACACGCTGAAATCGCTGCGCGATGATGATTATCATTGCGGATTATGCGCCTGCGGCTACGAGCCTTCCGTCGATGAGCAGGTCGAGGTGGCCTTTACCGTCAGTCCCAAGATCAGGCGGATTGCCGCCCACGATCCCAACACGCTGCCGCTATGGGAATATTACAAGCAGGTGTTCTGGAGCTCGGGCATCGATCTCGACAAGAATTCCTTTGCCTCGCTGGCCGAGGAAGTCACGCTGGATGCGCTGGAGCTGCCCGCCGGCGAAAAGGCGGTGCTGTCGATGCAGCTTCCGCCACAATTCGTCATCGTTTTCGAGCCGGTGACGCATTCCGCACATTTCATCGACGTCCAGGGCGAACCGACCAAGGACCGTCAGCAGCTCGGGCTGATCTTCAACAAGGCGCATCCGCCGACCGGGTCGATCACCTTGCGTCCGGGTCCGCTGCGGCTCGCGCTTGACAATCAGTCCGGCGTGCGGACGCTGCCCACGGTCTTTGTCGCGGCCGACGCGCTCCACCATCTGCTGGGCAAGCGCAGGCCGTTCCTCACCGCCAAGCGGATGCTGTCGAACCAGACGTTCCGCGACGTGTTCAAGGCCGACAATCTCAACATCGATCAGCGTCTCAAGATCACCTCGTTGACCTTTCTGTTCACCGACCTGAAGGGGTCGACCGCGCTTTACGAGCGGGTCGGCGACCTCGTCGCGTTCGACCTGGTGCGCGCGCATTTCCATGCGCTTCTGGAGATCATCACGGCCGAAAAGGGCGCCGTGGTCAAGACTATCGGCGACGCCGTGATGGCGACCTTCGTCCGGCCGGACCACGCGCTCGTCGCGGGCTTGCGGATGCGGGCGGCGATGGACAAGCTCAATGCCGAGCGCGGCAAGTCCGACCTGATCGTCAAGATCGGCATCCATGAGGGACCGTGTCTCGCGGTGATGCTGAACGAGCGGCAGGATTATTTCGGCCAGACCGTCAATATCGCAGCGCGGGTGCAGAGCCTGTCGACCTCGCAGGAGATCCACATCACCGGTCCCGTGATCGACGCGCCCGGCGTCGCCACCATCCTGGAGAAGGAGGCGATCCGGCCGATCCAGAAGGAGGCCGCGCTGCGCGGCATCGCCGACAAGATCGTGGTGTACGAGATTCCGTAACTCTTAACCGTCGTCATTCCGGGGCGATGCCACCGGGTCGCGCGAACGCGCGCCCGATGACAGGCTCCGCATCGAACCCGGAATCTCGAGATTCCCCCGATGCGCAATTGCGCATCTGAGGTCTGGTGCTAACGCACCATCCCGGAATGACGAAGCAGCAATTGACGACGCGTTTTCTAGCGAGACAGATTGCCGAAACGTAACCAAGGTCCACCTTCCGCGCCGATTGCGCGGATCAGCGTTTGCCCTCATATATTCTGCAGATTCGCCGCTTCGGCGGCCAAGGGCCTCGTTTTCACGGCGGGACATCATGCTTGACGGATT
>WNFD01006090.1_pt1 | contig 12084 bp, 10 predicted proteins | sample 5400491 | NCBI WGS metagenome assembly WNFD01 (sample SAMN13153343, study PRJNA577476) | soil metagenome | isolation source: 120 cm saprolite under Douglas fir tree site 2 hole 2 replicate 2 | place: USA:California | collected 2015-04-18 | reverse complement strand
CGAGGCGGGCGGCTTCAGCCTGGTGGTGGACGAACCCGAGAGCGCCGGCGGCACCGGCACTGGCCCGATGCCGACCGAATACATGCTCACGGCCATGGCATCGTGCTATGCCCTCGCGCTGGCCTGGGCCGCGGGCAAACGCGGAATCACGCTGCCGGACCTGGCTGTCACGGCCACCGGCACCTACGATGGGCCGCGATTTTCCAGGCTCCAGCTCACGGTCGCCTCAGCCGCGGCCCGGGAGGTGATCGAACGGCTCATCGAGCCCGCCCTGCGGGTCTGCTACGTCTCCAACACGATCGCCGCGTCGCCCCCCATTGAGGTCGCGGTTGAACCGATGCCGCGGAGCCCGGCCCGGTAAGGGGCGGCTCAGCCGGCGGTCAAGGTCGGCCATCGCGGCCGCGAAGCACGCCAGCGGAGCTTCCGCCACTCCGGCGCCCACCTGGCCGGTCCCGGCCGTTCGGTGCAGGATTCCGGTGGTCACAGCGGGTGGGCTGCCCAGTTCCACCACCTTGCGCACATCCACGCCTAGCGGCGTCCCGATGTTGTCCAGTACCGGGATCTTGAACCTGCTCGATCGCCCTGCGCACACCGCCGCGAGCCGCCGGGTGAGGGCGGCCGCCTCTCGCATCTGCCCGCCCAGGAGCTGGGCCACCGCCGGGGAGCCGGCCGCGGCAGCCGCGCCCAGTCCGGACAGCTCGAGCACGGCGCTGTCGCCGATGTCCCTCGCGCTGGTCTGCGGCCCCTGGCCTGGGTAGTAGAGCGCGTGGCCCACCTCCGGCGCCTCGTCGAGGAACCACCGGCCGGAGCCGGCCAGCCGGATGCCGAACGTGGTCCCGTTCCGCGCCATGGTGGTCACGATCGAGGACTCCGGCACCTGCGCCGCCCACTCGGTCAGCGATCTCGCGGCACCCATCGCCAGCGTGAGGAAGAACAGGTGGTTGCCCGCCAGGAAGCGGGCAAAGGCGGCGGTCTCCGGCCCGCCCAGCTCGGCCAGGTGCGGAAGCCACTCCCTGATGAGCAGGTTCGTGGCGGCCTGGGTCCGGACGTGAACGTCATCCCCCATGGTCACCGCCTGCGCGGCCAGCGTCAGCACGTCCAGCGGGCCAGTGCGCGCCACGATCGCGCGGATCACCGGCGCCGCGACCTCACGGAGGAAGACCAGCCGGGCGATGGAAGCCTCGCTGACACACCCGAACCACGCCACCTCGCCCGGTCCCTGGGAGATCGGCGCATACGCGGTTGTCGCGCCCGCGTCGTTGACCAGCTCGTACAGCGGCGCACTCGGGCCGAGCGCCGTTGCCATGGGCACCACGACGCGGTGCGCGTTGGCCGGGCTCAGCTCGATCTCGCCCCGGGCCAGCTGAGCATCTGCCTGCTCGGCGGTGGCGGCCCACCCTTCCGCCACCGCCGCCGCCCGCATCGATCTGCGCAGCGGATCGGGGGCATCGGCATAGCCGATGGCCGGCCCGCAGTGCAGCAGGGTCGCGTCCGGCAGGCCAGGTACCGCGTCGGCCACGGTGGTGACGCCGGTCAGCAGCGGAATCCCCTGGTCGAGCCGCCGGAGCACCTCGGCGTTGGCCGCCTCTATCCGCTCGGCGTGAATCCCGTACAGCCTGCCCAGCGCGGCGACGGCCGCGGGCTGCCCGCCGGCCGGGACGCGCCAGTCCACCGTGATGACCGGTGCTCCCTGTTCCCGTATCGCGTCCGCGAACAGCGGCAGGCCGACGTTGACGACGCCGACGCTGGCAGGCAGCGACAGCGGCGCGCTGCGCGGTTCGGTCATTGCATCCTCACAGCGTCGCGAGCGGCGGCGATCAAGGCTTCCTCGGCGAAGCGGTAGGTGTCCCGCCAGCCCCGTGCCTCGTCCGCGAGTTCGCCTGCCTCGGCGGTGGCACGGTCAGCCATCCTGGTGACCTCGGCGGGCGAGGCGCCGCCGAGCGAAGTCCTGCTCAGTACGATTTGCCAGGGATCCAGCGCCGCGGCAAGATCGCGCCCGGTCAGGCCGAGCGGCGCTCCGGTGACTTCGGCGGCTGCGGCGTCGAGCATGGCGCCGTCGATGTCGACCCCGCGCAGGCCCGCGCTGCTAGCCTGCCGGACAGCGTGGCCGACCACCCGGTAGGCGGTCCGGTAGTCGATCCCGCAAGTCTGCATGATGTACTCGGCGAGGTCGGTGGCCTGTGAGAAGCCGGACTCCAGCGCGGCCAGCATCCGGCCCGCGTTTACCTCGAAGGTCCGCACCACCCCGGTGGTCAGTTCGGTGGTCCGCTGCGCGAGGTCAAGCGCGCGCGGCACCTCGCCGTAAGCGAAGATGAGGTTGTCGCTGCGGGCGGACGGTGTCTTGGCCACCGCGAGAAGCCCGGTCAGACGGCCGATCAGGGTTCCGGCCGCGCCGCGGATGATGGACAGCGCATACGGGTTGCGCTTCTGCGGCATCAGGACACTGGCCCGGCTGTAGCCATCGGCCAGGGTCACATAGTCAAATTCCTGGCTGGCCCAGATCTCCAGGTCCTCGGCCAGCTTGGACTGGGTCACCACCAGTCCGGCGGCTGCGCTGACCATGTCGAACAAGCCGTCGACCTGCCACATCGCGTCCCGCGTGTGCTCAGCGACGGCGCGGAAACCCAGCAGGGCCGCGACATGATTGCGGTCGGCCCGCAGCCGGGTGCCGTTCACGCAGCCAGCCCCGCCAGGACTGGCGTCGGTCCACTCCAGCGCGTCGCTCAGCCGTCGCCCCGCGCGCAGCACAGGGAACGCGAAGGAAAGAACATAGTGGCCGAACGTGGACGGCTGCGCGTGCTGCAGGTACGTCTGGTCGGCCATCAGCGTGGCGGAATGTTCACGAGCCCGGTTCGCGAGTTGCGCGGCCAGATCCGCGGCCGCCTCCATCAGCGCGGCCAGATCGCCGCGCAAGCGGAGCCGGAACGCGACCCGGAGCGCCTCCCGCCGCGGGCGGCCCGCGTGCAGCCAGCCCGCCACATCGCCGACCCGGCTGACGAAGTACCGCTCCCGCGAGTTATAGGGCTCGCCGTTGGCCGGATCATAGGGAAACTCGCTGGCCGGGATCTCCATCGTGTCGAGCAAAAGGGCCAGCAAGCGGCGGGCCGCGTCCGGCGGGATGACCCCCGCGGCAGCCAGGTCGAGCAGGTGGGCAAGGTCAGCCAGGTTCATCCCGTGATGGAGGATCGGCGCGTCGGCGTTCTCGAGCGCGAACCCGGCCGCGATCAGTTCCGGCGCCGGCGGGCCGGTCGGCGGTCCGGCAGGTGAGCCGACCGGCGGAGTGGCGGCGGGGCCGGGCGCGGCCGTCACCGGTCAGCCTCCGTCGCCGCGGCGACCCTGTCCGGCCATTCCAGTGGCTCTGCCGCCCGGGCGGTCCTGGCCCGCTCGACCACCAGGTCGGTCATGGCCGCACAGGCGCCGGTGTCCGGCTGCCCGGCCAGTTGCCGCGCCTGCGCAGGACTGAAGAGCCCGGCATTCACGAGCGCCTGCTCGGCGGTCAGCCCTGCTGCGATGCCTTCGCCCAGCGCCTGCTGTAGCCGCTCCTGTGCCCGGCGGGGGCCGAGCCGCGGCGCGAGCAGCGCCAGGGCGCGTTCGCTGACCGGATATCCGCCGTGCCGGGTCAGGTTGTTCCGCATCGCTCCGGCATCGACCGCCAGCGCCGCCAGCAGATCGATCGAGGTCTGGAGTGCGGCGGTCGCCAGCAGGCAGACTTCGGGTAGTGCCACCCATTCGGCCTTCCAGCCGCGGCCGTCCCGTTCGTGCTGCTGGGGCACTGCCTCGACCATCACCGCGGCATTGGCCCTGGCCAGCCTGGCCAGGGTGTCGAGATGCTCGCTCGACTCCGGGTTCTGCTTGTGGGGCATGGTAATGCTGCCCACTGTCCCGGCCGGGGAAGCTTCGGCGAGTTCACCGATTTCAGGTCTCTGCAACTCGTACACCTCGCCGCCGATCCGGGCGAGGGTGCCGCAGATCAGGGCCAGGAGCTGGGCAAACTCCGCACCGCGATCACGGGCCGACAGCCACGAGATGCCGGGGTCGGCCAAGCCAAGCTCGGCGCAGAACCTGGCCCGGACCGCCATTGCATGCCCGCCGTAGAACACCAGGCTGCCTACTCCACCGCCCAGCTGCCCGACTAGCCAGCGAGGGGCGCCTGCCCGCAGCCGGTCCAGGTGACGGCGGATCTCGTCCGCCCAGGAGGCAGCCTTCCAGCCGAAAGTCACCGCGCTGCCCGGCTGGCCGTGCGTGCGGCCCGCCATCACGGTGGACCGGTGGGCCACCGCCAAGTCCAGCAGCCGTTCCTCGATCTGCCGAAGGTCCCGCCACACGATCGCGCCGACGCGGCGGATCGCCAGCGCGGTCCAGGTATCGGTGATGTCCTGGACGGTGGCACCGGTGTAGACATACTCGCGAGCCTCCTCCGGCAGCACCGCCTGGAAAGCGCGGATCAGGCCCAGCATGGAGTGGGATGTCTGCCTGGTCTGCTCGGCCGCGTAGGCGACGTCGAGCAGGTCGGCCCGTGCATGCGTCGAGATAAGGTCGGCCGCACTCGCCGGAATGACCCCGGCCGCCGCCTGGGCGCGGGCCAGCGCAGCGATAACCCCCAGCCATCCGGTCAGCCGGCCCTCGTCACCGAGGATTTCCCTGGCTTCGGCCGTCCCCCACAGGTGCTGGTAGAGGGGCGAGTCGGTGATCCGGCTACTCATCGCCGGACCGTACGACTGGCCCGGCCTCCGAGGATTGTGGTGCCGGGCTAGCCTGGTCGGCTGCGTTCGCGGCGGCCACCGCCAGCCGCAGCCCCTCCTGGATCTGGGCCAGGCTGGCGCCCCACGGCACGACCACCAGGCCTTCATCGACCGAGACCCGGTCTTCCAGCAGGCAGCATTTGGTCAGCACGGGCACCCGCTCCGATGGCCAGGCCGGCTCGGCCCGTCCGTCTCGCCGGGCCAGGTTGCGCGGGCACATGTCCACGACCGGCGCCTCGTCCGCGTAGAACCAGTCGTGGATGGACCTGGACCTGGCGCATCCCACCAGCGTCCACGGCGCTCGTTCCGGAATCTCGTCCAGGTAGGAGACGGGAACAGCAGGCCCTGCTCCGGCGTCGCCGTCCCCGGCCCGGCACGGGAACAGGTAATGCCCCGCTGGGCGCGTACGCGCAAGGTCAGCCAGATCTATCAGGTCAGGGACCAGCTCCACCGGCACCAGATCTTCGGCCAGATCGAGCACCCGGTTGAGCTGGTCCACCAGCTTCGGCGGCGAGGGCGGCACCACCTCGACCACCCGGATCCGGATCGGGGCCGGGTCGAGGATGAAGTTCACATGGCCGTAGCGGCCGCGCACGATCACGCACCGGGCAGTTGGCGCCTGGCTGGCCGCCACCCGAGCCAGCTGGGTGGGCACCGCGGTGTCCGCATCGGGTGCGTCCACCGTCGCGGTCTCCTCCGCTCCGGCGAGCATGGTCACCTCGGTGACGGGGGAGAACAGCGGCTCGTCGGAGTCCTTGCTGACCTCGACGACAGCGCTGGAGCCGCGGTTGCGCATGACCAGGTAGCGGGTCCTGCGGTAGACCGGGCGCCCGAGCAGGTGGGTCCGCAGGCTCTCCTCGTCTAGTGCCACCGGCACATCCGCGACGCTGACGTTGCGATACTGGGAAGGAACCAGGTTCACTGCCGGCCCGGTCACGTCCTGTCGGCGGGCACGGGACCCGGCGACCACACGCCGTGGGTGTCGGCACGCAGCGAGAGCCGGAGCGTCTCCAGCCCGAGCACATCGGCCGGGTGCACGTTGGCTAGGTTCACGTCGGGGCCGAAGCGGCGCACGAACCACGCCTGCTGGTCCTCCCTGGGGGCCTCGAAAACGAGGGAGTCATGGCCCGCCGCCGACACGAGGGCGTCGACAATGTCCTGGCGCACGGCGCCGGACCGGTCGTAGATGCCGACCGTTCCGCTGGCGCGGCCTTCGGCCAGGACCCAGGTCGCGCCGGATTCGAGGTCACGCGACACTGCTTGTGCCCACTGCGCAGGCGTCAGGCGTATCCCCGGGTCTTTCGGGCCCACCTCGGCGAGCACGATGAAGTGCCGGGAAGCCTCAGCGATCAGGTCCTGCTTGGCGGCGGCGTCCATGGGGACGGTGCCGGACGAGACCTCGACGCACGGGAATCCGCAGTCGCGAGCCCAGCCGAGGAACTCCGCCGCCCGGCCCTGTGCCCAGGCGATCTCGAGCAGCGTCCCGCCCGGCGACGCGAGTACCCGGTGCCTGGCCAGCAACTCAAGCTTGGCCGCGAGGTTCGGGTCCAGGTAGGAGATCCCCCAGCCGAGCTTCCACACGTCCACAAAGGACCCGTTCATGGCCAGCAGGTCAGCCGACTGCCCCAGCGGGATGCCGCGGTCAAGGATATGAGTGATACCAGTGCCGCGCGGCTTGGCGGCTCTAGCAGGCAGATCGAGGAAGTCCGCGGCCACCATAAACGCTATGATAGATATCTTTACACTTTAGTGCAAGGATGCTCGGCATGGTGCATGCATGCTGCCGGCGGAGAGCCGGACGACGGGACGCGGGAGGCAAGGATGGCGACTGATCTCGCGGCCTTGATCCAGGCAGTGCGCACTCATCCAGGCGTGACGGCAAAGTCCGAGATCGGGCTGGTCAGCGAGGTCTTTCAGAGCACCGACTGGCTGGCGGGGCCGGGCGACGACGGCGCGGTCGTGGCGGACCAGGGCACGAGTTTGGTGGTTGGCGGGGAAGCCATTCTTCCCTCGTTCGTGGCAGCCGATCCACACGGTGCCGGGGTAGCCGCGGTGACCACCAATCTCAACGACCTGGCAGCTATGGGTGCCTGGCCACTCGCTTTGGTCGACACCGTGACCGGTCCGCGCCCGGTGATCCAGCGGGTACTGGAAGGCATGCGGTGGGCGTCGCGCCTCTATCAGGTGCCCGTTGTCGGCGGGCACCTGACCGTCACCGGCGGACCGCCCTCGCTGTCGGCGTTCGGGCTCGGCCGGGCGGACCGACCGCTGAGCGCGCGGTCCGCCGAAGCCGGCCAGTCGCTGGTGGTCGGCTGCTGCGTCGATGGGCGGATGCGAACGGACTTTCCCTTCTTCCCTTCGTTCGACGAGCGGGGCGATCGGCTGGCCGGGGACGTCCGGCTGCTGGCCGAGGGCGCCTCCCGCGGCTGGGTGGAGGCCGCCAAGGACGTGAGCATGGCGGGCCTGGTCGGGTCGCTGGCGATGCTGCTCGAATGCAACCGGCTCGGCGTCACGCTCGACCTGGACGCGCTGCCGGTCCCGGCCGGGGTGACGCTGGAACAGTGGATCAATTGCTTCCCGTGCTTCGCGTTCCTCCTGTGCGTCCCGCGCGGGCGGGAACACGAGTGCCTGGCCGCCTTCGCCGGCCGCGGCCTGGCCGCCGCGGTGGCTGGCACTCTGGACGGCACCGGGCAACTGCGGGTCTGTTCGGCAGGCCGCGTGGCGACCGCCTTCGACCTGACCACCGAGTCGGTCACGAACCTGGCCCCACCGGCCGGGCGTAGGCCGCTGCCCGTTTCTGGTTGATACCGATCAGCATGCGCTGGTGTGGAATGCCGGCGTAGTCCACCAGTCCGCCGGCTCGCCGCCAGCCAAGCCATTCGAAGAATGTCACGTTCGCAGGCTGGATGAATGCCTCCATGTCCAGCCCCCCGCGGAGTGCCGCCGCGGCCACGGCAAACCGCACCAGCGGTGCCCCGAGGCCCCGGTGGCGGTGGCCTGGCAACACGGCCAGCCGATCGCCCTTCCATCTACCCGAGACTGCCGAGAATGGGTAGAGCCTGACGGTCCCGCAGATGACGCCGTCGGCAAGGCCGACGACGTGGATCGTCGCCGGGTCCTCGTCATGGGCGTCCCTGTCCCCGCCGTTGCTCCCGAACAGCCCCTGCTCGACGACGAAGACCTGCTGACGGATCCGGAAATGGGCAGCTCGCTCATCCGGCGTGACCACAGTCCGGCAGGCCAGCCCGAGCCGGTCCGCTCTGTCGGCCAGCGAGCTAGCGGCTGCTGACCAGCGGGAGGAAGGTTGGGCCATCGCTGTCCGCGCTCCCCTCGAGCAGGCTGATCGCCGAGCATGCCTGGCACCGGGCGCACCCGGCGGCCACCCCCCGGGCGCCCAGGCCGCGAACGGCCAGGTACGGCACTACCCGGCGGTAGATCGTCTCGCAGTACTCCGGCGACGGGGCGACCATGTCCTCCATTAGGCTCCCGACCGTGGGGCGCAATGGCACCACGAACGGGTACACCCCGATGTCGATTGCTCGCCGGCAGCCCTCCACGGTCAGATCCGGATCCTCGTCCATGCCGAGGATCACGTAGGTGCTCACCTGACCTTCTCCGAAGGCGGCCACGGCGCGCTCCCAGGCGCGGAAGTACCCGTCGATCCCGGTGCGCGCCTTGGCAGGGGCGACCCGGGCAAGCACCTGCGGGTCGAAGCTCTCGACGTGGATGCCGACCGAGTTGATGCCCATGCCAGCCACCTGGTCGATGACGGCCAGATCCCGCGGTGGCTCGAATTGAACCTCGACCGGCAGGCCGGACGCCTCACGGACCGCCTTGCCGCAGCGCGCCGCATACAGCGCGCCTTTGTCCGGGGTGGCGGTGGTGCCTGTGGTCAGCGTCGCATCTACCGCGCCGTCGAGGTCCCTGGCCGCTACCGCGACCTCCGCCAGCATCTCCGGCGTCTTCTTGGCGATGGTGCGGCCGTTCGCCAGCGTTACCCCGATCCCGCAGAACGCGCATTGATCGGCGTTACCCCAGTAGGCACAGGTCTGAATCACCGTGCTGGCCAGCGAATCCAGGTGCAGCAGCGCGATCTGCCAATACGGGATGCCGTCCTGCGTCGCCTGGTCGTAGTAGCGCGGACGCTGGAATGGCTCGGCGGAAGCCAGTCGCTCAGCCTCTCGGTAGATGCCCCACCCGTCATCCTCCGCACGGAGCACGTACGGCGACGTGCGCGCATAGCCAAGTCCGGTGGGAACTGTGGCGGCGAAGCCCTCGATCCAGAGCATGCCGGCGTCGGCCGGCCCCGCGCCCCCCTGGCGGGATTCCAGCGGCACTTCTACTCGCATGCCGCGCCCCTGCAGCTCGGTGATCAGGCGCGCTAGCCCGGGGTCGGGACCGGGCCTGGGCGGCCGGACGGGACCAGCCCTTCCCGGCTGGTACGCGACTGTCTGGGCCGAGGACTCGCCCATTGTCCCTCCCTCGCCCATCCGCGCCTGCCAGCAGCGGCTTGTTCGATCCGATATAAACGTTCACAATCCTTGATAGACCCTGCGCTCGCGTCAAGGCAACCCCTCTGAGCACATTGCGCGATCCCAGACAGCGCTGTCGATGTCCCGGCCAGGTCAGCGCGGGCGGCACGTCAGGACTGAGCTGGCGGAGCTGGCGGCGCCCTCATGGCCTGCTGCAACGCTGCCGCGAAAGCGACCGGGTCGAGGTAACTGCCCACCGTTTCCCCGATCCGCAGCCCTCCCGTTGCCAGGTCAATTTCGGCCTCGTCCAGGCGGTGGATAGCGCGGCTCAACGTCTCGTCCAGTCCGATAGAGACAATGACCGCCCGCCCCGTGGCGACCTCCGCCTCGATCCGCTGATACTGAACGTAGGGCGCGCGGTCCTGCGATCCGATCTCCTCCACGACCGCCCAGGAAACGCCCTGCTCGCGGGCCGTGGCGAGTGCTGCCAGCCGGCCACTGGCGACATGTGATGCGACGAGTTCGCGGTACCGCATCGCGCAGGCGGCGGCCGCCACCAGGTCGGGTCGGATCCCGGCCGTGCTTGCGTCGGCTGCCTCCTCGGCAGCCAGTTCGGCTCCTTGCTCATGCGCCGCGAGCAGCGCCGGCAGATCGGGGCAGCTCTCGCGGAGGCGCCCGATCAGCCGCTGGATCGCGGTGACCGACTGCTGGTAGAGGTCCGGACGCGCCATCACCAGCGGGAAGAGGCGGGCTTCGGCCTCATCCCAGGCCCGCAGCACCGGCGGCGGAACGTCGGGCCACGCCGCTTGCGCACCGGACGCGCTGCCGCCAGGCGGATCAGAAGTGGAGCCGGCCATTGCACCTCTCGCTCAATCCTGTTTACTATTCTGAACGAGACGTCACCTATACGACTCACCACGAAATCTACCCCATCGACCAGCAGGATCTCATGACCAGGACTGCGGTGGTCGCACTCGGCGGCAACGCGCTTACTCGGGCGGGGCAGGCCGGGACGTGCGATGAGATGCTGGCCAACGCAATGGTGATGGCGGCGGCGGTCAATGACGTGATGGAGGCAGGCTGGCGGGTGGTGGTCGTGCACGGCAACGGCCCGCAGGTGGGGAACCTCGCGCTGCAGCAGGAAGCCACCTCAGCCGTGCCGGCGCAGCCACTGGCGCTACTAAGCGCGATGACCCAGGGGTTGCTGGGCAGCCTGATCGCTCGGGCGGTAGATGTGCTGCGCGGTCCTGGCACCTCGGCCGCGCTTATCACCCACGTCACGGTAGATCCCGCTGATCCGGCGTTCGGGTCGCCAGCCAAGCCGATCGGCCCGTTCTTCGAGGCCGGAGAGGCGCAGCGACTGGCGGCGAGCCGGGGCTGGGTGGTCCAGCCGGACTCCGGCCGTGGGTACCGGCGGGTGGTTCCCTCCCCTGAGCCCCTCAGTGTGATCGAAATTGACGCGCTGCGTGCTCTTGTCGACGCGGGCCATCTGGTCATCGCCGGTGGCGGGGGCGGGATTCCGGTCGCGGCGGTGGGCACGCGGACTGTCACGGTCGACGCGGTCATCGACAAGGACCGCGCGGCGGGCCTGATCGCCAGCCTTCTCGGAGCGCAGGCGCTGCTCCTGGTCACCGCCGTGGACCGGGTCATGCTCGACTACGGCACGGCGAGGCAGTCGGAGCTCGGCACGATTACCGCCGCCGATGCCGCACGCCACCTGAGCGAGGGCCAGTTCCCGCCGGGCAGCATGGGTCCCAAGATCGAGTCGGCACTGCGCTTCCTGGCCGACGGCGGGGAACTAGCCGTGATCACCTCGCCCGGCCTGCTCGCCGGCACCCTGACTAGCGACGGCAGGCGGTCCGGCACCATCATCGAGCGCAGCCCTTCCCAGGCAGGACAGGGCAGGTGAGCGCCAGGCGGCTGCGCGTTTTCGCCGGCACTTACCGCGATTCGCTGCTTCTGCTCAGCGCGACCCGCGCCATGGCAGACGGCGACGGCGTGAACTGGGCTACCGCCTCGATGGCCACCCCCGCGACCGTCGATGACCTTGCCAGCCGGAGGTTCCCCCCGGACGGCCTTGCCGATGCCGATGCCAACGCACTGCTCCTCGCCGTCCAGGCCGACGGCGACGACGCCGCGGACGACGCGGTCGAACGTGGCCGGGCTGCACTGTTCGCGCAGGCCGGCCGCCCGGGCGAGGAACCCCGCAATGCCCGGCCAGGAACCATCGGGGAGGCTGCGGCAGGGATGCCGGAGGCGAATGTGGCGGTGGTATCGGTGCCGGGCCCGTACGCGGCGATCGTGGCCCATTCCGCACTGACCGCCGGCCTGCACGTCCTGCTCTTCAGCGACAACGTGCCTCTGGCACAGGAGATTGAGCTGAAGGAGCGAGCCAGCCGGCTGGGCAGGCTCGTGATGGGACCCGGCGCGGGCACAGCGATGCTCGGCGGGATAGGGCTCGGGTTCGCCAACGCGGTGAGAGCCGGGCCGGTCGGCATCGTGGCTGCGGCCGGGACAGGCGCACAGGAGGTCATGACGTTGCTGGACGCCTGGGGCATTGGCGTTTCCCAGGTGATCGGCGTCGGCGGCCGGGACCTGTCGGCCGCCGTCGGAGGACTGATGGCGCGGGACGCGGTCCGAGCTCTCGATGCCGATCCGGGCACCGACCTCATTGTGTTGGTATCCAAGCCCCCCGACGGCGACGTCGTCCGCTCGGTGATCAGCGCCAGCACGGCAACCCCTGTGGTCGCGGTTTGTCTGGGCATGTCCACTCCGGACGGGCTGCTCGCAGGCGCGCCGCTGGCTGCCACGCTCGAGGAAGGGGCGCGGCGGGCCGCAAGCATCCTGGGTCGCAAGGTGCCCGAGCCGGC
>WNFD01006089.1_pt1 | contig 12086 bp, 10 predicted proteins | sample 5400491 | NCBI WGS metagenome assembly WNFD01 (sample SAMN13153343, study PRJNA577476) | soil metagenome | isolation source: 120 cm saprolite under Douglas fir tree site 2 hole 2 replicate 2 | place: USA:California | collected 2015-04-18 | reverse complement strand
GCTTTAGCGCGCACCCTCACAGTGGGACAGCCATTTCTGGCTGTCCGACTTGCTCATGTCCGCGCATCTCCGCGCACCTCCGCGCCCTCAGCGTCTCTGCGTTAGCTTTTCTCTTCTTCTTTCCCTACTCTCCCACTATGATTCCTCTCGAATGCCCGCGCTCCTCCGCACCCTCCGCGAACGCGACCTCTTCCTCCTCTTCATCGGCTCCGTCATCGGCTCCGGCGTCTTCCTCACTCCCGGCCTGATCCTCCGCCAGCTCGACGGCTCGGTCGGCTGCTCCTTCCTCGTCTGGATCATCGGCGGCTTCCTCTCCCTCCTCGGCGCGCTCACCTACGCCGAGCTCGCCGCCGCCAATCCCGAAGCCGGAGGCCTCTACATCTTCATTCGCGATGGCTTCGGCCGTATGTCGGCCTTTCTCTATGGCTGGTGCCTGTTCTTGGTAATCGCCAGCGGCTCCGTCGCAGCCCTCGCCCGCGCCTTCACCCGTTATCTCGCCGAAATCATCCCGCTCACGCCCATCGAAGCCACCCTCGTCTCTGTCGCCATGATCGCTGTCGTCACCGCCGTCAATGTCTGGGGCACCCGCAAAAGCTCCGACCTGCAAAACTGGACCACGCTCATCAAGGTCGGGATCATCGTCGTCCTCAGCGCCGTGCTACTCTCCCTCGGCCATCACATCCGCGAAATTCCTCCCGCGCTAGGCTCCTCACAAACCGGCTTCTCTCTTCTCTCGAATTTCGGCCTGGCGATGATCGCCGTCCTCTGGGCCTACGAAGGCTGGCAGTTCGGCACCTACAGCGCCGGAGAAGTTGTCGATCCGCAAAAGGCTTTCCCCCGCGCTTTCCTCCTCGGCTCGCTAACCCTGACCGGCCTCTACCTCATCGCCATCGTCGCCTATCTCAGCGCCCTTGGCCCCGCCGCCTCTACCAACAGTGAAGCCATCGCCGCCACTGCCGCCACGGCTGTCCTCGGCCCCTGGGCCGGACGCGCCATCGCCTTCACCATCCTCATCTCCACCTTCAGCGCCGCCAACAGCGTCGTCCTCACCGCCCCGCGCGTCTTCTACGCTATGGCCAACGACAATCTCTTCTTCAAAAAACTAGCCGAGGTCCACCCGCGCTTCCGCACTCCCGCAAACGCCATAATCGCCCTCGGCATCTGGTCCGCCGTCCTCGCCAGCGCCGGCAAATTCGCCGAACTAATCGGCGGCGTAATCTTCATTGGCTGGATTTTCTACGGACTAGGCGCCGCCGCCATCTTCCCCATCCGCCGCGCCAGCCACGGCAAGCCCATCCCCTACCGCGTCCCCGGCTACCCCTGGACCCCAGCAGTCTTCGTCCTGGCCGCCGCCACCATAGTAGCCAACGCCATCTACCTCGCCTTCCACGACCCCACCCAATTCCGCAACCTAGCCGTAGCCATCCTCCTCTTCGTCCTCGGCCTCCCCGCCTACCTCTTCTGGCGCCGCAACTCAGTAAGGGGTGCGGTCCGTCGCCGCACGGAGTAGGGACTACATGAGCGGCAGAATGAGTGCCGAAGCCTAGCGCAAGGCTGCAACCGCTGGCAAGCATTCCTATCTCAGGTCAGCGCCGGATGGACGGTGGCCTACTCTTGCGGGTCGTGCAAGGGTGGCTCGCCTGCTTTTTTGCTTTTCTAGCCTTTTTCCCTTTTTGGGGGTTTGCTTGTACGCCATTCATCCGATTGCACTTACAAGTTTAATCTTGACATACGTCCAGACCTGTGGTACCCTTTCTTGTGTTACCTCGAACAATTCCCGCCTTTAGTTCGCACCAACCCTTTTATTTCCAGCGGCTTGCAGCCTCTTGGCTCTCTTTTTTCACCTCCCTCCCTTTGTTTTCAATAGCTTGCAGCCTCTTTTCCCAAAACACCCGGGTGGGGGGTACCCCAGCACCCCCACGCTTCGGTTCCCCCCGTCGCATGCTCCACGCAGCGCCTGTATCCTTCAGCGCTCATTTACTTGCGCATACTTCCCGTCACCACGGGGGTGTACTACCCCTATCTCGTCTGGTTCCCTTCGTCGTCCTGCAGCATCCAGCCGCAACTTCTGGGCCCTTCAAGGTATCTCCGTTCCAGCCTCGAGCCTCCAGCCTCCAGCCTCAAGCCTCCAGAACCTACATCAGGCTCAGAGGGTCCATGTCCACCAGCACGGCGGTCTCTGGGATCTCTTTCAGCTCAAGATACGACATGGCGCCGCTGAGCACCTTGGCCAGCAGCGAACGCTTCGGCGACTTCAGCAGGAACTGAAACCTGTGCTCCTTCTTCAATTTCGCTATCGGCGCGGCGGCGGGGCCCAGGATGCGCAAGCCTTTGCCGTCGTGCGGAGAAAAATATTCGGAGAGCTGCCGCGACCAGCGAATCGCTTTTTCCAAATCCGTGTCGCGGACGATGACGTTCGCCAGCGACGTGAACGGAGGATAGGCCATCACGCGCCGGAATTGCGTTTCGCGCTCGTAGAATGCCGGATAGTCCTGCTTCACGGCGTCCTGAATCGCGTAATGCTCCGGATAGAATGTTTGAATCAGCACGCGTCCCGGCAATTCGCCCCGTCCTGCGCGCCCGGCAACTTGCGTGAGCAGTTGAAAGGTGCGCTCCGCGGCGCGGAAGTCCGGCAAGCTCAGAGAGGAATCCGCGCTGACTACGCCGACCAGCGTAACGCGCTGGAAATCATGGCCTTTCGCAAGCATTTGCGTGCCCACCAGAATATCCAGCGCGCCGCTTGCGAATGCGCCCAGCGTTTCCTGATATTGGCGCTTGGTGCGCGCGGTGTCGCGGTCCAGTCGCGCGATGCGCGCGCCGGGAAATTCTTTGCGCAGGCGCTCCTCCAGGTGCTCCGAGCCTTCGCCGAAAAAATAAACGTATTTGGATTGGCACTTCGGACACTGTTTCGGTATTGGTTTCAGCGACCCGCAGTAGTGGCATTCCAGGCGGTTGCGCTGTTTGTGATGCGTCATGGAAATGCTGCAATTCTCGCATTGCACGGACGCGCCGCAGCTCCGGCACAGCACGGACCAGGAATAGCCGCGGCGGTTGATGAGCACGAGCGCTTGCATTTTCTGCGCGAGGCATTCCTGAATGCCGGCGTGCAGCGCGGCGCTGATGGGGCTGGTCTGGTGCGTCTTCGCGAAGTCCTCGCGCAGATCGACAATTTCCACGCTAGCCAGGGCGCGCTGCTCCACGCGCGAGGCCAGGGTCAACAATTCGTATTTTCCACTGCGCGCGTGATGGTAGCTCTCGAGCGAAGGCGTGGCCGAGCCCAACAGCGCCGCCGCGTTTTCCATTTTCGCGCGCACGATGGCGACATCGCGCCCGTGGTAGCGCGGCGTTTCTTCCTGTTTGTAGCTGCTCTCCTGCTCTTCATCGACGATAATGAGGCCGAGATTTTCCAGCGGCGCAAAAATCGCGGAGCGCGTGCCGACGACCACGCGCGCTTCGCCGTTCCGCACGCGCCACCATTCCCGCGCTCGCTCCACGTCGCTCAGCGCGGAGTGCAACACGGCCACGCCCTCGAATCGCGCACCGAACCATGCGCGACATTGGCGGCCGATCCACAGTGTCAGCGCAATTTCCGGCACCAGGATGATTGCGGTTTTGCCGCGCGCCAGCGTCTCCTGCACAGCGCGCATGTAAACTTCGGTTTTGCCGCTGCCGGTAACCCCGTGCAGCAGCAGTACCCCGAATTCTCCGAGCTCGAATCGCGCGCGAATCAACTTCAGCGCGCTCTCCTGCTCCGCATTCAATTCGTGAGCCGGCGGCACATAGCCCGCATCAAATGGATCCTCCGCCGGATCGATGCGCTCGTCCCAGCTCTCCAACAACGCATCGCGCAACATTCGTTCAATCACGCTTCGCGAGACCTGCGCCACGCGCAACAATTGCGCCAAAGGCAATGGCCCCCGCGCCTGCAGCGCCGCCTTGACGCGGTCAGTTTTTGCATCAAACGCATCGCCCTGCGCAGCTTCTTCTGCAACAGCGGCGACACTTTTCCAGGCAATCACGCGTTGCGTCTTCGCCCGTCGCCCCAGCATCGATTCGCGAATTTCGATGAAGCCCGTGCGCCGCAGCCGCTGCAGCGCAGCGTCGTCCAATCCAACCTTGGCTGCCGACGCGAACGGCATCACGCCGCCTTTGTCGCGGAGCTGCGAAAGCAAAGCGTGCCGTTGCGGATTCAGGGCGCGCGACGCCGCGGCTTCTTTGTCGGCGGCCGCGCGGCCGGAGTCCGTCAGCACGATTTGGCGCTCGATTCGCAATTCCGTGACCGGGGGCAGCATCGCGCGAAACACTTCGCCAACCGGCGCGAGGTAATAGCCGGCGATCCAGTGGCCCAGCTCAATCAGTTTCGGAGTGAGCGCCGGAAGAAAATCCAAGACCTTGCTGATTTCGCGAATCTTGGTGCTTTCCGGCGCTTGTTGCACGCATTCCACGACCACGCCAACGAGGGACTTGTTGCGAAACGGCACGAGCACGCGGCTCCCCGGCTGCACCGAGTCGCGCAGCGCGTCGGGGATGGCGTAGGTGAACGTGGTGCGCAGCGGTACCGGCAGCGCCACATTGCAAAACGGAAGGCTCATCTCGGCGTGTAGTGTATCAGGCGAGGTAAACGGCTCTGAAAACGGGAGAGGGAGATAAAGCACGTTTTGAGTGGGACCGAGCGTTGAGATCCTTCAGCGAACCTCATCGGTTCGCTTCAGGATGACACCGTGCTCGCTGTTGCGCCAGACGGGAAGGCTTCATCGGCTCATCAGATAGATGCCCGCGAAAATCGAGGCGATGCCGGTCCACTGCCAGCGCGAAACGTGTTCGCGCAAAACGATCGCGGCAAGTGCAACGGTGACGGCTCCGTAGAGCGAGCCGAGCACGCTGATCACCGCGACTTGTTCGATTTGCATCGCGCGGTTGCTCAGCACGAACGCGCTGGTATCTCCGGCGCCCATGCCCAGCGAAATCCAGCGCGTGTTGCGCGGCAGCCCAATCGGCTGTCTGGCGAAAAGAATGATGGCGGTGGCGATCGCGGTGCAGGTTAAGCGAATCATCCAAACCGTTTGCGGAGCGCCCACGCGAGGAATGACGCGCACGCCAAGCAGCCAGAAAAGCACTCCGAATCCAATCGCCGAACAAAGCGCCCAGCCAATTCCTTTGCCGCTGCGACGTACTGCTTCCGCGTCATTCTGGTCCGGCGCTCTTTCCCCGCCGGCGACGAGCAGCACGCCGACCATGGTGCAAGCAATTCCGACCGCGCGCGCGGCACTGAGGCGTTCGCCCGAGAGCAGCGACAGCGAAACGCTCAGCACCGGATAACTCGCGGAAAGCGGCGCGACCACAGCCATCTTGCCGATCTCAAACGAGCGGTAGAGGCTTAGCGTGGAGACGGCGTTGACGCCGCCCGCAAGAATGCCCCAAGCCCACGGCTGCCAGCCCGAGCCGTCCGCGAGATGGCCCCAGCCGCCGAGCCAGGGCAGCGCGATGGTGAGCAAAATGAATCCGATCAACTGCATGTACAGCATGGCGCGCAGCGTGCCCATGCGATGGGTGGCGAAACGCGCGAGAAAATCCGAGCCGCCCCAGGTCAGCGCGGTCAGAACACCCAGCAAGATTCCCATGATGGATTAGGAGGACTTCCCTGCCTGCGAGCCTTTTTTGCCTTGCAAGCCGAGCACGGCCATAACTTTCTGCAAGTCTTTCCAGACTTCGCCTTTCGCGCTGGGGTTGCGCAGCAAGTACGCGGGGTGATACGTGGCCATCAGTTTTCTTCCGCGAAACTCGAGCCATTCTCCGCGGAAATGAGAGATGCCGCGATTGGTTTCGAGCAGGGTCTGCGCGGCGACGCTGCCGAGGCACACAATTACTTTTGGAGAGATGGCATCGAGCTGGCGTAGCAAAAAAGGGGAACAGGTTTCGACTTCGTCTTTTTCCGGCGTGCGATTTTCCGGCGGACGGCATTTCACCACGTTGCAAATGTAGACGTCCTGACGCTGCAGGCCCATGGCCTCGATCATCTGGGTCAATAATTTCCCCGCGCGTCCCACGAACGGCAATCCTTGTGCGTCTTCATCACGGCCGGGGCCTTCGCCCACGAAAACGAGTTCGGCTTTGGGGTTTCCATCGCCAAAGACCAGCTTGGTGCGGCCGCGATGCAGCTTGCAGCGGGTGCAATCGCCGAGATCGGTGCGAATCTTCGGCAGTGTGTCATCGGCGATCTTGTTGATGGCTTCGAACAGGGAGGGGCCCGAAGCTGCGGGAAACATATCCAGCTTTGGCGGCGCTGGCCGAGTCTCAACGACTGGTTTGACAGGCTGCGTTTTCTGCGCGGGCTTCGGCAAAGTGATTTCCTCGGTGACACTGGCAAGTTGCTGCGGATACCGGTCGTGATAGAACAACTGAATTCCGATGTCCTGATAAAACGTCAATCGCTTGGCGAGTTTTTCTTGAAGAGCTTCAGGGATACGCTCGGGCATGAGTTCAGACGGCGGAGCGTTGCGCGGTTCGCGAGGTGGAGCGCAGGCGCACGGCTTCGTCGAGGATGCGCTGCGCGACTTCGCTCTTGCTCATGCGCGGGAGCGCGCGGTCGCGGCCGTCGCGCGCGAACAGTGTAACGACGTTGGTGTCGTGGTCGAAGCCGGCGCCTTCCGCGGTGACATCGTTGGCGACCATCAAGTCGGCGTTTTTGGCCGCAAGTTTTTTGCGCGCGTTTTCCGCGACGTGGTCCGTTTCCGCGGCAAAGCCGACGATGAATAGCGCGCCTTTGTTTCGCGCTACGCTGGCGAGAATGTCCGGCGTGGGCTCGAGCGAGATGCTCATCGATTCATTGTTGCGCTTGATTTTCTGCGGGTTAGGAGCGGCGGGCCGATAGTCGGCAACGGCGGCGGCAAAGATCGCGATGGAGCAGCCGGCAACTCTATCCAGAACAGCGCGATGCATTTCTTCCGCGCTTTCCACGGCAATGCGCTCGACACCGGCGGGCGCTTCGAGCGAAGTAGGTCCACTCACCAGAATTACGTGCGCACCGCGCCCCGCCGCGGCTTCGGCAACGGCGTAGCCCATTCTGCCGGAGGAGCGATTCGTCAAATAGCGCACGGGATCGACATTTTCACGCGTGGGCCCGGCGGTGACCAGCACCTTCTCTCCGGCCAGGTCGCGCACGGCATGCAGCGCTTCGTGCACCGCGGCAACGATCGCCGCTTGACCAGCGAGCCGGCCCGCGCCGGTCATGCCGCAGGCAAGATAGCCTTCATCTGGATCGACAACCTTGACGCCGCGCGCGCGCAGCATTTCGACATTTTCCTGCGTGGCGGCGTGGTTCCACATATTTACGTTCATCGCCGGAGCTACAACTACCGGCGCAGTGCTGGCCAAATACAAGGTAGTGAGGAAATCGTCGGCGATGCCGCGTGCAAATTTCGCGAGGATGTCAGCCGTAGCAGGGGCGACCAGCAGCAGGTCCGTGCGCTGCGCGACGGCGATGTGCTCGATGGCGCTTTCGAGGTTGGCTTCGCCGCCGGATTCCGCGAAAAGATCGGTGATGACTTTTTGGCCGCTCAGGGCGGCGAAGGTCAGGGGCGCGATGAACTCGCGCGCGCCGCGCGTCATCACCACCTGCACGGTGAAGGCGTCTTGTTGCAAGCGGCGCACCAGTTCCGCGGCTTTGTAAGCCGCCACTCCGCCGGTGACGCCGAGGGTGATTCGCATTTGCGTCAGATTCGGGCGCCCCCTGCAACGCTCTTACTGCCAAGAACAAAATTTAACGCAGACGACACAGAGACAGCACGGAGGCCGCAGAGAAGAAACGATTTGAGACGCGCGCCCATTGACTCTACTTGCGGCGCTTGTTGCCGTCTTTGTCTTCGTCGATCGACGCGGGTTCAACGAAGTCGTATTCTATCAGGCCGCTCTCGAGTTCCTCACACGCGATGCGCGTGGCCTTCAGCGTTCTGGGATTCTCGAGCAGCGGCGGCGCTCCCGCCATGAGTTGGCGCGCGCGGCGCGCCGCAAGCACGACATACGCAAACTGGCTCTCCGGAGCTTTGGTCAGCACAGTCATCATCTAGTCTTTCCCTCCAAACGATGCCAGAAGCTTTTCGACTCGCGCGCGCCGCCGAGCGCTGGTACAGCGCTGCGCGATCACAATGGCCTGCGCCTCACGCCCGGCTCGTTCGACGTCGTCATTCACGACGCAAAAATCGTAATACTTGCCGAATTCCGCAATCTCGTCGCGGGCCCTTGCGAGCCGGCGCTTGATTTCCTCGTCCGAATCCTGGCCGCGGCTGCGCAGCCGCCGTTCCAACTCTTCACGCGAAGGCGGCAAAATAAAAATCGCCACGGATTCCGGAAGCTTCTGCTTCACCTGCGCGGCGCCTTGCACATCTATCTCCAGCACCAGGTCGAGTCCTTTTTTTCGCGACTCCTCCAGCCACTTTTTCGGAGTGCCGTAGGAATGCTTGCCGAAAACGCGGGCGTACTCCAGGAACTCGCCGCGCTGGACCATCGCGTTGAATTCCGCGTCGGTAACAAAATCATAACACTTCCCACTGGCCTCGGTCGCGCGGCGCGGCCTTGTGGTACATGAGACCGAAGGCATCGTTCCGGGCAGCTCCAAAATTTTCTGCACCAGGGTCGACTTTCCGGAGCCGGAAGGGCCGGACACGATCAGCAGCAGAGGTGCAATCTCGTTCGCCGCAGTCATTCGATGTTCTGCACCTGTTCGCGTAGCTTTTCGATCTCCGCGCGAATTTCCAGCGACAAACCGGTGATGGCCAGCGCTTCGCTCTCGACGCCGGGCGTTTTCGAAAGCATGGTGTTCGCTTCGCGGTGCATCTCCTGCAGCAGAAAATCCAATTTTTTCCCGAGTTCGCCGGCGCCATCGAGAAGTTTCGCGAACTGCTGCAGGTGGCTGCGCAGGCGGTCGAGTTCTTCGCTGATATCGCTGCGCTCGGCGAGCAGCGCGGCTTCCTGGGCCAGGCGCGAAGGTTCGATGCCGGTTCCGTTCAGGAGTTCCTTGAGGCGCGTTTGCAGACGCCGCGCGAAGGCGGGAGTCAATGCCTTGGCGAGATCGCGGACCTGGTCAGTCTGCTGGCCGATGCGCGCCACTCGTAGGCGCAATTCCTCTGCGAGGTGGCGGCCTTCCGCATGGCGCATGTCATCGAGCTTGAGCAAAGCCTCGCGCAAGCACGCGTCGAGCGCCTTGCCAAGCTGGTCCTGGTCTTCGTCGGTTTCCGGCAGCGGTGGCGCGAGGCCTCCGATTACGCCGGGCAAGCGCAAGAGAGAGACCACGTCGAGACCAGCGTCGGATCCCAACTGGCGGCGGAGCTCTTCCGCGGACTGCGCGTAGGCTTGCAGCAGGTCACGGTTCACCTGGACGGGCACGGCCGCTCCGGGCTGCACGTTGACGTTGACGTCGATGTGGCCGCGATGGATTCGCTCGCGCACAATCTGGCGCAGGCGCAACTCGTAAACGTCGAAGCCCTCGGGCAAACGGAAGCGCACATCCAGAAAGCGGTGATTGACGCTTTTCACGCTGACGCGGATGGCCCAGCCGTTTTGCTCGCCGCGCGCTTGAGCGTAGCCGGTCATGGACACGCATTCCGCTTTATTCACGCCAGTGTGGCTAGCGTGCGCGGAGGCTTTTTGGCTCATAAGGGTTCACTCGCCCGGGAACTATTTTGCTGGATGTTTTGCGCCGGCGCCAACTCATCGTCGTCGGCAAACTGCAAGTCATGCAGGCGGGCGTACGTGCCGCCGCGAGACATCAATTCGGCGTGCGTTCCGCGCTCGCGAATTTGGCCGTCTTCCAGGACGAGAATGATGTCCGCGCGGCGAATGGTGGCCAGGCGGTGGGCAATGACAAAGGTGGTGCGGCCAACCATCAAATTGCCTAGCGCGCGTTGCACGTTCATCTCCGACTCGGCATCGAGTTCGGAAGTGGCCTCGTCGAGAATCAGGATGGGCGAATTCTTCAAGATGGCGCGGGCGATGGCGATGCGCTGGCGCTGGCCGCCGCTGAGGCGAGTGCCACGCTCACCGATCAGGGTGTGGTAACGCTGCGGCAATTCCATGATGAAATCGTGCGCCAGGGCCGCTTTTGCGGCGTCCATCACGTGCTGCTCTGAAATATCCTTCAAGCCGTAGCTGATGTTGTTCCACACCGTATCGTGGAACAATATATTTTCCTGAGTGACCATGGCAATCTGCTCGCGCAGGGACTTAATGGTGACGCCGCTGATATCCGCGCCATCGATGCGAATGGAGCCGGAGGTGGGCTCGTAGAGGCGTGGCAGCAGATTGACCAAAGTGGTTTTCCCCGCGCCGCTTGAGCCGACCAAGGCGATCACTTCTCCGCGGCGCGCGCGAAGGCGAATGTCCTGCAGGATCACCGCATCGTCGCGGCCGTAGGAAAAGCTTACGTCGTCAAATTCGATTTCACTCGTGAAGGGCGGCAGCTGCGCCGCGCCGGGCTGCTCGCTCCGTTCTTCCTGTTGATCCAAATAAGAAAAGACCTGCGCGCTGGCGCCCTGCGCATACTGAAACTGCTGATAGACCTGGCCGATGCGTTTCAAAGGCATGTAGGCGTTGAACATGGCGTAGAGAAAGGCTAGGAAAATTCCGGGCGTCATCTGGTGGGCTTTAATCTGGTCGCGCGCGTAGAGAAGAAGGAGGGGAATGACGATGGCGCCGAGCAAATCCATCAGCGGCGCGGTGGCCACCGCGGCGCGCACCCAGCGCATGCTCTCGCGCAGCAAGCGGCGCGAGGCGTCGCGGAATTTGCGGATCTCGAAGTCCTCCATGCCAAAGGCTTTCACTACGCGATTGCCGCTCACCGTCTCCTGCAAAATCTGGCTGAGCTCGCCGAGGCGGCTCTGGCTGCTTTCCGCGGAATGGCGGATCTTTCTGCCGAATTTTCCGACGGGAAGAACGACCAGCGGAAGCACCACGCCGACGGCGAGCGTCATTTTCCAATCGATGTAGAACATCACGGCGAGAAAGACAACGAGCGTGAAGCTTTTTTGAAAGAGATCGGAAAGATATTCGGATAAGGCGATGCGGGTCTTCTCGATGTCGTTGATCACCGCGGACAGCACGCGCCCCGCGGGGTGGTGCTGAAAAAATCCGATGGGCTGGCGAATGATTTTTGCGTAGACCTGGTTGCGAAGATTGGTGATGGCGGCGTGCCCGGCGTACTGAATTTCCATTACGCCGAAGTACTCGGCGATGCCTTTGGAAACGAAAATGACCATGAGCGCGATGCTGAAGACGGCCCAGACGTGGTGAATGCGCGCGGGAAAGAACTGGTTGAGGTAGATGGTGCGGCCGCCGGGAATGGTGAACAGCGGGAGCTGAGTGCTGGGGGCCGTGGGAGTCAACACGTAGTCCCACGCGATGCGCGCCATGAAAGCGACGAGGCCGTCGGCGATGGCCACGAAAGCCACAAGAACGACGCCAACAGCCAGGCGGAACGTGTATGGCCGCACGTAGCTGAAAAGCCTTTTTAATTGTGGTGAGAACAACGAAGCCACGCTTCTGGGTCCCCCGGGCTGTGCACTTGGTACGCTATTCGCCGTGTGGCGGTGTGTCAAGTTTTCGAGGGCGTTGAGCGTTCCAAGTCTGTTGGCTGTTGGTGCTTAGTTTTGGAGCAAGGCGCTTGGTGCGTTAGGGCACGGTGATCGGACAACAAACTAAAGGCTAAAACCAAAAACTACTTGTCGATGTCGCGGTGGATGACTTTCGCGGAATAATCGTGCTTCTCCAGCGATTTCCTTATCGCTTCGCCGAGCATCACGGAGCGGTGCTTGCCTCCGGTGCATCCGAACGCGATGGTCAGATAACTTTTTCCTTCCTGGATGTAATGCGGGATCAAATAAACAAGCAAACCCTCGACGCGTTTGAGAAACTCGCCGGTTTGCGGGAACGAGCGGATATAGCGGCGCACCTTCGAATCCTTGCCGGTGAACCGCCGCAGCCGGGGAACGAAATAGGGATTGGGCAAGAAGCGGACATCGAAAACCAAATCGGCATCGGTGGGCACGCCATAGCGATAGCCAAAGCTCACTACGGAAACGAGCATGGGGCGCTTA
>WNFD01006088.1_pt1 | contig 12086 bp, 14 predicted proteins | sample 5400491 | NCBI WGS metagenome assembly WNFD01 (sample SAMN13153343, study PRJNA577476) | soil metagenome | isolation source: 120 cm saprolite under Douglas fir tree site 2 hole 2 replicate 2 | place: USA:California | collected 2015-04-18 | reverse complement strand
CTCGTGGGCGAGACCTGGGAATTGAAGCTGTAACGCGCCGTCGTTCCGGCGCCCGTCAGCCCGAATCCGGAATCCATATTGGCGGTCGTCATCATGGATTCCGGGTTCGCCCGCGCGAGCGCGTGCGCCCCGGAATGACAACTAAGCCGAAGCCCCCTTCGCCTTCGGGCGGCGCAGATGCTCATCCAGCCGCGGCATGATCTCGACGAAGTTGCAGGGCCGCGTGCGGTAATCGAGCTGGGCGGCCAAGATGCCGTCCCAGCCGTCGCGGCAGGCGCCGGGCGATCCCGGCAGGCAGAAGATGAAGGTGGCGCCGGCGACACCCGCGGTCGCCCGGCTCTGGATCGTCGAAGCGCCGATCTTGGCGTGGCTCAGCATATGAAAGGCGATGGAAAATCCGTCCATGCGCTTTTCGAACAACGGCTCGATGGCCTCTGGCGTCACGTCGCGGCCGGTAAAGCCGGTGCCGCCGGTGGTGATGACGACATCGACGCCGGGATCGGCGATCCACCTCTTGACGACCGTGCGGATCGCCTCGACGTCGTCGGTGACGATCTCACGCGCCGCGAGCTTGTGACCGGCCGCAGTCAGCCGGTCGGCAAGCGTCGAGCCGGACTTATCGTCGTCCAGCGAACGCGTGTCGGAAATCGTCAGCACCGCGATATTGAGCGGGATGAACTGCTTTGACTCGTCGGTGGAAGACATCTGCGCTACAGCGACCCCGCGAAGGTATTGCAGGCCTCGATCGTGCCCTGCTGATAGCCGGTCATGAACCATTGCTTGCGTTGCGCGGCCGAGCCGTGGGTAAAGGAATCAGGCACCACGCGGCCGGTGGATTGGCGCTGCAGCGTGTCGTCGCCGATTGCCGATGCCGTCGTCAGCGCCGAGTCGATATCGCCGGCTTCGAGGAAATTCGGGCGCTTCTTGGCTTCACGGTTGACCCAGACCCCCGACAGACAATCCGCCTGCAATTCGACCTTCACCTGCAGCGCGTTGGCTTCCGTCTTGCTGCCGACCTGCTGCTGCAGACGCGTCACGCGCGGGATGATGCCGAGCAGGTTCTGCACATGATGGCCGGCTTCATGCGCGATGATATAGGCGGCCGTGAATTTGCAGGCGCTGCCCGAGCAGCCGTGAAAGCGCGTTTCCACTTCCCGGAAAAAACCGGTGTCGAGGAAAATCTTCTTTTCCGGCGGACAGTAGAACGGTCCCATCGCAGACTGCGCCATGCCGCAGCGCCCGCCATTGGTGGCGTTGCGGAACAAGACGATGCTCGCCCCCGTGAAGGATTGTCCGCGGGACTGGAAGATCTCGCTCCAGCGATCGTCGATCTCACCGAGGATGGCGGAAATCATGTCGCCCATCTCGTCCTTTGGCGCGCCGGTCTTGCCTTGCGCGGTCCGCCGATCGCTCTGATAGCTCGGCGCCTGGCTGCCGCCGTTCAGGATTTCGGCGCCGCCGATCAGGATGCGCGGATCGATGCCAAAGGCGTAGCTGATCAGGCCCAGCACGATGATGGTGCCGATGCCGAGCCCGCCGCCGCCGATCGGTAGGCCGATGCCGCCCCCGCCGCCCATTCCGCCGCCGTCGTCGCGACGGTCCTCGATATCGTCGCTACGGCGGAAATCATCATAACGCATGGCGGCTTTTCCTCATGTCATCTTGCGGGCTGTGTGCGCCGGTGCCCAACGCGCCAAGTAAAATTTCCGTTCCATTAATCAATAGCCTGCCCGGCAAAAATTGCCTAGTGCCGCTGGCGTGCCGAAAGGCGTGCGGCGCGTTCGCGTTGGCCCTCGTCAAATCGAAAAAGGCCGCGGCATCAGGGCGTCATTGCATGTCCGCCTCGCCGGACACCGTCACGAATCACGCGAACATCAAACGAGACAGCGCTATGAAAAATTTTCCCGATTAAGTCGATTTTTACTTTGCCCGGTCAAGGTGTGGGCAGTCGGTTGTTTAGTCCCGCGTCGCCGGCAGCGTCGCCTGAGTCAGAGTTTTGAGTCATGGTTGTGTCGCGTCGCGGGGCGTCTGCAAGGGCGCCCCGCACTAAATTCGAGTGTCCCTCTGACACTAGCATCATCGTCGGCGATTGCGTCGCCGAGATGTCGAAGCTAGAGGCCGCATCCGTCGATCTCGTCTTCGCGGACCCGCCTTACAATCTGCAGCTCAAAGGCGAACTGAAGCGTCCCGATGAATCCCACGTCGATGCCGTCAACGACGATTGGGACAAGTTTTCTTCCTTTGCCGCCTACGACGATTTCACCCGCGCCTGGCTGCTCGCCTGCCGCCGCGTGATGAAGCCGTCGGCCACCTTGTGGGTGATCGGCTCCTATCACAATATTTTCCGCGTCGGCGCGATCATGCAGGACCTGGGCTTCTGGGTGCTCAACGACATCGTCTGGCGCAAGTCCAATCCGATGCCGAATTTTCGCGGACGCCGCTTCACCAACGCGCACGAAACCATGATCTGGGCCGCGCGCGACGAGAAGGCCAAGGGCTATACGTTCAACTACGAGGCCTTGAAGGCCGCGAACGAGGACGTGCAGGCGCGGTCCGACTGGCTGATTCCGCTGTGCACCGGCGAGGAGCGCCTCAAAGGCACCGACGGCAAGAAGGTGCATCCGACCCAGAAGCCCGAGGGCCTGTTGGCGCGGGTGCTGTTGTCGTCGTCCAAGCCCGGCGACCTCGTGATGGATCCCTTCAACGGCACCGGCACCACCGGGGCCGTGGCAAAACGCCTCGGCCGCCGCTACATCGGCTTCGAGCGCGACCAGACCTACGCGAAGGCGGCCGAAGCCCGCATCGCCGCGATCGAACCGCTGCCGGAGGCCTCGCTGGCGCCCTTCATGACGGCGCGCGAGGCGCCGCGCGTGGCGTTCTCCGAACTGATCGAGCGCGGCATGATCCGGCCCGGCACCAGGCTCGTCGATTCCAAGAAGCGCCATGGCGCGCTGGTGCGCGCCGACGGCGCCATCATGCTCGGCGACAAGGTCGGCTCGATCCACCGCATCGGCGCGGTGGCGCAGGGATCCGAAGCCTGCAACGGCTGGACCTTCTGGCATGTCGAGACCAAGACCGGGCTCAGGCTGATCGACGAATTGCGCGCCGAAATCCGCTCCGAGATGGCGGCGGGCTAGCGGCCGCCGAAGCAGCGCTTTCGCCTTGCTTCCTTGCCAGGACCGGGACTAACATTTGTTATCAGGTACCGCCCACCGTCGCGAGGCATGGTCGGATGCGAAGACAGTCCGAGATATTGCTGCTGCTACCGCTGTTGCCGATCTTCCTTCTCGGCATGTTTCCGATGTTGCTGTTTGCTTTCCTGGGATTTGCCGGTCTTGGCATCGCTGGCATTCTCGTGGTTTGCATGGGCCTGTCGGACGGGTTGCATGCGAATAGTGATTTCAATCGGCAGGTCATCGTCCACGGCTATGCGCGCCAATCGGAGCGTGCCGTTCATGCGTCGAATCTGCATTCGGCCACTCGTTTCGCGGCCATCATGAAGGCGACGGGTGCGGGATTGATCGTCGCAGGGTTACTCGGCTCTTTCTACGGCTGATCGACGCGAGGGCCCGTGGCGCCTCCTCACGAACTCGTCGGTTGCGCATCTTGCAAAATTTGAGCATGGACACGTGTCGCGGCGTCGTCGCCGCGTCCGGATTTCAAGGCCAACGAAAACAAAGGGAGAAATTTGATGCTCAAATTCTACTTCAATGGCGCGCCGAACCCGACCAAGGTCGCATTGTTTCTGGAAGAGTCAGGCCTGCCTTACGAGCTCGTGCCGGTCGACACCCGCAAGGGCGACCAGTTCAAGCCGGAATTCCTGAAAGTGAATCCAAACGGCAAGGTGCCGGCGATCGACGATGACGGGGTTTATGTATTCGACTCCAACGCCATCCTGCTCTATCTCGCCGAGAAAACCGGCAAGTTTCTCCCCGCCAACACACCAGCCAACCGTGCGCAATTGCTGTCATGGCTGATGTTCGTCGCCACCGGCGTCGGCCCCTATTCGGGCCAGGCGGTGCACTTCAAGACCGTCGCGCCAAAGGAGCTGGAATACGCGCGCAACCGCTACCAGTACGAGGCGAACCGCCATTACAAGATCCTCGACGACCATCTGGCGAAGAGCAAATACATGGTCGGCGACACCTACACCATCGTCGATATGGCGTTCTGGGGCTGGGCGCGGCTCGCTCCCTTCGTGCTCGGCGACGACGCCTATGCGAAATACCCGAACGTGAAACGGTTGGTCGACGAAGTCTCGGCGCGGCCGGCGGCGCCGCGTGCGATCGCATTGAAGGACAAGTTCACCTTCAAGGCCGAGATGGACGAGGAGGCGAAGAACTTCATGTTCGGCCACCTCAAGACCAAGGCGGCGTGATCCGTGTTATGTCATTCCGGGACACGCGCGTCGAACTCGGGTTTACCCGAGTTCGATCTTTTTCAATGATCCAAGTCGGCTATGGCCGGCTTGGATGGCGTGGACCCGGAATCCAGATGCCGCTCAATGGCTTTGCCCCACGGCCAGCTTGCGCTCGGCAGGAAACGGCCCGAGCACGCGCTCGACCAGCGTGGAGTCGCAATATTCCTTGATCTCCTTGATCCTGCCGTTCTCGATGCGCCACACCATGCAATACTGATTGTCGTAACGCTGACCGGTCTTGGTGACGTTGTCGCCCCGGGCTTCGACCACGACGTAGTCGCCTTCCGCGATGAAGTTGAACGCGACGGTCCGCGGCCTCACGGCAAAGAACGAGCGGAAATGACCCATCAGGCCGTTCTGGATCGCGTCCCGTCCCCGAAATTCATGCGACCATGAATACTGGCCGGTGACGATCCAGCAGGCGTCGTCGGCGAGATTGTCGGCGAAGGTGGTGCCGCTGCGGCTTGCGGAATCCTGATAGACCTGTTGCACAAGTTTCTTGTTGGCTGCGGCGCTCATGGCCTCATCTCCATCGATTGGCTGTCGCCAAATCATGGCCCGCCGCGCGCCATTCTTCCAATCGATAATGAATATGATATCTATTCATTCTATGAATTTGAATGCACTTGACCTCAATCTCCTGGTCGCGCTGGACGCGCTGCTGCTGGAGGCCAATGTCAGCCGCGCCGCGATGCGGATCGGCCTGTCGCAGCCGGCTGCGAGCCATGCGCTGCAGCGCTTGCGCGACCTGATCGGCGATCCGCTGCTGGTGCGGTCAGGCGCCCGCATGGAGCTGACGCCGCGGGCGCTGGCGTTGCGCGCGCCGCTGGCGCAGACGCTCGATCAGGTGCGCGCGCTGTTCGTTCCCGACGATTTCGATGCGGCGCGGAGCGAGCGGCAATTTCGCCTGATGATGCCGGATCTCGCGGTCGAACTGTTGATGCCGCCGCTGATGGAGAAGATCACGCAGATCGCGCCGAACGTGACGATCGACGTCGTGCCGTGGCGGGGGCCGGCGATCTTCACGGCGGAATTCGCCCGCACCATCGACATGGTCATCTCGATCGGCAACGCCTTCAAGGGATTTCATCGCCAGCTGCTCTACACCGACTCCGACGCGCTCGCGGTGCGGCGCGGACACCCGGTCGGGACAAAACTAAGGACTCGCGAAACCTTCCTGAAAGCGCGGCATGTCGCGGTCATCATCCGTGGCCAGAACGAGGACCTGATCGATGGCTGGCTGCGCAGCAAGGGCATCGAGCGGCGGATCGCGCTGATCGTGCCCGGCTATATCGAGGCGCTGCATGTCGCCGCGCGCACCGATCTCGTCGCCTTCGTTCCGCGCCGTTTGATCGCAGCGCTCGCAAAGCAATTGTCGCTGGCAACCGTCGCCCCGCCGCTCGATCCCGGGCCCGATGAGCAGTACATGTTCTATCCGACCCGCGCCCAGATGGATCCCGGCTCGATCTGGCTGCGCAAATTGATGCTGCAGATCGGGCGCGAACTCGATCGCGGAAAGCAGCGCGGAAAGGCGCGTTGCGGCGCCCCGGAATGACGGAGGGTTTTGTCCGCCTTCTAAGCGCTCTGCTCGGCGAGCACCTTCTGCACCGCCGGCCGCTCGGCCATGCGGTTGCGGTGATCGGCCACCTTCGGCAGCGTCGCGATGTCGACGCTGTCGCCTTCGAGCCAGGTCGCCAGCGTGTAGAGATAGGGATCGCAGATCGTATACTGCTCGCCCATCACCCACGGTCCCTTCAGCATGTTGCGCTCGATCAGCGCGAAGCAGGCGCCGACGGTTTTCGGCACCATCCGCTTCATGTCGGCAAACGTAGTCTCCTCCGTCGCCCAGCGCGCGCCGCGCTGCTTGTGGGCATGGGCGACATGAACCGTCGCGCACAGATAGCTGTTGAAGGCCTGCACCTCGGCGAACGCAAAGGCGTCGTCGAGCGGGGCGAGCTTCGCCTGCGGAAAGCTCTGCGCGATGAACGCCAGCATGGCCGGCGTCTCGGTCAGGATGCCGCGGTCGGTCACCAGCGTCGGGACGCGTCCTTTCGGGTTGAGCTTGAGATAGTCCGGGCTGTTCTGCTGATTGGCCTTGAAATCGAGCTTCTCGGTGGTGTAGTCGGCGCCAGCTTCCGCGAGCGCAATGTGGGAGGCGAGCGCGCAGCTGCCGGGCGCGTAATAGAGCTTGAGCATTTTTCATCCTCTCGAGACGGCGGCAGGTTACTGGCGGAGCCACGCGCCGTCTATCCCTTGCCTGCCCCTTGCCTGCGTTCCTTGCCCGGCCTTCGCAGTTGCCCCCTTGCCGCCCGTCATGTCATGACCCCTGAAGTCGAAGGAGCGTGTCATGACCATCCTCATCGCGGGCGGCGGGATCGGCGGATTGACGCTGGCGCTCAGCCTGCACCAGATCGGCGTTGCCGCCAAGGTCTTTGAAAGCGTGCCCGCGCTGAAGCCGCTCGGCGTCGGCATCAATGTGCTGCCGCATGCGGTGCGCGAACTCGTTGAACTGGGCCTGCTCGACCGGCTGGAAGCCAGCGGCGTGCGCACCAAGGAACTGGCCTATTTCTCCAAGCGCGGCCAGCCGATCTGGAGCGAGCCGCGCGGATTGGAGGCCGGCTACAAATGGCCGCAATTCTCGATCCATCGCGGCACGCTGCAGCAGATCCTGCTCGATGCCGCGACCGAGCGGCTTGGGGCAGAAAATATTCTGACCAGCCGTCATCTCACAGGCTGGACCGAGACGGAAAACGGCGTTCGCGCCGATTTCATCGACAAGGCGAGCGGCAAGCCGGCGGGATCATATGACGGCACGCTCCTGATCGCCGCCGACGGCATCCACTCCGCGGTGCGCGAAAAACTCTATCCGCAGGAAGGTCCGCCGATCTGGAACGGCCGCATCCTCTGGCGCGGCGTCACCCCGGCGGACGCGTTCCTGTCCGGCCGCACCATGATCATGGCCGGCCACGAAATCCTGAAATTCGTCTGCTACCCGATTTCGAACGCGCCGGACGCCTCGGGCCAATATCAGATCAACTGGGTCGCCGAACGGCATATGCCGCCGACCTATCAATGGCGCCGCGAGGACTACAATCGGACCGCCAAGCTCGATGAATTCCTGCCGTGGTTCGAGGACTGGACATTCGACTGGCTCGACGTGCCCGGCCTGATCCGCAACTGCCGGCGTCCTTACGAATATCCCCTCGTCGACCGCGATCCGCTCGACCGCTGGACCTTCGGCCGCATCACGCTGATGGGCGATGCCGCGCATCCGATGTATCCGATCGGCTCCAACGGCGCCTCGCAGGCGATCCTCGATGCGCGGGTGCTGACCCGCGAGATTCTCGCTTTGGGGCCGACCAGCGCCGCGCTCTCCGCCTATGAGGCCGAACGCCGACCGGCCACGACGGACCTCGTGATGCTCAACCGCCGCAACGGGCCGGAGCAGGTCATGCAACTGGTCGAGGAGCGCGCGCCGGACGGATACAAGCGCGTCACCGACGCGCTGTCGCAGAAGGAGCTGGAGGACGTCGCCGCCAACTACAAGCGTGTTGCCGGCTTCCAGGTCGAGGCGCTCAACGCCAAGCCGCCGATCGTGCAGATGGGGCGGGCTGGAGCTGCCTGACGAACACCGCTATCGAAGCGCCTTTGCCGTCTCGACCAATCGTGCGCTCGTTGTCGCGGTGGCAAGCATCATGCCGTCCTCGGCCATCAGCTTCCCCTCGACGAAGGCGACCGTCTTGCCGAGCTGCGTCACGGTGGCCTCGCCAATCATCGGTCCCGGCTTTGCGGGGTTGAGAAAATTCACCGTCATGGTGATGGTTGCGGTGTAGAGTTTTCCGTCGGTCATGATGAACACCGCAGGACCCATCGTGTCGTCGAGCATCGCGGAAAGAATGCCGCCCTGCACGAAACCGGCCGGATTGCAGAACTCAGCTTTGCCGTCGAAGCCGATCCGGATCCAGCCCTCAATCGGCCGCGCATCGATGAGATGCCAGCCGAGCAGTTTCGACGATGGTGGCGGGGTGAGCTGGTCGAGCGCTGTTCTGATCATGGGGACCTCCGATTGGCTTCCGAAGCCTTAGCGCAGGGCTGCTGCCAGCATGCTGTCAGGAGGCTCTCTTGTTTGAGCATGATCTCCGCGCAAACGCGTTCCGCGTTTGTCGCGAGGGAAAACCGGTACCCACTTTTCCGGATCATGCTAAAGCCCCAAGCCGTGCGCGATCACCTTGCGCATCACATTGGGCAGCGCTTCGCCCGCCAGCGTCGCGATCGGCACCCAGCGCATTCCCTTCGGCGCGTGCGTGCCGGCCGCGACACGCGCGGTGTAGACCACAAGCTCCAGCGGAAAATGGGTGAAGACATGGGTGACGACGCCCGTCTTGCGATGCCAGCGCGCAACGCCGTTCAGTGCCGGGGCCTGCGATCGCGCCGCCTTGTCGTCATGACCGGCGCGCCAGTCGGAGCCCGGCACTTCGGTCATGCCGCCGAGCAGGCCTTTCTCGGGGCGCGAGCGCACCAGAAGCTCGTCGCCGCGCGTCACGACGAACGCCGCCCCCCGGCGCAGCTTGCCGGATTTCTTCGGCGCCTTGCGCGGAAACGTCTCTTGATCGCCGCGAATGCGGGCGAGGCAATCCTCGTTCAGCGGACAGAGCGCGCAGGCCGGCTTTTTCGGCGTGCAGATCGAGGCGCCGAGATCCATCAGCGCCTGGGCGCTGTCGCCAGCGCGAGACTCCTCGTCGCCAGCGCGAGTTTTCTCGTCGCCGGCGCGAGACTTCTCGTCGCCGGCGCGCGCTTCGCCAAGCAACGTCGCGGCGAGTTGCTGAATGAGCGGCTTGGCCTGCGGCAATGGCTCTTCGACCGCGTAGAGCCGCGACACCACCCGCTCGATATTGCCGTCGACCGGCATGGTGCGGCGATCGAACGCGATCGCAGCGATCGCCGCGGCCGTATACGGCCCGATGCCCGGCAACGCGCGCAGCCCCTCTTCCGTATCGGGAAACACGCCGCCATGGTCGCGCAGCACCGCGACCGCGCAGGCGTGCAGATTGCGCGCGCGCGAATAATAGCCGAGCCCGGCCCACATCCGTAAGACATCGTCGAGCGAAGCCCGCCCCAGTGCCGCGACATCAGGCCAGCGGCCGACGAACTTTTCGAAATACGGCCCGACCGCCTTGACCGTCGTCTGCTGCAGCATGATTTCCGACAGCCATACCCGGTAGGCGTCGGCGCACTCACCGGGCAGCGCCCGCCACGGCAACCGGCGCCGATGGCGGTCGTACCATGCCAGCAGCAGCGCGGGGCGAGCACCGCTATCCGCGCAGGCGCTCAGCTTTTTTTGCCGGATTGGATTCGTCGAAGGCACATCGCATTCTAGAATTGGAATCGCGACGTGACCAGCGATTGCCGACGGCGTATGTGTGTTGTCTGGGATGAGGGAGGACCGACCGATGTCGAAATCGTCGACTACCACGGCTAAAGCCGGGTTGCTCCACAACCCGCATCCGGGCGAAACCCTGCTTGAAGAGTTTCTCAAGCCCATGGCGCTGAGCCAGAATGCGCTGGCGCGCGCCGTTCATGTCGCGCCGCGCCGCATCAACGAGATCGTGCTGGGCAAGCGAGACATCACGGCCGACACCGACCTGCGGCTGGCGCGGTATTTCGGCGTGTCCGAGGGATTTTTCCTGGGGCTGCAGATGGACTACGATCTGATGCAGCGGCGGCGGGAGATCGATCGCGACCTGAAGGCGATCCGTCCGCGCGCGGCATGATTGGGCTGCCCACAACGCCATGGTATAAGGCGCCATGTCCAAACCCCGTATGTCCAAACCCCGTCCGATCAGCGCGAAGCCGTTGTCCGTCATGCTCAATGACGTCTTTTCCGACGTCTATGCCCGGCAGGGTTTCGCGTCGCGCGAACTGGTGACGCGCTGGGCGGAGATCGCGGGTCCCGAGATCGCCGCCCATGCCGAGCCCTTGAAGATGCAATGGCCTCGCCCCGTGGAGGGCCAGCCGCAGGAACCGGCAACGCTGGTGCTGCGCGTCGAGGGCCCGATGGCGCTGGAAATCCAGCATTCCTCGGATGTGATCCTGCAGCGCGTGAACCGCTTTTTCGGCTGGAGCGCGGTCGGCCGGCTGGCGTTGCGGCAGGCGCCGCTCTCGCGCCGGCAGCGGCCGAGGCGCTCGCGCGCGCCAGAACCGGAGGCGGTCGCCGAGGTCGCCAACACGCTGTCCGCGGTCGAGGATGAGGATTTGCGCGCCGCGCTGGCCCGTCTGGGCGCCTCCATCAAGCGAAATTGAGCCTTTTCAGCCTCTTTTGACCCTTGGGCCACGACGCCTCGTCGCAACCCGCCATTGCCTCCATGGCCGTTTCAAGCTAGCGAACGGCATCTCAATTGGGACCTTGCGCGAAAGCGCCCATCCGGGAGCAGACCCTTGATCATCACCCGCCGCGCCTTCACCGCCGCCCTGTCGCTGACCGGCCTTGCTGCGCTCGCCGGACTTTCGCCGCTGCGGCTGATCGCCGGGGCCATGGCGCAAAGCGCCTCCGATGTCGCCAAGCCGGTGTCGCTGCCGGACATGGCACTTGGCCCGGCCAACGCCGCGGTGACCATCACCGAATACGCCTCCATGACCTGCCCGCACTGCGCGGCGTTCAATGAGCAGGTGTTTCCGAAGATCAAGGCGGAATATATCGACACCGGAAAGGTGCGTTACATTTTCCGCGAGTTCCCGCTCGACATCAAGGCAGCCGCCGGCTCGATGCTATCGCGATGCATCGCCAATGGCGACGCCCCGAAATATTTCGCGGTCACCGACATGCTGTTCCGGCAGCAGAACGACTGGGTGACGAAGAACACCACCGAGACCCTGACCCGGATCGGCAAGCAGGCCGGGCTCACCCAGCCGCAGGTCGAAGCCTGCCTGAAGGATCAGGCGCTGCTCGACAAGATCGTCGCCGACCAGAAATATGCCAGCGAGGTGCTGAAGGTCGATTCCACGCCGACCTTCTTTGTCAATGGCGAGAAGATCAAAGGCGAGACCTCGATCGAAGAATTCGAGAAGAAGATCAACCCGCTATTGAAGAGCTGATGGATTTTGCTGCGCCGGCCGGACGTCCCGGCCGCCGCGTTCGACGGGAACATCGAGTCGCCCTCAAATGATCGATCCCTGCTTGCCGTCCGCGCCTCATTCGGTCGCGCAACGCGCGCAAAAGACTTGAGAAAACCTTCAAGCGGACTCTCAAGAAAGCGCTTCATAAAACCCTTCACAAAACCTTTGGGAAAAGCCGCCGGAGCCGGTTGCCCTGCGGCCCCGGCAAAGCCATTGTCCGGCGCTATCCGAGACGCGTGAAGCGACTCATCCTCTACACCGACATTGCCTTCTATGGTATTGTCCCGGCAGGAGATTCGCGCCTTACAGCCCGCGAATCTTGCCAACTGAGAATCATGCATGAAACTCACGCGTCTTCGTCTTCACGGCTTCAAGTCGTTCGTTGAACCAACCGACTTCGTGATCGAGCCCGGGCTGACCGGCGTGGTCGGTCCGAACGGCTGCGGCAAATCGAACCTGGTCGAGGCGTTGCGCTGGGCGATGGGCGAGACCTCGCACAAATCGCTGCGCGCCGCCGACATGGATGCGGTGATCTTCGCCGGTTCCGGCAACC
>WNFD01006878.1_pt2 | contig 12088 bp, 12 predicted proteins | sample 5400491 | NCBI WGS metagenome assembly WNFD01 (sample SAMN13153343, study PRJNA577476) | soil metagenome | isolation source: 120 cm saprolite under Douglas fir tree site 2 hole 2 replicate 2 | place: USA:California | collected 2015-04-18 | reverse complement strand
AACCGATTGCGACCCATCGACGGATTTCAACCAGTGCGCCACAGAGCGCGAATACTCGATTGAGACAGCTCGCCACTCAACCGCTGGGGCTCTACTTGACCGCGCTGCCACTTCATACTCGGCCATTCATGATCCCACCAAAACCGGCCATTAGATCGAGGCCGAGACGTAGACGTCGGGCTTGAGCACGCCCTCTTTCAAATTGTCGAGGATGACAATCTTCGGGGCTCCGCCCAGGCGGCGAAAAGCCGTTTCGTGCAGGCGCGCCCAAATTTCTGCGCTCGACTTGAAGGTGAGAAGGCGAACCGATTTTCGACTGTAGCCGAGCGTCAAGACAAACAGGCGCGTGCGGTGGTACTTGCCCGTATCGGGATGCCGCACCATCGGGCCGACTCCGTAGTCGACTTGCCCTTCCTCCCCAGGTGCGGTCTCGATGACGACAAACGCCTCCGGTCCCGCCTCGCTCTCCAGCGTGCGGAAGAAGCGACGCACGGTGACGTATCGGCCGGAAAAGCCCTGCGCGTCCACCAGGTCTTGGTAGATCGCCATCGAATTTCGACCCAGACGCATCCGCTCGCAGGTGAACTCTCGGAACGGCGCGCACAGACTGCGGCTGGAATCCTTCACCCCGTTGCGCTCGCGGCGAGAAAGGTCGGTGATCCTCTCGCTGGCCGGTTTTGAATTTGCCGCCGAGTCGGTGATCCCCAGATTGGCCGGTTTTGGCGGCCGACCTCGGGCTGTCGTTGGCCAAAACTCAATCGCGAGACTGGACGAGAAGTTGGCCCGGAGCGACGTTGGAGCAATGTCCCTCTTTCTCTCTCTACTGGGCGCTCTGCGCGCCGCAGTCAGGACTCACAGGAATCTGGCGCTTGAGAACCTGGCGCTCAGACAGCAACTCGCCCTGCTCCGCCGCCGGTCGAAACGACCACGGTTCGGGTCGCTGGATCGCGCCTTCTGGGTCTGGCTCTCTCGGCGTTGGGCAGGGTGGCGCGGGGCGCGTTACGGGACAGGTGTGAGGACGCGAGCCTGGGCTCGTTTTCTTCCCTGCTCTTTTACAACGTGCAGATTCGATGAGCGGCACTAAAAGTGCCGCTCTGTAGGGGCCACATCTCCCTCTGTCCAGTAGTCCGACAGCAGCTCGGCTTGCTGGAGCACGGTATTGGTCGCTGCCTCTTGTTTATCGGGTGGGTAGCCGTATTTGCGGAGGATGCGCTTCACAATGACGCGCAACTTTGCACGCACGGACTCCTTCACCGTCCAGTCGATCGTGACGTTGCGCCGGACGGTCTCGACGAGTTCGCGAGCGATGGTTTTGAGCGTGTCGTCGCCGAGCACCTTCACCGCGCTGTCGTTCACCTCCAGCGCGTCGTAGAAGGCCAATTCGTCGGCCGTGAGATGTAGCTTCTCGCCTCGACGGTTCGCCTCGCGCATTTCCTTAGCGAGCTGAATCAGCTCCTCGATAACCTGCGCGGCTTCGATGGCGCGGCTCTGATAACGGCGGAGCGACTTCTCGAGCATCTCGGCAAACGATCGGGCCTGCACGAGGTTGTGCCGCGCGCGAGCCTTGACTTCGTCTCTTAACAGCTTCTGCAATAGTTCGACTGCGAGTCTCTTGTGCTGCATCCCGCGGACGTCCGCGAGAAATTCGTCCGAGAGGATCGAGATGTCCGGGCTCTTAAGGCCGGCCGCTGCGAATATGTCGATCACCTTGTCGGATGCGATGGCTTTCGAGACGATTTGTCGGATCGCATGATCGAGGTCACCGGATGCCTTCCGCTCGCTGGTGGAGGTCTTCACAATTGCCGTCCGGACCGCCTGAAAGAAGGCAACATCGTCGCGGATGCGGAGTGCTTCCTCGTGAGGCACCGCGAGCGCGAACGCCTGCGACAACTCAGTCACGGCCTGGAGCAGCCGCTCTTTGCCGCCCTGTTGCGCGAGCACATGTTCCTGGGCTGCCGGCAGTAACGAGAGGCGCTGTGCAGGCGAGCCCTTCGTCCACCGCGACCGGTCGAAGCCGTGGAAGATCCCGCAGCAGATCTCGTGCTTTTCGAGCATCAGCGCGACCGCCTCTAGCTGGTCGATCGCCGTGTCGCCTTGGCCGCCGCTCTCGGTGTACGTATGGAGCGCGCGCTTCAGCTGATCGGCAAGACCCAGATAGTCCACGACAAGACCGCCGGGCTTATCTCGGAAAACTCGGTTCACGCGCGCGATGGCCTGCATCAGCCCATGCCCCTGCATCGGCTTGTCGATGTACATTGTGTGCAAGCAAGGAACGTCGAAGCCCGTCAGCCACATGTCACGCACGATGACGACCTTCAAGGCGTCCTCGGGGTTTTTGAAGCGCTTGGCGATTGCCTCGCGACGCATTTTGCTGCGGATGTGTGGTTGGAACTCGGCTGGATCCGAGGCCGAGCCGGTCATCACCACTTTGATTGTGCCCTGGGCGTCGTCGCCGCTCTGCCAGCGAGGGCGAAGCGCGACGATGGCGCGATACAAATCCACGCAGATGCGCCGACTCATACAGACGATCAGCGCCTTGCCGTCGATCACCTCAAGGCGCGCCTCGAAGTGGCGGATCAGATCCTCGGCGATAAGTGCTAGCCGCCGCTCGGTCCCCACCAGCGACTCGAGCGCCGACCACTTGCTCTTGAGCTTTTCCTTGCCCTCCAGTTCCTCGCCCTCGGTGACCTCCTCGAATTCAGCATCGAGACGAGGCTTTTCGCTCTCCTTCAATTCGAGCTTGGCGAGGCGGCTCTCGTAATAGATGGGCACAGTGGCGCCGTCCTGCACCGCGCGCTGGATGTCGTAGATGCTGATGTAGTCGCCAAATACAGCTCGTGTGTTCTTGTCCGTGAGTTCGATGGGCGTCCCGGTGAAACCAATGAACGATGCGTTCGGGAGCGCATCGCGCATGTGGCGTGCGAATCCATCGATGAAGTCGTATTGGCTGCGGTGCGCCTCGTCGGCGATGACGACAACGTTCTCGCGTGTCGAGAGCAGCGGGAAGGTGTCGCCCTTCGTCTCTGGCAGGAACTTCTGGATGGTTGTGAAGACCACGCCACCGGCGGCGACCTTGAGTAGCTCACGCAGATCGGCCCGGTCGGCCGCCTGCGTAGGCTTCTGCCGCAGTAGCTCCTTGCATCGCGAGAAGGTCCCGAACAGCTGCTCGTCCAGGTCGTTGCGGTCGGTCAGGACAACTAGGGTCGGGTTCTGCATTGCCGGGTGCAGGATGATACGACCGGCATAGAAGGCCATGGTTAGGCTCTTCCCCGAACCCTGGGTGTGCCAGACCACGCCCACTCGGCGGTTGCCCTTGGGACGCGAGGCCGCGATCGTCGCCTCGACGGCGCGGCCCACCGCGTGGAATTGGTGATAGCCGGCCATCTTCTTGATGACGGTATCGCCATCGTCCTCATAGACGATGAAGTGGCGGATGAGGTCGAGGAAGCGGCGACTCTCGAACATGCCGCGGATGGCGACCTCGAGCTGTGAGAGGGACGCGGGCGCAAGCTTCTCGCCCTCGATTGTGCGCCAGGGGAGGAAGCGCTCCCGGTTCGAGGAGAGCGTGCCGACCCGCGCCTCGATCCCGTCGGAAGCGAGAAGGACCTCGTTGAACGTATAGAGGCTCGAAAGCTCACTTCGGTAGGTCTCGAGTTGCCGGAAGGCGTCCCAGACGTCGGCGTTCAGGTCGGCGGCGTTCTTGAATTCGACCACGGCGAGCGGCAAGCCGTTCACGTAGACGACCACGTCCGGCCGGCGCCTGCTGCCGCGCTCCGTCACCGTGAGTTGGTTCACGACGAGCCAGTCGTTTGCGTCGGGCGAGTCGAAGTCGAGGACGCGCACGGGGTCGTATCCCACCGTGCCGTCCTCGCGGAGGTACTCGACGCTCACGCCATTGACGAGATAGCTGTGCAGCTCGTGGTTGGCGTCGATGAGTTGCGGGGACGAGATGAGCGTGAGCTTGCGGAACGCTTCGTCGAGGGCCGCATCGGGCACATTCGGGTTGAGCTTTCGGAGCGCGGCGCGGAGCCGACCTTCGAGGACCACGCGATCGTAGCTGGCACGCTCAGCGGCCGGTTCGCCCGGCGCGATGGTCGAGCCGGCAAGCAGCGCATAGCCGAGGGCGCTGAACCATTCCAGCGCCGCTTCTTCGACGACGGATTCGGTGAAGAGTGCCATCAAGGCTTCCTTGCCTTCTTACTTCGCCGTGCCGAGGGCTTCTGAAGTTGCGTCCCTACATTCTCGAACTCGGTGTCGATCGCGCGGGGCTTGGAATCTTTCAGCGCGTAGTAGCGGGCGGATTCGAGTTCCCGCTCGGGGGAAATGGCCTTCAGATGGTGGTTGACCGTTGCCACCCCGATCTGAAAAAGCCTCTCCGTCAACCAGATCGTCTCGTCCCCCAAGCGGCACTGGATGCGCGAATAGCCGTGCTCGGTCCGATAGAGGATCAGCTCGGACCTAGGCGAGGGCTGGTCGGTCACGCTGTCGCCTCCACTGCAGACTCAGCGCGGGCAACAGAAAGTTCGCCCGACAGAAGACGAGGTAATAGTTCGTCCCGCGCTCGCGTTAGCGTGCTTGTCTCCTCCACGTTGGACCTGAAGCGAGCAAACAGGCTGGCGATCGTAGAGCCAAACTGAGCAGACACCTCGCCAGGTGGAACAACGGTCGGGATTCGGCGGAGGTTTCCCTGGCTGAGCTTAGCCTGGACGGCGCCGGTTACGAACGCAGCGATATTCGTCTGACTCAGGATCAGGAATAGGTGTTCCTGCGAGACTCCACCGAGGCCAGTGAGCACATGAGCATGGTTATTCACCCAAAACTGCCCCCAGACGTATTGTAGGAAGGGGTAGCCGGCCTCGGTCACTACGGAACCATCCTCGCCGATTAGCACAAAGATCCCGTCGAAGAGGAAGTCATCGACGTGGTCCATGACCGACGTGGCACCGTAGTAGGGAAATTTGCCTCGACGCTGTTCGCGTTCGCGTGCCGAGAGTGGAACGCGCTTGGCGTCGTGAATTTCGATGAGATCGCCGATCGTCCCAACCCTCCACCCCCTCGGAATCAGCCCCAGCTCCGACTCCTCGAACTCGCTTGGGAAGAGCTTCGCTATTTCCGCGTCCATCCCACTCGGCCGGCGGCCCCCGGCCTTCGCGCGCACGGGGTCGAAGTCTACGAACCACGACTTGAAGAGCGTCCTCGCCATGGCTTCGAGCGTCTCATTCGTTCGGCGGTTCAGATCAACCTTGTCGTCGAGGGTGCCGAGGATGTGGGCGATGGCGCGCTGCACCTCGCGCGGTCGATCTGGGATAGGGAGTTCACGCAGAGTGCCGAGGTTGATCTTCTGGGTCACGCTCCCTTGGAGCCGTGAGGTCAACCAGCGAACCGCCATGGGTGACTTAAGACAGTAGTCGACGTACCGGTGTTCAACTTTGTCGTTCAACGCGATAACGCCAACGTCTCGGGACACATTCGCGCCAGAAAGCTCCGGAGGAACGATTGCGGTATGCCCAGGTTCAGCGATGAGATTGATGACGATTTCGCCTCCCCGCAGGATCGTCCGTTGGAACTGCTGGCTGATCTCCTCCGTGACCCGCTTCTGATCGTCGAAGACGATCTTGCCCTTCCGGATGTCTCCCCCTCGAATCACTGGTACTCCCCCTGACACGAAATCGCCTACCTTGACGATCCCGTAGGTAATTCCGCGCTCCGGATCACAGAGCTGCCCGAGGGGCGTGTAACTGAGGTCAGCCGTCATACCCAAGCCCTCGAAGATTCTTACGGATCAGCTTCTCGAGTTTGGCGCTTTCGGCGAAGTGATCTTCGAGTTTGGCAACGAGTCGGGCCATCTTCTCTTCGAAAGGCTCGCCATCGTCTTCCACCTCCCCGGCGCCGACGTAACGCCCAGGCGTGAGCACGTGTTGGTGGGCGCGGATCTCTTCAGTCGTAGCGCTCTTGCAGAAGCCGGCCACGTCCTCGTATTTGCCGGAGCCGTCACCGCGCCACCGGTGGTAAGTGTCGGAAATCTTTGCGATGTCACCATCGGTCAGCTCGCGGTGGACGCGGTCGATCATCGTGCCAAGCTTTCGCGCGTCGATGAAGAGTGTCTCGCCGCTACGGTTGCGCATCTTTTTGCCGCGACCGCCCAGGCCATTCTTCTTGTGGCGCGAGAGGAACCAGAGGCATACCGGAATCTGCGTTGAGTAGAAGAGCTGCCCGGGCAGCGCGACCATGCAGTCCACGAGATCCGCTTCGACGAGCGCTTTTCTGATGTCGCCCTCACCAGACTGCTGAGACGACATGCTGCCGTTCGCGAGCACGAAGCCGGCGATCCCGGTAGGCGAGAGGTGATGCAAGAAGTGCTGGACCCAGGCGAAGTTCGCGTTGCCGGCGGGCGGGAGACCATACTTCCACCGCACGTCCTCGCGCAGCCGATCGCCGCCCCAGTCGCTGTCGTTGAACGGCGGGTTCGCGAGGACGTAATCGGCCTTCAGATCCTTGTGCTCGTCAGCGTGGAAGCTGTCGCCGCGGGCGATCCGCGCGTCGATCCCACGAATTGCGAGGTTCAGCTTCGCGAGGCGCCAGGTGGTGTGATTTGACTCCTGACCATAGATGGCGACGTCGCCGACGCGCCCGCCGTGAGCCTCCACAAACTTCTCGCTTTGCACGAACATGCCGCCTGAGCCGCAGCAGGGATCGAAGACGCGACCCTTGTACGGCGCGAGCATCTCAACGAGTACGCGGACAACGCACTGGGGAGTGTAGAACTGGCCGCCCTTCTTGCCCTCAGCCGAAGCGAACTGACCCAGAAAGTATTCGTACACGCGGCCGAGGACATCTCTCGAGCGGTTCGCTCTGTCTCCAAGGCCGATGGTCCCAATGAGGTCGATGAGTTCGCCGAGCCGCTGCTTGTCCAAGGCCGGGCGGGCGTAGTCTTTGGGGAGAACGCCTTTGAGGGTCGGATTGTCGCGCTCGATGGCGCCCATAGCGTCGTCGAGGAGCTTTCCGATCGTCGGTTGTTTGGCCTTATCTTGTAGGTACCCCCAACGCGCTTCCTTCGGAACCCAGAAGACATTCTCCGCGCGGTACTCGTCCGGATCCTCCGGATCGGCACCGGATTTCTTGTCGGCCTCGAGAGCGCCGCGGCGTTCCTCGAAGGAATCGGAAATGTACTTGAGGAAGATGAGGCCGAGAACCACGTGCTTGTACTCGGCGGCGTCCATGTTATTGCGGAGCTTGTCCGCGGCCTGCCAGAGCTTGGGCTCGAAGCCGAGCGTCGCACCATTCGGCGAGGTCACCGCTCTCCCTTCAGTGGGCTTCTTTTCGCGCGGATGTTTCTTGTTGCGTTCACGCATCAGCGCCTCCGGCATTCTCGCCGGCCCTTCCTGGATCTGCTGCTCGATTTACCCTGGAGATTGCGACTCCTCTTCAAGCAGAGATCCTATGTTGGTGGACTGTCCCCCCTGGCGGCACCCGCGACATCTTGAAGGCACCAACGCTGCTGTCAATTAGTGGCTTTATCGCACGAGTTTGACCGTTCCACTATGAGGGGCCTTGATTGCTAAGATCAGCTTGAGTTGCGCTGACTCGCGTCGTTGCCGCTGTCTTTGGCAGCGTGGTGTGAGGACTGCTATTTGAAGATTTCCGGGCTGGGGCGAATCCAAAACGGAGTCAAAAATGCGACTCGTTGCCTTCAAGGTTGACGAATTGGACATCATGGTTGCTGGCTTAATGTACGAAGCCAATGGTTGGCTGCCGACGGCGCGACAGAAGGACGTGCAGAGCCGTTCGCTGGACGAACGCTACCATGCGGAATTCCAGATCCTGGCGCGGAAGATCGACACTGTTCTGCAGCAGGCGGGGGCGGCAATCGTCACTGATGGTACCTGGAAACAGTCGGCTACCCCTGCACCCTGCGTAGACGACCCAGCTTCGCAACGATCTACTTCTTCCTTTTCTTCTTTGCCGCCTTCCTTCTTGCGGCCGCCTTCTTTGCCGCCGCTCGTTTCTTTGACACTGCCTTTTTTTTCACCACTGCCCTCCGTGCCGTCTTCCCCCAATCATTGCTCATTGTGCATTCTCCTTGAGGAGATCTTGTGTCTTGAGGGCATTCCTGAACCTGGCAACAGAATCGCGTGCCGATAGCAACAACACGCAGACGCCGCCAAGCATCAGAATGAGTATGACCGTGTCTCCCACGTTCTGACGGACAGCGGTGGGCGGTGGTTGCGCCATCCGGTCTGCCATTCGAGTGATGAACCGCACTAGAGATAACGCCAGCAGCGCGACAGCCATGTTCGCGTAGAACTGAAAGTGACGGTAGAGGCCATTCCGCACATCATGAACCAGCAGGCGTTTCTCGCTCGTGACTTTCGACCAGTCAATCACAGGCTCATCAAAGAGCCACTTGCGCGTGCACAGCGCGCGAATGCCGCTGACGACGAGACCAAGGGAGAGGGATGTGAGCGCGACGAAAAGGAAGACGCCCACGTTCTGATTCTCCTTTGACGCGGAAGTCATCCAAGAGCCAGCCTGTTCCGAGACGTAGGAGAGGGCCCAGAATGCCAAAAACCCAGGAGCGACGAACGCGATCAGGACACCGAAGTCGATACTCGCCGGTTTGACTTCATCGGCCATGCTGTGACCCTATATCGCCGCTAAGCCACAACAAGTTTTTCTCACCAGGAGCCGAACGTCGGATCGAGCCTCCTCCGCCGCCGTGGAGCGCTGAACTGCCCCCTCGGTGATCGGAGAATTGATCGGGACGCCGCTTGGATATTCCCATGGGACACGCGGCAAGGTCGTGACGACCAGCTCGTTCAGCCACGATGCCCCTCAGGGTCGCTGGCGAATGTGAGTTCGAGTCTCTGCCAAAGCACCTACGACCTGACGATCACCAAGCACGCGCCGCGCGGCCGTCGGACAAGTTCCTTCAGGCTTCTAGAGCAATGGCCGGCCAGGATCTTCCGGAACGGGATCCGGACGAAATCCGGTGTGGGCTCGAAGGTCTGCGTCCAGGACGGAAGACCCTCTCACCGTGCGCAACCGGAGTTCGCACACGGTTTTTTTCCTGCTGCGGAGGGCAGCCGAACTGATGAGCTTCAGACGTTCAGGAGGGCTATCGCTTGCGGCGACGCGGGCGGGACTTTTCATCTTCCGGGTCCACGTCCTCATCGTCCTCGGGGTCCTCTAGCTCTTCCTCATGCTCCAAATCCTCTTCTGGATCCACCTCGTATTCGGTGGTGACGACTCGTCGGATTAGTTTTGGCTCTGCTTTGGCGGCCACCTCAGCCTCGCCATGCGCACCCGATACAATTCCGCGACGGCGAGTCACACGAGACGCTCGTTGACGAAGGCGGGATGCAATTCGTCGCTGGGTTTCAACGGTGGGCGAGAGGCCCAAAGTTCGTGCTACGCGACCTGCGATCACGAATGATTTCAGTCCGACCGATTGCAATCTCCGGACGAGTTGTGCGACCCGCTCTGTGGTTAATCGCAGGCGAGCCTTAGCCATTTGCTCGGCGCGAACCGACTCTTCGAGCGCATGTAGAAGGCCTTCGACGGCGGATCCAGCACTCATCGTCGTGGCGGGCGGTAGCCCCAGATCTGGTAGTGACCGCAGCACCAGCAACGCACCGCGATTCCACAATAACCGACGCCCCCAGAAGCCTTGAAGTCATCGCGCTGCATCGTCTCGGAGGCTCCGAGATCAGCATGCTGACCTGGGTTGGTTTCGGCGGTCAGGATGGTCAGCTTTCTCATCGAGAATTGTTGGCATTGAGCCCTTCCATTTTTTCGGTCTCGAGCAGATCGGCGCGCAGCTCGTGCACGATGTTGGTCAGGCATTCCGCGGCTCGCGTCAGAACCTGACGGCGAGCTTGAAAAAAGGCGCGGTCTTGCACCGCAAGCCGCGCCCCGAGTTCGGGGCTCGAAGCGAGGCGCTCCCAGAGAATCTGCCGAGTCGCGTCGGGCTTCGAGAGACCGGTCTCGTGCATGTAGTGCTCGAGCGCTCGATTGAGATCGGCGTCGAGGGTCATCGTGTAGGTGCGGCCTTCGTTCCATCGCTTGCGAGCCATCAGGCGACCCTCTCGAGATCTTCGAGGACATCGGCCACGGCGCGGCCGACAGATTGGCGAAGCTTGGTGACCGCGGCCTGGAAGCCTTCGCGGTAGGAGGCTTTCACCACCGCCGGCTGCACAGCACTACCCTCACGGAGGGCAGTCGCGATCAGAATGCGCACGCCCTGAGCGATCGTGACGTGGTTGTCCGAGAGGTATCGCTGAAGTGCCTTGTGGCAGGCGGGATCCAGCTTGACGTTGACCACATGGTCTCGGTTGAAGCCCAATCGTCCTCAGCACACACACGTCTACCCTTCGGGTTGGTAGATGGTGTTGAACTGAGGCCGAGCGAGGGCCCCTTTTAGGCGAATTATGCATAAGTGATCGAACTTGAAGATGTCAAGAATCCGCGCGAATGGCGATCACCGTGAAGGTGGGAGAAGGCCCCCCAATGGGACGGACGGTGGAAGGATGAAGCGACACTGCCGTGTCGAAGCTCAGCTACGCGGCCTGCAAGTGCGATCCAGACATCTTGCTGAAACGCAAAGGCGCCAACTGGCCGAATGTCTTTGACGTGCAGGTAGCTTGGCCCAGGGGTTTGGTTCTTCTACCTTCGCGGTGGGTTTCAATGGAAAACTGCTTATGCGGTGCGCTTAAGAGTCGACATATAAGAGCATGAGTGTTTTGCCGGCCAAGGATCGCCGTATCGGCGATTGGAAGTGAACCTCGATCGGTCAGCCTAAAAAACCAGCTGCTTAGGGAACTAGGGGCTGGCCAAATGGGCACGACAACCATCTGAAAATAGTTCGTCAGCCATAGACTGCATAAGTGCTTTCTCTTGGGTCGCCGGCCGGGGTTGCCGGATTGAAAAAATCATCAATCCTTTGGGTGAGGTGAATGGCAAGGGCTGTGTGCCCCATTTTCTATCGAAGACTTCTAAGCGTTTCTCTCCGCCGCCTCGAGCTGACAAAGGCGCTGACCCCGTCTATCTGGCCAATAAGAGTTCGCAGGGTAAAGGGAATCTACGCCCTACACCAGCAGGATTGAGGGACCGACAAGGGTAACCCGATGACAAAGAACCATGATGCCGCGGCCCATTCGTCGTAGCTTGTACCCCGACTGGAGCACGCTCGTTTATGAAAGGGCAGACCTCTGTCTCTCGTTCGCGCATCTGCTTGAACTCCTCCGTGGTGCCGATGCTGCTGAACGCCGACTGCGCGCGCAGTGGCTACATAGCCTCAGGGTAGTTTGGCTTCGCGATCTCGATGCGGTCAGGCAACTTGAGTTCGATCGTTTCCTACGCAAATCAGCGGGGCTCCCTGTTGAGCCGCTAGGGATTCCGGCGGCGCCCTCTTTCCTCTCTACATTCCCCCTCACAGTGGCAGCGCTTCCCGAGGTACTCCGCCAAGGTGACGTCGCTAGCGTCGAGAGGCACCTCGGGGACGATGAGAGAATACGACAACGGATCGACAAGTTGAGAGCCCTAGGTCCTACGTTTTACCGGCGACTCTTTGCTGACCGAAAACTCACCCAACAGGAACTCTCGGACGAGGAGCTTCGCAAAGCGCTGAAGGCAAAGCTCGATGGAGCAATCAAGGACGAAGCCCTGGTGCGCAATCAGCAACTTGCTGCACGTGACCCCACCTACTGCATCAGGAAAGGCAGCCTCTGGGTGCCGCCAAATGACGAGTTCGTCACGTCGGTGATGCGGCCCCTGGACGAGATTCGGAATGACCTACCATCGGTTTTTGTATTCTTCCAGGCGATTTGGAATGTCGGTTCCATCGCGGGTCGAAAAGAGCACGTCAGTACGAAGTTCTTTAAGAGTAGCGATCGCGAAAGCGACGTGCTCGATTGGTGGCACTTACTCGGAGCGGCATATTGCGACGTGTTCATTTGCGATGCCTACACGTCAACATGTCTTGGGGACGCTCGGGAGCGGCTCGGTCGTTCAAAGGAGATCGTGTACCGGAGCGGTGACGTCGGCAGGCTTATTCAAGACATCCGGGCTGCGCTTAGTATGGATCCATAAT
>WNFD01006086.1_pt1 | contig 12088 bp, 11 predicted proteins | sample 5400491 | NCBI WGS metagenome assembly WNFD01 (sample SAMN13153343, study PRJNA577476) | soil metagenome | isolation source: 120 cm saprolite under Douglas fir tree site 2 hole 2 replicate 2 | place: USA:California | collected 2015-04-18 | reverse complement strand
CGATGTTGAGCACGCCAAAGAATATGCCCCCGGCTACCAGTAAGAGCAGGCTCAGCAGGGACAGCGGCAGCAAGCGCTGCGGTTCCAGCAGGGCGATTTCATCTAGCTTGCGTAGTTGCCCGGCATCTAGCGCCGCCTGTTGTGTGCGGCGCAGGTCGGGGTGATAACGATCTATGAGAGTTAAGGGCATGATTCCACCTTCTGTTCGATTGTCTATCATGATATCACAATGGCGTGCTGGCAAGATGCCCTGTGCTATACTATGGCTTAGAGCAATCACCGGAAGGGAGGGAAAGCGATGCGGCGTAATCAGGCCTGGATGTATGTTGCATGTATATTCGCGGTATTCTGGGTAATCTTTGCAGTTATGCTGATCTTTTTTTCGAACTTTCCTTTTGTGGTGATTGGCAGCGCGCTATCCAGCGTCTTAATGCTCTCGCTCGTTATCATAGGGCTGGCGTGGGCTTACACCCACGATTACTAAGATTTCTCCTTTGACGGTATTCTCAGCTAGTTCATCCAAAATCCTACACATATAGGCTTCGTCTTCGCCTTTCTCGGCATACTGCATTGCCGCTTCCAGGTCTGCATAGCTCACAGTGAAATGGTATTCATTCACTTTCTTTCTGCCGAACCTCTCTACGATTCTGAGTACCTGTAGCTCTCTTGCCCGTCCTCCAATGCGGGACCAAGTACGCAACGGTAACTTGCTTGACGAGTTTGCTCATCATCTGCTTTTGCACGTCTATGCTTTGTTTCTTAAACTCTGTTGGCAGGTGGGCTAGTACAAATTAAAAATTTGCAATGGTTTCCCCTGGGTCAATTGCGGGCTGCGCTTGTAGAGATCTTATGGGATGAAGTAGAGAAAATAATTCTCTCAGGCATCCAGAGGTATCGTGAGGCAATCGGGGTGGGCGACGTGAAGCCTGGACTACCTTGACCGTGTGGTACACTCGCAGAGCGAAACGAGCCAGGTATCTCGTTCACTCAGTATATCCTGTCGGCTCGTTTCGGCGCGTAGCGCTGTACCACGCGAAGTCAAGGTGGAGCCAGGTAGCCGCGTGGGGCGGGGAACTAAGAGATCGGCGTTAGCCGCTTCCTTACTATTCCTCAATACGTTTTCGCAGCGCATTTCTGAGGTGGGTTCCAGTTTTTGTTACCATTTCATCTAATGGATATTTAGGTGTTTTTCTTTCACCATGAATGTAAATTGACCGCACTGTATGGGAGCGGGTAAGATCATTGTAGATCGTGCTGCGTTTGCTCGTGGTTCGTCCCAAGTAATAGGATGCAGCAAGTGCCAAAGATTTCCCCATATCTTGAAACTCATCTTCTAAGAAGAATAGAGCCTCTAACGCCGTCCAATAGTCTATCAGCTTGTCTTGTTGCTTTGTTCTTGTGTAGGAGTCCTCAAACCTCGTTATCACTGTTGAAAGCTCAGTTTTATTGTACGTTTTTTTCAGCTTAGTCCACAATTTTGGAAGGGCATTGGCATCTTCCTGAGTTATATGGTATGGGTCCCCTCGATAATCAAGATGGCGAAGTGCCATAGGATAGCTCATTCCTCCATAGAACACAAAGGGTTGGTTAGGAATACGCCACAGATAAGAAGCAATCCCTACCGGATTAGCTTTCAGTAGTCGTAGTGCAAGCACAACTCCTTGAGCCATGGACATCGCTTCTTGCGGACTGGGTGCAGATTTGATTAACATGGCTCTATCAATAGGTTCATGGATATCAAGGAAAAATTCAGGGACATCGGGCATTGTAAGTGAGCGAGGGTTAGATGTTTTTCTAATGGCGTCCACTTTTTCTTCATACATGGCTCGCCGTACATAGATATTCTGGTCTACACGAATGGTATCCACGTCAGAAGTCAAGTTCCGTAGCTGCACAAACCAAATTCCATCAAACGGGTCCGTGGCATAGACATATTCCTCAAGCGCATCGTAAATGTGATTAAAGATGTCAACGGAAAAGCTAAAGTCTCCAGTTGCTTTGAGATATTCAGTCAGAAATGTCGCAAAATACCACTCTAGATTACGCCTTTTTTGGTCAAGGTCGGAAGATACGTCGTCTGCTGTATCAGCACACAAAACAGAGGAAGAGCAGGCGTTGTTGTAACAATCTCTACAAGATGGTCGTATTCGGGTATGCTAAAAAGCGGATTCCGATACAGAATATAGAGTTGGGCGGTGTCGATTTTCGGAACTCCATGAGCGTGATAGCCGATCGGATGAAACGTGACTTGAAAATCCTGTTTATAAGGGATTGGTACAGCAGTTAATAACTGTAAAGCAGCCTCAAGCCACGATTTACATGTTTTATATAATTCGTTATTTTGTCTCATACAGTATTTTCCTCTAATGATAGGTAATGGTGCATACGATTATAGCAGAGTCGTTTAAGAAGTGCTAATTATGGGGACCAAGTGCCAGGGCAATCGCATCTAATTAACCCCAGCCAGAACACGCTGGAGATAAGTGTTATCCCAACCTGCCTTGAGACGTTTTGTATGGATGCCTACGTGGGACGAGTGTTCCTGGCGCAACAGATTAAGGCTAATGTGACGTAACACGGCCAGATTTTCGTCAGCATGTCCTTGTCGCACGCGTGATTCGTCTTCACGAAACGCTAGATCAAGGACCCAATGAACACTGTTTTCAATTCCCCAGTGGCTTCGGACAGCGGAGGCAAACGTTTTCACCGAGGAGAAACTGAGCAGGAAGTAGCGGGTTTCCCTGGTGATTTCTTGATCGATGCGCCGTTGCGCTCGGACCATCCCAATCCCTCGCAAGCCTTTCCACCTCTTCTCGGGATCGAGGTACTCCAAAATCGCAGCATCACTGATGGTCCAGTACTCGCCTCCTTTCCAAACGTCCATGCGCCTTTTCGACCGTGCGATCCGACTCGCACTCGACGGTGGCAAATGCCTCTTTCTCCGCCAGAGTAAAGGTCGCTTTCACCTCCTCATAGAGGTTGCCCTGATTGTCGCTTCCGTGCCAGGGCATACTCGCCCTCTTGCTCAATAATCTGTTCCGCAATCTTGGTTTGCGTCCCCATGGCATCGATCGTGACAATACACCCTGCCAGCGCTAACTGTCGCAAGAGGAGCGCAATAGCGGTGATCTCGTTTGACTTCTCCTCAGTCGCCAGTTGAGCCAACACCAGCCGGTTTTCTGCGGCCCACGCACTCACCAAATGCAGCGCCTTCTTGCCTGCTTCCTGATCATGCGCGCGCCTGCTCGTTTTCCCATCGATTGCGATGACCCCTTTGATGGTGGTGCTGATCCCCTGCACCCATTGGAGAAAACTCGCCTCAAACTGTTTGGGATCAATCAGGGCAAAAACTCGTCCAAAGGTGTCATGGGAGGGTATCCCGTTGGGCAACTTCAGCAGATCTGTGAGCCAGGCTTCCTTCGCTTTCCCAAATTCTTCGATCCCTACCCATCCGTCCGCTCCACAAATCACTCCACAAATCGCTATGATGATGATATCCCGCAATCGATGCTGCTTGGTTCGTTCGATACGTGGGTCCTCGACTTGAGCAAAAATCGTTTCAAGGGCTAGCAGTTCTCCTTCTTCCATCCTATCCTCTCCCGTTTTTAGCTCGTATTCTATCACCTCCTCAAAATTTAGATGCGATTGCCCTGGACCAAGTGCTCGTCAGGCCAAAACACGGCGGTACCCTTGGTTTGCTAAAAACGCACTGGTTCTGCGTAGAACTGTGATTAGACGAAGAAAAAGTTACATGGAGAATTTGATTTTTCTGAGGAGAAATTAACAAGCCCTGTATCGTTTCCTCTGTTCAGCTTTTAGGTACCATTATATTAAATTAGAAAGAACTATACCATTTTTCCTAGACTTTGTTGTTTTTATAGAACTGTTCTGATATTATCTCATGTAAGGGGGATGTTTCGAGACTCCACCTTCTCGGAACTATTCAAAATCTTTTATGCCTGCGCTTACAGTTTGCTGCGACAAAAGGGGCTAGCACTTGTCCTAGGGATCCATACCATTAATTGCTCGTGTATGTTCACGACACCTTCGTTCCCTAAGGATATGGTCACGAAAAGCAGCAATCACAATCGTTCATGATCATGTGCGGCTGTTTATCATAAGTTCGGTTCATAACTAATGATAGCACCGTCTTGGTATATTGTAATATTGTCATTGGAGAACTGAGCTATGTATTGTGTAACAAGTATTTACCATTTAATTGATAGAATATCGATACAAAGTATTAAGAAAAACTTATTGAAAAACATAAAAATAAAATATTTCGAAACAAAAACCTTCCCAGTCATTGAACACCTGATACATAATAGAAATAAAGAAGAATATTTTTCGGAGTTTTTAGAAGAAATATCTGAGAAGGACAGACGATTATTACGTACTGTTGTCCAGATGTATGCACCTAGATCGCAAGCGTTTGAACATTCTTGGGGATATGTGATACAAGCTACTCGGTATGGGAAGCTTAGATGGTATGATCCAAGAACAAATTCATTAATATTCTTTGGTAGAAAATCTAGCGAAGATCATACATTAGTCGTACCTATTTTTTTTGCAGATCCAAGCTATTTAGCGACAACATTAAGAGTTGTACAAAAAATAACCGGAGCATCTCAGACTATCCTTAAAAACATAGATCCTAAGGATATAAATAAATATTTTCCATATGGCTTTAGGCCATATACTGATAATGAGAATTGGGATCCAGAAGCAAGGTTTGATGATCAAACCTTTCCTCAACTGTTAGTAGATTTAAATGCAGTAATTAAAAGTAAAGGAAGTGATTATCGTAAATTAAGAAAGTACCTACGCCGTGGACATAAGTATCAAATTAGACCATATCAAAAACGAGATCAAGAGGCAGTCTTAAATTTGTTAGCGTTAAAAGATGGCTTAAGTGAAAATACAGGAATAACCTTATCTAGAAAATTTACCGTTAGTCACGATATGTATCCGTTATCAGATACAGATAAGTTCGTTATTGAAGACAACAAGGGGATAGTGGGATTTACAGTTACATCTGATATTTCTTCAGCATGTACTGCTTTCTGTGCTGGTATTTTTCTACCTAGCAAACCAGAATTAGCACCTTGGGGCTTATATCACACAATGGAATTGAAATATAGTCAGGGTTTCGAGGTTGTAAATTTGGGTGGTTCTGAAACGCAAGGAACTATGGAATTCAAGAGACAGTTATTTCGACCAATGAGAGAATTACCCAGAACTCATTTAATTTTCTGTAAGGGGAATAGTGAAGTACCATGAGTACGGTAAGAGGAGGAGCAACAGGGGGAATGAAAGTAATACTTAAGCTCCTTCATCGCTACTGAGCCCACATTCCGCACCTGATTTTGGAGAATGCAGATGGCAAGCCAGTTTATATTGCAGAGTACACTTTAAGCTCTGCAATGGGAAAGTCCTTGACAAGGCGATTCCGAATTTGGCTGCGGAATGTGGACATGTGTGAGTAGCTCTTAAAATAGGGATGTAAATCACGGTTGTTAAGTCTCTCTTTTATCAGGAGGTAACAAATTTGCATCAGATACTCTTTTCATCAGCCGATTCAGCGCAGTTGTTACTATTTGCTCGATAAGAGCTTCTTCTACCTCCCCATTTATAGAAGAAGATTTTGGAGAACGAGGATTAGTTTGGTCATTTACTACTTCATCGTTCCGAGAAAAGATGAATTTCCCACTCTGAATATCCCAAACAGTTATATTCCCTCCTCCCGCCTGCTTACCTACACTGAGTGCTTCATCCAACGAGCGTGTGAGCTTGACTCTCACATTAGGCACTTTTTGAGCCTTACTCACTATCTGTTGCAATCTTTCAAAGGTATACCCTGTCACTCCCAAGCGCACAGAAAGCTCAAGCGCAATCACATTGCCAGGAGGAATACGTTGGTCGCGTGAAATACGCACAGGTTCTATTTGGTAAGGAAGGTCTTGAAGCGTTTTCTGCAATTGGCAAGCATACCTTTCTGCTTGCTCGAGTGTAACATCTTTCAAAAGAAGGCAGAATCGATCAGCATACACACGATATAGCCTGATATCTTCAGATATAGTTCGATCCTGGTCTAGCCACTCCTGAATACGTTGCCCCACTGAGAACACCAAGTTTCTCAATGCACGATCACCACCATACTTAGTAGATAAGGCAGTCGAGTTATCAATATCAACAGCAATGAATGAGAGATGATGGAACGGTTTCTCGTCGATGGCAAGGTGATCCTCTGACACCTCTGTTTCTCTCCATGCTCTCAGTTTTACCTGCTCAAGTAACTTCTCAAGATTGCTAATAAACTCGCTTTCTAAGGGAAACTCACTAAAAAACTTATCGACCACCTGCGGATGAGCAGCTACCTCTGAAAGCCTCTCTACTAGCAAGGAACGGGCCTGGTAAGTCAGAACATGTTCTGCCATTATCCTTCCTATCAATCTCAGGAGCAACTGATCAACCGCTGAGAAAGCATCCGATTCATCAGAGGCAATATAGAGCACTCCCACCGGTTGCCCATACTTTCTCTCAATCGGTACAGCAATTGCCGAGCGAACAGATCCCTCACGCTTAAGCCAAGCAATGTCAGGTTCCTGCTCAGCAACGCTCGGGCGATATATAATATTCCCACTCTGGTATGCTTTGATGCTGATGCTCCGTTGCTCATTAGGAGGTAGAGATGTTTCGCCAATCCGATGTGGGGATCCCTTACTCTGGGCTTGCACCACCAAGCTCCGCTCCTTCAATGGAACTAGAAGCTCATTTGGGAGCAAAACACAACAGAAACGCCACCGGGGTTTCTGATCTACTTTCCCTATCCCACCTAGTTGTATCAATCTTTCAGCCATTTCGTTTTGGAAGCGATCCCCGATACTGTAATCCTTGAAGTCCGGTGAATGATAGAAAAAATCGCCGTCGGACTGTAAAAAAGGTCGCCAGTTCGAAGTAGTTTCTTGTAAGAATTTCAGAAAGCGACCAGCAACCTGGCGAGCGTTATCACTAGTCCCTTCTAGTAAATGTACGAATCTCTCCTCGACGATCAGATATGTACTTTTAGGCGAAATATCCTTGTTTAAGGGCCAATCAAGTGAAATTAACATATATCTTTTTGAAGGATTAAGCATAGGTAGCTTCCTCACAAGAAACGTACAGAAAGGATAACTTCTACTATGCCAGCCAAGTAGAACTTCACCTAGATTCGGAAGGTCGTCTATATGCTGAATCGCAACTTTTTCTATATGAGCACGAAAATCCTGCACTGGAAGAAGTAATCCAACGTCGCTACTGATGACTCGTTCAAAAAGTAAGCATATTGAGAGATACATTACCCTGGGTACGAAAATCCGCCAAAAAAGTGCCTCCTCTGCTCGACTGATCCGATTTAGAATATTTAGAGAGTGCTCTTCGTTAATCTCCCTTTGAGAAGCAACTTCGTTCAGAAGATTTTCAATAAAGAGGCTCTCATTTTTCATGAAAGCAGCAATATCTGTCAAGAGATATGATTGACCTAGCAGCTCCTTGATGATCAACAGTCGAGCAAATTCCTGGAGACTATAGCGCCTTTGACCAGAATGAGTACTTGTTGAAGTACGTACTGGGGAAAGAAGTCCCAGGTTTTCCCAGTAGCGCAATTGCACTTCACTTGTATCTGTTATCTCTGCCACCTGGCTAATGCCAGTCGTTAAATGCTGCTGAGCAGCATTGAGTCGCTGTCGCAAAAGCGATTGTATAGAAGGCTCTCTTAGATGGGACTTCATCTTTGCCTTAGATGAGCTCTGCTGCATGGTTCTTAGCTCCTCACCTTTTAGAAGGCTTCCTACAGATGTGAAACTTCAATATTGTTCAGCTTTTATTAAGCAAGCTTATAAAAGCTATATGTTTATATTAGATATGATAACATAGACTTCAACAAGCTTCCAGTCATTTAATGGAAATCTTGTATAAAGCAACCCAAAATGTTATTCTTTCTACAGAAGCTCTTCCAGCGGCTCTCTCTTTTAAGCGCGTAAGGAAACGTTTCCACAGGTATCACGGGGTAACAAAATGGCGACGATTAAAGACATATCCCGGTCGGCGACGATTGTAGATGTAGCCGAAATAGCCGGAGTAGCAGTGAGCACAGTATCTCGTGTAATCAACGGAGGTTACGCCAGTCTAGAGGTGAGGGAGCACGTGATGGAAGCGATCAAACATCTGCACTTCGAGCCTAGTCAAACAGCTCGTGCTATGCGTACAAACCGCACTATGACCGTTGGCGTTGTGCTCCCCACCCTGCTCAATCCATACTTTCCCAGTTTAGTCCATAGTATTAAAAACAGACTATGGAGCTATGAGTATACTACAGTGGTACTTGACACTGATTTGGACCCGCGTAAGGAGAGAGATGCCGTCGTTATTCTTCGTCGGCAGCGTGTGGATGGCGTCATTTTGGTGTCAGTGTCTAAGGCAAAATTTCTAGTGAATATGCTCACGCAGGTGGGTATTCCTGTCGTGCTCGTGGACGAGGGCATTACTTCTCTGCAAGTCGACCAAGTCACTGTTGACCATTATAAAGGTGCGAAGGAGGCAATGGAATGGGCAAAAAGGTATGGGCATACTAATATTGGACACTTGGCTGGATCACGCAATGCAAAATCAGCTAATCTGCGTTTACACGCTTATCTTGATGTCATGGGATGGAAGAGGTTTAATCTTGAAGAGATAGAGAATCATTCGAGACTACCTATTATCTGCGCAGACTACGATTTTGACAAAGGGCGGGATGCCACCAAGATCTTACTCGATAAACACCCCCGTTTGACCTGCTTATTCGCAGCCAACGACACGTCTGCACTTGGGGCACTCTATTATCTTTCCTCGCAGAGGAAACGTGTTCCAGACGATATAGCCATTATTGGTTTTGACGACATACAGATGGCATCTCTAGTTCATCCATCTCTCACGACGATCAAACAACCTGTTGACGAGATTGGTGAAGTTGGAGCCCAACTTCTCTTGGAACGTATTGAAGAGCGCATTGAGTGCATCAAAAATCCAGGTATTAAACCAAATCCTGCCAAGCAAATAACCTTTAGTCCAGTTCTTGTACCGCGTGAGTCTTGCTAGTTGAAAGCTGGCACTACCTGCATTAGCGTTGTCCTTGGAGTTTGCCCTGCAAAAGCGTAGTTATAAGGATTGTTGATAGAGGCTTTTAGAAAGGGTTGGCTACAAAAAAGGAGGCTACGGCCATAGCGGATGAAGCTTGACATTGTGATCCGCCTTATAAGCCTTAGCTGAAAGAAAGCGGGTAGGACAGAATGAAAAGAGGCTGGAAAAAGTACCATAATGATCTTCGTTTGCTTGGTATTAGGATTCAAAACCATCGTGAAACGCTAGGCTGGACCCTCCAAGAGCTATCCAATAGAACAGGTATTACCAAAGGCGCCCTCCACGAAGATGAAACAAAGGGAATGAGAGTCATTGATACACGCATAGGTCAGCAGATGGGTAATTACCACCTGACTCGGCTGCTCGGACGCGGTGGATTTGCCGAAGTGTATCTTGGAGAACATGTTCAGCTATACAATATGCGAGTCGCCATTAAAGTGCTCCAGAATATATCAGCTAAACAGGATGTGCAGCGTTTTCGGGACGAGGCACAGGTTTTGGTTGATCTGAAACATTACCATATTGTTCGACTTCTCGAATATGGCGTGGCAAAAGATACGACTCCTTATCTAGTGATGGACTATGCCCCTGGGGGTACATTACGTCAGAAATATCCAAGGGGTACTCAAGTACCCCTTGATCTTATTGTGTCCTATGTTCAGCAGGTTGCAGGCGCTTTACAGGCTGCACACAATAAAAAGGTAATTCATTGTGATATTAAGCCAGACAATATGCTGTTGGGTGAGAATGACGAAGTGTTATTGAGTGATTTTGGTATTGCTACTATTGCTCACAGTATATATTCCTACAGTACGCAAGAATTGGGAGATCGGAAGGGATTAGTAGGGACAATATCTTACATGGCTCCTGAGCAAATCCTAGGCAATCCACACCCAGCAAGTGACCAATATGCACTAGGCATTGTTGTGTATGAATGGCTCACTGGTATATGTCCTTTTACAGGATCTTATTACAAAGTCATGTCCCAACATCTTTCTGCTGAACCTCATCCATTTGCAAAAAAATTACATATCCCATCATCTGTTGAGGCTGTTGTACGGAAAGCTCTTAGGAAAGAGCCAGAGCAAAGGTTTAGGAGCGTACAAGCATTTGCTGATGCTTTAGAACAAGCCTCTCAGCAACCCATGATCGATGAAATACCAATTGCATCGTTACTACCAGATATTATGGATGCAGAGATTAAAGCTCTAGGTTTTTCGGATGAACCGCAGTTCATTCGGCAACCAAATCCCACTCCCATTGCTCCTGTAGTTGCCCCATCCGGCCCAGTCAAACAAGCAGTGGTCTTGCAAAAAGTTGAAAAGAAAAGTGTTTCTACTAACTTAGGGGATTTCAGCATATTTCTATCCAGACTCATACCGCTAAATTATAAGTTTCGTAAAAATATCCTAATATTCGATGTGATAATTATTCCAATGCTGCTTTGTGGATTCTCATTCTTGTTGCTCGGTTCGCTCTCAACCTCGTGGTGGTTATTTTTGGGGAGCTTCTTATGGTCTCTTCTTGCCTTTGTTATTACTTGGAGCATTGGCAACACACAGAACTATAAACGAGCAACAATAGCTGTTTCTATCTTTGCCATTTTATGGGGACTATTAGGAGCGGTATTCGGGCTATGGTCGAAGACAATTGATCCGGCTGACTATATAACAATTACTATCGTGCTAAGCATAGTAGATATTGTGGTTAGCGGATGGTTGCATCTGATAATAGTTCCTAATTTCTACTCATTTATGATGGGAAAAGATAATGCGAAACAGAGTCTCTGATCTTGCTTATGAGGAGAATGTTTGATTTTGGGGTTTTTCTTCGCGTAGTTCCCTAAAAGCCACGTGTTAATGGAGGTAAGGTTTGTGCTCATAATACAGGTAGTATAGCACATCTCCGCTTGCTTGCCATCAAGTAGTTGAACAGTTAGAAACTGTTTCTTGTAAAAGCCTCTGCTGCCTCTAAGCAACTCTTTAGAGTGACAGCTAGCCATTTTTGTCTCGACCGAGTCGTCTGTTTATCTAATGGGATGCCATTCACCCAAAGACTCGCCTGTTCAGTTGTGCTAGTACCCAAGTACAGGTTCTCAGTAAACTTAACCACGTTTATGCGAGTCGGGATAATCCGATGAATAAGAATATTACGTACCTCTTCTAGCTCCTGATAGGGAGTTTGAGGTTGGGGAGGCTTATCTATTACCTTTTTTAACTCATCTACAATGCTTCCTGATGTACTTATGTTGTTGGCTTGAAAGAATGCTGCGTAAGCTGCAAGAGTAGTTTTAGGTGTTATATTTCTTAAATCGTTGGGCTTTGAACTGTCCACGAACCTAAATATGGTTGCATCAAGAAACGAACCAATGACATAGAGACTATAACAGAAACTTTCAAATGCTGCCAAACTGCTTACGAAGAAACCAAATAGTTCGCGTTCTTGGGCATACTGATGCTCGCTATCGAGCGGTTTAAACGCAAATTGTTTCGTTATTCTCGTGAATTTCTCACTGTGTTGCCAATTTGAACGAAATCTTTGCGCAATGGCTCGCCAAGAGCCGTTGAACTGTTCACGCTTAAAATCATCCGAACATCTGCTACTGCTCACTACACGCTTGTGGATGGCCTCATAGGGAAGCATAGGGAAAATGGCCGGCATCTTAATGTCCCATATTGCGAGACTCTGCATACTCCATATCCCTCTTCTGACTCTCAAAGCTCACTTTGGTATCCCTAAAGCAGGGTACAACTCAGCTCACCTGCACAAGTTCAAACTTACATAGGCATCTTGCACACTCTTTGTAGAGTTTAGCATAAAAGAAGGGCAAAGCGAAAGCAAATAGCCGTTGCTGGGTGCGTTTCATTTTTTTGCACAGGCCTCTCCTGGAACCGCAGGGGTGGAGGGAGGGCGTCGGAGAAAGGGTTTG
>WNFD01018571.1_pt1 | contig 12090 bp, 13 predicted proteins | sample 5400491 | NCBI WGS metagenome assembly WNFD01 (sample SAMN13153343, study PRJNA577476) | soil metagenome | isolation source: 120 cm saprolite under Douglas fir tree site 2 hole 2 replicate 2 | place: USA:California | collected 2015-04-18 | reverse complement strand
TCGGACTGAAGGCGTCGCACCCGCCCGAGCCGGAGATCGGGATCAACAGGAGCCGCCCCTGCCTCTGTCTCTCGAGGATCGGGCGGTCATGACGTTGCAGGAACGGTCGGAGCTCGTTCTCAGTTTCGCCCGAGTTCTGCATGTCAATGGCCAGTCAACAGAAGAGACCGTGGCGGCAGCCGAGCGGCTCGGTAACGCTCTGGGTCTGCGCGCTGCCATCATTCCTCGCTGGGGCGAGTTGGAACTTCAGGCCGGAGACGGGGATGCCAGGCTCGTCTCGGTCAAGGCGGCCGATCCAACCGGCGTTGACATGGACCGTGTGGTCTCCGCCATGCAGGCAGTCGACGACCTCGACACTGGCCGACTTGCGCCATCCGCCGTCCGGGCGGCGATCAGCATGATCTGCCAGACGCCACCGGCGCCGACCTGGCTGTTTGCACTCGCCGCTGCGGCCGGCGCTGCTGCGATGGCGGTGCTCTTTGGGGTTCAGCATCTCGCCGCAGTCATGCTCATCGTCGTCAGCGCGGCGAGCGGTGCCGTTCTACGTCGCATCATCGGCCAATACAGCACGAACGCGCTGCTGCAGCCGCTCTGCGCGGCACTGCTCGCCGGCATCATTGGCGCGGTAGCGGTGCGCTACGAGCTGAGTTCCTCGCTGCGTCTCGTCGCAGTGTGCCCCTGCATGATTCTGGTCCCGGGGCCGCACCTCCTCAATGGCATGATCGACCTCTCTGCAGCGCGCATCCATCTCGGAGCCTCACGACTGGTTTACGCCGGCCTTGTCATTCTGGCGATCTCGGCTGGACTGCTCCTTGGGCTTGGACTTCTCCGCGTGTCCTTACCGGTGGGTGAGCCTGGGAGAGCGGTGGCCCTCTGGGGCGACATGATCGCCGCCGGCGTCGCTGTCGCCGCTTACAGCATCTTCTTTTCGACGCCCTTACGAATGCTGAGCTGGCCGATCGCGGTCGGGATGCTCGCTCATGCCCTGAGGTGGTGGACACTTGCTGTGGGCTTTAGTGCAGCGACCGGCGCGTTCGTTGCCTGCCTCGTCGTCGGGTTGATCCTCACTCGAGTCGCTCGTCGTTGGCACATGCCGTTCGCAGCCATCGGCTTTGCAGCAGTGGTGTCGATGATGCCCGGCGTCTTTCTCTTCAGAATGACCAGCGGCCTTCTGTTGCTCACCAGCAGCTCGAACACGACTCTGGAGCTCTTGGGCGCAACGATCGCTGATGGCATGACCGCCATTACGATCATTTTTGCGATGAGTTTCGGCCTCATTGTTCCGAGGGTCGTCATGGATAGCCTTGGCGACGCTGCAACGCGGTCGAAGTCTTGAGCAGACGCGAATCCAGCACGCTCGATCCTTGTCCCTGCCGGTTAAACGATTCTGTCGACACGGCGAGGTTGGAGAGGCGACTCCCAACTCTGCTCGCATCATCGCCGGCATGGTCGACGTCATTGGATTTTGGAGCCTCGGGCTCTTCACCGCCCACGTCACCGGCAATCTTGTCGTGATAGCCGCTCTGCTCGTGCGTGGCGGTCCGCCCAAAATGGTGTGCGCGTCGTCCTCATCGATCGGCAGAACCACCACCTGTTCCAGCCCCTCCTGTACCAGGTGGCGACGTCGGTCCTGAGCTCGGCGCAGACCGCCTCGCCGATTCGCGGCATTCTGAGAAGCCAGCGGAACACCACGGTGATCCTCGGCGAGGTCACCGGTGTCGACAGCGATCGGCGGCGGGTCTTCGTCGACTCGGTCGACCGCGAAGGCGTCGCGCTCGAATACGACTATCTGATCCTCGCGACGGGGGCGAGCCACAGCTACTTCGGCCGGGACGAATTCGCACGGTTTGCTCCTGGGCTCAAGAGCCTTGCCGACGCGGTCTCGATTCGAAACCAGATTCTGAGAGCCTTCGAGCAGGCAGAGGCGGAAGAAGACCCGAAACGTCACCGCAATCTGTTGACGTTCGTGCTGGTGGGCGCCGGTCCCACGGGCGTCGAGATGGCGGGGGCGCTGGCGATCCTCGTGAGCAGCACGCTCCGATCGGAATTCCGACGCATCGATCCCACCTCGGCGCGAATCGTCCTGATCGACATGGCTCCTCGTGTCCTCGGCCCGTTCGCCGAGAGCTTGTCGGCGGCGGCGAGGACGCGGCTGGACCAGCTTGGCGTCGAGGTTCGGCTGGGTCACGGTGTGGAGGACATCGACGCCGACGCCGTCGTCGTGCGGGCGAGCGCATTGCGAGCAAGACTGTGATCTGGGCGGTGGGGGTGGCGCCGTCGCCAGCCGGTAAGTGGCTCAAGGCGGCGACGGACCGCGCGGGCCGCGTGCGCGTCCAGCAAGATCTCAGCGTACCGGGCCATCCCGAGATCTTCGTGATCGGTGATACGGCGTCGTTCGATCAGGACGGTCATCCATTGCCCGGCGTGGCCCAGGGAGCCATGCAGCAAGGCCGCTACGCCGGAATGCTGATTCACCGTCGGATCGTCGCGAAGTCCGCGCCGCCGCCCCTCCACTATTTTGACAAAGGCACCATGGCCGTGGTCGGCAAGGGCTTCGCCGTGCTGCAGAGCGGCCGTTTGCGTCTCAGCGGGTTTCTCGCCTGGCTGGCCTGGGCCGCCGTTCATCTCGACTTCCTGGCGCAGGTCGCGTCCCTCGACCCTTTTTCACGAGCCCTCGTGAAAAATCTGCGAGCGCGCGCTCTGCCCTCAATAGAACCAATGGCTTGCATTTGGCTGCCGCTTTGCTCTGTCGAGAACGTCAGAGGGAAACGCGGAAACCGCAAGACCCATTAGCAACCTGGAAAAGGAGGAGGTTCATGTCTTCAGCCAATGGCCATGCCAAGCGCAGTGAAAAAGGTCTACTGACCCAGGACAATTGCGTCGTCACGCTCATCGATCACCAGCCTCAGATGCTTTTCGGCGTCTCGAATTTCGATCGTCAGTCGATCATCAACAATACCGTCGCCCTCGCCAAGGCCAGCCGCGTCTTCGACGTACCGCTGGTCCTCTCGACGGTGGAGACGCACAACTTTTCCGGGAATCTCTGGCCGCAGGTTCACGCGGTGTTTCCGACGCAGACGCCCATCGAACGGTCGTCCATGAACGCGTGGGACGACCAGAACTTCGTGGCCGCGATCAAGGCGACCGGTCGGAAAAAGATCGTGTTGGCGGGGCTCTGGACCGAAACGTGCGTCGCCCTTCCTACGGTGCAGGCGATCCACGACGGCTATGAGATCTATGTCGTGGAGGACTGCTGCGGCGACGTCAGCCAGCTCGCTCACGACAATGCGATGAAGCGAGTGATCCAGGCGGGCGCGAAGCCCGTCACGTCGCTGTCGGTCATGCTCGAGTGGCAGCGCGACTGGGCACAGAAGGACACCTACGACGCGGTCATGGACATCGTGAAGACTCACTACGGGGCGTACGGCATCGGCGTCGAGTACGCCTACACGATGGTGCACAAGGCTCCGCCGACGGTGTTTCCCGAGTACGTGATGCCCTCGCCCACTAACCACCGGTAGACCGCAGCCAAGCGAGGATTGCCCATGAAGGTTTATCTTTTGTCCTTCGGCGCCGGCCTGCTGGTCGGCATCGTCTACAGTCTGCTTGACGTCCGGTCTCCCGCTCCTCCGGTGGTCGCGCTGATCGGCCTGCTCGGCATCCTGCTCGGTGAGCAGATCATCCCCGTGGGGCGCCAGATGATCACCGGGACCTCGGTCCGCACCGCATGGCAGCAGGTGCGGTGTGGCCAGCATGTGTTCGGCGCGATGCCGGGCCGCCATGCGGAGCCGCCCGCTGCGACACGGATCGCCAGCGTCCGAGAGGTACGGTCATGAACGGCGCGAGCGCTCCCGCCGATGTCATCCTGCATCACGGAAAGGTGACGACCCTCGACCGCTCGAATCCGACCGCGACAGCGGTCGCGATCCGGGACGGCAGGTTCGTCCGTGTCGGCGCGGACGCGGATGTGCTGCCTCTGGCAGCTTCCGCGACGAAGGTCATCGACCTCAAGGGGCGCCGCGTCCTGCCGGGCTTGATCGACAACCACCTTCACATCATCCGCGGCGGCCTGAGTTTCAACATGGAGCTGCGATGGGACGGCGTGCGAACGCTCGCCGACGCCATGGACATGCTGAAGCGGCAGATCGCGGTCACGCCTCCGCCTCAGTGGGTACGCGTCATTGGCGGTTTCACCGAGCATCAATTTGCGGAGAAGCGACTCCCGACGCTCGAGGAGATCAATGCCCTCGCTCCCGACACGCCCGTGTTTCTGCTCCACCTCTATGACCGCGCACTTCTGAATGCCGCCGCCTTGCGGGCGGTTGGTTACACCAAGGACACTCCGGAGCCGCCAGGCGGTCAGATCGTCCGCGACGCGCGCGGCATTCCAGTCGGACTGTTGCTCGCCAAACCCAACGCTGGCATCCTCTACGCGACGCTGGCCAAAGGGCCGAAGCTGCCGTTCGAGTACCAGCTCAATTCGACGCGCCAGTTCATGCGTGAGCTGAATCGGCTCGGAGTGACCGGCGCCATCGACGCCGGTGGGGGCTTCCAGAATTACCCGGACGACTACGCCGTCATCCGACAGCTCGACCAGGAGCGGCAGCTCACGATCCGCCTCGCCTACAACCTCTTCACCCAGAAGGCGAAGGGGGAGAAGCAAGACTTCCTCAACTGGGTGAAAACCTCGACGTATAGACAGGGCAGCGACTACTTCCGGCACAACGGCGCCGGCGAGATGCTCGTCTTTTCGGCCGCGGACTTCGAAGATTTTCGCCAGCCGCGTCCGGACATGCCGGCGGAGATGGAACGCGAGCTCGAAGACGTGGTGCGCATTCTCGCCACGAATCGCTGGCCGTGGCGCCTGCACGCAACGTACGACGAGACGATCAGCCGCGCGCTCGACGTATTCGAGCGCGTTGCGCGGGACGTCCCTCTGAACGGCCTGAACTGGTTCTTCGACCATGCGGAGACGATCTCTGACCGATCGATGGACCGCATCGCCGCGCTGGGCGGTGGCATCGCGGTGCAACACCGGATGGCCTACCAGGGCGAGTACTTCGTCGAGAGATACGGCGCCGCGGCGGCGTCCGCGACGCCGCCCTTCGCCCGGATGCTCGCGCTGGGCCTGCCCGTGTCGGGGGGCACCGACGCCACTCGGGTCGCGTCCTACAATCCGTGGGTGTCGCTGGCCTGGCTCGTCACCGGAAAGACCGTCGGTGGCTTGCGACTTTATCCGGAGCGCAACTGTCTCGACCGCGAGACCGCGCTGCGGATGTGGACCGAGAACGTCGCCTGGTTCTCAAACGAGGAAGGCAAGAAAGGTCGAATCGAGGTCGGCCACCTGGCTGATTTGATCGTGCCGGACCGCGACTATTTTTCGTGCCCCGAAAGCGAGATCCCGGAGGTCACGGCGCACCTCACCGTGGTCGGGCACCTCACCGTGGTCGGCGGCAAGATCGTCTACGGTGCTTCAGAATTCGCGCATCTGGACGAGGCCACGCCGCCGCCGGCCATGCCCGATTGGTCGCCCGTGCGCCGCTTCGGTGGTTACGCCGCCTGGGGCGATCGCCAGGGAGGGACGGCCACGAGAGCCGCGATGCGACAAACGACCTCGGCCTGCGGACGCGCTCAGGTCGGTGACGTCCACGACTTCACAACGCTCTGGGGCGCGCTCGGCTGCGCCTGCTGGGCTGTATGAGTCAAATCATGGTTGGCAACCGCCCACGCTCGATCAGAGGAGGACATGATGGCCGCCAGACTTCCGTATCTCGACCGCGAGCAGGTCCCGCCCGACGTCCAGGCGGTGTACGACAGCATGAAGAAAGCGACGGGCCGCGTGCTGAACACCTTCAGGCTTATGGCGCACCACGCCCGCTCCGTGGCGCCGGTCGTCGCGTTTTACGGGACGCTGCGCGAGGGCGCGCTCGACCTCAAGCTGCGCCAGCTCGCCTACGTGAAGGCCTCACAGATCAATGGTTGCAACTATTGAGTGACGCACAACGCGGCCCTCGGGCAGAGGGACGGAGTGCCGAAGGAAAAGTTCGCTGCGCTGGACGACTACGCGACCAACCCGCTCTTCTCCGATCTCGAGCGATTGGTGATCCGCTATGCGGAGGAGATGACAGAGAACGTCCAGGTCGATTCGCGGCTCGTGGAGGAGCTCAAGAAGCAACTGGGACCGGACGCGCTCGTGCAGCTCACGCTCAGCATCGCCGCCGCCAACTTCACCAACCGCTTCAACGAGGCGCTCGGCACGGAACTGGAAACGGTCCACTGAAGCTTTCTATGCGACACACGTCAGGGGGGCTCGGACCAACCGTCCACGCCAGTAGGCGGTATTCGCGGCTTTCCACATCCGCGCTTACATGACCGGCGCATCGATCCCGGTGGACGGTGGAATGTTGGCTGCCTAGACTGACGGGTTTACTCAACCTATAGGAGCAGAGACATGAGCGACCTGCATCCCTCTAAAGCGCTCGTGACCGGCGCGACGTCCGGTATCGGCCGTGCGGTCGCCCTGAAGCTGGCCGCCGACGGTTTCGAGGTGATCGTGCACGGACGCGACACTGAGCGCGGAGCGCAAACCGTCAAGGAGATTGAACGGTCGGGCGGCAAGGCACGCTTCCTCCCGGCGAACCTTTGCGACCCTGGCGAGATCCAGCGGCTTGCTGAGCAGGTCGGAGACATCGACGTCTTGGTCAACAACGCCGGGCACTCGGCGTGGGGGCCGACCGCAGACCTCGACGTCGCCACCTTCGATGGCATGTTTGCCGACAACGTTCGCGCACCGTTCTACCTCGTCGCCGCCTTTGCCCCAGGGATGGCGGCCAGAGGTAAGGGCAGCATCATCAACGTCAGCAGCATGGCTGGGCGCCTCGGCTTGCTCAACGGTGCGGCCTACGGGGCGACTAAAGCCGCCTTGGTTTCGCTGACACAAGCATGGACCGCTGAGTTCAGCCCGCGCGGCGTCAGGATGAACGCCGTCGCCCCTGGCCCGGTTTATACGCGACCTCAGGAACGCGACCTGTTCGACAAGCTCGGCGCCACCACGCCACTCAACCGCGCGGCCGAGCCCGCGGAGATTGCGGATGAGGAGTAGACCAATGTTCAAAGCGCTGACTCTGGCGGTCATCCTGCTCGCGAGCGCGGCGAACGCCGGCGCGCAGACGGGCCCGGCCGCCAGTTCTCCAGGGTTGGCGGTCGGACCGCAATACGACACCACCCACGTGTACGTCGCCCCGGAAGACTTCGATCGTTTCGTCACGAGCTTCGTGGCGACGTTCGGCGGCAGCCTGTCCAAACAGGGCGTGATCACGGTGACGCCGACTCCGAGTAGCACGATGTCCCAGCTCGTCTTCACGCCGGTCGGCACGCTGTCCGTCTTTGGCTTCAAGACGCCGGTCCCCTATCCGTTCGGGGTCGAGCGCACCGGCTATCTCGTGAAGGACCTGGATGCCGCCGTTCGCGCGGCCCGGGCCAGCGGCGCCGACGTGATCGTCGAGCCGTTCAACGATCCGTTCGGCCGCGATGCCGTCGTGCAGTGGCCCGGCGGCGTCAACATGCAGCTCTACTGGCACACAACGGCGCCGAGCTACGCCAAGCTGCAAACGATTCCCGAAAACCGCGTGTATGTCTCACTGGGACGTGCCGACGCCTTTATCCGCAGCTTCCTCCTTTTCTCCGGCGGCACAGTGGTCGGCGACGATGCGAAGGCGTCCGGCGTCGAGATCGGCCGACCCACCGATACCTACCGGCGCGTCCGCATCACTTCAACGTTCGGCAACGTCGCAGTCCTCGTGACGGATGGTCATCTCCCGTACCCGTACGGGCGAGAGCTGACAGGCTACGAGACGTCGGACCTCGACGCGACGCTGGCCAAGGCGAAGCTGGCCGGCGTGCGCGTCCTGGTCGAGCCCTACTCGACCGACGACCGGCGCTCGGCCTTCGTGCAGTTCCCAGGTGGCTATATCGCGGAGATCCATGCGACAGTTCGCAAGTGATGAAGCGGTCCTGCAGTGGGTTCCTGGCCGCCGTCGGGTTGCTAGCTGCAGCGATCTCGAGCACGGCGGCGGCCCAGGACGACGAGGCACAACGTCCCAAGCTGAATTTATTCAATCGCTGGCAGGAAGACTGGTCGCTGCTGGCCGACCCGCACCTTCGAACCGAACCGCTCGACAGCTTGAAGTACATTCCGCTGCCGTTCGCCGATCCGAAGAGCTACGTGTCGCTCGGCGTCACCTTGCGTCTGCGCTTCGAGCTGAACGATGCGCCGTTGTTCGGCATCTCGGGTAACAAGAGCGATAGCTACCTGCTGGACCGGCTCCAGTGGCACGCCGATGTTCGGCCGAACGCGCACTGGCAGCTCTTCGTCCAGTTCGAGGACGTCCGCGCGCCGGGGAAATCGGTCATCACGCCCGCGGACGAGAACCCTCTGGATCTCCGCCAGGCGTTCATCGCGTACGTCGATTCATTCTGGGGCGGCACGTTGAAGGCTCGCCTGGGGCGACAGGAGATGGCGTTCGATCTACAGCGCTTCGTTTCGGTCCGCGATGGTCCCAACGTCCGACAAGCCTACGACGCCGCGTGGGTGGACTGGGAGCAACAGAAATGGCGCTTCATAGGGTTCTGGAGCATGCCGGTTCAATATCGACACGAGCATTTCTTCGATGACTTCTCCAGCGAACATTTCCAGTACGGAGGCGTGAGGGCCGAGCGTCAGGACGTCGGCCCCGGTGACCTCACTGCGTACTACTCGCGCTTCATTCGAGACAATACTCGCTTTCTCGACGCCCGCGGCGACGAGCGGCGTGACAACTTTGATGTGCGACACGCCGGCGCGCGAGGCGGCTTCGACTGGGATGTCGAGGCGATGGCCCAGTTCGGAGATGTGGGGGGCACAAACATCCGCGCCTGGGCCGTCGGCAGCCGCAGCGGCTACACTGTTGCCGACTTCGCCTGGACGCCGCGTCTGGGCCTCCAGATCGATGCCGCGTCAGGCGATCAGAAGGCCGGGGACAAGACGCTCGCCACGTTCAACCCGCTCTTTCCGAACGGCTACTACTTCACGCTCGCCGGCTACACGGGTTACGTGAACCTGATCCATCTGAAGCCCTCGCTCACCGTCAAGCCGCTCCCAAACCTCACGGTGATGTTTGCCGCCGGCCTGCAGTGGCGGGAAACGACCGCGGACGCCGTCTACGTCCAGCCGAACATTCCCGTCCCGGGAACGGCCGGGAAGCCGGGGCAGTGGTCCGGCGTCTACGCCCAGATTCGCGCCGATTGGGCAATCACGCCGAGCCTCGTGGCCGCCGTCGAGGCTGTCCGCTTCCAGATCGGCGATGCGATCCGCCGTGCTGGAGGCCATGACTCCACATACTTCAACGTCGAGCTGAAGTATGGGTGGTAATGACGGCACGGCCGAGTCGGCCTGGACTCCACTGTCGCATCCGGTATTCCGCGCGCTGTGGATCGCCTCGCTGGTCTCCAACATCGGAACGTGGATGCAGAACGTCGGCGCGGCGTGGACAATGACCTCACTTTCGCCATCGCCGTTGATGGTCGCTCTCGTGCAGAGTGCGACGAGCCTTCCCGTCTTCGTTGTGGGGCTACCCGCCGGCTCGATCGCCGATATCGTCGATCGGCGCCGCCTGCTGCTCGTGACCCAGACATGGATGCTGGCCGCGGCCGCGCTGCTCGCGGTGCTGGCGTTCGCGGACCTCATGACGGCTACGCTGCTACTCGCCTTGACCTTTGCGCTCGGTATTGGGGTCGCGATGAACACGCCGACCTGGCAGGCGATCACGGCCGAACTGGTGCCACCGTCCGAGCTGATGCGCGCTGTGGCGCTGAACGCACTGCCCATCAACATCGGCCGCGCGATTGGGCCTGCCCTGGGCGGCATCCTGGTGGCGGCCAGCGGGCCGGCGCTCGTTTTCGCGCTCAACGCCGCGTCGTTCGTCGCGGTGCTCGTAGTCGTGTATCGATGGCGCCGTGAGACGCCGCGTACCGTGCTGCCTACAGAGCGCGTGATCGGCGCCACGCGAGCCGGGATACGTTACGCGCGCCACGCACCGCCTGTGGTCGCGGTGCTTGTTCGGACAGGCGTCTTCATCATGTGCGCCAGCGCGTTCTGGGCTTTACTCCCCGTAATCGCGCGCCGGGACCTCGGCCTCAGCGCGTTGGGCTACGGTCTTCTGCTGGGCTGCTTCGGTCTCGGCGCCATCGCCGGCGCGGCGTTCTTGCCGCGTTTGAAGCGCCGGCTCGAGCTCGACGCGGTAGTCTCCTTCGCCACCATTCTCTTCGCGCTCGTGAGCGCCTTGACCGCCGTCTGGCGATTCGTCCCGGGAATCGGCATCGCGATGATCGCCGGCGGCGTCGCGTGGATCGCCATGATGGCCAGCCTGAATGGCGCCGCCCAGACGGCCGCTCCCGCGTGGGTGCGGGCGCGCGCCCTCGGTGTCTATCTCATCGTCTTCCAGGGCGGTCTTGGCCTTGGTAGCGCTTTGTGGGGACTCGCCGCTGAGCACGTCGGAGCGTCGATCGCGCTCGCGTCATCCGCCGGCGCTGCCTGCGTCGGACTCGCCGCCATCCGCCGATGGCCGTTACGCGCGATCACCACGCTCGATCTCGCGCCGTCGGCACACTGGCCCGAGCCTCACCTCGACGTCGTCCCTGCCCCTGACGAAGGACCTGTCCGCGTCGAGGTTGAATACCGAGTCGATCCCGCCGACGCGGGTGCCTTTGTGAAAGCCATCGGGGACCTGGAGCCGATTCGCCGCCGGGATGGCGCCGTGAGCTGGGCTGTCTACCAGGACCCAGCACAAAAGGGGCGTTATGTCGAAACGTTCGTCGTCGAGTCCTGGCTCGAGCACCTGCGCCAGCATGAGCGCATCACCGTTGGTGATCGGACCGTCCAGGAGGACATTCGACGCTTCCACATCGCCGGGACGCCACCCGTCGTGACGCACTTGATCGCCGCCAAACTGAGGAGATCGTGATATGCGATATGGAGAATGGATCGGCCGCGTGACTCTCGCTCTCATCTTCCTGTGCAACGCCGTCGGCGTTGTAGACCAGACGCGAGCCGCCAACGAACTTGCCGCGCACGGCGCTCCAGCCGCGCTGGTGCCGACGCTCATGATGGCCGGGCGCGCGCTGCAGCTTGTCGCCGGCATTGCGCTCGTCATCGGGTGGCACGAACGGCTCGCCGCCCTGTTTCTTGCACTCTTTCTCATTCCCGCGACTCTGGCCGCACACGATTTCTGGGCGTACCACGGCCCTGAGCTGCAGGGACAGCTGGCAAATTTCCTGAAAAACGTCGCAATGTTCGGTGGGCTCTGCTTCGTCACCTTCCGCTTGGGCCCCGGCACCCCGACGTCACAGAGGAAGGCCTAGTTCCAGGCAGATTCCGTGATGCGCGCGACAAGGGACCATTCGACGCCGGGCGCCCCAGGACGCTCGCTGCCGGTGTGAACGAACGGTTGCTATCACCCAGGTTCCCCGAGCGCTGGCTGCACCAGTACGACAAACCGCCTTCAATTGCATCTCTCGCAACTGCCGCGGTTGTGCCGCCCTCGGGTTGCGCAAATGCGATGCGAGGACGTGAACTCGTTAACGGTCAGTTTTTTCGAGATCCGACGCGGGAAATGTGAGTATCTCGCCTCGTCCGCTGCGCGGGCTCCGGGAGCGCGCGAGCGGCGCCGGCAGGAGGTTCCCCTCCTTTACCCGGCTGGTCCGCTACCGACATCGGGCACAGGCAAGACCGAAACGTCATGCCGACGGATGAATGGAGAGCGGTTCGCGGCTCTTTGCGAGAAATTCCCGAACTGGGGCGCCGCGTTGAACAGAAACAAGTGCTTAGCCTTGGCCCGCCCCTTGCTCTACGGCCTCCTCAGAGGGGTGCATTGAGAGAGCTCGCAGAGATGCATGGGAAAGGCCCACGCATGACGACACGGATCGACCGGGATGGCTCGCTCGTGACGACCCTTCGCCGCGGTGATCCGACGGCCGCCGAGGACCCGGTAAGCGCCTATGGTGACCGCGCCTACCGCCTCGCCACACGGATCACGTGCGACCCGCAGGATGCCG
>WNFD01006082.1_pt1 | contig 12092 bp, 6 predicted proteins | sample 5400491 | NCBI WGS metagenome assembly WNFD01 (sample SAMN13153343, study PRJNA577476) | soil metagenome | isolation source: 120 cm saprolite under Douglas fir tree site 2 hole 2 replicate 2 | place: USA:California | collected 2015-04-18 | reverse complement strand
GACGCGCATTGGCGACGTGGTCGAACTGATCAACACCATCGCAGGCCAGACCAATCTGCTGGCGCTGAACGCCACCATCGAGGCCGCCCGCGCCGGCGAGGCCGGACGAGGTTTCGCGGTGGTCGCCTCCGAGGTGAAGGCGCTCGCCGAGCAGACCGCGAAGGCGACCGGCGAGATCGGCCAGCAGATCACCGGCATCCAGGCCGCGACCCAAGACTCGGTGACCGCGATCAAGGAAATCTCGGGCACGATCGAGAAGCTGTCGGAAATCTCGGCCACCATCGCCTCGGCGGTGGAAGAGCAGGGCGCCGCGACGCAGGAAATCTCCCGCAACGTGCAGCAGGCGGCGCAAGGCACCCAGCAGGTCTCCTCCAACATCACCGACGTGCAGCGCGGCGCCACCGAGACCGGCTCGGCGTCGTCCCAGGTGCTCTCGGCCGCGAAGTCGCTGTCCGGCGACAGCGGACGCCTTCGCGCCGAAGTCTCCAAGTTCCTCACCTCGGTCCGCGCCGCCTAAGGCCAACGAGGAAAAGAGTGCTCGCCGACCATCAAGCTCGGGGTCGGCAAGTGCCTCAATTCGGTATGCGCGGCCTGACGAAAGTCAAACTTCCCCAGACGAGCTAGATTTTCTTCCGCTATCAAGTTCCGAGAAAGCGTGCACACATGAACGCGATGACCCGAGAAAATCCAGCCTCCGGCCAGAAGTCGTCCCGCACGTTGACCATCGAGGCGGTGTCGACCTCGAGCAAAGCCCAGGCCACGATCGGCAAGCTGTCTGAAGCCGCGGGCAAGGTCGGAGCCGTCACCAGCCTGATCAGCGAGATCGCCAGCCAGACCAATCTTTTGGCGCTCAACGCCACCATCGAGGCCGCGCGCGCGGGCGAGGCGGGCCGCGGTTTCGCGGTGGTCGCCTCGGAAGTCAAATCGCTCGCCGAGCAGACCGCGAAGGCGACCAGCGAGATCGCCCAGCAGATCAGCGAAATCCAGGAGGCGACCCGGGAATCGGTCACGTCGATCAGCGCGATTGGCGACGTCATTCACAGCGTCGAAGCCTTTTCGGAGCAAATCGCGGCCGCGATGGAGAAGCAGAACACGGTCACCCAGGAGATCTCGCGCACCGTCGAGGAATCCGCGCAGGCCGCCCGCGAGGTCGCGAGCCAGATCGTCAACGTCTCGAGCGAGGCGGCCGAGACCGGTCGCCGCGCCGCGGAAATCCGCGACGGCTCCGCCGATATCGCCGGCAAGGTCAACGATCTCCGCGCGACGCTGGTCCGCGTCGTCCGCACCTCGACGACGGACGTCGACCGCCGCGTCTCGGCGCGGACCGATGTTAATCGGCAGGGTACGGTCGAAATCAATGGAAGATCGCACAGGGCCCTGATCCGCAACCTCTCCGAGAGCGGTGCCGTGCTGCTCGACGCGATGGCCGATGTCGCCGCCGGCAGCTCGGTTGTCCTGACGGTCGACGGCCTCAGCCCGAGCCTGCGCGGTGTCGTCGTTCGCAGCGATGCGCAGGGCGTGTTGGTGAAGTTCGAATTGACCGAGGACGCCAAGACGTTCGTCGCCTCGCTGATCGGAGGCCGGCGCATCGCTGCCTGACCGGGCCCGTGGTTCCCCGCCGGTGGCCCCTGCGGTCCCGGCTGCCGCGAGGTATCACGGATGTGAATGCGTCCGTTGCGCTCAAGCGTTGGCTAACTCGCCGCGGTTCGGGTAAACCTCAATAACGGTGCTTGCGCGCTGGGCGCGAGCCGTTTTGCCCTGGGGAATGCCTGTTTTATGGTCGCATTGGTCCGTATCGCACTGAGCCGGCCGTACACCTTCGTCGTGCTCGCGCTCTTGCTCCTGATCATCGGACCGCTGGCGGCGCTGCGCACCCCGACCGACATTTTCCCTGACATCCGCATCCCCGTGATCGGCGTGGTCTGGCAGTATACCGGGCTGCCGCCGGACCAGATGTCGGGGCGCATCACGACGCCGTTCGAGCGCGCGCTGACCACCACCGTCAACGACATCGAGCATATCGTCGCCAATTCCTATAACGGCTTCGGCATCATCAAGATCTTTTTCCAGCCGAATGTCGACATCCGCACCGCCAACGCCCAGGTCACCGCGATCTCGCAGACCCTGCTCAAGCAGATGCCGCCCGGCGCCACGCCGCCCTTGATCCTGAACTACTCGGCATCCACGGTTCCCATCATCCAGGTCGCGCTCTCCGGCGAGGGGCTCACCGAGCAGAACCTCGCCGACATCGGCATCAACCAGTTGCGGACGCCGCTGGTCACCGTGCCGGGGGCGGCGATCCCCTATCCGTTCGGCGGCAAGCAGCGCCAGGTGCAGATCGATCTCGACCCGACCGCGCTGCAGGCGCGCGGCCTGTCCGGGCAGGACGTCGCCAACGCGCTGGCCGCGCAGAACCTCATTACGCCGGTCGGCACCCAGAAGATCGGCGAGTTCGAGTACACCGTCCAGCTCAACAACTCGCCGTTGAAAATGGAAGATCTTGGCGCCTTGCCGATCAAGGTCGTCAATGGCGCGACCGTCTATGTCCGCGACGTCGCCAGCGTCCGCGACGGCAACCCGCCGCAGACCAATATCGTCCACGTCAACGGCAACCGGTCCGTGCTGATGATGGTCTTGAAGGCGGGGGCGATCTCGACGCTCGATATCATCGCCGGCATCAAGCAGAAGGTGATCGACGTCAAGGATACGCTGCCGGAGACGCTCAAGATCGGCTTCATCGGCGACCAGTCGCTGTTCGTGCGCGGCGCCATCGGCGGCGTCGCCAATGAGGGCGTGATCGCGGCACTTCTGACCAGCGTCATGATCCTCTTGTTCCTGGGAAGCTGGCGCTCGACCGTGATCATCGCGGTGTCGATTCCGCTGTCGGTGCTCGGCGCCATCATCATGCTGTCGGCGATCGGCGAGACGCTGAACATCATGACCCTGGGCGGGCTCGCGCTCGCGGTCGGCATCCTGGTCGACGACGCCACCGTGACCATCGAGAACATCAACTACCATCTGGAGCAGGGCAAGCCGGTCGAGCAGTCGATCCTGGACGGCGCCAACCAGATCGTGACGCCGGCCTTCGTCTCGCTGCTCTGCATCTGCATCGTGTTCGTGCCGATGTTCTTCCTGACCGGCGTCGCGCGCTTCCTGTTCGTGCCGATGGCCGAAGCCGTGATGTTCGCGATGATCTGGTCGTTCATCCTGTCGCGCACCTTGGTGCCGACCATGGCGAATTATCTCCTGCAGCCGCATACCCATCACGCCGAAGGTGAGGGGCCACCGCCGCCGCCGACCCGCAATCCGCTGGTGCGTTTCCAGCGCGGCTTCGAGGCGCGGTTCGAGCGCATTCGCAGCAGCTATCGCGGCCTTTTGGCGCTGGCGCTCGCGCACCGGCCGACCTTCGTGATCGCCTTCCTGGGCTTCGTCGCCGTCTCGTTCCTGCTGGTGCCGTTCCTGGGACGCAATTTCTTTCCCGCCGTCGATGCCGGCAACATCCTGATGCATGTCCGCACCCAGGTCGGAACCCGCGTCGAGGAGACCGCCAACCAGCTCGCCGACGTGCAGAAGGCGATCCGCAAGATCATTCCGCCGGAGGAGATCGACACCGTCGCCGACAACATCGGCATGCCGATCTCCGGCATCAACATGACCTACAACAATACCGGCGTGATCGGTCCGCAGGACGGCGATATCCAGATCAAGTTGAAGGAAGACCACCGGCCGACGGCCGAGCACGTCCAGGCGCTGCGCGAGCAGTTGCCGCGGCTGTTTCCGGGCCTGAACTTCGCGTTCCTGCCGGCGGATATCGTCAGCCAGATCCTGAATTTTGGCGCGCCCGCGCCGATCGACCTGCAGATCCGCGGCGCGAACCAGACCGCGAACTTCGCCTACGCCAACGGGCTCCTGAGCCGGATCCGCCGGATTCCAGGCATTGCGGACGCGCGGATTCAACAATCGCCGAACAATCCGACCTTCAACATCGATGTCGACCGCACCCGCGCGCAATATGTCGGCATGACGGAGCGCGATGTCACCAACGCGCTCGTGGTCAATCTCGCCGGCAGCTCGCAGGTGGCGCCGACCTATTATCTCAACCCGGACAATGGCGTCTCCTATTCCATCGTGATGCAGACGCCGCAATATCAGATCGACTCGCTGAGTGCCTTGCAGACGTTGCCAATCACCGCGCCCGGAACAAGCCAGGCGCCGATCCTCGGCGGCATCGCCGACATCAAGCGCAGCACCTCCAGCGCCGTGGTGTCGCAATACGACATCCAGTCGATGGTGCAGATTTTCGCGACCCCGCAGGGCCGCGACCTCGGCGCGGTGGCCGCCGACGTCAGGGCCGCGATCGCCGACACCGCAAAGGACGTGCCGAAGGGCTCTTCCGTGGTGCTGCTCGGCCAGGTGCAGACCATGAACAGCGCGTTCTCCGGCCTGTTGTTTGGACTGCTGGCCGCGGTCGTGCTGATCTATCTGTTGATCGTGGTCAACTTCCAGTCCTGGTCCGATCCGTTCGTGATCATCACGGCGCTGCCTGCGGCGCTGGCTGGCATCGTCTGGATGCTGTTCACGACGCAGACGACGCTGTCGGTGCCGGCCCTGACCGGCGCCATCATGTGCATGGGGGTTGCCACCGCCAACAGCGTGCTGGTGATCAGCTTCGCGCGCGAGCGCTACGAGGCGTTGGGCGATCCCGTCGCCGCGGCGCTCGACGCCGGCTTCGTCCGGTTCCGCCCCGTCCTGATGACCGCGCTCGCGATGATCATCGGCATGGCCCCGATGGCGCTGGGCTTAGGCGAGGGCGGCGAGCAGAACGCGCCGCTCGGGCGCGCCGTCATCGGCGGCCTGATCTTTGCAACGACCGCGACATTGATGTTCGTTCCCGTGGTTTTTAGTATGGTCCACAAGAAGCAAGACACTGAAACTCAAGACACCAAAACGCAAGGCGCCAGAGAGGCCGCCTCACCGGAGATGCTGCATGCCCACTGAACAACGCCCGTCAGGCTCGCGCCGGCGACTGGGCCTTTTCGGGGGGGTGGCAGCCATCGTCCTGATTGTCGTCGTCATCACCGGTATCCGTTCGCGCGAGGAGGCCAGCGCGAAGCTGCGGCAATGGACCGACGACCAGGCCGTTCCAACGGTGGCGGTGGCCTTGCCCGACGCCAAGGCTCTCAACCCCACGCTCGATCTGCCGGGCCGGCTGGAGGCCTATTACCGCGCGCCGATCTTTGCCCGCGTCAGCGGCTACTTGAAGAGCTGGAGCGCCGATATCGGCGCCCGCGTCAAGGCCGGGCAGGTGATCGCCGACATCGAGGCGCCGGATCTCGATCAGCAGCTTCTGCAGGCGCGCGCCGATCTCGCCAGCCAGGAGGCCAGCGCGAAACTGTCGGAAGCGACCTTGACGCGCCGCAAGACGCTGATCGCCTCGAATTTCGTCTCGATGCAGGAAATCGACGAGCGTACCGCTGACCTCTCCAACAAGAAGGCCGCCGTCAACGCCGGCCAGGCCAATGTCGAGCGCCTGGAGGCGCTGGCCGGCTACAAGAAGATCGCCGCGCCGTTCGACGGCGTCGTCACTGCGCGCGACACCGATGTCGGCGCGCTGATCAATGCTGGCGGCGGCGCCGGCCCTGCGATGTTCGTGATCTCGGACATCAGCAAGCTGCGCGTCTATGTCAACGTGCCCCAGACCTATGTGCCGGCGATCAAGATCGGCGCCAAGGCCGTGATCTCGATGCCGGAATATCCGAACCGGACCTTCCAGGCCACGGTGGAAGCCTCCTCGCAGTCAGTCGACGTCTCGTCTGGCACCACGCGGATGCAGCTTGGGCTCGACAATTCCGGCGGCGAATTGATGCCGGGCGGCTTTGCCAATGTGAAGCTCAGCCTGCAGCGCGACACCGTGCCGCTGAACATTCCCGCAAGCGCCCTGATCTTCAACCAGAACGGCCTGCGGGTCGCGACCGTCGGGGGCGACGACAAGGTGCTGTTCAAGACCGTGACGATCTCCCGCGATCTCGGCCGCACCATCGAGCTGGCGTCGGGTCTCTCTCCCGAGGACCGCGTCATCATCGCGCCGCCAGACGGCCTCGCCGACGGCGACCCGGTCCGCGTCTCCGGCAAGGGAGATGTCAAGGGAGACGTCAAGGGCAATACGAATAAGCCCGAGAAGGTCTCGGAAAAGCAGGACGTGAAGGGGTAGGGGCATTTCCGTGCCCCGGACGCAGCGCAGCACGAAGTGATGCGCTGCTGAGCCGGGGCCCACGCTTTGATGAACCCGGCGTCGCCTTCCTGGGTCCCGGCTCTGCGGAGCAGCGCCAAGCGCGCTGCACCGCGTCCGGGACACGAGCTTACCCCACCCGCCACTCCGGCACGCCGTCATCGGCCATCGCGATGTCGCCGACCGATTCCACCGGCGTGCGATCCATGTTCTGGAGATGCGCGAGCGTTTTCTCGTCGTTCGCGGGAATACGGCCCAGCGTCCGTTTGTCGTCTGCCGTCCGCAGCATCACCACGCCATGCTCGGCGTCGCCGCCCCTGCCATAGATCACGGTAAAGCTCTCGACCTTGCCCTTGCCCTTGGCCTCGGTGACGAAGTCCGGCACCGCACGCTTGGCGCGATCGGCCGCGCCTTGCACGCTGGTCTCCTGCGCCAGCGCCTCGCGCGGCGCCTGCCGCGACAGCACCAACGCATGATGCTTGGTGACGAAGCCGCCCTGGCCGTAGAGCAGGCCGAGTTTCGCAGCCCTGCGCATCTTGCGCACCATCGCGCAGGCCGCATGTGTCATGTAGGTGTTGAGCGGCGCGCCGAAGAAAGTTAGTCCACCCGTCACGGTCGGCTGCACGTCCGCGCCCAGGCCCAGCGTGCGCCGCGCCATCTTCGGCACGCAGGGAAAGCAGCTATAGAGCTCGATCGCGTCGAACGCCTTGCTGTTCCCCTTGCCGTCGCCGCCCGCGAGATCCATCACCGCCCTGAGCACCGCGTTCTGCGGATGGCTTTCGAAGAACTGGTCGCGCAACAGATAATCGCGCGGCTCCTCCGCCGACGCGCCGCCGATCGGATAGACGAGGCGATACTCGGCGATGTCAGCCGCGCGCGCCTTCGCAAGGCTCGTCAGCAGCACGGCCGCGCCCATGTTCACGGTCGGGTTGGCGACCATCAGCTTGGTATAGGGCCAGGCGATCAGCCGGTTGTCCGGCGAAGGCGTCGTGATCTCCTCGGGGTCAAAATGCCGCTTCAGCCAGGCGTACGGATTATGCGCGGCGGCATCCGAATAGCGCGACCACAATTCGCCGGATTCTGCCAGCGCCTCGCGCGGGCTCTGGCCCCAATGCGCCGCGCTCGCTGCCTCGTAGAAGGGATAGACCGTCACCGGGCGGAACACGCCAAGCTTCACCGCCAGCGGCTTCTGGAATGCGGCACCGCGCTTGGGTTCTTCCACGTCGTGCGCAAAGGGAGTCCAAGGCGGGGTGATGCCGGCGCGTTCGGCCTTGGTCGCGGTGGATTGCGCTTCCGCGCCGCAGACCGCCGCCACGCTGCATTCGCCGCGCGCGATGCGCTGCGCCGCCTCATGCAGATAGCGGATCGGGCTCTCGCCGCCGACCGGGCCGTAATAAAGATGCGCCGGCGCGATGCCGAGCCGCGTCGCGAGCTGCTTTTCCGGATCGCGGTAGCGCCAGCTCAGGAAATTGACGACGTCGAGCGACTGCACCTCGCCGAGCAATTTGCCGCCGGAATCCGCCTCGGCGCGCTTCAGCGCTTGTTCCAGGAGGGTGAGGGGCTCGAGGCCCTCGGCGATGTCCTTCGGCCGATCGACGATTTCGCCGACGCCAACGATGACGGGAATGCGGTCTTCGGGGAGGGGGGATTTCGACATATCTTCCTTGTTTGTCTTACTTCGAATGGTTGCTTCAGACGAAGTTTCTTCCGTCATTGCGAGGAGCGAAGCGACGAAGCAATCCAGGGCCGTGGTAACAAGTCTGGATTGCTTCGTGGAGCCTGTCATCGGGCGGCGCGTTGCGCCGACCCGTTGGCTCGCAATGACGGCGGTGGGTCTGTCTCACTCCGCCACCAGCGCGTTCATGTGTTCGACCGCGTCGGCAAAATCCTCCTTGAACTCCTGCACCACGGCGCCGGCCGACTTGACGCTGTCGATCAATCCGACGCCCTGGCCGACAAAATAGCTCACGAGGTCGCGCGCCTTGACGTTGCCGGAGGCCGCGGCGCGGTCGATCGAGTTGAAGGCGTCGCGGCTGATGATGCTCTGCAGCGGCATCGGCAGCGCGCCGGGGCTGTCGGGCCCGCGGTCCCAGGCATCGGTCCACACTGACCGCAATTGCCGCGCGGGCTTGCCGGTGCGGCCCTTGGAGCGAACCGCGTCGCGCGAGGACGCCGCGATCATCTTCTCACGGAAGATTTCCGTGGTCTCCGATTCCACGGTCGCGAGCCACACCGAGCCGGTCCAGGCGCCGGCCGCGCCCATCGCCATGCAGGCCGCCATCTGGCGTCCGGTCATGATGCCGCCCGCGGCCAGCACCGGCACGTCGCGCATCCCCTTGATCGCCTTGATCACCTCCGGCACCAGCACCATGGTGGAGACCTCGCCGCAATGGCCGCCGGCCTCGGTGCCCTGCACGACCAGGATGTCGACGCCGGCCGCGACCTGGCGCAGCGCGTGCTCCTTGGCGCCGACCAGGGCGGCGACCGGCACGCCGTGCTTCTTGCCCATGTCGATCATCCTCTTCGGCGGTACGCCCAGCGCATTCGCGATCAGCCGGATCGGATGGTGGAACGCGGCGTCGAGCACCTCCAGCGCCATCTTGGCGTCGAACGGCTGCGGCTGGTTGTCGGCGACATTGGTCGTGGTCAGCTCGACACCGTGTTGCTTGAGAAGGTCGCGGGTGAAATCGCGATGCTCCTGCGAAATCCGCGCCTCCAGGGCTTTCCAGGTGACGTTGCTTTCGCCCGCGGTCGAGATGTTCTCGGGAATCAGCACGTCGATGCCATAGGGCTTGCCGTCGACGTGATCGTCGATCCATTTCAGCTCCTGCTCGATGCTCTCGGGGGAGTGCGCGGTGGCACCCAATACGCCAAAGCCGCCGGCGCGACTGACCGCGGCCACGACGTCGCGGCAATGGCTGAAGGCGAGCAGGGGAAATTCGATGCCCAGCATATCGCAGATCGGCGATTTCATGATTTCCTCCGTGCCGCATTCTTTTGCGATGTTTTGATAACGCTAGCGCAACAGAGGCGTCTAAGCCAAGCGCGTTTCGTTCGGCGCCAACTTGCGTGCAGGCGCTACGAAAAAGCGTCCGCCGCAGAGGCTCGTTCCGTCCCGCAAAAACAGGCAGCGGCCATGCTGCCGTTTGCCTCTTGCGCTTTCGGCGCACCGGTTGAATGCTGCTCGGAACAAGAGAATCCGAGGGAGAATGTCCGCCGTGCAACCGGTTTCAGGCAACAGCCAATCCGCGACGTCTCAGGCCTATGATTCTCAGGCCTACGATTCTCGGGCCTATGATGTCGTCGTGGTCGGCGCGGGTTTCGCCGGCATGTACATGCTGCACCGGCTGCGTGGCCTTAGGATGACGGCGCGGGTGTTCGAGCAGGGCGACGGCGTCGGCGGGACCTGGTACTGGAACCGCTATCCCGGCGCGCGCTGCGACGTCGAGAGCATGCAATATTCCTATTCGTTCTCCGATGAATTGCAGCAGGAATGGAACTGGAGTGAACGCTACGCGCCGCAGCCGGAAATCCTGAAATACGCCAACCACGTCGCCGACCGCTTCAACCTGCGTCCCGACATCCAGTTCAATACCCGCGTCGAGAGGGCCGTGTTCGACGAGAGCGCCAATCGCTGGTCGGTCACGACCTCCGACGGCAAGGCCGTGACGGCCAGACTAGTCGTGCTCGCCACCGGCTGCTTGTCCAATGCGCGCATGCCGGACATCAAGGGGCTCGCAGGCTTCAAGGGCCAAGTCTACCACACCGGCAACTGGCCGCATGAGCTGGTTGATTTCACCGGCCTGCGCGTCGGCGTCATCGGCACGGGGTCATCGGCGATCCAGTCGGTGCCCGTGATCGCCGAGCAGGCCACGCATTTGACGGTGTTCCAGCGCACCGCGAACTTCTCGATCCCCGCGCACAACGCGCCCTTGAGCGGGGATGAGCGCGAGAGGTTCCGGAAAAACTATCCGGAAATCAGGCGCTTTGCCCGCGAGGAGGCGCGCAACGGCATCTATACCGAATTGCCGGATCGCGGCGCGCTCGATGACGGCGACAATGAGCGCCGTTCGAAATACGAGGCGCGCTGGCAGCGCGGCGGGCTGACCTTCATGTCGGTCTACAACAATCTCGCGCTCGACAAGGCGGCCAACGACACCGCCGCCGATTTCGTCCGCGCCAAGATCGCCGAGATCGTCAAGGACCCGGACACCGCGCGGCTGCTGCAGCCCAATTCCCATCCGATCGGCACCAAGCGCATCTGCATCGACACCGATTATTTTGCGACCTTCAACCGGCCGAACGTGACCCTGGTCGACATCAAGGCCCACCCGATCGAGGAGATATTGCCGGATGGGTTGCGGGCCGGCGGCAAGGCGTATGAGCTGGACGCGCTGGTGCTGGCAACCGGTTTCGATGCGATGACAGGCTCGGTCGCCAAGATCGATATCGCCGGCCGCGACGGGGTGACGCTGAACCGGAAATGGGCGGAGGGGCCGAGAACCTATCTCGGCCTGATGAGCGCGGGCTTCCCCAATCTCTTCGTCATCACCGGCCCCGGCAGCCCGTCCGTGCTGTCGAACATGATCGTCTCGATCGAGCAGCATGTCGACTGGATCGCCGATTGCGTGGCCTACATGCGCGCGCAAGGCTTTGAGGCGATGGAAGCCACCAGGGAGGCCGAGGACAAATGGGTCGCGCATGTCAACGAGGTCGCCTACACGACGCTCTATCCGCAGGCCAATTCCTGGTACATGGGCGCCAACATCCCGGGCAAGCCGCGCATCTTCATGCCCTATATCGGCGGCGTCGGACCCTACCGCCAGATCTGCAACGACGTCGCGGCCAAAGGCTACGAGGGATTTGCGATGACCGGCGCGGACGAGCCGCGGAAGATGGCAGCGTCCTGAAATTCCGACACATACCGCAGCTTCGTAGGGTGGGCAAAGCGAAGCGTGCCCACCATATCGAGGCGACCAGAAGAGAGACATGGTGGGCACGGCGCTGCGCGCCTTTGCCCACCCTACGAGTCGCTACAAACATTTGGAGCCAACCGCGTGACCGATACATCCGCCTACGAGCCGCCGAAAGTCTGGACCTGGGACAAGGAGAGCGGTGGCCGATTCGCCAGCATCAATCGGCCCATTGCCGGGCCGACGCATGAGAAAGAACTTCCAGTCGGCCGCCATCCGCTGCAACTTTATTCGCTGGCGACGCCGAACGGCGTGAAGGTCACGGTGATGCTGGAGGAATTGCTGGCGCTCGGCCATGCCGGCGCGGAGTACGACGCCTGGCTGATCAGGATCGACGGCAACCAGTTCGGCAGCGGCTTCGTTGAGGTCAATCCGAACTCGAAGATCCCGGCGCTGATGGACCGCAGCGGGCCGAAGCCGATCCGTGTGTTCGAGTCCGGCTCGATCCTGGTCTATCTCGCCGAGAAGTTCGGCGCGTTGCTGCCGAGCGGCGGGCAGGAGCGCGCGGAGTGCCTGTCCTGGCTGTTCTGGCAGATGGGCAGCGCGCCCTATCTCGGCGGCGGCTTCGGCCATTTCTATGCCTATGCACCGACCAAGATCGAATATGCGATCGACCGCTTCGCGATGGAGGTGAAGCGGCAGCTCGACGTGCTCGACCGGCGTCTGGCCGACAACGAATATCTCTCCGGCGGTGCCTATTCGATCGCCGATATCGCGGTGTGGCCCTGGTATGGCGCCCTGGCGAAGGGGTTGTTGTATGGCGGCGGCGAATTCCTCTCCGTGCAGGACTACAAGAACGTGCAGCGCTGGACCGACGCCATCGCCAAGCGTCCGGCCGTGCGACGTGGCCGCATGGTCAACCGCGTCTCGGGCGATCCCGCGAGCCAGTT
>WNFD01016873.1_pt1 | contig 12095 bp, 13 predicted proteins | sample 5400491 | NCBI WGS metagenome assembly WNFD01 (sample SAMN13153343, study PRJNA577476) | soil metagenome | isolation source: 120 cm saprolite under Douglas fir tree site 2 hole 2 replicate 2 | place: USA:California | collected 2015-04-18 | reverse complement strand
TGAGCGCTAGCAGCACAGGAAAACACGGTTTCACCGGCGATCCTCCTGAAAGCTCAGGGACTGCACACTATACGATGGCGTCGCCAATTTTCAAAAAGCCGTGGCGTACTCAAGCCCGTTATGGAACGCCTCTATGGAAAGACGTTGACATCGTTCGAGAGGTTAAGCATAGTTCAGTCTGTAGATTTAATGCAGTTAACATTGAAGCCTCTCGACAGGTCGTTCATCTGTCTGTAATCGCGCGATCCTAGAATCGAGCTCACCGCCACGCGTTTCGTGGGACGGAACCCTAGCACGGATGCTCAGTATGTCTTGCGGTGACGCACAACACAGATACTGCCTGGCAATCGCGCTCGCCGGGTTTCTTTTGCTGATCTCTCCGCTCCTGCGCGCCCAAGAGGCGCCTGAGCCCTCCGCTCAGGCGAACTCAGCCTCGGAACCTGATCCGCCGCCAACGATGCTCCCGCATCCGGAAACGGATCGGTTGTGGATCTCCGGGCAGGCCAACTTCATCTCCCAATGGCATCCGGCGTTTCGTTCTCCCTACGAAGGACGCAACAGCCTCCCTCCCGAAGCGCAAGACGCCAACTCGCGCGTCCTGACTCTGTTTACCGGCTTGCGTCTCACGAACTCGGCCGAATTACTTTGCGATGTGCAGGAAACCGGCGGCCACGGCATCGGCGAAGCCCTCGGCATCGCCGGCTTCACCAATCTCGATGTGGTGCGCAATCCCTTGCTCAGCAAAGCTCCCTATGTCGCCCGCCTCATGTGGCACCAAGTCATTCCCCTCGGCAAGCAAATCGCTCCCGCCGAACGCACGCCCTTGTCTCTGTTCAGCACGTTGCCGCAGCGACGCCTGGAGATCCGGTTCGGCAAACTGAGCCTCGTTGATTTCTTCGATCAAAATTCCTACGGCACCGACAGCAACTTCCAATTCATGAATTGGACCGTCGACAACAGCGGCGCCTACGATTACGCTGCCGACACGCGCGGCTTCACCTATGCTGCCATGCTCGAGTACCACGCCCCGCGCATCGCCCTGCGTTTCGCCGAAGGCCTCATGCCTAAGGTCGCCAACGGTATTCACCTCGATGCCGACCTCGCACGCGCCCACGCCGAAAACGCCGAAGTCGAGCTCCATCGCACCCTGCTTCCCCGCCGCGAAGGCATTCTCCGCCTGCTCGCCTACATCAATCACGCCAACATGGGCAGCTATCGCCAAGCCATCGACGCTTTTCAAACCGGCCTCACTCCCGTTCCCGAGATCGCCGCGCATCCCTTGCAAACCACCATCAAGTACGGCTTCGGCGCCAGCCTCGAGCAACCGCTAAACGATTGGCTCGGCGTCTTCGCCCGCTGGGGCTGGAACGAAGGCCGCCACGAATCCTTCGCCTACACCGAAGTCGACGCAACCACCCTCCTCGGCCTGGGCGCCAGCGGCAAACGCTGGAACCGCAAATATGATCGCGCCGGCCTCGCCTTCGTCACCAACGGAATCTCCCGCGACCACCAACAGTATCTCGCCCTCGGTGGCCTCGGCTTTCTTCTCGGCGACGGCCGCCTCAACTACGGCCGCGAAAATATCATCGAAACGTATTACACCCTGCACGCTTGGCGCGGCGCTTATCCTTCCTTTGGTTTTCAGTATGTGGACCATCCGGGCTACAATCGCGACCGCGGCCCGGTATTCGTTCCAACGCTGCGCTTACACCTGGAGTTCTAACCGCATGAACAAAGCGATCGTAGCTCTCCTGCTCTCGCTCCTGGCATTTGCCGCCGCCGTGCCATCGCAAACTCAAAATCCTCCGCTCAAGTCCGTTGCCGAGCGCCTCGGCTACCCCGCCAATTCCCGCCTGCTGATCATCCACGCCGATGACTTCGGCATGTCGCACTCCGTCAACCGCGCCATCATCGAGGCTCTCGAAAATCATTGGGTCACCTCGGCCAGCATTCTTGTGCCTTGCCCGTGGTTTCCGGAAGTAGTGCGCTGGGCCAAAGCCCATCCGGATGCCGACCTCGGCATCCACCTTGCTCTCAATTCCGAGTGGACCACGCTGCGCTGGGGTCCAGTCTCTGCGCAGCCCAAGGGCTCCAGCCTGCTCGATCCCGATGGCTACCTGCCGCTGACCACCGAGTACGTCGCCAGTCACGCCAAGATCAGCGACGTCGAAACCGAAACGCACGCGCAAATCGAAAAAGCCAAAGCCGCCGGTATCAACCTCACGCATCTCGACACGCACATGGGCGCCATCGTCACCACGCCCGATTTGATCCAGGCCTATCTCGGTTTAGGTCAAGCCTACAAGTTGCCGCTTCTCCTCGATAATCGCGCGGAATCGCTCCCCTGCCTCCCGGCTCCTACCAACTCATCGTGCACCTTGCCTACAACGACGACGAAATGCAAGGAGCCACCTACGATCACCCCGATTGGGGCGCCGAATGGCGGCAAAACGATCTCGACCTCGTCCGCAGCGCGGAATTCCAGAAATTCCTAAAGGACCAAGGCTTCATCCTCCTCGCCTGGCGCGATCTCGCCAAAGCCCTACCCAAAAATAACAATTCCAGTTCCACCCGATGAACCGCTTGACAACCCCGGTTCCCTCGACTAGTGTTCCGCGCAATTAACGCCGTCGTCCCCCTCTGATGCCTCATAGCGACTTCAAGTACGGCATAAGGGTCCGATGAGCCGTTCTTCTCTGCTCGAATGCTGCGTTCCGCTATAGTTTCCCTTGCTTTCTTTAGGGCAGGGTCTGAATTCGGCCACATAATTCGCAGAAAGGAGTCGAGAAAATGTCAGTGATTAAAAAGGTCGGTCTCTGTACGGTTGCGTTGCTGTTCGTAGCTATGGCTGCAATTCCCGCCAACAATGCCGAGCAGATAGTCTTCAGCAAGACGGGAGGCTTCATGACTCTCGTTGGGAATAGCAAGCCCACTACGCCGTTCGGCTTCTGGATCTGGTGTGCGGGGTCCGCCGCCCCGCCGAGCAACGGCGGCTATCAAAGCAACAATGTCTGTCAAGGCTCGATGTATTTCTACGCGCTCTCGACCCCTGCGACGCACGTCGTCGGGTTCGTAACCGAAGGCCCGGCCGGGATCTACACCATGCATGTCGAACAGGGGACTGCTGCTCAGTTTTTCAGTGGCACCCTCAACCCCGCATACACATGCACTCTGAACAACACCACATCAAATCCGCCCGGGAATCCGGTGAACGTCAGCTGCACGTTCATGCCCTCGCTGGGTGGCGGGATGGGCACGGCAACGGTAGCCGACGCCGTGGTGAACGTCACCGGCCCGCAATGAACTAAGCGAGCAGCCTAGTGGCCGGCTGCCAGTCGCCGTTTGAACAAAGCCGCTCGTGCGGCGGAGCTATGCATGAGGTGAAGCTATGCTTGCGCGCAGCCGGGAGTCCCTCGGCAACGCTGAGTAAGCAGGTTCATCAGACCTGTAGATTGCGAAGGTAGGGAACGCTGGCTTTCATCATGTCCAGGTTCATTTCGACGAAGTAATTTTTTATGCCGCCGGTCTTCGCGGCCGTAAAAATTCTCTTCCAATCCAGGCTGTCCTGCCCCACCGGCATAATTTTCTTCGCTTCCGCCGACCAGCCTTGGACGTGCATGGACATGAAGCGCCCAGGATACTTTGTGAAATACTCCGCAGCGTCGTAACCCTCGCTGATGGTGGAGACCTGGAACTGGAACTTAACGACCTTTGGATCGAGAAGGTCCAGCAATAAGTCATACGTCCGCTTGCTGTCCACCATCGTGAGCTCAAAGTCCTCATTGTGCAGTCCCTGCTGAATCCCAGCCTTGGCCGACCGTTCGCCCATTTTGTTGTATTCGTCAGCCGCTCGCTTCACATCATCCATTGTTGGTTTCTTGGGTCCCTCGAGGGTGGGTACGATCATTTGCGTTAGGCCGACATCCTTCGCCCAGGCAATGCGGCCCTGCTGATTCTCCCTGAGTTCTTTCATGCCGAAGTGCGAACTCACACATGTAACACCGGCATCGCCCAGAATTCGCCGCAGCTCGGCTCCCGTGTATTTGCCAAGGCCAGCGAAGCCGTATTCCGCGTAACCTACCGGCGAGCACAGCTCAATGGCCTGAAATCCAGCGTTGCCAAGCTCCTTGATCGTTCCGGGAAAGTCCTTGGCGATCAGCTCCCGGACTGGCCAGGTCTGGCATCCAATCGGCATGCCCAGTGGATTGGCGCGAAGTTCCAGACCACCTGCGGAAATAAAGCCGGCCGCGGCGGCGTGCGTCGCCGCATTTTTAACAAACTCTCTTCTCGACATCGCAGACATGGACGCCTCCTTATAACAATTCTTTACGACGTACTGGCTAGAGCTCCCATCCCTTTCGACGTTCCGGGCGGACCTCCTTCTGCGCCGCATCAGCGTTAATCACTTTCATGTTGGCGCGATCCCAATTGAGTTTCCCTCCCGCACGCGTGGCCACATTCCCAAGAAGCAAAGTCTCCGTGACCAAGCCCGAAAATTCGAAGTTCCCGCCGGGCTTCTCTTTACTCCCCTTGCAGGCGTCGAGCCATTCCCGTTCGTTCCCAGGTGACCTCGGCAGTGTTTTTGGCGGCTGTTTGTAGCTCTTCATTTTCGCTTCAGGAATAAGCTGCGGATGCATCCCATTGAATCCGCAAAGAACCTTGCCGCGATCTCCCACAAAAAGCAGTCCTTCATCCCCGTCTTCGCCCTCTACCTTGAACGGCCGGTTTTCTTCCAATTCCTCCGGCCGCGGCGGCTTTAGGCCGCCGTCATACCACGTGAATTTCACCACCGGCATCTCACCCCGCGCCGCGAAATTGTAATGGATGACCGATGCCAGCGGATATGTCTCTTCGTAGCGGTCCGTGGAACTCGCTTCCACGCTCACGGGCGCCTCGAGTTTCAGCACGCGAAAAATTGTATCGAAACTGTAAGAACCCATGTCGCCGAGAGCGCCACAACCGAAATCGGCCCACCCACGCCAAACAAAGGGCGCGTACGCGCGGTTGAACGTGCGTTCCGGCGCTGGGCCGAGCCACAAATCCCAATCTAAACCTTCGGGCACGCGCTCGGCGTCCTTAGGACGTTCAATCCCCTGCGGCCAGAAAGGACGGCTCGACCAGTTATGCACCTCCCGCACCGGCCCGATGGCGCCGTCCCAAATCCACTCGCAGAGCAAGCGCGTGTCTTCGGACGCTTGGTTACCGACGGCAATCTGCGTCGCCACGCCAGTCTCGCGCGCGATTTCAGCCATGCGTCGCGCTTCATAGATCGTATGCGTCAAAGGCTTTTGGCAGAAGACATGTTTGCGCTTCTTCATCGCTGCCGCGGAAACGGCTGCATGTAAGTTATCCGTCGTGCAGACAACCACGGCGTCGACATCCTTCTGCTTTTCGAGTAGTTCGCGGAAGTCACTGTACGCCGAGCAGCCACGATACTCGCCGGAGCGCTGCTGCGTACTGTAATAGGCATCCACGATTTTCTGGCACGGCTCGCGGCCGGCAACGCCGCTAGTCACCCGCAGAGAATGCGTCAATTGAATGGGTTCGTCCGGACTGAGCCAATCCCACCCGCTATCGACGCCCAGCAATTTGCGCACGGAATTGCAGAACTCATGCGTATCCCATTGTGGGTGATTCGCGCCAGTCTTATTGGGATCGCAGACAGCCACGCCTTGAACGTCAGGCTGGCGCAAAAAGCGAAGCATAACGCGCAAGCCTTGCGAGCCCACGCCGATGAAAGCAAGATTCACCTTGTCGCTAGGCGGAACATACGCCGCACCGCCCAACACCCGCCGCGGAACGATCGAAAAACCAATCGCCGCGGTCGCTGCTTGCCCGATGAACCTGCGCCGCGAAACGAAGCCGCCTGGAAGTCTGCGAGACCCGAGCCGATTCTTCACTGTTCCCCCTTACCGCAGCTCACAGATACCGCACGCCTTTGGCTACTGGTCCGTATTTTGTCGTGGTTTACCACACTAGGGACCCAGCCCGCCACTGTAAGCCAACTAGAGGCCCGCTGGTGCGAAAATTCGTAATTCCCCACCCGCGGCTCGTCGCCAGAAGGCGGTGTTCTGTTCTGCCGCCTTTTTTTTGTTGTGGCATAATATGCTGGAAAAGGCGCAATACTTCGGGGAAAACATGCAGATAGAAGTGACGCCCATGCCAAAGACTCTCCCGCGGCGCTACTACACCGACCCACAGGTTTTCACCGAGGAGATGGATCGGTTCTACTCGCAAATGTGGGTGTACGCCGGGCGCGAGACCGAAATTCCACGCGCGGGCGACTACGTTCTGCGTGAGATTGCGGGAGAAAGCATCATTGTCACACGCGATTCCAGCGCACGCGTGCAAGCCTTTTTCAATGTTTGCCGCCACCGCGGCACGCGCATGTGTTCAGCCTCCGAAGGTCACTTCGAAGGCCGCATCCAGTGCCCCTACCACGGTTGGACCTATGCCCTCGACGGACGCCTACTCGGTGCCACACATATGCAAGAGGCCCACTTTTGCCGCGAAGATTATCCTCTGAACGCGGTCCATGCGGATTTGTGGGACGGCCATATCTTTCTAAATCTGAGCGCCAACCCCGAGCCGCTCTTACATCAACTGGCCTCCTTGCCGAATAAATTTGCCCCTTGGCGCATGCAAGACCTCCGCTTGCAGAAACGCATCGTCTACCACGTGAGGGCCAATTGGAAACTGATCGTGCTCAATTACAACGAGTGCCTCCACTGTCCGGTGTTGCATCCCTGCTTGAATCGTCTTACCAACTATCTGGGCGCCGACAATGATCCTCCGCACAGTACCTACCTTGGCGGCTCCATGGGTTTTCGCGATGGCGCGCAGACCATGAGCCTCGATGGCAAGCGCCGCCGCGACTATCTCCCTGGTTTGAGTGAGGAGCAGCGCACGCAGGTGTACTATTACGCGATCTACCCCAATCTGCTTCTGAGCCTCCATCCCGATTACATGATGGTGCATACCTTGTGGCCCAAAGCACCCGATTGTACGGAGGTCGTCTGCGAATGGCACTTCCATCCCGCGGAAATGGCCAAGCCGGATTTTCAGTGCAATGACGCCATCGACTTTTGGGACCTCACCAACCGCGAAGACTGGGGCATCTCGGAGCTGTCTCAAATGGGAATCAGTTCGCGCGCTTACAAGCCCGGCCCGTACTCCAGTCGAGAGCGCCTCTTGCACGCCTTTGACGAAATGGTCCTCGCCCGAGAAGCTCAAGCAAAAACCAACCATCGTTGAGCCCTTGTCACACAAGGATGATCGCGACTTCCCACCGCCTCCCATCCCGCGCCTGGGTCTTCGCCGCGCAAAACACTTCCTCAGCGCAGCAAGGTCTCGAATCCCGCTTGCGCAAAGTGCTGGTCATGCGTCAGCGCCGCTGCAATGCGCTCCGCCTCCATCGCCTGAAAGGTCGCGCAATCCGTCAGGCTCCAGCTCTTATCCGCCGTCCGCTGGTAACGCTGCAGCGCGCTCGCAAATTGTTCCGAGGTCTGCGGGACGATCCTCAGGTTCCGGTCGTTACGGAGTTTCAGGACCATGCCGGCCACCGCCCGGCGGAATGGACTATCGCTGAAACTGTTTAGCAGCTCCACCAGCACCATTTCCGTGGTTAGCAGCCTCACCGAAGAAAGCCGCTGAGTTATATCAATGACCTTCTGATGAATCTGGTCCCTCGGATTCACCAAGCCGATCCAGTAGCTGGTGTCGGCGAAGATTTGCTTCATTTTCCGGTCTTCTTGCTGCCATAGAGGTAGTGATCAACATTCATTGACAAATCGTCTGGGACGCGATCCCACTCGTCTTCGGGCACTTCCTTTGTCGCAGCCGAAGCGATCTCCAGAATCGAGCCTAACCCCTCCCCTGTCTCCAGTGACTCCTCTTTCTCGTTTGTCCTTATTTCCGGCTGCTCCCTGGTGTAACGCGTCTCAAATCCCAGTCTCCGCAATATCTCCACGGCCTGGTGGGAGTTCGTCGGGTCATTAGGAGGAACACCTGCCGCTTCAAGAACGAGCGGGCGCGCAGGGAGTTCTCTATCACCCACTATCACCGTCCATTTCATCCCCTTCCTAGTCCACCGAAATTTACTTGCGGCGCGAAGGATCTCTGCTCGTGTCAGTTCCTTTGGACTGCGCATCGACTAACCTCCAGTCCCATTATATACAACTTATTATTCATCATCAACAACTGCCTCGTCTCCACGACCAGCATTTCGGTGACGGTTCACTCCACCCCACACCTGTCAGGTTTCGTTGTCGCGCGGAAACTTGCTCCTCATTTCGCGGCGGGCCTGGGCGTTGTCTTCTTCTGTGATGTGTGTGTTCAGGTCTGACCACAACCCCAGCAGGCCGCGGCGCGGCTTCTTTGGGCCGTTCTTTTCTCTCAGGAAGTCCACAAAGTCCAGCACTTCCTTCTGCTTCTCAGGAGGCAAATCGCGCAGTTTTTCCAGGACCTTGTGTTCCATGGTCATGGCAGCCTCTCGGGCGATCTCGGTTCATTATAATACGCCTGCCGGACGCGATTTCGAGGCACTTGGCCGGGCGTAACTCTCGCTCCTCCAACAACTTGCCAATCCGTTCAAACCGGTAACTCTGCCTGCCCCGACTGGGTCGGGGTGGCTATTCCGATTTGCCGCCTGTGTCACTCGCCACTGCCCCAGAGCCGATCCCGTGCTTGACACCATCCAAAGCACTCGACTATCGTGCTCACTTACTCCAGCGCCGCAGCGGGAGAAAACTTCTATGACCACCCGACGCGATTTCCTGGCAGGCGCGGTTTCCGCCGCGGGAGCCGCCATGACCCCCGAACCGTCCCACGCGCAAGATCACCAACACGAACACGACCATCAAGCCGTTCCCTCCGACGTGGCTCTGCGCGTCAAAGCCCTGGAGTCGCTCCTGACCGAAAAAGGTCTGGTTGACCGCGCCGCCCTTGACACGCTGATTGACAGCTATGAGCACAAGATTGGTCCGCGCAATGGCGCTCGCGTCGTCGCGCGTGCCTGGACCGATCCGGCCTACAAGCAGCGCCTGCTCACCGACGCCAACGCCGCGATTGCCGAACTCGGCTATGGCGGGCAGCAAGGTGAGCACATGTTGGTTGTGGAGAACACGCCACAGGTCCACAACCTCGTCGTCTGCACGCTCTGCTCGTGTTATCCCTGGCCGGTTCTCGGCCTGCCGCCGGTCTGGTACAAGTCCGCTCCCTACCGTTCGCGCGCGGTCATCGATCCCCGTGGCGTGTTGCGCGAGTCAGCGAAGAGCAACTCGCCGCGCTAGTCACCCGCGATGCGATGGTCGGTGTCGCCAAAGTCAGCCCGTCGCAGAAGGATGCCTCCGCATGAACGGCGTTCATGATATGGGCGGCATGCATGGCATGGGCCCGATCCAAGCCGAGAAAAACGAGCCCGTGTTTCACGCGCCGTGGGAAGGCCGAGTACTCGCGCTGCGCCGCGCCATGGCCGCCTGGCGCAAGTGGAACATCGACGTCACGCGCCACGAGGTGGAGCTTGTCCCGCCGGCCGAATATCTTCGCCTGAGCTATTACGAGCGCCAGTTTGTGGCCTTCTTGGAAATGCTGGTTAAGAGCGGCTTGGTGACGCGTGCGGAGCTTGAGAGCGGAATTCCAGCGCAAGGTTCTGCGAAAGCGACGCCCACGCTGACCCCAGAAAAAGCTGCCGTGGTGGTCGCAAAAGGTGTGCCCACGAGGCGAGACGTGCTTGTGACTCCACGCTTCCGAGCCGGCCACCACGTGCGCGCGCGGAACATGCATCCGGTCGGCCACACCCGCCTCCCGCGCTACGCGCGCGGCAAACTCGGCGTGATCGAACGCGACCATGGCGTCTTTGTCTTTCCGGACACTAACGCGCATTTTCTCGGTGAGAAGCCGCAGCATGTCTATTCCGTGCGCTTCGCCGCGCGCGAGCTTTGGGGCCAGCAGGCTTCCCCGCGCGATTCCGTTTTTCTCGATATGTGGGATGACTACCTTGAGTCAGCCTGATTCAATTCACGAACCGGAGAACCTCGCCGCTCTGCCGAAGCTTCCGCGCGATGCCGGCGGACCTGTTTTCGCCGAGCCGTGGCAAGCGCAAGCCTTCGCCCTCGCCGTCAAGCTCTCTGAGCAAGGTCATTTCACGTGGAAGGAGTGGGCGACCGCGCTCGCCGACGAACTCAAAGTTGCCGCTGATCGTGGCGAGCCCGATGACGGCTCGCGCTACTATCATCATTGGCTCGCTGCTCTCGAGCGCCTGGTAATCTCCAAGCGCTTGAGCGATCCGGCGGCTCTCCTGGCCCGCAAAGAAGCCTGGGCCGACGCTTATCGCCATACGCCGCACGGCAAGCCCGTCGAACTCTCCACCAGTTCCGCTGAACGGTAGCGAGCATAGCGTTGTCTGGACAGCCGCCTTTGTCACCAGCTCAACGCAGCGCGAGCCCGCTCAAGGCAAGAATTCCGAGCAGTAAGAAGGAGGCCGTCGCCACCGTCCGAAGCATTTTTTGCGGGAACCAATCGCGGATCTTAATTCCTACCGTCATCGCCAAAAGTCCTTTGATCATCATGGCGAAAGTTCCGCCGAGCCATGGCTCTAGCCAGGTGTGAGACTTCACGCTCAAGGCCGCCACGGCAATCTGGCTGGGGTCGCCCCATTCGGTGAGGAACAAAGCGCCAAAGCAGATTGCCAGGCCGGGCCACCAGCCTCCGCTGGAGGACTTAGGCGTCTGGATGGTTTCCGGTTCCTCAATCCAAAGAAAGAAAGCGGAGACGAAAAAAGCCACCGCGCTGAGGAAGTCCGTCCAGAAATGCAATCGCACCAAAACTTTTGCCAGCAGAACCGCGACCAGCATTTTGCCGGCGAACGCCGCGGTGATTCCGGTGAACAGCACCCCGGTGCGGAAACGCAGCGAGAGCGACGCGATGCTGTACGCAGCGAGAGCGACGCGATGCTGTAAATGGATTTGTCGCCCACCAGTTCGGCGACAAACACGGTCCAAAACGACAGGAGCAAAACTTCGCCCGAAAATGACGCACTCAGCGCGCTGCTCACCCGGCACTCTCCCTCTTCGCGAGCTCAGTAAACCGGAATCATTTCCATTCGACTTTGAGAACCGGATGCAGCTCGATTACGTTGGGCGCGGCTCCCGTCGCGCCGTGAGCACGGTCAAAGAAACCCACGCCGGTGATTCGAACGGGCGTGGGGCTGATGGCGGTTGCAAACAACGGTTGCACGGCGCGCGACCCTGGCGCTGGCGTTTCGAATCGCAGTGCCGGGTCGGCGGTGCGGAGCGGCTGAACGGTGCTGGCGCCAAGCGGCAAGTATCTGCCGTTCACCAGCGCAAAAGACGCCGGCGAAAGGTGTTGAACAAGTTTCTGATCAACCTGCTGGCGAGCGTCTGAAATGTTGGACACCCACGGGCTGTTTCCCACGAAGACCGTGGTCGGCGTGGGAATCTCGCCGACCATCGTCGCTCCGCTTGATCCCTGGAGCACCAGATGGTAGTCGCCATCCTTTTCGTGCTTCAGCGCGGTAATCACCGCGTCGAGCCGCCAGATGGTGACTTCACTGACGCCATCGCGAACGCTTTGAAATTGCGGCGGATCTTGCGTAGGAATCGTTAGTCCCGGTGGACGGGGCAAACTGACCAGTTCCTCCACGGTGGTTTCGACAATTCCCGCACCGAGGTCCTGCCCGTTAATTATGTTCTTGCCGACCTTCGCCCGGTCCGGGTCCTGACCGGTTTTCACGGGCCAGCGCTCGGTTCCCGGCGAATCGGCTTCAGGCGCCAGCGCCGCAGCCATGTCAGCCGCCAGCGGTGGTCCAGCAGCAGCACCAAGTCCGGCGGCCACCTTGATCTTCATACCCACGGCAGGACTCACCACGGGCAACGAGTTGACATCGGTTATTGGCCCGCCATCACCCCCTGGAGTTGGGGGCAATGGCTGCGTTGGCATCGGGGGCGTGGGAACGGGCGTGCCTGGGTCGGGGCCCGAGCCTGCGCCCGCACCCGGTGCCGCATTTCCCGAGCGCCCAAAAGCGATATAGCGCGGTGTGGCATCGCGGTTCGAACCGTCTCCCGCGCCTTTCATCG
>WNFD01006078.1_pt1 | contig 12095 bp, 12 predicted proteins | sample 5400491 | NCBI WGS metagenome assembly WNFD01 (sample SAMN13153343, study PRJNA577476) | soil metagenome | isolation source: 120 cm saprolite under Douglas fir tree site 2 hole 2 replicate 2 | place: USA:California | collected 2015-04-18 | reverse complement strand
TTTTCACCGCGCCGTCGCTCACGGTCACAACGTACAAATCAGCCGACTCCGAGGAAATCAGGTCCGCGTCTTTCTGCGCGCTGAACGCGATGCGCGCGCCGTCCGGTGACCACGAAAATTCTCCCACGCTGAATTTGTCGCCATCCGTCAACCGCTTTGGCTCCGCCGCAGCCGCGTTTCCGCCGGGCACCTCGATGGTCCAAAGATGCGTCATCTGGTAGTCCGCATGAACCACCGAGTATTCGCCGTACTTTTCTTTGCGGTCCTTCAGCGCTTTCGGCTCCGGGTCCGTCATCGAAAAAGCAATGCGCTTCGAATCCGGCGCCCAGTCAAAGGCACTGACATCATTTTCGGTTTTAGTGAGCTGCTGCGCCTCGCCTCCATCTGCCGAAATCACATACAACTGCTTCTTGCCCTCAGGCGTTCCCGCGATTTGCCCGGGCCGGTCGGAAAGAAACGCGATCCATTTCCCGTCCAGCGACCAAGCCGCGTTCGTGCTCGATTTTTTCGCTGACGTCAGCGCGTGCGATTCGCCGCTCGCGACGTCCGCGATCCACAAATTTCGGTCAAACGAGTTGTCTTCCCAGTTCGTCGATTGCAGTTCGTAAACCACGCGACGCCCGTCCGGCGAAATTCGCGGATTGAAAACGCTCTTCATCTCCAGGCTCTGATCGATGGCCGGTGTCGTGGAGGCCGCTGCCTTCACGCTTTTTGCCGTCTCCTGCGCACCAGCGGAAAGCACGAGCAACCCGCACGCCGCCAACGCAACAGGAATCAAAGACACCTTGCGCATCGCTCCCTACCCCCATTTATTGCAAGAGACGTGAACTTACTACTTGCGGTTCCAGCGGACAAATCCGATGAAAACACCAACCCCCGCGACGGCAAATCCCAGGTAGATGTGCCGGCCATGCAGCTGCGTTGCCGAAACGATCGCGCCCACGGCGGAAAGAATCAGCAACAGGGCAGCCTTGCCCTTCGTCAGTCGCTTCTGTTCGACCACTCGCTTTTCACCTCTCGCCGCAGCGATACCCATTCTGTACCGCGCCGGCGCCCTTTCCCGGCATTAAGTTCTCGCCAACTCCCGGCTCAGGTACACAATCTGCCCTACATGATGATACGCATGCCCTGCACAACGCACGAAAATTTGGAAACGGTCTGCGGCATCCGGCTCCCGCTCGGCCGTGTACGCCCTTCCCCAGTCCTCCGCGCTCTGCTTTCGAATCGTCGCCACCACGATGGCAATCGTCCGGTCAAACGCCCGAAGCGCTTCATCCTTCGGCGGGGGCTGCTTGTCCGTGAACTCGCGGTCGCGGTCCCGCACGTATCCCGTCTCCGCGACGCGCGCTCCGATGTAATAGTTTAAATTACCCGTCATGTGCAGCACCAGGTGTCCAACGCTGTTTCCGTAGGCGTACGGCTTGCGCCAGAACTGTTCGTTCGAAAGCGGATCCACCCACTTGTGCAACTCCGCTGCAATAAATTCGTAATACACAGCGAGCCCACTACCGACCGTTTCGTGCACTTCAGCCATGAAAGAGGACCCCTTCGCACCCATCCTGCGAGTCACCCGAATGAACGACAGCGCCGCCGGGTTATTCCCTCGGGCGAGGCGCTCTACTCCGGCCCTTCTCGTTCAGGACTTCTTTCCAGGGGTTCCAGCCGAATCCTGGAACGCCGACAATAGCCTCTCTTTGCAAAATGTCAAGCAATTCGCTTTCGCCCACGCGCCTTACGCTGACGGCTTGTGCTTTGCCGCAAAAAGAAAGCACTGCATCTCCGGGCTCGCAAATCGAAGCTCCACTCCTTTCTCGAAATCCGCAAACCAGTCACTGGACTCTGCCGGGAAATCCTTCGGCTCCGCCGGCCAAAAGGTCGCGCCTCGCAGAAAGAAACGCAAGATCCCATCTTCCGCAAAGGTGAGTTGCAGCATGTCCTCCAGGCAAAGAGTCACACGGCCGTTCCTGGAAGAAATCGTGAACCCGGAGTTGAAACCCATCACGGCAATGTTTCTGTTTTGAAGCTCCCATTGGCCAAGGATGTTGAGCAACTCAGAGTGTGAGATAGCGTTCATCAAGACACCCCTCCTTTGCGCATCGCGGCGGCGCTGGCTATTCTAACTGCGCAAGCCGCCTCGCGTCCCGCCACATTTCAGGAGTTCCGCGTGCCCGCAGTTCCGGCTGTTCGCGTTCGATCGTGCAACGATGCGCAATCCTCGCTGCGTTTCCAGTTGTTCCATCGGAGCCAATCGTTCGAACAGCCGCGCGGAGCAGCTTCTTCTTTGCTACAATAACGGTTGCCCTCTCGCCGAACAGTTTCATCCAGCCTCTGATCCGGCGAGGATCCCAGCCCGCAACCGGAGAATCAGTCTCCACGTCTACTCAAGCCTTCGGGAGATATGCCTGGTGGTCGACGAAGTCCACCATTAAGGGCGGTTTGCAGCGCCATTCGAGGTAGAGCGATCCGAAACCTGTTCCGCAACTTTTTCGTCCGGACTGGGTTTGTAACACTGTCTGCTGAAAATTCATCGAATTTCAAACGCGCCATGTCCCCCACGGCACATGCCCGGAGAATCTTTCCCCTTCTCCCGCGGGACTATATGCGCCGCCGCCGCGCCATTCGCCGTATCACCAATGTTTTCTTGGTCGCCGTTCTGAGCCTGGCCGCTGCTTATTTCATCACACGTACGACGGGCGGCTCCGGTTTCTCCGCTCGGAATCTGGCCACAAGTCCTGTCCGCGAGCCGCCTCCCGCGCGACATCCAGCGGCCGCCGCTCCATCCGCCACTCCGGCTCCTCCCTCGACTGAAGCGAACGGCTACGAGTTGGCGCCAGGTCCCTACGCCGTCTCCGAAGTCGAAGACCTCGTCCTCCATGACGCGAAGCGCGGCAAAGAACTGCACGTGCGAATTTTCTATCCCAACGATTCAGGGAAATACCCGGTCATCGTCTTTTCGCACGGCGCCGGCGGCTCGCAGACCTGTTGCGATGCCCTCACGCGCCACTGGGCTACCTACGGCTACGTCACCATCCAGCCCACCCACGAGGACTCCGCCATCCAGCGCCGCAATCAGGGCGAGGAAAATATCCGCTTCATGCAAGCGGTCCGAGACGCGCTCAAAAAGCCTGCACTTTGGGAAAGCCGCCCGCTTGACATCTCTTACGTTCTCGATGCGCTGCACTTGCTCGGGAACCGCGTCCCCGGCCTCACCGGAAAGATTGACGCGGATCGCATCGGCGTCGGCGGCCATTCCATGGGTTCCTACACGACAGAAGCAATCGCCGGCGCACTTGTCGATCTTCCAGGCCGTTCTGCCAGAAATTTTGCCGACTCTCGGGTGAAAGCCGTTCTTTGCCTTTCGCCGCAAGGGCCCGGCCAATTCGGATTGAACGATCATTCTTTCGATCGAATCTCTCTGCCGTACATGGGCATGACCGGCTCGCTCGATAGCCTCGGCCCCGTCGCAAGTCCCGCCTGGCACAAAACTCCTTTTGACCACAGCCAGCCCGGCGACAAGTATCATCTCTTCATCGAAGGAGCCAACCATATGTCCTTCATCACGCCGCGCACGCTTCTGCCCGGTCGCGCCGAGCAAGGCGGAGCCATCTTCGATTACACCAATTCCGCTTCTCTCGCCTTTTGGGACGCCTACCTGAAGGGCGACGCGCGCGCGAAGTCCTACCTGCAAGCCGGCGCGCTGGAAAAATCCAGCCACGGTGCCGTCAAACTTTCCCGCCGCTGATTTGTTCCTGGCAGTCGATCTTTTCTCCAATCCTCGGTACTCTCTGCGGCCTGCGCATGGAATCTGTTTCTCGTTTGCTTTTTTTTCTCTCGTTGCGCGCCCCTCCCATTTTTCCACAGCTTTCGGTAGGGGGTCCTTCCGTACTATTGACCCTATTACTACCCCACGCCGACACTAGGGACAGCATGGCTCGGTACTCCGCCTTTCTCGGGCGTCGCGTTGAGGTGCAATATCGCGCTGGCGATATCCTTCTGCCAGCCTCCGGCACCTTCGTCGCCGATTCCGGACGTTCCATCTTCCTGGAACAGAATTTCGAGCAGCGCGGACAACACAAGCACTTCCGGTGGGAAATCCCTTACCAATATCTGGTGCGCATCGAGGAAAAACCGGACTCCGGCGCCTCTGCGACCGGCGTCTCCGTTACCGCCACTCCCAAAGCTGCGCCCGAATCTCCTGCGGCCTCCAAGCCCGGCCACGAGCCTCTCAGCGCCGCCGCCACGGCATCGTCCGGCGGTGCCTCGGGCCTCCTGCCCCTCCCGCAGCGCCCCAAGACCGCCTGATCAACGCCGCGCTTCTCTGCTATCCTCCCCGCGCACTTCGTGGACGAGTGCTGGAGTTCACGGCCAAGCGGTGGCAAACGATAGTCTGGGAATTCGCGACGATACGACCATGGATGCCTGGCCGCAGACTCCACTATCCAACGCGCGGCCGGCTAATGGGCTTGCCTCCAGGCTTCCATTCTCCAGAACGGATACCCTGAGAGCGAGGCAGACCCTGCAAAGTACATCAAGCCGAACACAACAACTCCCGGCACGATGATCCATCGACCTTCCACACAGTCTATGCCGGCATCCAGCATCTGAATGAATGCGGTAAGCAGCATCAGCGTGTTCAGCGTTCCTCTGGCTCGTAAGCTCATCGCCGCTAGGAGCATTATGGCTAGCCCTAAGTTGCGCGAGGCAAGGTAGCCCGCATAAATATGAACGGCCCCATTGATCTCGTCGCGAGGGGACACCAGCAGCACCGGATGCAAGAGCGCTATGAGCGCGCCTGTGGCCATTAGAAGGGCGCCTAGCACAACGATCGTTCGTAGCCACCAGGTAAGGGGCGCTTCGCTCCCCTTCAATGACGGACGGGTACTCGATAGATTGTCTTTGTTGCCGCTCTCATATTCAGACATGGCTACTCTCCATCTCGGCAACACGCTCGTCTGCCGGGTGCCGGCTTGAAGATAGTTACGCAACCTGGGGCAATAAGTTACCTTGAGCGATGCCCTCATCCTGGCTATCTGAGAAGTTTCCGCGTTCTCTTCACACCAACGGATCTCATTCTCCCGGCCCCTGAAAAGTCAAAAATGAGGACCAGCGGTTCCTCTGTGGAGAGTCAACCCGAGCAACTGGGGCTCCTTCCGGACGCGCTTCCCGGAAACTGATCTGCCATCCAAAATCCCGCCCCGCTGCATCCAGCCCGCAATTCGGCTACAATCGTCTTCAGCTTATTGAAAAACATGCAGGCGCGCATCGCGCGCGCCAATTTCGAGGAGGCCTGTTTTGGAATCTTCCATCGGCACCAAAAAAATTGGGTTGATCGGTCTCGGCCTCATGGGACGGCCCATGGGCATGAATCTCCTTAAGGCCGGCTACTCTGTTACCGTCTGGAACCGCACTGCCTCGCGCGCCGATGAACTTGTCGCCGCCGGAGCCAAGCTCGCCAAATCGCCGCAGGAAGTCGCCGCCGCTTCCGGTTTTCTCCTCACCATGGTTAGCGATCCTCCCGCCCTCGAAGAAGTTCTCTGGGGAACCGGCGGCGCGATGCAGGCGCTCCAGCGCGGCAGCATCTACGTCGATTCCAGCACCATTTCTCCGGCGCTCGCCCGCAAAATTGCCGCCGCCTGCGCGGAACGCGGCGTGCGCTTTCTCGATGCGCCCGTCACCGGCGGCGACTGGGGCGCCAAGAAGGGTGAGCTGATTTTCATGATCGGCGGCGACGCAGCCACGCTAAAAGATGCCGAGCCCATCCTCGGCGTGATGGGCAAGAAATGGTTTCACCTCGGGCCCCACGGCGCCGGCCAAACCATCAAGCTCGCCATGAATCTGATCCTCGCGCTCCAGGTCGGCGCCCTCGCTGAAGCCCTCGCCCTCACAACCCGCGCCGGCATTCAAGGCGAAAAACTCGTTGAAGTCATGCAATCCAGCATGGCCCGCTCCGGCGTTCTGGACGTAAAGGCCCCGAATCTGCTCAAAGGCGAATACGTCCCGAGTTTTCCCTTGCGCCTTATGCACAAGGATCTCGGCCTCGCGCTCGACCTCGCCAACCAGCTTGGCGTCGCCTTGCCCGCCACTGCCGCCGCACGCGAAACCTACAACTTCGTCAAAGGCGCCGCCAAGGAAGACCTCGACTACTCCGCCGTCATGAAATTCTGGAAACGCTGACTAATGTTCGATCCCTCTGCTACACTCTCCCGCCAACGAGGCCGCTCATGAGTACACCGAGTGTTCCGCCTGATTCCGCAAAAATCCAAAAGTTCCGCGAGCTTCTTCACCAGGAATGGACCGGCGACAGGACCGTTGCCGCCTGGCGCAAATGGCATACTCAGATTGCTTTGTTCACGCATGGCGCCACCGAAGCTATTCTCGAAGCCGCCCATCTGCGCCCCGGCATGCGCGTTCTCGATCTCGCCTGCGGCGTCGGCGATCCCGCGCTCTCGATTGCCGCGGAAGTTGCTCCCTCAGGCCGCGTGACCGCGACCGATCTCGGCCCGGGCATGATGTCGCTTGCCGAGGAACTCGCGCGCAAAAAAGGCATTTCCAACATCGAATTCCGCGAAGCCAACGCCGAGTCGCTCCCGTTCCCCGGTGAATCCTACGACGTACTCACTTGCCGCTTCGGTGTTATGTTTTTTCCTGACCTCCCCAAAGCTTTGCGCGAATGTTTCCGCGTTCTCAAACCCGGCGGGCGCGCCGCGTTCGTCGCCTGGGGCAAGAAAGAGCAACCCTTCTTCACCACTACGGCAGGGATCGTTCTGAAACACGTTCCGGTCCCTCCGCCGCCACCCGATCCCGATGGCCCCAGTCTCTTCATGTTTGGTGAACGCGACCGCCTGCGGCGCGCTCTGGAGGCCGCGGGGTTCAGCAATGTCCATGAGGAAGACCGCATCATCGCCGGACGTTGGGCATCATCCGTCGAAGAATACTGGGAGCAGTTCAGCGAAGTCGCCGCGCCCTTCCGCCCGCTGATCGAACAACTCACGCCCGAAAAAATGGCTCAGGCCAAATCGGAAATCTTCGCCGCCCTGAAAAAATTCTGGAACGGCAAGGAACTGAACATGCCCCTCGAAATCGTCATCGGCACCGGCGTTCGCGCCTGACTCACAGTAAAATCATCCCATGATGATCGGACTCGTGGCCCAGCCCTGGTGGATAAACCTCATCGTTCTGGTTCCGCCGCTTGCCTGGTTCTCCTGGCGTCGCGGCGGCGTCCCCGTCACTGTGCGGCAACTGCTTATCAGCGGCGTATTCGCAGCGTCCTTTGGATTCTTGGAAGCCGTGGTTGTCGTCTATCTGCGCGCAGCCGCCGGGTTGCTGCCCGGATATCAGGGTACACTCTCTGACGTTATCCGCATGTCAGAAGGCTTTTACCAGCAGTCGCAAGCGATCAGCCAATTCCCCAAAAGCCTTCTCACCCTCGAAGTCCTTCGCGAAGCCGCTACCATCCTTATGCTCCTCAGCGTTGCTTTGCTCACGTCCGCGAAGTCCAGGGCGCGCGCCGCCGTTTTCCTTTGGATCTTTGCCATCTGGGATATCGTCTACTACGCCGCTCTTTGGGCCACGGTCAGGTGGCCCCATTCGCTCAACGATCCCGATGTCCTGTTCCTCATCCCCGTGCCCTGGCTTTCCCCGGTGTGGTTTCCTCTCCTGGTGAGCGCCTTCGCCCTCGCCGCCGTCCTCTTTTCCCGCGTCCCGCCAACAAATCCCTGACCGCCTCGAATTCGCCTCTCTTCCTTCTGTAGCCATCCAGTCGGACCTTCAGGTCCGACATAAGCCCAGCCCGACCAATCCGGCTTTAGCGCCTGAAGAATTGACTTGCAGCTTCGCCGTGGGTCCAAGATCCTGTTCTTAGCGGGATTGGGGTTTCAGCGTTGCGCGTGGGGATGCGGTTGGCGATGACTTTACATCGTCATCCGGCCTCTCTCGGTGTTCCCGCCTTCTCGGCGCTGAACAGCTAGCCTTTTCGCTTGCCCTCCTCGACAATTTGGCGAAATTCTGGGTCACCCTGCAGGCAGGCTAGATCGGGATCCCGGGCAACCCAATCCCACTTGGATAGGCCGGCTGCACTTGCTTTCTTGAGCAACGCCAAGGCCTCTCCTTTTTTTTGAAGGATTCCATACACGCAAGCCGCGTTATAGAGAATGTTCGCGTCATTCGGCCGCAGAGTGACGGCTTTTTCCAATTCCCGCATGGCGTCGGCCTCGTTTTGGAAGGAGGCGTAATTGCAGGCGAGCAATATTCGGGCGCGAACGTCTTCCGGAACCCATTCAAGATGCCGCTGCAGGGCTTGAGTATGTTGCTGGCGCAACCGCCGGACTGATTCCGTTTGACCCAGGCGTTCGGCCGCCGCTGTGAAAGGGATATAAATATTGTAATCATCGCCGCTCACTTGCAACGCGCGGGGAGCCAACGCGGTAACCTCCTCCGAGCGATCCGTGGCGAACAATGCTTGCCCCAATGTCCAGTAGGCACCTTCGCAGTCCGCTCTTCGTTCGATTGCCGCACGCGCATCGCGGATCGCCTCCTCGTATTTGTGCTGCGCCCAGTAGATGCGCGCGCCAGCGGCGAGGGCCTCGGCCAGCCCGGGCTCAAGCGTTAGAGCGCGTTCACAAGCGGCCCGCCCTTTTTCGAGCCACGCGGGATCATGCTCGTGCCAGTCATAGAAGAGCCCGCACACATTGGCGAGTCCGGCGTAGGCCGGGGCAAAATTCGCATCCAGTGCGATGGCGTGCTCGTACATCTGCATGGCAAACTCCAAATCCGGCCGCGTGCACCGGCGGGCGTAGCTCCGTCCGCGCAGATAATAATCGTAGGCATGTGGGTTTTCGGTAGGTTTGCGGGCAATTTCACTTACTTCCTGGGGCGAGAGGGTGATACGCAATGCCTGCGCAATGCTGTGGCCAATATCGTCCTGGACTTCAAAGATATCCTTCAGCTCTCGATCATACCGCTCGGCCCAGATGGAATGGCCGGTGCGCGTCTCCACCAGTTGCACGGTAACGCGCACGCGATTGCCGGCCCGCCGCAAGCTGCCATCGAGCAGATAGGCAGTGTTCAACTGCCGGCCGATTTCCGGGGCAGGGACAGTCTTGTCGCGGTAGGCCAGTACTGCGGAACGCGGGAAGAGCTGCAGGCCCCGTATCTTTGTAAGCTCGGTGATTACGTCTTCCGTGATTCCGTCGCGAAAATATTCCTCCTCTCTGGCCCCTCCCAAGTTCTCGAAGTAAAGCACCGCCAGAGATTTAACGGGCGGCGTTGAAGCTGCTGTCGGCGACTGGCCTGCGGCCGCTGGCCGCGCCAAGCCCTCCTCTCGTTGCAGGCGCAGCAGGTCCGCGTGCAAGTCGGAGGCATGCTGATAACGTAGATCGCGGTCCTTTTCGAGCGCCTTACCAATCACGTGTTCTAGCTCGGGAGGTATGCTCTGATTCAAGTGCACCGGCGGCACCGGTGCACGCGTCAGAATGGCTTCGAATATCTCTGCCGAAGTATTCCCTTGAAACGGCCGCACTCCTGTGGCCATTTCATAAAGCACCACCCCGAAACTGAACAGATCGCTGCGCGCGTCCAACTGCTTCCCTCGCGCTTGCTCAGGCGACATGTAAGCGAGGGTGCCCAGCGCCATGCCGGGGCTGGTAAGATGCTCCTCAAAGTCGATGGTCGCAGCGGTTGGCTCTGTCCCGGTCATCGGTCTTATGGGAACTTTGGCCAAGCCAAAGTCTAGAATCTTTGCGTGGCCGCGTTCTGTAACAAAGATATTGGCGGGCTTGACGTCACGGTGAACGATGCCCTTCGCGTGCGCGGCATCCAGTGCGTCGGTAATGTCGATTCCCAGCGACAACAGGGTTTCCAGCGCCATAGGACGCCTCGCGATGCGATGTTTCAGCGTCGCCCCGTCGAGAAACTCCATCGCAATGTACGCTTGCCCGTCCTGTTCGCCGATGTCGTGAATGGTGCAGATGTTGGGGTGGTTCAGGGCAGATGCGGCCCGCGCCTCGAGCTGGAACCGGGCAAGTGCATGCGGATCTCCGGCTACATCTTCAGGGAGAAACTTCAGCGCGACGAAACGGTGGAGACGAGTATCCTCAGCTTTGTAGACCACCCCCATCCCGCCGCCACCGAGCCTTTCGAGAATGCGGTAATGCGAGAAGGTTTGGCCGATCATGTGAGTGAAACTCTGATCCGCCATGTTAGAGGGATGGAAGATGCCAGTCAACGAATCGCGTGTCGCTCTGGGTGGACGCGCAAATCGGAAACTTGGAACCCACGTGCGCGCAGTCACGCCACCGAAGAGCTGATCAGCCGGTGGCCTGCAATTAAGGTTTGGGACAGTCGCGGATATTATCGTCACGCGCCACATTCCCTTTGCATCAAAGAAATGCCATGCGCCGCGAAGCCCATCGAAATGCCACGCGTCGCAAAGCTCATCCCTGGGGCGCGCCGCCCTGGACCGTTGATTTCCGCCCCGTCCCGCGCTCTCTCCCGGATTATGTGGATTTCGCCATTGTTGGCGGCGGCTTCACAGGCCTTTCCGCTGCGGCGTGGTTGCGCAGGTTCGCTCCGGGGCGGTCCGTCCTTGTGCTTGAATCTGCTTCGCTCGGTGACGGCGCCAGCGGCCGCACTGGCGGCATGGCGCTCGCAGAAACCGCGGCCGGCAATCTCCCGGGCCTCGGCGACGTGCTCGCCGGTTACAAGAAAATTCTCCGCGCTCTCCGCATTGACTCACGGTTAACGCTTCCTGGCGTCTGGGAGCTTGGCCGCTCCGCTCCGGCGACCAAAGGTTCCGGCCCTGTCGGAAAGCATTCACCGATCTCCTGGAGCGATTCCGGCGAGCTGAAAGTCGTCCGCCGCGTGCCCGGCGGCACAGTTAACCCGGGCAAAGTGCTCGCCGGTCTGGCGCGCGCTGCGGAAAACGCCGGCGCCCAGATCGTGGAGCGCGCCGAAGTTCGCGCCTTGGACTTCTCGAGTCCGCTGCGCCTGCACGTCCGCCGCAACCTCCGCGGCCGCATCCACGAGAAAGAAATCCGCGCGGAGCAAGTCCTTCTCGCCACCAACGCCTCCTCCCTGGAATTGTCCGGGCTGCGCGCCGCTGTCGAGCCGAAACTCACCTTTGCGCTGGCCACCGCCCCGCCCTCCGCCGCGCAGCTCAAAGCCATCGGCCTCTCCTCGCGCCGCCCGTTTTACACCCTTGACTTTCCCTATTTGTGGGGACGCTTGCTCGAATCGAATGGCGTCATTTTCGGCTCCGGCCTCGTCCCCGCACCCGTCGGCATGCCCTTTGGAGTTCCCCTTGGCGTCCACTCGAGAAAAAACGGCGCGCGCGATTTGCGCCGCTACGATGTTCGCCGAGGAGAAGCTGCCGAGCGTCTCCTCTGGCTCGAAGGCCGCGTCCGCCGTTTGCACCCGGCCCTTGCTTCTGTGCGCATCACTCACCGCTGGGGCGGCCCGATTCTCTTCACCGAAGATATGCGCCCCATCTTCCGCCGCCATCCTCGCAACAAACACGTGATGGTCCTCGCCGGCTACAACGGTCACGGCGTCGCCCTCTCTGTCTACCTCGGCAAATGGGCCGCCGAAGCCCTCCTCGCCCGCCGCCCCCTCCCTCCCTGGCACTGACTCAAATCAGCCCTCTCTTTTTCTCGCCTTACTTACGGCCGGTTTCGACTTATGCTGAACATTAGATGTGTTACTCCATCGGAGTAAGAACCAGAGCTAGGTCGTTTGGAGGCACTAGAGTGAACCACGTGACTGATAAAATTCTGACAGGTACCCTTGGGGAGTTACTCGTTCAGATCCGTTTGCTTCAATGCGGTGTGCAAGCAGCTCCTCCCGTAAAGGACTCGGGCAACGACCTGATCGCAGTTAATGGCACCGAGTTTCGGGCTGTGTCTGTACGGACTACGACGACCGGCACCTACACCAAACCGGAGGCCAACAAGCTCTACCATGTTCTAGCAGTTGTGTACTTGGTCGACGACGAGAACGAAGTGTTTCTCGACGACTCGCGGAACTATTCCTGATCCCAAAGCCGGAGGTTGCAGCGGCTTCGACTGACCATGAGAGCTTGGGGCAGTACAAATTCTCCCGAC
>WNFD01021467.1_pt1 | contig 12096 bp, 6 predicted proteins | sample 5400491 | NCBI WGS metagenome assembly WNFD01 (sample SAMN13153343, study PRJNA577476) | soil metagenome | isolation source: 120 cm saprolite under Douglas fir tree site 2 hole 2 replicate 2 | place: USA:California | collected 2015-04-18 | reverse complement strand
CTCTTAGCCGATGGGAGCGCTGTCTCGTAGAGACGAAGAGGCAGGAGCAGCAGGGGTGGCGCGTCGGAACGGAAAGAAAGATCCCAGGTGATGGTATTCTGTCCGGTGCCTGCTGACCCGTGGAGCTGCCCAGGCTTTAGTTGTGCGTCGTCGATCTCGACGAAAAACTCTGCCGGGCGAAACGTGCATTGTTGCAAGGGCGCCTCTTTCTTTACGGCGACATGACTGCCTGTTTCGCCGTTAAAGAAAATGGCCCAGAGTTCTCCCAGAGCATCGTGTGGGCGGCCCTTAGGACTAAAAATCGTGTAGCGAATCCAGAATGCCAGTGGGCGCGTAGGATGGTTTGCCCGCTGAAAAAAGCTTTCGTAGTGACCCTGTGGCCGTCCGTGGTAGCGCGTGAAATTGACCTGCTGCGTAAAAGCTTCCAATGTGCTGGGCATGGGACTCTCCGTAATTGCTACTGCTATCTTTTTCGCTCAGACCATACAAAATGAGAATAGCATATTGAATATCATACGCTCACAATAGATTGTCACGTGAGACGAGTATTTCTCTCGGTAATTCTAGAAAGGCTTAGCCCTTCCTTTAAATGCAGGAGATATACGACAAGTGATGAGTGTACAAGATCTTGTGCAGCTTTTCGCTGCGCACGAACCAACGGAAAGATGCTAAAGGCAACTGCGAAGGATGCTCTTCCAAGAAGGCCTTTCCAAATCTCTAATTTTAAGCAATGCTTTCATCCTCTTCCCTGCCTTAAGAACTTCTGTTATACTTGTTCTGCACTTACATCGATGAAAAGGAAAGTGTCGTGGCAACCAACTTCAACAACATTGCAGACAGACTGTGGGACGCCGCTGATAAGCTGCGCGCCAACACGCACCTCCGCGCCTCCGAATACTCGGTGCCCGTCCTTGGCCTGATCTTCCTCAAGTTCGCCGACCAGAAATTCGCCGTCATTGATCGCATACTACAAGAACATGCACGCCAGTCCGATCCAGACCAGATAGAGATCTTATTGATGTTGAGAAGTAGTAACATGCCAACACAGGAAGAACGTGAACAGGCTTTAGAGGTATTCCGGCATGAATTGGCGGATGTAATAGATTGGGATAGCGCACAGTACAATAATGGGCTGGTATTAATGCATACATAAATGCCGTGCAGCGTGGAGAACGCAGATATGTACGGTTCAAAATATTAATCTCGCCGTTTGTTTGACTGGTGCGCATAAAAATAGGTTTTTGAACTCTTTCAAACACGGTATGCTCATTAGAGAAGCCGTTTTAATAATATCTCTTTAGAAAGAGTGTATTCAACAACTATGTCTCGCCGAGTTTATTTTCGACCTTTCACAAGCAATAAACTAGGCCACTATTCATCCAATTACCATCGCATGGCGGCTGCTCTAGATGGGCTCAAACAAGAGGAGGCGCTTACCGTGGTAAAAGAGGTGCTATCGACCCTTGACCTTGATGAGTCTGATATTTTCAATCTGTGGTATCGGGCACTCTTACTGGTGCTCCGAGATTTATTGGCTCAGGGTTGGGTACCACGGTACGAGAGTAATCGACTGGAACTCATGCAGCCGGATTTTACTAATGCTGAGGCTCACAGTGAAGAAGAGCAGAGGCAGATCAAACAGCGCATTCAAGAATCCATGAATTCTGAGCGCCTGGCACAATTGGCGATTCCCAGCACGCGCCGTTTTTTACAAGACATGGAAGATGCTCCCCAAAGACGCGGTGGTTGGATTACGGTGCTGGAATTATTCGCAGACGGTCCTAAACTTGCTGCAGACTTAGAACGATGCCTCAGTCTTCCATCAGATCAGCAGCACGAGGAGTTACGAAAATGTATTCAGCCTTACCTTCAACTCATCCAGAGTGAGGAACGCTGTAAACACAGCGGGTTCATGTTAATGGACATCTGGAGATATATGCGGTATCTGTGGTCCTTACCGAATTACTCTACACCGGGAAGGAATCTATTTTACCTCGTGCGAGATGCAGCCAGGCCGTATCACCCAATTATCGGCATTGCAGCATTCAGCAATAGTATTGTCCAAATTACAGTTCGTGACGACGCGATAGGTTGGACTCTAGAGGCATTAGGACAACGCGTACATCAAGCGCAAATCTCGGAAAATTCCGCAGAGGTATCCCTCATAGCACGCACACTACTTGAAGCGCTGGAGCGGGGAATCAGGGGTATAGACCTGAGCGACCTTGAAGTGACTGAAGAGACATGTATGGCTCCATCGCCCGAGATAATCGTTCACTTAGAGGTTTTAGCCCGGAAAAGCGCTGAGAACCGCCTTTCCGTACTTCAGGAATTGAACGGAGCAGAACAGGTAAAGGAGAGCAATAAGAGTCAACCTGTTGCACAGGGCAAACTTAATGAGCATCTCGATGAACTCTTTCGTATGAAGCGCGCTCGAGCACTCTCATTCCTCCTTCAAGCGAGAAGGACGTTCCAAGCCTATGGTTTGAGCACAGAAAATGGATTAGCATTGCTCGATCTATTGAAAGCCGAACGGGGGCGCCAAGCTATCCGTACCGCACTTAAGACCAACAAGCAGGAAAAGGTGGGCGTGAATATGCTCGATCTCACGACGTGCGGTTCCCTTCCCCCCTATTCCTATCTTTTGGGAGGAAAATTAGTATCGCTTCTCGTCACAAGCCCGGAGGTGGTGGCTGATTACCATGCCCGCTACGTTAACAGCGCCAGCGAGATCGCCTCACGGATGCGGGGAGAGGATGTTGCGCGGTCGGCGGAACTTGTCTGGATCGGTACGACTAGCCTGTATCATGTGGGAAGCAGTCAGTATAATCGCATTAAAATGCCAGCTGAGATATGTGGAGGGAATGGAGTTATTGAATATATGTATTTGGGTCAAACAAAGGGCTTTGGTTCTGTCTATTATGCACAAGATACACGTCAGGCTCTTGATAAAGCCCTTATCGCCAAACAAGGAGCTTCACTGATCAACAATGAGTTCGGAGAGGGGGTCAACCCAAAACTCCGTCGTATTCGATCGGGTATGGACGCTATTGGGCTTGACTCCGATACTTTCCTACGCCATGAAAGTAGACGAATAGTGTATGGTATACCATTGGCTAAGAATGCGAGAGAATTTCTACGGGGGGAAACCGATACCCCCTACTATATTCTGCCAAAGGGCAACAAAGAGGCAAATCGATGCTGCACTGAGCAAATTGCAGGCTACTGGTGTACACGTTGGCTTACACCTCGTCTTTCGTATGGTCCCACAATTTCGCGGGTCCGAGCTACACATTCAAACGAATTGCGCATCACCAAAGTTCTACCGACGGAATCTGCAACTCTAGCACCGTCTAGTACACAACTGGCTTTCAACTTTTTAGGGAATACGAACTCTCCAGTGAAAGGAATAGCCATGACAGAGTCAGAGCTAAGCGTAGAGTTTGTCCGTACACTCTACAACAACGCTAAAAGCTATGCAGAACACTTGAGCAACGTGCAAGTTGAGGCAATCCATGTGCCTATGGACGATCTAGAGGCGCTTCTAATTCGCAGTATAGAGGCGCGAAAATCAGTACTGCTGACAGGAAATCCTGGAGATGGGAAAACATACCTCATCAATCGTATACGTTACCAACTGCAACCTGATACAGTTATCGAGACCGATGCAACCGCACGTAATCTCGACGATATCGCCAACCGTTGGCGTGAGGCGTTGACTGCAAATCCCCCACGACCGTTCTTATTGGCCATTAACGAGTGGCCATTATTACAATTATTAAGCAAAGCGAGCTATCGCAACGACTTGCCATTACGAGAAGTCCAAGAACAGATTCGAAATAGCATCTGGTACTCTAGAGAACCAGACATCGCAACAAATAACGTTCTTGTACTGGACATGAATCTTCGTAATGCCGCACAAGATCCCATAGTACGCAATATCATTAGCAAACTGACAGACGAGCGTATTTTTAAGAACTGCGACCGCTGTCACGGACAAGGCGAATGTCCAGTACTTGTCAATCGACGGAGTTTGATGAACCAAACAACCCAAGAACGTTTACTCGCACTGCTCCGCAAACTACGCCAACGTGGAGTGCATGTGACAATGCGCGATATGCAGGGTTGTATTGCCTATCTCCTGACAGGCGGCCAGTCCTGCGACGCTATTCGTCAGGCCGAAGACCCGAATAAGTTCCGGTACTTCAACCTTCTCTTCGATCCCGAGGCCAATAGCGATCTGATTGCGGCCTTGCGCGGTGCATTTGATCCAGCCACGATAACACATCCCGACTTCGATGAACTCCTCTGGACGGGCAACCTACCCGCCGATGCATGGCGCGAAAATGTGAGGCTGGGTGAGCCACCGTATCTGATCAACAACACGGACGATGCCTTGCGAGCCTTCAAAGAAAAGTACAAACGGCGCTTCTACTTTGAAACGCAGGATCAGTACGGCCCTAAACTACTAAATATGCTGCCCCTGCTGAGCAGGAGTTTGAGGACCTGTTAAAGGAAGCCCATGAAAACCCGGAAGCGGCTGCACGACGGCTGGTACGCATGATTAACCGCTTTTACGATCCGCTGGCTCCCGGTGTCGGCGACGATGAGTTGCGGCTGTGGACAAGTTTCCGTTACCAGACCTCACCAGCACAAGTCTATATCTCAACAAGCAATGTATTGAGTGAGAATCTCTACATTTACCTACCTAAGCTAGCTCCCTGGTTAGAAAGCGCCCTGGGTAGGGATTATCTTCCTGACCATCTGCTATTGAGCTTAGAGCCAGACCGCGTAGAGCTTGCTCAACTCTTGGTAGACATCAACCTGTTCAGAACCTTGAGGGATGCGCAGGAGGGGAAACCAGTGGCACTCCGTCCTCCCCAAACGTTGAGAAGGCTTGAGGCATTTTTTGGGCAACTACGATCTCTATCCGGCAGAAAGCGCGATAGTGAAGATATACTTATTTGTGACATAACAAAGGGCGATAGATTTGCATTCCGCCTCGATCGGCGCCATCTGCGTTATGAAAAGGAGTTATCATGAAGCTCGACGACATCTACCGTGAACAAGTAGAGACTCCCCTACTCGGGTATCACCCCGTATCGAGTAGTGTCAAGCCAGTACATGTAGCCAATGGGATCTTCCGAGCATTGCTCGGTACAGGTCCCCGACTCACGGCGTTTCATGATACTCTGGTTCGCTATAAAAAAGGCGCAGAAATTAAAACTGCAGATCAGCTTGCCAATTTGTACGGCGAGGCATTATTCGGCGAGTTCGCGAAACCCAAGAACAGGGAGAGGCTTAATTTACTGCGCGAGTATCTACGTTCTACCTTTGCAACTGACGGAGCTGTGTTTCCTGATGCGAGACACTCATCTTACACCCTTACCCATCGCACACTCATTACACCGGATACTAATGACTTCGGCACAGGAAAATTTATTGCAGCTATATTGATGAGGGACAACGGAGACGGTCCTAGCCCGCTCATAAGGGTAATAAGAGCATTGCTCGAAGACGAAACAGATGAATTCACAACTATAGCGATTCCACTTATCAGGCAGGCAAATCTTTCACAAAGCGTGGTCACACCTCAAGCGCCCGAAAATGTCATGCAAGAGAGTCCATCGCCAATTTTAAGCGCAGCCCGCCTCGGCTTCGACGCAATTGCAGCCCACGCTGAACCGCATCTACGGGGTAGCAAGCTTCAAATCCTGCGATATATAGGCATGTTTTCCTGTTTAATTGTCTATTTGCATTTAATAAATCGTAATCGGGAAACCAACACAAATGCTAGCAGCATAGTAAGGCATCTTTTTATTCCCCTCCTTGCTGACTTTGATAGTACAAGCACCCCACGGATTCGATATGCTAGCCAGAGTACGTACAGATCAGCGATCAAACAAATCGAAAACATGATACTCAACGGTTTTAAAGAGTATCTTGAGAGAGAACATTCAGGGATAGACGATCAAACAGCAGAGGATATTCTTTTGCATATCGAACTACCCAGACAGGAAAAGCAGGATGAGAAGGAACAGAAACAAGCAAGGGCCTTGTTCAAAAGCACATACAATGCGTATCGGGCTAAAGGGATCGATGTCTCTACGTCTCCTTTGCGCGAGGTCTGGGAATTCGCGCTGGATTCGTTGTTCCAGCAGCGAACAGAGCCATCGACAAGTACTATACATTAACACCGGACTTAATAGAGGTCTTGGTACTATCAGTTACAAACCCAGCAGAAGAAGGCAAGGAATCAGTCACCTTTACTGAACTTGCAAGGCGTTTGCGAGAGCGATACGGAATTCTAACGGGTGCATTGCCTGATGACTATGATTATCTCAGCGATGAGGGCATTCAAGACGCTGATCACGACGATTTGGAACAAAATGCCCTTGCATTCCAGCAAGTACTAGTCGATATTGGAAAAGCTCGGGAATATGCTGATGGCGTTGCGGTTATTCGGGCGGCAATAGGAGATTTGCTATGAACGTTAAGCAAGAGACAGCTATATTAGTAGCTAGATACTTAGTTCGGCGTGCCAAAGAAGGGGTCTTCGGCATACTGGTACGTAACCTGCCGCCTTTTGACATCGCCCTGTTTCTAAACATATTTAGAGAGGCGCAAATAAATGGTATCGCGTTTCGTCTTGGACTCATCGGCTATGACGAAAGTTTACCTATAGAGCACACAGTGGTAGGAACAACTGATATCGCTAAGGTCGTCGAATGGCGCAACACCACACTAGAGCCTAAAATCGTGATTGTACGGGAAAACGCTCCATTGCTGCACTCGCTGAATCAATTCGAACAACTCAAGGGTGAGAAGCTTTACAGGCTTGTGGCAGACGAAGCAACTAAAAGCGTGGGATTGGATTTGCTATGGAGCGTGCTGAAGAGGCCGCGTATTCGTGCATTCATTCCACTTGAAGGGCTGCTCTCTTACTACACAGCCCTATTAAATACAGATGAGAGACAACGCGGGTTCGAGGTAGGCAGGTTCCTCTATCTCCTGGGTTTATTGGAAGATCCAGATTTATTCAAAGAACTAGCTCCTGCGAGGATTGCGGATCGCCTGGTACAAAACCGTTTCAATGTTACCCGGATTGCAAGGATGAGTCCCGTTGATCGCCAACGATTAGCCAGAGTCCTGCGTCTACCCAGCGATCTCGCAGACACATACGAAAGAGTGATGGACTACTATCGGCGACCACAGGAGACAAATTTACAGGGGTTGACGCTGGAAAATGTAAAAAGGCTATGGCAGTTACCCGAAGAAGTCCTACCCGTGGATACTCCTGCAACTCTCATGGAAGAGGTACCGAACTATGATACACTGCCCTCGGCGGGCCTCTCGCCAATTCGCGAACTTTCAGCGACCAGAGCGAGAGAAACAATAGAGCTTCTTCTTGAAGACGATGCAGAGAAAAGAAATGAGATTCTCTACACTTACTTCGAGCAACTACGGGAGCATGATAAGGGGGCACAAGAAAACCCAAACACAGAAACGCTCTACCAAACGCAGGATCTCTTTGAGCGTACTGTAACAGAGAGTTACTGGGGAGGTATCCTTCGCCTCAACCCACCTCAATCGGAGGGTGAAAGCGAGATAACCACATTAGGTACAGGCCAGGTACCGCAGCGATTAAGAGAACTGTATGCGTATGAGTTTATCCCTTTCGTCCCCTGGAGCAGCGAACGTCCAGAGTGGCAGCTAGTAGATCGCTTGAAACGTCTTGTGGAAGAATTCGATCTGGATAGGGATGCGCTTGACGCCTTCGATCGAATCCATGTGGTTAGATGCATACTTCTGTTAGTGATAGATCAACTCGTTCGCTACCCCTTTCTCACGATAAACAGCTACCTACCGGCAGAGGAGCTAGAAGAAGCGCTTCGGGTAAAGGCAGGAGAGTTAGGTTTACTCGAATCTGATGAATTGAGAATAAGCCTCTTGAGGTGTGGACAGATTTATCTGAAAGCTTACAACGATCTCCTGCGGATTCTACGTAATAATTACGGGCAAATCGCGCAAGCGGCCCCCTTTGGCATTGAGCAACTCTGCTCCAGCATACTGGTACTCGATACCATTATTTTTGAGTTGCCGGATCAGTACCAAGCGTTACTCTCACCACTCCACCCCCTACATCTGTGGAAATATGTTGAGTTATCGACCCAAACACTAGCAACTGGAGCGACACTAAGCCAGTCCGATCAAAATCTACTCAAAGAGCAGGTGGATTCTCTGCCTAACCCCGTCACAACTATTTACTTGAGCAGAAATATAACCAACGAGAGGCCGCATATGCTGCTTGAAACTGGTTCAATAGACGGCCTACCCTATTTTGAAGAGTACAATCCTGGTTCGCCAGGAAAAACTGCGACGAATGAAATCGCTAGGATCATGGAGAGCTACCTGTCTCTTTCGCCGCACGCCGCACTGGGATTGCGCCTCGCTGTAGTCGACGCTCCAGATCCGGCAGCCATTGTAGGCATCATCGCGAATCTCCTGAGGAACGGCACTTGCTCAACTGCGTATGTGCGCTTTGTCGTAACTTCTGGAGCAGATCATGCGACGCGGGCACCGCTTCTCAACATGAACAGCAACGATTATATTGAACAGGTTATTGAAGGAGGATACGGCACCCTCAGCATCGAGATAGACGCACAGCCACAAACATACGGCAAATTACAGGAAGAATTAGGTCGTCAGCCTGTACACCTAGTTCTACTCTTCGACCCCTCTAAGCTGGCGGCAGTCCAAGTACCACGTTCTTTCTCCATATTGAGCCCGCTATATCTGCCGATGAAGTTTCACTACGATTCCTTAACTGACGAGGTACAAATTGTGCCTTCTGCTGACGAAGGATTATTCGGCTATTATAACGATATTCGTAACCGATTGAGTGGGCAACTCTCCGGTCTAACCTATGGGGCGAAAGCATCTCTTGAAGGCAGCCAGCAGACCGTATTGGAGGATCTGGTAAAGTATAGGCACGCGACTTGGTTGATAGTAGTCGATCGCCCTCGAGAGCAACATGAGCAATTCGATCTTCCTCGCATAGCTTTATTGCCTTCCGGCTCCCGAGATGTACAAGTTTTTGCATCCTCGTTAAGCCGTTTCGAGCGGGAATTTCGTCTGCAATTGCAGGAAGATGGCTACGAACCAAGTGAAATGGCCGTAAAAGCCCTGGTAGACTTGCTCGGCGGTCTCGTCTCTGATGGGCTTCTCTCGCTCATCACTCGATCGCGCAGAGGAGACGGGCGCGTATTAGACTTTGACACATCCGGCTTGCACAGTGTGCTAAGTATCCTGGTAGCTGCCAACTGGTACTACGAGCACCAACACTATAGTGACAATGGCTGTCTTCTTGTTGGACTTGACAGTCAAGCGATGTGTATCTGGTTCCGATTGAGGGTACAGAAAGGTAGAGCACTTTTCGTAGGCATGGCAGTTGATCCCGCGGATGAGTCTCAACTCTATGTAGATCTGCTTGAAGTTAAAACTCAGGAAGACCGCCAGGGATATCGGATAAACGGTCGTACAATTGCAGGGGAAGATGTGCGGCAATTGCTGGATGTGGCGGATATACTCACGGCAATTTTCCGCTTGACCCAGCAGTCAAGTGATGACGAGGCAAATCTACTCGTCCCAGCGCGGCGGGAAGTATTACGCCAGCAACTCTTCAGAGAGTGCTTTGCGATAGAACACCGTAAGCAACGAGGCTACCGTCGTCGCTGGTCAAACCTCCTGAACCAGCTCTTCGATCCCGCCAAGTACCAGGAAAGGGGACTTACCCTGCGCCTTTGGTTGATCGACGTTGGATTGGCGCAGCCGAATGGACTTCCTCCCACATCATCGTTTATTGCCGAGGAAGATGGCCGTTCCGTAAACCTCGTCCACATCATGAGAAGCCAAATAGAACAATATATTGGTAGAGGCAACCAGGAAAAGGATGTCAAAGCTAATGCATCTGCAACATCCGCTGAGCCTTCATCTGACGAACAACACTCCGAAGACGAGAATGTGATCTTAGAGTTAGACGAGCATACAACATCGGCTTCTCCAGCAACCACCTCAGGCACCTATAATCCGGATCAGACAGTTCTTAGCGAAGCTAACTTGGAGGCAATAAAAAGGCAAGCAACAGAATTGAAGCGAGTGCTAGGGGAATACGGGATTAAACTGCTTGATCTGAATCCAAATCTAACGCAAATAGGCCCAAGCGTTGTTCGCTATCGCGCTCGTCTAGCTCCGGGAACAAAATTGCGCGATGTCCAGGCGTGTGCTGAGGATGTGGCACGTGAGCTATCCCTACATAGTATCCCCATTATTAACAACATCCCTGGTGAACCATTCGTCGCGATAGATATCGAACGGATGGACAGAGAGATTGTACCATTGGAAGCAGTTCTGGGCCAACTCCCGCCTGCCAATCCAAATGAACTGATCATCGCATGCGGCCGCACTCCTTCAGGCCGGGACGTTCCGCTTGACATTGTAAAGCTCCCGCATCTGCTTGTCGCTGGGACAACAGAATCGGGGAAAACAATGTTTCTCTGCACCTTACTCATCAGTTTGTTACGCCGATACGATGAGCATTCACTGAAACTCCTGCTCATTGACCCCAAGGTTACTAACTTTGTGTTCTTCGAGGGACTGCCACATCTCATTAACAAGCGCATATACACGGATGCTCTAGAGGCGACTGAAGTACTTCAAGAGGTATTGAATACGGAGGTAGAACAGCGCACAACCCTACTTACAAGAGGCCGCCAATCAAGTATTAACAACTACAACATGCAGTATCCAGATCAGTCCATTCCAAGGATTCTGGTGGTAGTCGATGAGTACGCGGACCTCATTGCAGTACTAAATAAAACTCAACGAGTTGCTTTCGAAAGCAGCATCACACGCCTCACCCAACGAATGCGTTCGGTCGGGATTCACCTCGTCCTCGCGACCCAGCGACCCAGCGTTGACGTAGTTACCGGGAATTTAAAGGCTAATATGCCCAGTCGCATTTCTTTCCTCTTACCTTCAAGCATAGACTCAAGGACTATCTTGGATCAACCAGGCGCAGAGCACTTACTCGGACGCGGCGATATGCTACTTCTACATAATCAGCGTTTACAGCGATTGCAGGGCTACTTTGTAGCAGACAATGATATTGAGAGACTTATTCGTTCTTAAGAGGCCAGTGCAGGAGACAACAATGCCAGTTCCATGTTTTACCCATGAGATGTCGCTTGACAACGCGCTCAAAGTGCAAAGCAATGATCCGGTGGCGAAGAAAATTCATGAAAAATATCAACAACTAAGTTTCTCAATTGATCAAAAGATGATCGCAGCTCGATATTTCTTGGGCTGTTTACAAGAATTCGACTTCCTCAGATTAAATGAAGCATTAAGTTCGAGTGATCAAACACGATTGATCGAACTTAAAATATCCTATAGCATTCCGGTTGTTTACTGCGATATCTCCTTTTATGCTCATGCAAAGCCGGCTTACCAGTTCCTCATCAACCTTTTAGTAGATGGTGTGTTTGCCAATTTGGTGGGCATTACCGATATTCTGGGAAAAGTGATCGCAGAGATCTACGGTTTTAACAACCAGAAAGATTCTGAATACCTTCACAAAGTGCGAGAGTATATGACACTTAAATACTTGAATAGCCCAGTATCTACTTACTTGCAGAACAATTATCCCAGTAAGCGCACTAATCAATTTCATTGGCTCAATACGCTTAAAGAAATCCGTAATGAAGTAGAACACCAGGATATATGCGAAATAGGAGCAATAAAGGCAGTATATCAGCGCTTGGGTGGATATGGATCTAACAGTCAAGTTACCATTTATTTGGATAAGCGCTTCTTCCAGCCAACAATTGATAATGATGGGAGAAACGTATTGAACTTTGCAAATTCATCAGAGACAAATATGTCCAATTTTGTGAACGACGTAACTGCCTAGGTTCGCTGGGGACTTGCCAAAGGGTGTCAAAACCAGTAAAGTACGGGCATGACGATCGAAGAAGAACTGGTCTCTCTGCGAGAAGAGAATAAGGTGCTGCGGGAACAACTGGCGCAGCGAGACGA